>Ga0182018_10004510_pt1 | contig 11655 bp, 11 predicted proteins | sample 812P2MmetaG_FD_120490 | JGI IMG/M metagenome (GOLD analysis project Ga0182018, IMG submission 120490) | Permafrost microbial communities from Stordalen Mire, Sweden - 812P2M metaG | ecosystem: Environmental > Terrestrial > Soil > Wetlands > Permafrost | place: Sweden: Stordalen | collected...
CTGCGCGCCCTGCTCGCCCATGATGCGGCGCAGCGTTTTGACCAGCGAGTCGTCGGGCAGCGCGGTCTGAAAGCGGCGCGTCATCACACCCTGCACGTAACTGTTGCCATGGGTCGCAAGCGACTCGACGATGCTCTGGCGCGAGACCGCGCCCACCAGATTGCCGCCACGCACCACGGGGAAGACATCCTGCAGGGTATGCACGGCGCGTTGCAGCGCGTCTTCGAGCGTGTCCGAGGCGGAGAGCGTGCTGAACTGGGTCAGCATCACGTCGCGCATGCGCACGGTGTCGACGTCGCTCTGGATCAGCAGGCCCTGGTTCTCCATGTGCGCGGCCAGCAGCACCAGCGGCCCCATAAAGACCAGCCAAAGGTTGTTCATCAGGATGCCCGCGACCACCAGTGCGATGGCAACCAACTGCGCCAGCGTGGTGCTGCGGCTGGAGCTGAGCCGTGCGCCGATTCCCGCGCCGAAGCGGTTGCTGATGCGGCGCTCCTTGCCCTCGGGGATGGGCGCGGTAAATGCGCCGCGAAATACGTAGCCGCCATCCAGCGGTGAGGCGGGCAGCAGGTTAACTGCGCCCAGCAGCAAGTTGAGCCAGACCAGCGCGCGCAGCAGGTGGGTCGGCGTAATCCATGGCCGGTCGATCAGGTTGATGCCGGGCGCTCCGGCGAACACGAGCGCGGCCAGCAGAAGGCCGAAGCCAATGCTCGCAATGGGGCCGACTATAGCGAGGCGGCGCTGGGTCGCCGGTTCGGCGGCGCGCTCCGTGGCGTCGATGGTGGCATAGGTAAAGAGGCCGCCGGTGGGCAGCAGCAAGATGGCGCGCAGGTCCAGGCCAAACCATGCGGCGGCCAGTGCGCGGGCCACCTCGCGCACGATCACGGCGAACAGCAGCATCAGCCACAGCGCAAACACACGACCGTTGTCGGCCCCGGCCAGCGAGCCCGCGCCCATGGCGACCCCGAGCAGCAGCAGAAAGAACGCATGGAGGCGCACATCCACTCCGAGGTACCGGCCGAGGGGGAAGCTCCATCCGCGCATCGCTTTATTGTATGCGCATCGCTGGATGCAACGTTCCCGTCATAATGGTCGGATGCGCGTGATTGCCGGGACCTATCGTTCGCGTTCGCTGCTGGCGCCGCGCGGGGCGGCAACGCGGCCGACCAGCGACCGCCTGCGCGAGACGTTGTTCAACATCCTTGCGCCGCGTGTCGAAGGATGCCGCTTCGCCGATCTCTATGCCGGCACCGGCGCGGTGGGAATCGAGGCGCTGAGCCGGGGCGCGGCCCATGTGTGGTTCGCCGAGCGGGCCGCGCCGGCTCTGGCGGCGATCCGGGCGAACCTGAAGGCGCTGCAGATCACGCAGGGCTTGGCGCTCGAGGAGCGCGGCGCCGGGGCGTTGCTGGAACGTCTCGCGAAGGCCGCTGGCTCTGGCGGTGGTTCGGAATTGCTCGATGTAGTGTTTCTCGATCCGCCATGGGAGGCTGCGGCGGAGTACGTGGCTACGCTCGATCTGCTGGGCAGCGCGCGGGGTGGCATGGTCCTCACACCCAACGCGCTGGTCATCGCCGAACACAGCAGCAAGCTGCCGCTGGCCGAGCGCTATGGCAACCTCGCCCAGATGCGTTCGCTCAAGCAGGGCGACGCGGCGCTGAGCTTCTTCGCCACGGATGGGACTCTTCTGGGATGTGGAGCACGCAGCGCTTTACAAGCTGGCCCCCCAATTCAAGAGCATGGTTTGGGAGAGGGACATGAATAATCGCAGGAACGCGGTGTACCAATCTCTGACGGCATTTGAAGACGAGTTTGAGCGCAAGATCTCGGAGATGGATGCTTGAAAATCTCCAGTGCTACTGCGCGGCAAATCCCCCGCCGCTATGCTTCCCCGTCCGCAGGTCAACGGTGAACTCGACTTCCTGGTTGGTGGCCATATTCCAGCCGAAGCCGCGCAGTGTGTCCCCCTCCACGCCGGCGATGCGCAAGCCCTCCCAGCTCAGCCGAGCCGTCTGCCAGGCGAGCCCATCCGCCCCCCACGCCAGCAGCGAGTGAAAGCCCGCGAAGACCAGCAGGCTGTGCGCAGGCAAGGGCAGTACCTCCGCGACGGGCTTCACGGGGATGTGGGTGGAGCGCTCGGGCGCAGTGGTGTCGATCACATAGGCATAGCCGCCCGCCACCGCGCATAGCTCGCGGGAGTTGGGGCAAGAGAAGATGCCGGTCGGCATCGACGGGTCGCTGAATCCCAACGCACACGTTGCCAGAAAATCGCCGCCGCCCGCCGCGGGATGTATCAGCACCAGCAGCGCGCCCCGCGCCAGCGCATCTTCCTCCCCGGCGACCTGATGGGGATAGGTGAACTGCCGTGCGGGCGCGATGAGCGGTGGTGCGGCGAGAACCTCGGTACGCCATTCGTGTGGAAAGGCATCAACGGAACTCCGCGAAGTCATCAGCTCACCGCTTTGAGCTTTTGCGTTACCGGGGCCGTCGCTCGCGAGACTGCGTCCAGCGCCCGCCCCAGATCGGCCAGCAGGTCGTCGATGTCTTCGCATCCGGCGCTCAGCCGGATAAAGCCTTCGCAGACATCATCGCCGCCCCAGCGGGCACGGCGCTCAGCGGTTGTAGAGATGCCACCAAAGCTGGTGGCTTCCGTAATGAGGTGGGAGGCGGTCAAGAAGGTTTCGGCAGCCGTGCGGTCAGGCAGGATAAAGCTGAGAATGGGGCCGCAACAGCGCATCTGGCGCATGGCGATCGCGTGGCCAGGATGGGAGGGAAGCCCGGGGTAGAGGACACTCTCGACCTCGGGCCGCGTGGTCAGGAACTCGGCGATGCGCTGGGCGTTGGCGCAGCTGCGCTCCAGGCGCAGCGGTAGCGTGCCGATCGAGCGCAAGGCCAGCCAAGCCTCCATGGGACCGGCGACGCCGCCGGTCAGCGTGCGCAAGCGGCCAATCCTCCCGTACAGCTTGGGGTCGCGCACGGCGACATGGCCCATCAGCAGGTCGCTGTGGCCGGTCATGGACTTGGTGTCGGAGGAGACGGAGAAGTCCGCGCCGAGCGCCAGCGGGCGCTGGCCCAGCGGGGTGGCCGTGGAGTTGTCGACCGCGACCAGAGCGCCCTCGCGGTGGGCGCGCTGGCTCAGCGCGGCGATGTCGCAAACGTCCATAGTGGGGTTGCTGGGGGTCTCGATCCACAGCAGCCGCGCGCCTTCGAGCAGCTCGCCCTGCGCGTCGTTCGCCGTGGGGGCGAAGCGCAGGGTGACGCCGATGTCCTCGAAGTACTCGCGCATCAACTGGCGCGCCGTGTAGTAGGAGTTCGCGGGCATCACGGCGATGTCGCCGGGGCGGAGCACGGCGCTGAAGACCGCAGAGATGGCGGCCATGCCCGAGGCGAAGACCAGCGCGCTGGCCGTGTAGCTCTCGCCTGACGCAAGCTGGCCCGACTCCATCTGCGCGATGGCCGTTTCCAGCTCCGTCCAGGTGGGGTTGTGCGACCTCCCGTAGCTGTAGGCCGCCTGCGAGGTGTCGCCCGGCGTATGGAAGGGGCCGGCGAAGACGGGCCCGGCGTGCAGCGGCTCCCCTGCGATCGCTGGCGTCAGGGTGGAGCGGATCACCTTCGTGGCATCGCGCAGTTTTTCGGGCATTATTGGGATTCTAGAGCAGTTTTTCCGTCACTGCGACTTCTTGGCGAAGTGTTCCCAGCCGCCGGGCTTGAGGGGACGTTCGCGGCCCGCATTGTCGACGAGGGTGATGCCGGCCCCTAGGGTCAGCCGGCCGATGCGGGTGATGGGGACGCCGGCAATGCTGCGCGGTATGCGCATGCTGGGCGGGGCGGCGAAGAGCAGTTCGTAGTCCTCACCACCGTCGAGCGCGAGATGCATTGGCTGTGGGGCTCGCCGCGCAAGCGGATGAATGGGCAGCGCCGCGGCATCGATCTGCGCGCCCACGTGCGACTCGCGGCAAAGGTGGCTGAGGTCGGTGGAGAGGCCGTCGCTGAGGTCGATGGCGGCAGTCGCGAGGCGGCGCCGTAGCAGTGCCTGACCAACCGCAAGCCGCGGCTGCGGATACAGCTGCGGATGTGCCACCAGCCCCTCATCAGAACCCGCTATCGAACCGGGTGGCCCATCCTTTCCGGCTTTACTGGAAAGGGTGGGTTGCCTCTTGCCCCCAGCCGTCAACGCGTTTAGCTCCGCCGCCGCTCCGCCCAAGGCGCCGGTCACATACAACAACTCCCCCGTGCTTGCCCCGCTGCGGCGGAGGGCGCGGCCCGCAGGAGCTGACCCTACCAGCACAATGTCCGCCAGCACCAACCCATCCGGCGACTCGGCCGTGTCCCCGCCCGCCAAGGGTACTCTGAACTGCGCGGCCAGCCCCCCCAAACCGGCGAAGAAACGAGCTGCCCAGGTGCGGCCCTTGTGGGTCGCCAGCATCTCCGCGGGAAGCGCCAGCGAGAGGAAGGCTGCCAGCGGCCGCGCTCCCATCGCAGCCAGATCGCTTAGTCCGCGCGCCATCGCCCGGTGCCCGACGGACTCTGCCGGATGCCAGTCGCGGCGGAAGTGGCGTCCTTCGAGGGAGAAGTCGGTGGTGACCAGAATCTCGTGGCCGCGTGGCGGGCGCAGGATGGCGCAGTCGTCGCCGATCCCAAGCGCCAAGTAGTCCGAGGAGGGTCCGCCGCCCGCGGTCTGCCCCCATCCCGACCGGATGCGCTCGATCAGCGCCAGCTCGCCCATTGCCTTCGCACTCTTCATGGTGAGGCCAAGGATACCGTGCAGCGGCTTGGCCTCAGCCCCCAGACGGCGATGATATGGCGAAATGTCAGCTAAGGCGGCCCAATTTTCCCGCAAATCCTACAACTTTCGGGGGCTGGGGCCGCAATCGCGTTGCAGCCACCCCCGGCACCTGTTAAAATCCTGGCTATGTCCTAGAGGGATGGATAGATCGGGCACGCAATCGCCTGCGCGATTGCCCAAGAGTTGGTCTGCCCGCACAATCTCCTCTCTCCGCGCCGTTCTCCCCGTAGCAGCGGAGACGGCCAATTTCAGGGCACAGGGCTTCGGTTTGACTCTGAAGAACTTCAGTCTGAAAAAGCGCTACTACATTGTGCTTGTCAGCCGGGACGAGTGCGGCAACCTGCGTAAGGTGCCCCTCCCGTTGCACTACGCCTATGTGTTTGTGGCGGCGGCCGTGATTGGGACATTCACCATCGCCGGCTTGGCCGGCTCGTACTCGCGCATGCTGATCAAGACGGCGAGCTTCGACGAGCTGCGCATCCAGCACGACTCGCTGCAGAAGGACTATGCGCATCTGCAGACGCAGGCTCGCGAGAAGGACATTCAGGCGGCGTCGCTGGGTTCGCTGGCGAATGAGGTCTCCGCGCTCTACGGGTTGACGGCGAGCAAGCTGGGGGCGCCCATGGGCCACGCCCATGCCAAAGCCGTGGCACAGGCCGGCGCCGCGGTGGCGGGCGCGCTGCTTCCGGACGCCGCTGCGAGTTTCTCGGACGAGAGTTACTACAAGTCGCTGGACACGTTCTACAGCCTGCGCAGCTCGGCGATGAGCGGCGCGGCGGCGTATGCAATCGACGGCGTCGCCGGGCTGGGCAAGCTTTCGGCAACCGGCGGAATCGACCTGCCCATTGACGCGCCGAACCTCTGGCCTGTGACCGGCCCCATCACCAGCAGCTTTGGCGAGCGCGAAGACCCGGTGCTCCGCAACGGTGAGGGCGAGTTCCACACGGGCATCGATATCTCTGCGCCCGTAGGCACGCCCGTGCGCGTCACTGCGGACGGCACCATCCAATCGGCGGAGATGGAGAACGGCTATGGCCGCGAGGTGGTCGTCGACCACGGCCGCGGCCTCGAAACCTGCTATGCCCACTTGTCCGGATTTGCCGTAATGGCTGGCCAGACCGTTGTGCGCGGCCAGGTGATCGGCTATGTCGGGGCGAGCGGACGCACCACCGGCGCCAACCTGCACTACGAGGTCCGCATCCACAATGCCCCGGTCAATCCATATAAATATCTGCAGGCCACGCTGGCCGGCTCCGGTGCGGAGAAGGCCGGGCTGTAACTGGATTTTGGAATCGATCTGGGAATCGATCTGGGAATCGATCTGGGAATCGATCAAGGAGAAGCCCCATGGCTCGCGTGAGCTGTGGGGCTTTTCAGGCTAGCGCCTTTTCTATTCTGCCCAGCTACTTCCCAACGTACGTCACGTGCCAGACGCTGCGGCTGCCGTCATCCGTGACGAAGAGCGAACCGTCGCTGGCGACTGCGACTCCCACCGGCCGCCCCCACACCTGACCATCCGGGGTGACGAAGCCGGTGAGGAAGTCGTCGTACTCGCCCGTGGCGTGGCCGTCGCGCATGGGGATGTGGATGACTTCGTATCCGGCGCGGTTGGCGCGGTTCCAACTGCCGTGCTCGGCGGCGAAGGCGTCGCCGTTGTAGGCAGAAGGAAAACCCAGACATAGACCTGCACAGGGAAGACTCCATCCGTGATAGAAAGTCATCTCCAGCGACGCCATGTGCGGCTGCACCAACACATCCGGCGTGCGCACCTGGGCTGACAGGTCAGCCCGCTTGCAGGTCATTGCCTGCACGGTGGTCAGCGGCGCCGTCAGCTGCGGATTGGGGCCCGTGCCGTTGGCGCACGGCTGCAGAAGCCGCGGGTCCTGATGGCCGCCCATGTAGTACCACGGCCAGCCGAAGAAGCTGCCCTCGGATACGCTGGTGACGTAGTCGGGGACGAGGTGGTTGCCCAGGTTGTCGCGTTCGTTGGTGGAGCACCACAGCTGCCCCGTCGAAGGGTTGATCGCCTCGCCCACGCAGTTGCGAATGCCGTGCGCATATACCTCGACGAACTTGCCCTCCGGCGTGAACTCCAGCACGTCGGCGCGATGGAACTCTCGGGGGTGGGTGTCGGCGTCATCCACATTGGAGCCGCTGCCGACCGAGACCAGCATGTGCGCGCCATCCTTGGTGAAGACTACGTCGCGCGTCCAGTGGCCGCCGCCGGTGAGCTGGGCCCAGCCAGCAAGCTGGGGGACGATTATCTCCGCGGGCCCGGTGGCGTGGAGATCGCCGGAGTGGTAGGGGAAGCGCACGACGTTGGTGGTGTTGGCGACGTAGACGTACCTCGGATTCTCCGCCGGGTAGAACGCGATCCCAAACGGATGGTCGAGGCCGGTGGCGAAGGTAGCGATCTGGGCGGCCTTGCCGTCGGGGCCGACACCGCGGAGGACGATCACCTCGCCCGCGCCGGAGTCGGAGAGGAAGAGGTCGCCGTTGGGGGCTACGCGAACCAGACGCGGCTCGGTAAAGGTGCCACCGCTGCGGGTCATGTGCTCTATGTTGTCGGCGCGCTGCATGGGGGTCGTATCACCGCCGGCGTAGAGCGTCACCTTGAAGCCGGCAGGCGCGATGGGCCACGCATTGGCCGGGCGCGCGATGACGCGTGGCTGGTTCTGCACCGACTCGTCGGGTTTGGGCTGCGGCAGGTCGGCGAGGGTAATTTTGTGGCGGATGCCGGGCTGCTGCTGGTTCCAGTCGGTAAAGGCTGCCTGGCCGGTAAGCACCGGGCCTGCAGCGGCGGCCGTGGCCTGGGCGCGCAGGGCCAGCGGCGCGGCGCCGAGGGAGAGCAGCGAAACGATTGGGGCTAACACTGCAAAGGCTGGAAGGCGCATTGGGAAACAATTCTCCTTTTGAAACACACGACCCCTTAGATGCTACCCCGCCGCGCTCCGCTCCACATCCTCTGTCCGCTTATCGGCCATTTTCTTACCAGCCAATTACATGGCCGGGACGCGGCCCGGCCAAACCGCCGGTCACCTCCAGTGTCGTGCAATCGAGGATTGGCAGTCAGGCTGCCTTGGCTGTTGTCGCCTTTTGGAAGTTCTTCTCCGCCATAATCGTCAGCACAATGAAGACCAGCAGCAAGACGATTTGGGCGATCAGGAACGGCAGCTCGGTCTGGGTCGGCGCCAGTGCATGGAGCGCGGGCACCTTCTCAAAGAGCTGCACGATCAGGACGAAGATATTGAAATACAGAGCGACCATTGCGCTCACGACGAAGGTCGCCCGCCACCGCCCCGCCAGCCGGAACCGGTAGAGCGCAGTCATCGCCACCGCCAGCGCAATCATCGAGAGGATCCCGATCTTGATTCCCGGCGTGATGCCTTTGAATGGGAAGAGAAACCCGGTCACGCTGGTCGCAACCGTGGTCACAAGGAAGAAGAGGTTAATGAGCCGCAGCAGTTGGCCGTCAAGTAGTCCGAAGAGCACGATCATTCCCGATCCGATTCCGATCACGCTGAGGATAACGTGAAACGCGGTAAAGGTAGGGAGGCTCAAGCCAAGGATCATGGCGGTGGTCCTTTCAGGGAGATGGTTGTACGAGCGACGGACGCTCCGATTAGGAGGGCCTGACGGGCGAGATAGGGAAAATTGATGGCCGAGACATGGATTCTACCCTCGCGAGCGTAAGGGGCGAATCAAGTTGCGGCATATTTTCAGTTAGCCCGTGGCCTCTCCGCAGGGCCTACGCGTCAAGGACCGCTCGTGGCGCCTGCGATGCTATCCGGCGATGCGATCTGCCTCACCAGCACAAGCGGCACACTGGCCGTCAGCACCGCGCGCTCCTTGTGCTGTTCGATCTTAATGGACGCGGAGAATTTGCGGACGGCCTCGGCGTCGGACGGTTCGCTCTGCGCCTCGACCTGGGGCTGGATGGCACGCACCAGCTGCAGCAGCGCGTTCAGCGCCTCTGCGGATTGGGCCGCGTCCGCCTCGGTCGGCGCGATCTCCTCCACCCGCAGGTGCAACGCATCCAGACCGTAGCGCAGGCTGGCGACAAAGGTGGTGTCCTCGGCCAGCGGCAGCTGCAGGCCGAAGACGCTGATGCGGCCGTTCTCGGAGAAGGGCAGCCCCACGTGGCCGATCGCCCACGCGCTCGAGAGCAACGGCACATCATGGTAGCGCGCGGCCAGCAGCGACGATCCGGAGAAGGGCGACGCCGCCGCGCGATAGCGGTCGAGCATCTCGTGGATCTGCTCCGGCGTGGGCATGTTGGACGCCGCGATGGTGTCGTAGCCGAGCTGCGCAATGCGCAGCTGCCGGCCCTCGATGGGGATCGTGTAGATCGTGTGGTCGGCATAGCTTTCTTCGGAGGTCGCGATGCTCTGTAGATAGCTCGCCAGTCGCGCGCCGTCGAAGCGCCCCTCAAAGACCTCCGAGTAGGCGACCGGGCCGTTAGGGCCGCGTGAGTCGTCCATGCGGTGCAGCGCGAAGGCCGCGGCATCCAAGTCCCGCTCCGGGACTATGCCGGTGAGGTCCACGAAGTGCTGGTACTCCGGGCTGCGCGTGACGGGAGTGCGGTCGAAGTGGGTCGCCAGGCGCAGCGGCTTCAGGTTGACGTAGATGATCGCGTCAGACTCAGGCAGCAGCCGCGCGGCCTCCGGCGGAGCATTCTTGCGCAGCCACACTGCGGCCACCAGTCCGGCGACCAGCGCCAGCATCAGCAGCAGCGAGTAACGCGTCCGTTTGCGCATCAGTGATGGTTTTACGCTGTCGCGGGATGGGGCGCAATGGGCCGGACTCAGCGCGTTGCCCGGCCCCACTGCCTATGCTAAAGTTAGGCCTGCGGCGCACTCTGCGCGGGCACGTCTGCGCGGGCGTTTTGGGTCGCGTGGGTGGGTCTTCGGGGGCTCGTCGCAAAGCTCGAAATTGGCTCAGGGTTGGGTGTTTTCGCGCCCAACGCGGTTTGGGCTGGCGTAGCTCAGTTGGTAGAGCATCTGATTTGTAATCAGAGGGTCGGGGGTTCAAGTCCCTTCGTCAGCTCCAGTTACAGCCGGCTCCACTTACAACCAGGCTCCGTCCTGGCCGCCGTATCTGACGCTTCGAGTGATTGGACGGATTTGGTAGTCCTGCTTGCCCGCTCCGGCACGCAGACCTCACACCACTCCTGCAAACGCGGACTTCAGCACGCTTCGGAATCGGCGCTGCTCGTCCTGGAGGCATGTGCGAGGCGCTGCGGATGGTTGCGGTCGAGCAGGAGATGTGCACAGGTGGCCGAGTGGTTAAAGGCAGCAGACTGTAAATCTGCCACTCATCGAGTTACGAAGGTTCGAATCCTTCCCTGTGCACCATTTATCTCAGTTGTGAGTGGCTGGTTGCAGGAGCGGGTGTGGAGCGGAATTTGGATCTTGGCCCGGCGAGCCACGGACGGATGGTGATTGGGCTCGCCGCGATTGCCCTGCTGGCGCTGGCCGCCTGGCAGACCATGGAGCCCAGCCGCATACGGTCCCTAACGTGGATACTGCTCGGGTTCTTTGCCTTCCGCGTGGTGCTGGAGCGGCTGCGTTCGCGGTAGGATGGAAGGGTTGGTTTTGAAGCGCTGGCGTAGCTCAGTGGTAGAGCACTCCCTTGGTAAGGGAGAGGTCGAGAGTTCAAGCCTCTCCGTCAGCTCCAGAATTTGCTAATTTGGCACAGTTCGGCGGGAGTAACGGTAGGTCCGGGCTTTAGCCCGGACTAGAGTCACAGTCAGTATCGCGGGAACGCGGGAGTAACCGTAGGTTGGGGCTTTAGCCCCAACTAGAGTCACAGCCAGTATCACGGGCAGGGAACGCGGGAGTAACTCAGTGGTAGAGTCACAGCCTTCCAAGCTGTTGGTCGCGGGTTCGATTCCCGTCTCCCGCTCCAGAAAGTAGTTTCGAGGCAGGAGTTTAGTTTTGAGCGCATTGCATGAGAGAGCAGAAATTCCAGTGGCCGATCCACAGGCCTTCGGCGCGGTCCGCCAAGCCATTGAGACCTCCTTTGCCGCAGCCCGGGTTAAGGACTTCCTGAAAGCCATCGAGCGCGCCGGCCTGCGCATCCGCGACTTTGAATCGGTGCTGCGCAAGGGGATTCTGGGCGGGCCTACGGCGGCAGAGTATGGGCGGCTGGGCAATGGCGACCAGGGTCAGATCCGCGAGATCTACCTCGCCAGACTGGAAAAAGTGCCCGCCGAGATGCGGCAGAAGTTCTTCAAGCTATACGCGTACTACTAAGGAGATGCCAATGAATGCGAACGATTTCGTGCTGGAGTTCGAGCGTAATGAGGCGCGCAGACTTTGCGAGATGCTCGCTTGTTTCCGAGAGCTTGGAATTGCCCTACGGCCTTCAAGGATTTTTCCGCGAGGCAGAGCTGTTGATCCTAAGAGCTATTCCGTCGATTGCAGTCAAGAGGCGTTTCGAAGGTTGGATCGTGAGCACTCCCAAGGACTCTTGGATTGGTCCGCCCGTGTGACGCAGCAGTTCCCAGATATCGCGGCTGATTTCTCGGAAGTGCTTTCGGAAGGCAGGCGCACATGGGAAAGGCTCGCTGCGGCATAGTTGCTAGAAATGTTCTATAACCGGTTTTTGCAGGCTGTGAGGAACACACCCTCAGGGGCTAAAGCCCACGATTTTCTTACACGTTGACGACGCGGCCGAAGCCGCGCCATTTCAAAGCCTAGGCTTCTAGGCGTGACCGAATCTTCTTCAGTTAAGGATAAAGGAAAAGACAATGGGCAAGGAAAAGTTTGACCGGTCGAAGCCGCATGTAAACATTGGGACGATTGGGCACATCGACCATGGCAAGACGACGCTGACGGCGGCGATCACGAAGGTGTTGTCCAAGCACAACC
>Ga0182018_10004511_pt1 | contig 11655 bp, 13 predicted proteins | sample 812P2MmetaG_FD_120490 | JGI IMG/M metagenome (GOLD analysis project Ga0182018, IMG submission 120490) | Permafrost microbial communities from Stordalen Mire, Sweden - 812P2M metaG | ecosystem: Environmental > Terrestrial > Soil > Wetlands > Permafrost | place: Sweden: Stordalen | collected...
CAGTGCTCTGGAGCGACTCGTACAGGGACCGGGTGACCCGCATAATGTCCCCGCTGTCACCCATCGACGACCAGAAGAAGTCGATCCACCCTCCGTTGTCGGCCTCCAGCTGCCAGGCCTCGATGGCGCCATTGCGCGGCGTGCCGAACACCTTGTCGAGCAGCGACATCATCCGGTACAGCGGCTCGATGAAGTGGCCGTGGCTGAGGATGACCGAACGACCCCCGTGGTCGGTGACCAGTCCGAGGTTCGGATAGCTCTGGGCAACGGTGACGCCCGTTCCCGAGTCGCCCCGTGAGGCGAGGATCTCCACGAATCGATCGCGCACCGGCACCCGGTCGTTCGAGGGCAGGAGGTGGGTGGCATGACGATCGCTCGCCGTGGGCGCGGCGGAGGCGCCCTCGGCCAGGAGGCGCAGGTAGCGGTCGTCGCTCGCACGCGACCAGAGGTGGTGGTCGTGGTTCCCCGGGACGAAACGGAGCGCCGGGGCGATGGCCGCGTCAGACATCCCCGGCCGCAGCGCGGTGATGAACTGGGAGAAGGAGGAGGCGGCGTCCTCTGGCGAGGTCAGCGCCAGTTCGAAGAGATCGCCCAACACGACCAGCTCCGGCGGCTCTTGGTCAGTCTGGCGCAGGGACCGCATGCAGGCACAGAGCGCCTCCAGCACCGGGGAGGGCCCGGTGCCGTCGACGCGCTCGCCGTCTTGGGTCACGTTGGTCAGCAGGCTGTTGAGGGCTCCGAGGTGCAGGTCGGAGATGCACACCCAGCGAATTGAGGTCATGGCGTTCCTTTCGCCACCGACCGTAGTGCACGACGGTCCATAGACGACCCAGGCCAGCCGGGTGTGGACACGCCGACGAGCGTACGCCACCCTGTCGCACCGGCGATCTACGGTGGGCCAGTGGATGTGCGTGAGGCGAGCCGGGCGGGATTCGCGGTGATCGATGTGGAGACCACCGGCTTCTCGCCCGAAGACGAACGGGTCGTCGAGGTGGGCGTGGTACTCCTCGATCCCGATGGCGTCGAGGTCGGAGCCTTCTGCACGTTGGTCGATCCCGGCTGCGACCCGGGCCCGACTCACGTCCACGGCATCACTTCGCCGATGTTGGCGGGGGCACCGACCTTCGCCTCGATCCAACCGTACCTGGCCGACCAGCTGTCCGGCCGGGTGGTGGTCGGTCACAACGTGGAGCGATTCGACCTCGCCTTCCTCCGGTCGGAGTGCCGTCGCACCGGAGGCGAGGGTATGGTCCCCGGTGACGTCCCCTCGGTGGACACCCTCACGGTGGCCCAGGCGCATCTCGGCCTGTGGGGCCGGGCCAGCCTGGTCGACTGCTGCAGTCACTTCGATCTGAGCTGGGCGGACCACCACAGCGCCCTGGGCGATGCACGGGTGACCGCAGCCCTGTTCCGGTCGATGCGGGCATGCCTCGGCGATGATCTCCTCGGCGTCGCCGACCTGCTGGCAGGTGCCCGCGCTGCCGACTGGCCACGGGCATCGGGCGTCGTGCCCGCGGTCAGCGGACGCCGGTAGCGCACTCGGCCGAGCTGTGCTTCTGGCGTGTTGGCGGGCGTCCCCGGCGTCGGCCGTCGGCCTCGCTGCCGGTTGACCGGGCCCTCAGATGGCCGGGCCGCTCCCGACGACCGGAACCGTCTCGATCGGGGCAGTGCCGCCATGATCCACCGGCCTGGTCGGATCACCGCCGTCCACATCGGGACCGTCGCCCTCGAGGCCACGGGTGCGGGCCCCGGCGAGCATTTCGCTGGGCACGCCCCCTTGGGTCCCCGCCACCAGGGGCGATCGGGCCAGTATGACCACCCCGACGATCAGCACGGCCAGGGAGACGATCTCGAGGGTGACCCAGACTGGCCCGCTTCGCAGCTTGTCGGCGAAGAGGGTGATCCCGAGGGCGATGCTGACCAGAGGATTGATGGTGACGGTGGTGGTCCTCGAGGCGGTGATCGGCCCCGCGTGGAGGGCATTCTGGATCAGGAACACCGTGCCCAGTCCAGTGATGGCCAGCATGTAGGGCTGGAAGTGGGTGAACACGTGACCCCACCCCTCGGTGGTGTAGGTAGTGATGGCCTTGGTCAGCGCCGCGCTGTACGCGGCAGTGACTGCCGTGGCCGCCCCGAAGGCGGCGGCCCGCCACCATCGAGGTCCGCGCATGGCGGCCACGATGAAGCCGGCGATCACCGCGATGAGCAGCACCGAGGCCACCACCCACTGGTGGTTGGTCGGGATGGCATGGCCGCCCTTGGGAGCAGCCACCAGAAAGAACCCTCCGAGCCCGGCCACGATAGTGACCGAGCCGAGCCACTCCTTCCAGCCCAGGCGGTAGCGGAACCAGACCACCAGGATGAGCAGCAAGAAGAGGAGCTCGGTGGTCAATACCGGCTGCACCACGCTGAGCTGGCCGAAGCGCAACGCGGTGGCCTGGAGGCCGAACGTCACCAACATCAGGGCGAAGCCGATGAGCCAGATGCCCCGGCGGAGGGCGTGGGCCATCAGGCTCCACCGCAAGGTGGTCGACTCCGGCGCCGACTCGACGCCGATTCGTTGCAGGACCGAGGTCAGCGCGTTGACGAAGGCGGAAAGCGCTGCCAGGAGGTAAGCCACCACACCGTTGTACTCGCGAATCAGCGGCCGCGCCCAGCCCCCCGATCTCAGCCCCTGGAGGGGCCGGAGCTGCCGCGCCCCCATTCGCGGTGGGGCGGCTCCGCGACGCAGCGGCCTATGCGGAGGAGCGGTGGTGCTCGGCCTCGACGGCGCTAGGGCTGTCATCGGACACCGCGGGTCGATCGGCGTCCACCCATGCCCGCCATGCCTGATAACCGCCCGCCAGGTCGCTGACCTCTCGGTAGCCGAGGAAATGGAGTGACTCGGCCGCCAGCGAGGATGCATATCCCTCCGAGCAGAACACCACCACTGGTTGGTCGAAACTGGTGACGTCGGGGAGTCGATGGGACCCACTGGGGTCGAGGCGCCATTCGAGCACATTGCGCTCCACCACCAGCGCGCCGGGTAGGTCGCCTTCGGCGGCCCGCTGACCGGCTGGCCGGATGTCGACGATCAGGCCACCGGCGGCCGCCACCGGGGCTAGCTCGGCGGGTCGAATGCGGCCGATGACGCGTCTGGCCCGGGCCACCAGTTGGTCGGCCGAGGAGGTCATGAGGGGTCGTGGTCGCTGGTGGTGTCGAATGGCCCCAGGGCCGGGACCGACTCGGTTCGGACCACGCCCAGCCTGCCGCTCCCATCGAGCCGGTAGTAGGACATGGCCGACAGCCGTGGCCCGTACACATGGACGCTGATCGCTTCCTGCTCACCGTCGTTGACGAGGTCGTGGACGTAGCGTGGCCCGAAGCGTCGGGACATGCCCGGGCCGATGTGCTGTGTGGTGATCACTGCCACCCCGCGATTGACCGAGCGCACAGTGGTCTCGGTCAGGGTTCCGGAGGCGACCACGATGGCGCCGCTGGAGGGGCCGTGGTCGTGAAGGTCGATCTTCCCCCCGGTGGGCCACCCGATCGCCCATGCCTCGAAGAGATCGGTGACGGCGAGCAGCACCCAGGCACGCTCGGAACGGTCGTGCAGCTCAGGGATTCCTGCCGCAGACACAGCAAAGCCCTCGGCGATCGCCGTGAGATCGACCCAGCGCCTGGGTGGCGGACCGGCGTCCACCGGGCGAAGGGCCCCCGGTCCGGCCAACAGACCCACGAAGCGGTTTGGGGGACGAAAAGGGTCGGGGTCTGTGGCCGGACCGAGGTTGGCGATCGCCATGTGGCTACTGTAGGGAGTTAAAGCTGACTAATCAAGTCGTTTTTATATGTTATGTAGGAAACGGGTGCGGACCAGGCGACTTGTGGCGTCAGCGGCGGGGCGATGCTGGGCAGGGATCAGCCGACCGAAGCTGCGTCGTCGCACGCCCCGTCGCCCGTGGCCATCGACGCCGCGCCAGGCATGTGCAGCCCCAGCGCATACCCGTCGAGGAAGACGTCGGCGTCGTGCCGGCGCGGATAGCGGCCCTCCAGCTCCCGAAAGCGGGGGGAGTGGTTGGGCTCGTGGAGGTGGGCGAGCTCGTGGACGATCACCGCATCGAGCACCCACTCCGGCGCCACCCGCAGGCGCTCGGAAATACGGATCTCGCGGGTCTCGAGGGTGCACGAACCCCATCGCTTGGTCTGGGTGGTGGACCAACGGATGGACGACGGGGTGACGCCGTCGAGATAGCGACAAGCGAGGTTCGCCGCACGTTGCTCAAGATGTGTGTCGGAGGAATGCAGATGGGGTCGATGGCTCTCCAGGCGACCGGCCAGGCTCTTGACCATCACGTCCCGCTCAGCGCCGCGCAAATGGTCGGGAACCACCACCACGATCCGATCACCCTCCCAATGGGCGCCGGCGGTCTTCTTCCTCCGCTTGCTCACCCGCACCTCGATGTGGGGACTGAACAACGTAGGGGGTTCGATCGTGTAGCTCATAGGAGGCACGCTAGGGCCGGGGTGTGACGGGTGGCGCGGATCGGCGGCTCGGGGACACCCGGTCCGTCTGTCCTTCGCGTCGGTCGGTGCCGGCCACGACCATTCCGTCCCTGGCCACCAGGATGGAAGCCGCCTACTCCGGCTGGGGCCGGCGGCCGTAGGGTGCGGGTGCCCCCGCCTCGGAGATCTCCTCGGTCATCTCGTCGGAGGCCGGGCGCAGGGCGCGCCAGGCGGCCCCCCCGAGGATGCCGCCCACGATGGGGAAGACGATGAACACCCACAGCTGATGGAGCGCCCACCCTCCCTGGAAGATTGCCGCGGCCAGGCTGCGCGCCGGATTCACCGAAGTGTTGTCGATGGGGATGGAGATGAGATGGATGAGCGTGAGGGTGAGGCCCACGGTCACACCGGTCAGTCCCACCGGCATGGAAAGTCGGCTGGTCGACGCGATGATGAAGACGAAGATGGCGGTGAAGAACACTTCGGCCAGCATGACCGCGCCGAGTTTGAAGCCGCCTGGTGAGTGGATCCCGTAGCCGTTGGAGGCGAACCCGGAGGTTGTGGCGCTGAAGTGGACCAGGCTGCTCTTGGCGATGATGAAGATGACCAGGGCCCCGACGATCCCGCCGACCAGCTGACCGACGATGTAGAAGGGCAGTTCCCTGGTCTTGGTCTTGCCGATGATCCACAGGCCGAGGGTCACGGCGGGATTGATGTGGCAGCCGGAGATCGATCCGATGGCGTAGGCGGCGACCAACAGGCTGAAGCCGAAGGCGATGGCCACTCCGAGGACCCCGACCGAGCCCCGAGGGAAGAAGTTCCCGGTAGCGAGCACCGCCGTCCCCACACCACCGGCCACGAGGATCATCGTCCCGATGGCCTCGGCGATGCCGATTCTTAATCGATCGTCCATGGCCAGTCCTTTCGATCGGTAATGGCGAGCTGGAACAGGCCGTCAATCCTCGACGCGATGGCTTGGTTGGCGGACGGCCAAAATACTAGGCACGCAGCGATCGACCAACACGGATGCGGCAGCGCTGAATGGGAGATCCGAGGGCCCGACGGTACGATTGGGGGGTGCGTCGATACCTCACCCCGCGATGCATCGGGATGCACGTCACCGTGCTCATCCTGTTGCCCACCTTTGCCTGGCTGACACGATGGCAACTGAGCCGGGCCCTTGGGGGGAACACCCTGAGCTGGGCCTATACCTTCGAGTGGCCATTGTTCGCCGGCTACGCCATCTACGTCTGGTGGCAGCTGATCCACGACCAGCCCACCGCGGCATCCCGGCGGGTTCTCCCGCCCGCTGCTTCGGGTGGAGTGGATGATGACGGCCACAACCAACCCGGCTGGGCACTGAGCGGTGGTCGCAAGAAGAACGTGGCCATCGCGGCCAACTCGGTCGTCGACGAGGAGACCGGCGGTCGGGGTGAGCGGTTCAGGTCCCAGACCCCCGACGAGGCTGCCGCGCTCGCCCGGTACAACCGGTACCTGGCCGAGCTGAACGCCGAGTCCGACACCAACCGCCAGTGACCGATCCCCCCGGACACCGTCGTTCTCCGGCGTCGGTGTCGTGTCCGGTTGCGGCGCAGGAGCAGGTATGCACGGAGCCCTGATCCGTTACCGGGTGATGACCTACGTCGTAGGCTCCGCCCTGATCGTGCTGGTCTTCGTGGGAGTACCGCTGCAGGTGTGGGCCAACTTCTCGCTGGTGGCCAAGGTGGAAGGGACGATCCACGGTTACCTCTATCTGGTGTACCTGTTCACCGCGGCCGACCTGGCCCGTCGGGCCCATTGGCGACTGGGTCGGATTCTGGCCGTGGTCCTGTCCGGGTTCGTACCGGGCCTGGCCTTCGTCGTCGAGCACCGGGTGGTCAAGCAGATGAAGGCCGAATGGGCCGAGGAGGCACAATCAGGTGTGTCGGTCGATTCCGGTGTGGGGGCGGCCAACGATGCCTCCCCGGATGGACCGTCTCCCCGCCAGCCGTGAGCCCATGAACGCCCCCGCCGACCCTCCGGTCAACGGGCTCCGCGAAGCAAGGTACCGGGCCGGGCGCCGGTCTCCTTGCCGTCGGCGAAGGTGGTGACGCCGGATTTGATGGTCTCCACGTACCCGGTGGCGCTCTGGAGCAGGCGACTACCACCGGCAGGCAGGTCGGTGACGACCGTCGGGTTGCCCAGCTGAAGATTGTCGTAGTCGATCAGGTTGAGGTCGGCGATGGCACCCACCTCGATGGTGCCCCGATCCCCGAGCCCATAGAGACGGGCGGTATCATGGGTCTGCTTCCTCACCATCCATTCGAGCGGGAGCCGTTCACCGCGGGAGCGATCCCGGGTCCAGTGGGTGAGCATGAACGTCGGCTGCGACGCGTCACAGATGACCCCGCAGTGCGCCCCACCGTCCCCGAGCCCGGCCGCGGCACGGGGATGGAGCAGCATCTCCCGAGCCGGCTCGAGATCGCCGTTTGAGTAGTTGAGGATGGGCACATAGAGCAGCCCCCGGCCATCGTCCTCGAGCATGGCGTCATAGGCCACTGCCAACGGAGTGCGACCGGCGGCGGCGGCGATACCGATCAGTGACCGTTCCGGTCCCGGCTCGTAGTCGGGGGGACTTCCCAAGGCGAAGGTGGTGCGAAAGGCCTGGTCCATACGATCGGCCGTGGCCGGGTCGGGCTCCCATGACTCGATCGAGTGACGGACCTCGCGGGTGCGGAGGGCATCGACGAGAGAGTCGGGGGAGAGGCCCTTGGCCTTCAGCTCCTGATAGGCGGGGATCTGGTCGAAGAGGGAATAGGTGGTGAAGTGGCCCGAGAGCAGGCCGAACCCTCGGCCGGCCACCTGCGGCCACAGGTCAGCGCCTTCGGAGACGGCATTCAGGGATTCGTCCATCAGCTCGCGCCACAGGCCGGGGGCGTCGTCGACCTGAACCAGGGCGAAGGTAATGGGACGAGAGATGGCGGCGGACAGCCTCCTCATCCAGTCCACCTCTCTTTTGGGGGCGATGATGTCCTCACCGGCCGTCCCCGCCGGCGCCAGCTCGAACACGCCGGTGCCAAGCTCCCCCAACGCGCTTCCGATGCCGAACAGTTCGTCCTCGGCGGCATAGGTCCCCGGAACCGGCTCGCCGTCGATGGCCAGGTGGGCCAGAGTTCGCGACGTCGAGAAGCCGAGCGCTCCGGCACGGATCGCCTCCTTGACCACCTGCTTCATGGCCTCGATGTCCTCGGCGGTTGCCGTCTCGTTGCGAGCACCCCGATCGCCCATCACGTAGGAGCGCACCGCGCCGTGCGCGATCTGGGTCCCGAGATCCATGGTCCACTTGCGCTGGTCGAGGGAGTCGAGATACTGCGGGAAGGTCTCCCAGTCCCATTCCATGCCCTCGGCTAGGGCACTACCGGGAATGTCCTCGACCCCTTCCATCAGCCCGATCAGCCACTCGTGGCGATCCGGACGGGCCGGAGCGAACCCGACGCCGCAGTTACCGGTGACCACCGTGGTCACGCCGTGCGAACTGCTCGGAGCCAGGACCTCGTCCCAGGTGGCCTGCCCGTCGTAGTGGGTGTGGATGTCCACCCAGCCCGGCGTTACCAGCAGTCCGTCGGCGTCGACGGTCCGGGTTGCCGATTCGTCGGCGAAGGAGCCGACACCCGTGATCTGCCCCCGGTCCACGGTCACGTCGGCGGTGCGAGCCGGAGCGCCAGTGCCGTCGACGATCGTTCCCCCTCGAACAACGAGGTCGTGCATGGTCGCTTCCCCCTTGTGAAGACTGGTCAAGATGCTGGCATGGACCGACCGCCCACGCAACGAGCGGCGACGTGGCCAGCGTGTCAGTGGCCCAGCGCCGGTCCCTGGCGAGGGTCGACTACGACCTATCGAGGCGGGATCGAGTACGTGACCTGGGCTTTGGCAACCACGGCGTCGCTGTCGACCGAGTACATGGCCACCTCGGCAACTGCCAGTCGCTTTCCCAATTTGAGCAGCGTTCCGATTGCCACCACGTCGACCAGGTCAGGCCGGCGGAGGAAGTCGATGTGCAGGCTGGTGGTCACCGAGAGTGCCACCGGACCGATCTGGCCCACGATGACCAGCCATGCGGCGCAGTCGGCTAGGGCCATGAGGGAGGGGCCCGACACCGTGCCGCCGGGTCGCTCGTTTGCCTTACCGATGGGGAGGCGCATCCTGATGCCGGTGCTACTGAGCTCCTCGACGACGTAGGGAGCTGGGGCACTCGGGAAGGCGTCGGCCAGAAACTGCTGGAGCTCGTCAATGGTCATTGCGGGTGACGGGGCCATAGCTCGCAGCAGCGTAGTCACTGGGTGTCGGAGTGGCTGGTACGTTTCCCCCGACGAATAGGACGGGAGATCGGGGTCCGGCGGAGGTGACGGTGCCGGACAGTCGAATCCGCGTGCAGACTGGTGCCTCGGGGTCAATCGGTACGCGATAGCGGCCGATGGCCGGGTAGAGAGCCCATCGTGGGAAATGAGGGGGAGACCGACGTGTTGAGCGAGGAGCACCGAGCCGCAGCCGAATTCGCCGCCGAGGCCGGCGATCGGCTGATCGCGCTCCGCAACCAGTCGACGCTGGGCCGGGCCCTCGGCGGGGAGGGCGATCAGCTCTCCCACCATCTCCTCATGGGACTGGTCGCCGAACGATTCCCCGGCGATCGTGTCCGCTCTGAGGAGGCCGACCGATCCGTGGCCCTGGACAGTGCTTTGGGGCGGGTGTGGATCATCGATCCCCTGGATGGGACCCGCGAGTACTCAGAAGGCCGGGAGGACTGGGCCGTGCACGTCGCCCTGGCCGTTGACGAAGAGCCGACCGTCGGTGCGGTGGCCTTGCCGGCCCTGGGTGTGGTGTTGGGAACCGGAGATCCTCCCGCACTCGCCGAACCGGCCGTGGTGCCGAGGATGGTGGTGAGCCGCAGCCGTCCCCCCAAGTTCGTTCCTGTGGTCGCCGAACGACTGGGGGCGGTCACCGTTCCCATGGGGTCGGCGGGAGCCAAGATCGCCGCCGTCATCCGAGGCGAGGCCGAGGTCTATGTTCATGCCGGCGGACAGTACGAATGGGATTCGGCTGCGCCAGTGGCGGTTGCTATTTCCTGTGGACTCCACGCCAGCAGGCTCGACGGCTCGCCGCTGCGCTACTCGCAACCCGACCCCTGGCTCCCCGATCTGGTCGTCTGCCATCCGACACTGACCGAGGCGGTGCTCGACGCGCTCAGCGAGTCCGGCGTGTCGGTGGTGGAGTGAGCCGGACGATGGCGGTGGACATCCAGCCATGACCGCAGGACCGAAGGCGGCGAACGGCTTCCCATCGACCGTGTTCGGGCCGGCCCGGCTGGGCCCGATCACCTTGAAGAACCGGGTCATCAAGGCGGCCACCTTCGAAGGAGCGGCCCCCAAGGGCGAGGTGAGCGACCGGTTGATCGCCTTCCACCGACGGGTGGCCGAGGGAGGTGCGGCCATGACCACGGTGGCTTACCTGGCCGTGGCACCCGAGGGCCGGACCGATCGCCACTGCATCGTGCTCTCCGAGGAGTCGCTGCCGGGACTGCACCGACTCACCCAGGCGGTTCACGAAGCAGGCGCGGCGGCGTCCGCCCAGATCGGCCACGCCGGGCCGGTGGCCAACGCGCGGTCGAACCAGGCAGCGTCGCTGGCACCCTCGCGTCGGTTCAGCCCGATGGGATCCATGACCAGGGCCGTGTCGGAGGAAGACATCGCCCGGATCACCGAGGAGTATCGGCGCGGGGCGACGATCGCCGTCGAGGCAGGGTTTGACTGCGTCGAGATCCACCTCGGTCACAACTACCTGTTGAGCGCGTTCTTGAGTCCCAAGTTGAACCGCCGAACCGACCAGTGGGGCGGCAGCCTGGCCAACCGGGCGCGTTTCCCGCGTCAGGTGGTCGGCGCAGTGAAGGAAGCCGTCGGCCAGCAGGTGGCGGTCACCGCCAAGCTCAACATGGCCGACGGTGTCCCCGGGGGATTCTGGTTGGACGAGAGCATCGAATTCGCCCACATGCTGGAGGCCGACGGTGCGCTCGATGCGCTGGAGTTGACCGGCGGAAGCTCCCTGTCGAATCCGATGTACCTGTTCCGGGGCGAGGCTCCGCGGACCGAGTTCGCCGCCACCCTGCCCCGACCTCTCCGGATCGGATTTCGGGCAGTGGGCTCTAGGTTCCTCCAGGAATATCCCTTCGAGGAGGCCTACTTCCTGCCCTATGCCCGCCAGTTTCTCGACGCGCTGTCGCTACCGCTGATCCTGCTAGGTGGGGTCAATCGATTGGAGACGGTGGAGGCAGCGGTGGCCGAGGGATTCTCGTTCGTGGCCATGGCCCGTGCCCTCCTCCGCGAACCTGACCTCATCGGTCGTTGGGAGAAAGGCACCGGTGCGAGCGGACTGTGCATCCACTGCAACAAGTGCATGCCCACCATCTACAGCGGGACACGGTGTGTGCTCGTCCCCGACCCCTCGGGCTAGGTGCGGACGGGGGAGCGGTTCGTCGGTCAGTCGCCCTCCGCCGAGGTCTCGGGGCGTCGAGGTCCCAACCCTCGTGATCGTCGCTCCGAGCGGCCTCCCGATCGGGTTGGAGACCGAGGCCATCGGGATCGTCCATGCCTCCGTCGAGGGTCACCATGGCTTCGGGATCGTCGAATTCCGCCCCGGCCTCCTCCAGCTCACGATCGTCCACCTGCAAGGTGGGGTCGAGCGAGGGATCGAGCTCGACTGCTTCGAGAAAACTCGGGTCCAACTCGGTCTTCTCGTCGATGGCATCGTCGCCCTGTTCGAATGTCTCGGTGCCCAATGGCTCGTCAGGTGACCAATCGCCGGTTTGGCTCATCTCGTCTTCTCCGTTACTGGACGGGTGATGGAACTGATCGTAGGTCGGAATGGTGGTCATGCATCCGAGGCGGACCGGTGGACGAGTCAGATGGGAATGACCTCGCCACGGGCGGAGACGTAGTATCCGGTGTCCGGCCAAGCCCACGTAGCTCAGGGGATAGAGCACTCGTTTCCTAAATGAGGTGTCGCTGGTTCGATTCCAGCCGTGGGCACTCTTGTGGGTGTAGGAGTTCGGGTGATCCTTTAGGAATTAGTTCCGGGTGATCCTTGCGGTAGTTTCGGTAGTTGCTTGACACAGTTCCGGTTGATGCTTGACACCTTGGCCCC
>Ga0182018_10004512_pt1 | contig 11654 bp, 5 predicted proteins | sample 812P2MmetaG_FD_120490 | JGI IMG/M metagenome (GOLD analysis project Ga0182018, IMG submission 120490) | Permafrost microbial communities from Stordalen Mire, Sweden - 812P2M metaG | ecosystem: Environmental > Terrestrial > Soil > Wetlands > Permafrost | place: Sweden: Stordalen | collected...
CACCTTGTTCTCATACAGCTCCGACTCCACCGCCCGCTGCGGCCCCTCGCACCCCGCATAGTCGAACGGCGTGATGTAGAACTCCAGAATGTAGTGCCCGCTCTCGCCCGGCCGGAAGCTGTAGCTCTGCGCGTGATTGGCCCACGGCAGCGCCTTCGCCCACGGCTGGCAGCCCCACTCCATCGCCCAGTCCTTGCCCTCCGCCGGCGTCATGATGTGGTAGTTCTGCGCCTGCACCCCGTGCATGGAAAAGTGTGCGTCCATCTCGCTCTGGTCGGCAAAGTTGCGGAACTGCGGAATCAGCGCGCCGCCTGAGCGGTCGCCATCGACCACCAGCTCAAACGTATCGTTGTGCAGCCCCGGGTCCGCGAAGTCCCAGTAGTTGTCATACGCCTCATACAAAAAATAGAGCCGGTTCAGCCCCTTCACCCAACCCACCTTCACCCGGATGTCCAGGTCCTTCGGGTCCGGCTTGTCGTGTTTGTGCTCGTCGTCGTGCATATCGTTCAATGTGATGACGTAGCTCTCCGGCACCATCGCCCAGTCGTCATCCTTGCCATCGATGCGCGGAATCTGGTCGGCAGGGAACTGAAACACCTTGAAACCCGGCAGCGGCGGCCCCGCCGGATCGGCCGGCGTAACCCCACCCGGACGCGGAGCCGCGCCAGCAGCGGGCGCCGCGGCCTGCGCCGGAGCAGCACTCGCGGGCGCAGCCGCCTGTTGCGCAAACATCGTCGAACCGGCAATCGCCACAACCGCCGCCACACATCCCGCCGCAAGAAATCTCATGAGATCGATACCGCCTCTCCCAGCGCCGCCCGCGCCGGCTTCCCCGTCAACCCTTCAATCTTCAGCCCCGTCGAATCCTTCGCCTCCACCGCATAGCTGAACTCCTGCGGCACATTGTTTCCCCACACCACGGTGCAACCCGTCAGCGTCACATTATCCGCGTGTTCCACGCTGAACCCCGGAGTATCGTGCGCCTCAATCCCCGCCACCACGCTCGTCGGCCGATTGTCGAAGAGCCCGCCCTTGAACTGCGTCGTCCGGTCCAGCGTCACCGCCACATTCTCCATCGTCACTTCATGCACCCGCGATTGCGCGCTCCCGCAGATCCGCACCGAGTTCTCCGCCCGCCCCGTCACATTCCGCACCGTCACATTGTGCAGCGACCCCACCTTCGTCGCCGCAGTCCGCGGGATCGCCGTAAACGAGATTGCCTCGCCCCGCCCCCACCACGGGTCGCCATAGAACCGCGACACAAACGTAATGTCGCGAAAATCGATGTTGTACACATTCGCCTCATCGCGAAGTTGAATGCACAACCCGCGCGAGCTGGTCTTGATCTGGCAGCGTTCGAAGCGCACATCGTGCACATCCGAGGTCGTCTCCGTCCCAATCTTCAGCCCCGCGTCCTGCGTCTCAATCACGCAGTCGTGCACGTGGATGTTCGCGCACTCCCCAAAGTCCACACGCTGCCGGCTCGACTTCACCACAATCCCATCGTCGCCGCACGCGATATTGCAGTTGCGAATCTCTACATTGCGCGAGTGGTCCGGATCGATCCCATCGCAGTTCGGCACATCCAGCAGGTTCTTCACCGTCACGTTGTCCACCAGCACGCCGTCGCACCCCAGCAGATGCAGCCCCCAGTTCGGCGCAGCGCCAAATGTAATGTCGCGCACCTCCACGTCCTTGCACTTCGTCAGCACAAACATCTTCGGACGAAACGGCCCCGGCTTCCATATCCCGCCCACCTCGTCGTAGCCAGTCATGAACTCCTTCGCCCGCCCGTCGATCGACCCCGTCCCCGTAATCCTCAACCCCTGCGCGCCCGTGGCCACAATCACGCCGCCCGCCGCGCTCGCCATCGTCTCCGCCAGCGCCGTGCCCGCAAGCCCGCCCAGATAATCGTCGCGCTTCGTGCTGATCACCAGCTGCGCATCGTCCGCCAGATGAAAATCAATCCCACCCTTCAACTGCAGCGTCCCCACCAGATACTTCTTGCCCCCGCGCACTAGCACCTGCGCCTTGCCGCTGTAGGCCGCTGCCTCATCGATCGCCTTCTGAAATGCAGCCGAGTCCAGCGTCGCCCCATCCCCCGCCGCCCCATACTTCAGCACATCGAAGATCTTCACCTTCGCGTTGCCGCTCGCCTGCGCCGCCAGCGCCAGTGGCGGCAGAATAGTTCGCAGCGGCCCCAGCGCCGCCGCACCCGCGCACGCCGCACCCGCCCGGAGCACCCCACGCCGCGACACCCGCCGCGCCCAACTCTTGCTCGCCTGATCCAACCCGCTCTCCTCGCACTTACTTGCCATTTACCACTGACCACTTACCACTACCAAACCCGCGCACCACTCTACTATAGGAGCCTCTCCCCGCGCCGCGTCTTGACCGCGTCGTCGCCCGTCTTCTATCGTCAGACCCGCCGCCACTACTAGACCGCAGCCCAAGGAACCTCAAATGAAGCCACTCACTATCCGCCCCCTCATCGCCGCCATCGTGCTCGCCGCCGCCGCCGCTCCAGCACATTCCCAAGTCAAGCCCAACGCCCTCTTCAGCGACCACATGGTCCTGCAGAGCGGCATGTCCGTTCCCGTCTGGGGCACCGCCGCGCCCAGCGAAAAGGTCTCCGTCACGCTGCTCAAGCAGACCAAGACCGCAACCGCCGGCGCCGACGGCAAATGGACTGTCCATCTCGCCAAGCTCAAAGCCGGCGGCCCATTCGAGATGACCATCGCCGGCAAGAACCCCGGCGAGACCCCCATCGTCGTCAAGGACGTCCTCATCGGCGAGGTCTGGCTCGGCTCCGGCCAGTCCAACATGCAGTTCTACGTCTCCAAGAACGGCCCCGGCCACGCGCCCTATGGCCTGCTCGATGAAGAGAAAGAGATCGCCGCCGCCAACTTCCCCCAGCTGCGCATGTTCACCGTCAAGAACGCTTCCTCCTACACGCCGCAGACCGACGAGGTCGGCACATGGCAAGTCTGCACGCCCGAGACCGTGCCCAACTTCTCCGCCGTCGGCTACCTCTTCGGCCGCGACCTCAACCAGGCCCTCAAGCTCCCCGTCGGCATCGTCCTCTCCGCCTTCGGAGCCAGCGCCGCCGAGGCCTGGGTCCCGCGAGACACGCTAGCCGCCGACCCGCAGCTCAAGCCCATGCTCGATAAACTCGACGCCCGCGAGGACTACTTCAAGGCCCACTCTACGGCAACTGGCGGTCCCGCCTCCGACGCCGACGCCCCGCCCTCCCCGCTCACCATCAACGCTCGCGCGCCGCGCCCCGGCCCCATGCGCGACCCCGCGCACGATCAGCACCAGCCAACCGTCCTCTACAACTCCATGATCAACCCCATCATTCCCTATGCCATCCGCGGCGCCATCTGGTATCAGGGCGAGTCCATCACCGGCGGCGCTGCCGGCGTCCTGCTCTACGGCCACGTCATGGAGACGATGGTCACCGACTGGCGCAAGCAATGGGGCGAAGGCAACTTCCCCTTCTACGTCGTCCAGCTCCCCGGCCAGCAGAACGTCAGCAACAACCCGCTCGTCCGCGAGCAGCAGGCCAAGATCCTCTCGCTGCCCAACTCCGGCATGGCCGTCGTCCTCGACACCAGCGAGGCGCACAACGTCCACCCGCACAACAAGGAGCCACTCGGTACCCGCCTCACCGACATCGCCCTCGCCAACGTCTACGGCAAGAAGATCGAGTTCTCCGGCCCGGTCTACTCCTCGATGAAGGTCGAGGGCAACGCCATCCGCATCACCTTCACCCATGCCGCCGGCCTCATGGCGAAGGGCGACAAGCTCAATTGGTTCCAGATCGCCGGCGCCGACCAGAAGTTCGTCGACGCCGACGCGAAGATCGAAGGCAGCTCTGTCATCGTCAGCAGCCCCTCCGTCACCGCGCCCGTCGCCGTCCGCTATGCCTGGGACAACTACCCCGACACCGCAAACCTCTACAACAGCGCCGGCCTGCAGGCCGCGCCCTTCCGCACCGACACCTGGGATGCCATGCCCTCCATCGAGGCCCAATTTACCGCCAAGTAACCGATTCGGTTACAAAGCAAAGCCCCGCATCGCCTTCAAATCCGCACAAAGCAAGAAGGGAGGAGCCATAAGCTCCTCCCTTCGTTACATATTGCGTTACCCTTTTGGCTCTATTGCTTCGGTGTAGGAGCATACGGCTGTCCATGCCGCTGGATGGTCGTCGGGTCGAAGCTCGTCGTCCCCGCCGGATCCCACGTCGCGCCTGCCGGCACCAGGATGTCGTCGACCGAGCGGTCCGAAGTCTCTCCAGTGCGCACCTCGATGCGGCTGGCGTCGACGCCCTTCTCTGTCATCAGATACTGCTTCACGTTGAGCGTGCGCTCCGCGGCGGCGTCAGGCTTCTCCTCCGCGTCGTGTTTGCCCACCACCACCAGCGTGGCGTCGGACTCGCGGTTCAGCTCCAGCGCAATCGAGTCCAGGCAGGCCTTGGCTTCGTTGTCCACCCGCACCGGCCGCCTCTTGTCGCGGTCAAAGGAGAGGCTGCACAGCGTGCGCGTGGAGGGAGCCGGCGGCACCGGAGGCGGAGGCGGCGCAACCACCGAGACCGTCGTCGTCGCCGTCGCCGATTTGCCCACATCGTCGACCACGTTGCAGGTCACGGTAATCACGCCCGGAGGCACGTCGCTGGTGGAGAGCGTTCCCGTACTCCCGCTGCCCGTAATCTGGCCGGCGGTCGTGCCGTAGGAATAATTCAATGGCCGGTTCTGCGGGCTCATGCCCACCGCATTGATCGTCGCCGCGCCGCCCGGCAACACCGTCGTCGGGTTCGCCGAGCAGGAGATCGTCGGAGGCTGGAAGGCCATCACACGAAACGAAGCCGAGCACTCGGCATGCTGCGTCGGTCGGTAGCCTTCGCTCACCCGCCCGGTCACCGTGTAGTCTCCCGGCGCCATGCCGCCGGTCGCCACCGTGGCGTTCTCCGTGTTGCCCACAATCCGTCCGCCGGTCGTGCTCCACGTGTAGCTCGGCGTCAGATGCTTGTTCACCTCAAGATTGATCACCCGCCCCGTGACGTTGATCGGATCGCCCGGGAAGACGGACACCGGCTGCACCTCGCACCCGTAGGCCGCCGGCAGCGGCGGAGTCATATCGCCAAAGCGAAACACCACGCCCGCGCTCAGCCGGTAGGCGGTGATCTGCCCGACCCCGCCATTCAGCAGGCCCGCGGTCCGCGCGCCGTAGTTCACATAGGAGTAGACAAAATCTGCCTGAATTGGCCGGATCGCGATGTGATTGCGCAGCGAAGGCTCCGGCAAAACGTAATCGATGCCCATGCCGCCGGTCGCGCCGATTCCCCAGGTCGGCGGTTGCCCCGTCGGGCCGGCGACCCTCGCCTCCCCGCCCAGAAGGTGGAAAAACGGTACAAGCCGTCCCAGCTGAAAGCGCACCACCGGCCCAGCCTCCGCGCTGTAGACCTGGTCGTTGGGCCCGCTCGGGAGGAAGCTTCCCTCCGCTTGGATCCCAAGGTGCTCCATGAAATAACCAGTCACGCTGGCAACCCCGCCCACGTCGATCGGCTGGTAATCCACGTTGTAGATGTCGCTGTTCATCGGGTGGAAGTAGGCGTAGCCGCCATACATCTCCACCTTGGACGGCCCGGGCGGCCGCGAACCCGCGGACGCAGCCTGCGCGGCGCATGAGAGGGGCACTATGGCCGAGGCAGCAGCCAGAAGGAGGGCGCGGGAAAAGGGGGATGAACGCAAGTCAATCATGGCCTCCTTCACATCATGTCAAACTTCCTCTCCCACAACGGTGTTGAGGAACCGAGGGAGTTACTGCATCTTAAGGTAGCCGTCGGCGGTCGCCGCACATCGCCCAGCTCTTACCGGTGCCGCCGAATCTATTCGCCGCCATGGGGCGTCAAATAAAAAGGCAATGCGACCGGCGTAAACTCAAAATGGACGCGCACACTCCCCAGGCGCCGCACGATCTGGAGTAACTCAAGAGACACAAGATGTGGATTGTAAAACTGGCGCTCAACCGCCCCTACACGTTCATCGTGCTCGCGCTGCTCATCCTTCTGCTGAGCCCGGTCATCATCCTCCGCACACCTACTGACATCTTCCCCGACATCAACATCCCCGTCATCTCCATCGGCTGGACCTACACTGGCCTCAATCCGGAAGAGATGGAAGGCCGCCTCACCACGCCCTACGAGAAGGCCATCACCACGCTGGTCGATAACGTCGAGCACACCGAATCCACCACCTACAACAGCGTGTCGGTCACCAAGGTATACCTGCAAGCCGGCTCCTCGCTCGACACCGCCAACGCGCAGATCACCGCCGCATCCCAGTTCCTCGTCAAGCAGCTTCCGCCCGGCATCCTGCCTCCGCAGATCATCAACTTCTCCGCCTCCAGCGTGCCCATCCTGCAACTCGGCGTCTCCGGCACCGGCATGACCGAGCAGGCGCTCAACGACACCGCCGCGAACGGAATCCGTCCCCAGCTCATCACCGTCCCCGGCGCTCAGTTGCCTCTGCCCTACGGCGGCAAGCAGCGCCAGGTCCTCATCGGCATGGACCAGGCCGCCATGCAGGCCCGCGGCATCGCGCCCATCGACCTGCTCAATGCGGTCGCGCTGGAGAACGTCGTCACCCCATCCGGCACCGTCAAGATCGGCCCCACCGAATACGACGTCCGCACCAACGGCACCCCGCGCACCATCGAAGAGCTAGGCAACATCCCCATCAAACAGGTCAACGGCACCACCATCTATCTGCACGATATCGCCAGCGTCAGCGATGGCTTCACCGTGCAGACCAATATCGTCCGCCAGGATGGCCATCGCGGCGTGCTCATCACCGTGCTCAAGAACGGCAACGCCTCCACCCTCGATGTGGTCAAGGGAATCCGCGACCGGCTGCCTCATGCGCTCTCCACCGTCAATCCCAATGTCCGCCTTACCGCGCTCGCCGATCAGTCCGTCTTCGTGCGCGCCGCCGTCCAGGGCGTCATCCGCGAGGGCATCATCGCCGCCGCGCTCACCGCACTGATGATCCTGCTCTTCCTCGGCAGCTGGCGGTCGACGCTCATTATTGCGGTCTCCATCCCGCTGTCGATCCTCACCTCGGTCATCGTCCTCTCGCTCATCGGCGAGACCATCAACACCATGACCCTCGGCGGCCTCGCGCTCGCCGTCGGCATCCTCGTCGACGACGCCACCGTCACCATTGAGAACATTGAGCGCTATCTCGAGCAGGGCCAGCCTCTGCGCGAGGCCATCCTCCAGGGCGCCGCGCAGATCGCCGTCCCCGCCCTCGTCTCCACCCTCTGCATCTGCATCGTCTTCCTCCCGATGTTCTTCCTCGGCGGCGTCGCCCGCTTCCTCTTCGTCCCTCTCGCCGAGGCCGTTGTCTTCGCCATGCTCGCGTCCTACGTGCTCTCGCGCACGCTCGTGCCCACGCTGGCCGTCTATCTACTTCGCCCGAAAGAACACCACACCGCCGCGTCCCGAGGATTCTTCACCCGCTTCCAGCGCGGCTTTGAGCGCCAGTTCGAGCGGCTGCGCTCCGCCTATCGTCTCCTGCTCGATAAACTCGTCTCCCTCCGCCACCTCTTCGTCCCCGGCTTCCTCCTCGTCTGCCTGCTCGCCTTCCTCCTCGTCCCTTTCCTCGGCCAGAACTTCTTCCCCGACACCGACAGCGGCCAGTTCATCCTCCACGTCCGCGGTGACACCGGCCTGCGCATCGAGGACATGGCCAAGCTCTGCGACCTCGTCGAAGACAGCATCCGCAAACAGGTCCCCGCCGCCGAACTCGACAACATCCTCGACAACATCGGCCTGCCCTACAGTGCCACCAACACCCAGCACCTCACCAACGGCACCATTGGCGCCTACGACGCCGACATCGAGGTCACCCTCAAGCCCAAACACCGCCCCACCGCGGACTACGTGGCCACCCTGCGCCGCGAGCTCCCGCGCGAATTCCCCACCGCCACCTTCTACTTCCTGCCCGCCGACATCACCACGCAGATACTCAACTTCGGCATACCCGCGCCCATGGACGTGCAGATTGAGGGCAACGACATCGAAGCCAGCAAGCAGATCGCCGACAAGCTCCTCGCCCAGCTCAGCCACGTCCCCGGCCTCGTCGACCTGCGCATCCAGCAGCCCTTCGACTACCCCACCCTCCAGGTCGACGTCGACCGCACCAAGGCTCTACAGGGCGGCTACACCCCGCGCGATGTCACCGGCAGCATCCTCAACACCCTCAGCGGCAGCTCCCAGCTCACCCCCATCTTTTTCCTCAACTGGAACAACGGCATCAACTACAACGTCGTCGCCCAGACCCCGCAGTACAACATGGACTCCAAACAGGACCTGGAAAACATTCCCATCAACCGCGCGACGCCTGCCGCGCCCGCGCCCGCGACCAACAGCACCGGTCAGCAACCGTCGGGCCCATCCACCGAGATCCTCGCCGACCTCGCCACCATCCATCGCGGTCACGAAATGGCGGTCGTCAATCACTACAACGTCCGCCGCGTCGTCGACATCTACGGCAACGTCCAGGACCGCGACCTCGGCGCCGTCAGCCGCGCCGTCGAACGCGTCCTGCGGGACAACGACAAAGACCTTCCCCGCGGCACCTATGTCTCACTCAAGGGCCAGGTCACCACCATGCGCACCGCCTACACGGGCCTGCTCGTCGGTCTCGCCTTCTCCATCGTCCTCGTCTACCTGCTCATCGTCGTCAACTTCCAAAGCTGGGTCGATCCCTTCATCATCATCACCGCGCTGCCCGCCGCCCTCGCGGGCATCGTCGTCTTCCTCTTCCTCACCGGCACCACGCTCAGCGTCCCTGCGCTCATGGGCGCCATCATGTGCATGGGCGTCGCCACCGCAAACTCCATCCTCGTCGTATCCTTCGCAACCGAACGCCTCGCCGACCACGGCGACGCCATCCGCGCCGCTCTCGAGGCCGGCACTACCCGCTTCCGCCCCGTCCTGATGACCGCTCTCGCTATGATCATCGGCATGGTGCCGATGGCCCTCGGCCTCGGCGACGGCGGCGAGCAGAACGCCCCCCTCGGCCGTGCCGTTATCGGCGGCCTGCTCTGCGCCACCGTCGCCACGCTCGTCTTCGTGCCCTCGGTCTTCGCGCTCATCCACGGGACCGAGTCGCGCCGCGCCGCCCGCGAAAAGGAAAAACTGGAGACCCACTTCGCATGAACCCAGCCCAATCGGAAAACACGGCAACGCAAGGCCCGACGCAGTTCACCGTAACCTCAACCACGCCCGAGCCGCACCACTCCGCCGAAGAACAGCGCCTCGCCCACGGCGCTCCCGGGCCCAACGACGCCGGCACCGGCAAAGGGTTGTGGATATTCGCGGTCATCGTCGCCATCTTGCTCGCCGCCGCCATCGTCTACGGCATCCACTCCCGCTCCAAAGCCGAAAGTAATCTACAGGCCTCGACCCAGACCGCCGCCGTCCCCAGCGTCTCCGTCGTCCATCCCACTGGCGGCTCCAAAGCGCAGGAGGTCGTGCTGCCCGGCAACACTCAGGCCTTCATCGACACCTCCATCTACGCGCGCACCAACGGCTACGTCAAGCAGTGGTTCGCCGACATCGGCGCCCACGTGCACAAAGGCGAGCTGCTCGCCACCATCGAAACCCCCGAGCTCGACCAGCAGCTCCAGCAGGCTGAGGCCGACCTCAAGAGCGCGCAGGCCAACCAGCAGCTCGCCGCCACCACCAACGTCCGCTGGCAGGCGCTCGTCGCCAAGCACGCGGTCTCCGTGCAGGAGGCCGACCAGGTCGCCAGCGACCTCTCCGCCAAAGAAGCCGCTACCGCCGCGCAGGAGGCCAACGTCCGCCGCCTCGAGCAGTTGCAAAGCTACGAGCGCGTCATCGCCCCATTCGACGGCATCATCACCGCGCGCGACACCGACGTTGGCTCGCTCATCGACGCCGGCTCCTCCGCCGAGCCGCACGAGCTCTTCCACCTCGACCAGGTCGGCCGCCTGCGCATCTTCGTCGCCGTCCCCGAGGCCTACGCCGTCAGCGTCCACAACGGCGAGCAGGTCGACATCACCCAGGACGCCGACCCCGGCCACATCATCCACGGCACCGTCACGCGCAATTCGAACGCCATCTCCCAATCCAGCCGCACCCTCAACGTCGAGGTCGACGTCGACAACGCCGGCAGCGATCTCCTCCCCGGCGCCTACGTCTTCGTCCACATGAAGCTGCCCGGCAGCGGCCAGAACGCCGTCACCATCCCCTCCAACACCCTCATCTTCCGCTCCGCCGGCCTGCAGGTCGGCGTCGTCCGCGATGGCAAAGCCGTCCTCGTCCCCATCACAGTCGGCCACGACTTCGGCAACTCCGTCGAAGTCACCTCCGGCCTCACCCCGCAGGACGCCGTCATCCTCGATCCCTCCGACTCCCTCGTCAGCGGCACGCCCGTCGAGGTTGGCGCACCCTCCACCAACGGGGCCGCGCAATGAGGATGCAGCAACCCGCATCGCGCAGCGCCCACGTCGCACTCCTCTGCCTCGCGCTCGCGTCGCTCTCTATCGCCGGATGCCGCGTCGGCCCCAACTACGCCACGCCGCCCGCCGCCGGTCTCGCGCCCGCCTTCAAAGAGCCCGGTCCCACCACCTTCAAAGACACCGACGACTGGAAGGCCGCGCAACCCTCCGACACAACCCTCCGCGGCAAGTGGTGGGAGCTCTTCGCTGACTCCCAGCTCAACGCCCTCGAAGAGCAGATCGACCCCGCCAACCAGACCCTCAAGGCCGCCGACGCCAACTTCCGCGCCGCTCGCGCCGCCATCGGTCTCGCCCGCGCCAACCTCGCGCCCACCCTCAGCGTCGGCCCGGAGGTCGGCGCCCTCCGCGACTCCGCCAACCAGCCCTACGCCGGCTCCTCCGTCGTCAATGGCCCGCAGGGCGAAGGCAACTTCCTCCTGCCCCTCGACCTCAACTACGAGGTCGATCTCTGGGGCCGCATCCGCCGCTCCGTCACCGCCGCCCGCGAGGCTGCCCAGGCCTTCGACGCCGACCTCGAAACCGCCCGCCTTAGCCTCCACGCCGAGCTCGCCCTCGACTACTTCGGCCTCCGCGCCGACGACGCCCAGAAGAAACTCCTCGACGACACCGTCGCCACCTACCGCCGCGCCCTCCAGCTCACGCAGGACCGCTACGACGGCGGCGCCTCGCCGCTCTCCGACGTCACCCAGGCCCGCACCCAACTCCAGACCGCGCTCGTTCAGGACTCCGACGTCACCATCGAGCGCGCGCAGTACGAGCACGCCATCGCTGTCCTCACCGGCCAGGCCCCCGCGCAGCTCACCCTCGCCGCCGACCCCGTCAACGCCAACCCGCCCGTCATCCCCGTCATCCCCGGCGCGCTCCCCTCGCAGCTGCTGGAGCGCCGCCCCGACATCGCCGGCGACGAGCGCCGCATGGCCGCCGCCAATGAGCAGATCGGCATCGCCCAGGCCGCCTTCTATCCCACGCTCTCGCTCTCCGCCGCCCTCGGCCTCAACGGCACCTCGCTGCTCAATCTCTTCAGCGCGCCCAGCCGCTTCTTCGCCGTCGGCCCCGTCCTCACCCAGACCCTCTACGACCACGGCCGCCGCCGCGCCGCCTCC
>Ga0182018_10004514_pt1 | contig 11645 bp, 8 predicted proteins | sample 812P2MmetaG_FD_120490 | JGI IMG/M metagenome (GOLD analysis project Ga0182018, IMG submission 120490) | Permafrost microbial communities from Stordalen Mire, Sweden - 812P2M metaG | ecosystem: Environmental > Terrestrial > Soil > Wetlands > Permafrost | place: Sweden: Stordalen | collected...
TGGCACCGGCAAGGAACGCAGCCTGGGCCGGTGCCGATTCAGGCGCGGCTGGGGACCATTCGCTCCGCGGCGGTCTCTGGGGAATGCCGCTCGTAGCGGGTGCTGGCGCTGCCGTGCTTGCCGTCGGAGCTGTGGCACCGGCAAGCAACGCAGCCGGGGCCGGTGCCGATTCAGGCGCGGCTGGGGACCATTCGCTCCGCGGCGGTCTCTGGGGAATGCCGCTCGTAGCGGGTGCTGGCGCTGCCGTGTTTGCCGCCGGAGGTGTAGCACCGGCAAGGAATGCAGCCGGGGCTGGCTCCGAGGTTGCTCGCGGCCCATCGCCCGGCCGTGTCTTGGGCGGATTGGCGGTGCTTTGTGGCGTGACCGGTTGCGCCGTACTGCCGCCAGGACTGACATCCGCCGACGATGTCCAGTGCGTGATGCCGGCGGCGGTAAGTTGATTGTCCGAACCTCCGGCTGGCGGCAAGTTGCCGCCGACCGGCACGGCAAGCGATCCTGCTTCGCTCCTCGCGGGAGACTTCGCACCGGCCCACGAGGCGCCGTCTGGCGATTCCGCCTGAACCGGCGGCCAGGCCTGTGCCAGCCGATTGCCCGGGTCCGGCTGCGGCGATGCCGGCGTTCGCGGCGTGCCTGGCGCGAGGGTGGGTTCGGGCCGCGGATCCGGAGCCTTTCCGGCCGGGTCTCGATTCCGCGAGGGATCCGGTTGCGGCGCGATCGCGGCCGGGGCGCCGGCGTGATCGGGCACAACGCCGGCAGGCGGCGACGATGCGGCGGATCCGGCCGATGCAAGGAACGGCAGCTCCGGCGGCGCCTGGAATTCCGGCGGCGCGGCATCCGCCGGAGTTGCGGAGGGTAGAGGCAATCCCGAGGGGCTGTCGGGTGGAGCTGTCACAGCCGCGGCGCCGGCCGCTTGAATTTGCGCGGCCGGCTCCCCGGCTGTCGAGGAGGAATCCGCGGGGGCGGCCATGGACTGCGCGCAGACTTGCGCTAGCGCCGTCCCGCACGATGGATCCGAACTGAGCCAGAATAAGGCCGGTTGGCCTTCCTCATTGCTTGACGCTGGCGGGTTCGTCCGATCCGCGGCCTCTACCAGCCCCTCCAACAGTTCGGGAAATTGGCCCTCCGCGGATGTCTTAAGGTTGGCGGCGGGAGCGGCGCCCTTGGTGGACGATTTTTCCGCCAAGCCGGTTGCCGGAAAAGCCCCCAAGAACGGTAGCGCAAGTGCGCCCGATGAGGCGGCCGGTCCTGCGAGAAAGTTCACGCCGGGCTAAATGCAGATCGCAGGCCAAACCGCGGCGGTGCGTTTTCAATGCGTTAGTGCGGCGCTCGGCGGCAAAACTTTGTCTCGCCCGGGGATCGCGGCAAGAACTTGCCGCGCCGGCGCCTCTCCCCACTCTTTCTCATCGGCCGGTATCCGCGTATTTTGAGACACTTATATCCGATCCGTCCATTGGTCCGCCGCGTGCTTACTTCGTGGCCGTATGGATCCTATGACCGCCACCGCGGCCAGCGGCCTTCGGGCCCGCATGGAGTCGCTCGATCTGCTGGCCAACAACGTGGCCAACGCCTCCACCGGAGGCTATAAGGCAGACCGCGAGTTCTACAGCCTCTATGTCGCTCCCGAAGCGCAGGACTCCGATTCGCCCACCACCATGCCGGTCATCGAGAAGCCCTGGGTAGATCTGTCGCAGGGCCTGCTGACCACCACCGGCAACTCTCTCGACATCGCCCTGAACGGGAAGGGCTTCTTCTCCGTGGCAGGCCCCAACGGACCGCTCTACACCCGCAATGGCGGGTTTCATCTCGCCGCCGGCGGCAAGCTGGTGACGGCCGAGGGCTACGCGGTGCGCAGCGCTTCCGGCGGCTCCTTGACCGCGCAAAGTTCTCTTCCCATCGAGATCTCGAGCGACGGCACGCTCCAACAGAACGGCCAGGCGATCGGTCAACTGGATGTCGCCGACTTCACCAGCACGGCCGGCCTGGCCAAGCAGGGCAGCAACTATTTTCGGGTGGTGGACCCATCCGTGAAGCCCAACGTCCCCTCCGCCACTTCCGTCGAGCAGGGCAAAGTGGAAGGCTCCAACACCGGCACCGCCGAATCCGCCGTGCGGCTGGTCAGCGTGATGCGCCAGTTCGAGATGTTGCAGAAGGCGGTACTGATTGGTAACGACATGAGCAAGCAGGCCATCGAACAGGTGGCCAAAGTAGGTTCCTAACCGGGAGATCGTATGATTCGAGCATTATATAGCGCCGCCAGCGGCATGAGAGCCCAGGAATTGAACATCGACAATATCGCCAACAACCTGTCTAACGCCAATACCGTCGGCTATAAGACGCGCCGCGCGCAGTTCCAGGACCTGATGTACCAGAACGTCCTCGCGCCCGGCACCGCCTCCGGACAGTCGACCGTAGTGCCCACCGGTCTGCAACTGGGCCTCGGCACGCGCGCCGCCTCCAACGAGATGGTCTTCACCCAGGGGGCTTTTACCGAGACCGACAATCCACTCGACATGGTGATTCAGGGCAACGGATTCTTCCAGGTGAGCCTGCCATCGGGCGAACTGGCTTACACCCGTGCCGGACAGTTCAGCCTCGACAAGAATGGAATCGTGGTCAATTCCGCCGGCAATGCCCTCCAGCCCCAGATCACCATTCCCGCGAACGCTCAGGCCATTACGGTCGCGTCCGACGGCACCGTCAGCTACACCCTGCCCAACCAGACGGCAGCCCAACAGGCCGGCCAGATCCAACTCGCCAACTTCCAGAATCCCGCCGGCCTCAATAGCCTCGGCAGCGGCCTGTACAGTCCCACCGACGCCTCCGGCGACCCGGTTGTCGGCCCCCCCGGCGGATCGGAAGGAATGGGCGCGCTGCTGCAGGGATACACCGAGAATTCCAACGTCTCCATCGTGGACGAGTTCATCAACATGATCGAGGCGCAGCGCGGCTACGAAGCCAACTCCAAGGTGGTCACAGCCGCCGACAACATGTACCAGGAAGTCAATAATCTCCAGCGATGATGCCTCTTGCCGCATTGGCGTTGACGGGCTGTCTGGCAGTGAGCGCGGGCGCCGATCGCATTCTGGCCGGCGACCTGGCCGCGGCCATTCCGGGTCTGACGGCGCCGTCTCCCGACGTTCCCGTATCGCTCGCTCCGGAGCCCGGTGTGCAACGCGTCTTCCGCGTGCCCGAGTTACACCGCCTGGCCGGGAGCCTGCACTGGGAAGTGGAGCCCGCCGCCGATATTTGCTTCGTGCGGCCGGTGTCGCCGCCCGATCCCGCGCGACTCCTGGCGGCCATGCAAAAGGCCGTGCCGCTAGCCGCCATCGCGATTCTCGACTACGGCCGTCAACCCCTGCCGGACGGCGAGATCGAGTTTCCGGCGAACGGTCTGCGCCCGGGCGCCGGCGGCGCGCTGTGGACCGGCTACGTGCACTACGCGGGAACCCGCCGTTTCGCTCTTTGGGCCCGAGTCAAGGCTCTGGTCACGGTATCCCGATTGATTGCCGCCGTGGATCTGGAGCCAGGTAAGCCGATCGCCTCCGGACAAGTGCGCGCGGAAACGCGCGAGGAGTTCCCGCTAGCCGCATCCTTCTTGCAGGCTGGCGGGGAAGCCATCGGTAAGTGGCCCCGCGTTCTCATCCGCGCCGGCGCGGCGATGCGGGCCGAGATGCTCGAAAACCCCCAGGAAGTCGCGCGCGGAGACATCGTAATCGTGGATGTGCGCGACGGCGGAGCGCACCTTAAATTGGAGGCGCGGGCCGAAGCTTCGGGCGCCGTGGGTGAGACCATCCCGGTTCTGAATCCGGTGTCGCACAAGCGCTTTCCGGCGCGGGTCGAAGGAAAAGGAAAAGTGTCGGTGGGTCTTTCCGCCGGCAAGGTGAATCCGTGAAACGCGTTTCGATTGGAATCGCAGTATTGATCGTTGCCGTGAGCATGCCGCTCCATGCGGCGGACAAGAAGAAAACCACCAAGCCCCCGCGCGAGACACCTCTGGACGCCTACGTGAAAGAGGCCACTGCCCGTTCGGCGGACGTATCCACCACGCCGGGCGCCATCTGGGTTTCCGGTTCGCGTCTGGCCGACGCGGCGCGCGACGTACGCGCCAGCCAGGTGGACGACGTGGTCACGGTGGTGGTGGCGGAATCGGCCTCCGCCGTATCCACGGGCGCCACCAAGACGTCCCGCGTCTCCAGCACCAATAACTCGATCAGCGCCCTGGGGGGCATCAAAAACCCGACCGGCCCCTTGGCGAACCTTGCCGGAACCTCCGGCAACACCCAGCTCAACGGCTCGGGAACCACCAGCCGCACGACCACCCTGTCCACCACCATGACCGCGCGCGTGACCCACGTGTTGCCCAATGGCGGACTGGTGCTCGAAGGATCCAAAGAAATACAGGTCAATTCCGAGCACCAGACCATCACCGTCCGCGGGGTGATCCGCCCGGACGATATCGATACCACCAACAGCGTGCCATCCACCCGTCTGGAACAACTCGAAGTGCACGTCAACGGCAAGGGCGTGGTGGGGGATGCCATCAAGCGGCCCTTCATCCTGTACCGCATTCTGCTCGGGTTGCTTCCTTTCTAAGCCATGAAAATGCGCCTCACACTCTCGATCGCGTGCCTGTTGCCGCTGGCGGGAAGCCTTCCCGCGGCGCGCTTGAAAGACCTCGTCGATATCGAGGGCGTCCGCGACAACCAGCTCATCGGCTACGGCGTGGTGGTCGGCCTGGCACGGACCGGCGACAGCCAGCAGACCGTTTTCACCAACCAGAGCCTCACCAACATTTTGGAGCGTATGGGTCTCTCCGTGTCTCCCACGGCGATCAAGGTCAAGAATACCGCCGCTGTCATGGTGACTGCCACCCTGCCGGCCTTTGCCCAGCCCGGAGTGCACATCGATACCACGGTCGCGTCCACCGGCGATGCCGCCAACCTGCAGGGCGGTATCCTGCTGCTCACCTCGCTACGCGGCGCCGATGGACAGATCTACGCCGTGGCGCAGGGGCCCGTGGTCACGGGCGGATTTTCCGCCGGCCGCGGAGGCGCCTCGCAAACCGTAAACCATCCCACCGTGGGACGCGCTCCCAATGGCGCCACGGTGGAGCGGCTCGCTCCCTCCATCGCTCCCAAAACCGTGGTGCGCCTGCAATTGCGGCAGTCGGACTTCACCACCAGTCAACGGATCGTGGATGCCGTCAACCGGAAATTCGCCGGCGCCGGCTCGCTCTCGGCCCATGCCGAGAACTCCGGCCTGGTCAGCGTCGCCATTCCGCCGGAGTTCGCCGCCCGCGCCATGGAGTTCATCGCCGAACTCGAGAACGTCGCGGTGGAGGCCGACCGCCCCGCCCGCGTCATCGTCAACGAACGGACCGGCACCATCGTGCTCGGTAAGGATGTCCGTGTGTCGCCGGTGGCCATTCTGCACGGCAACCTCAGCGTCGAAGTCGAGACCGTCCAGACAGTGTCGCAACCGAACCCGCTGTCGCAAGGCGCCACCGTGGTGGTCCCGCAAACCGCCGTGGGAACGAAAGAGGAAAAGGCGCGTACCGTGGTTCTGAAACAGGGCGCCACGGTGGAGGAACTGGTCCGCGCCCTCTCGGCCATCGGGTCGACGCCGCGCGATATCATCGCCATCCTGCAGAGCCTGCGCAGCGCCGGCGCATTGGAAGCCGAACTGGAGGTAATGTAAATGAGCTCCGTGAACCAGGTGGGAGTGTGGGGGATGGTCTCGATGGCCGCAGCCTCGGGCGCCTTGCCGCGGGCGAATGCTCCCGGCAAGATCCAGGGCGCCGCGCAGCAGTTCGAGGCGCTGCTGTTGGGACAGATCCTGCACTCGGCGCACGATGCCGACAGCGGGTGGTTAGGCTCCGGCGATTCCTCCTCCAGTTGCGCCACCGATTTAGCCGAAGAGCAACTGGCCTCGACCATGGCCCAGCAAGGTGGCCTTGGCCTGGCGAAGATGATTACCGAAGGCCTGCAACGGGAATCTTCCACCCGTCAAACCCCGTAATCCGTTCCGCCGGACACATTCCCGCCACTTAGCTTGGGGCCCACCGTGAAATGACTGCTCCAAGAAGTGGGGCGGGCAATCTCGCCCAAGGCCCTTGTCGCCCGCGTCCTCCCATTCCAAGACCGATCCCGGACCTATGTTGAGCTTTCGGCGCACGTTCGCCGCGATTGAGATCTGCCGATCAAACGCGCTAGCCTCCCGAAGAGTGAACCGGCCTGACGCCGCCTGACAGCATAGATCCCGTGAGTCCCGGTCACGTCACTTGACGGTCAAAGCCCCTCCGGAAACTGACCCACTACCCTTATTCGTATGCGGGAGGCTCCTCGCGACGTGCGAAAATCCAAACATGCAGGGGATTATGCGGCCGAAATCGCGGAGGACGATTGCCGCGCTGGGAATCGCGGCCGCCATTCTCGTGGCGCAGGGGGCGCATACCCAGCCAGTTTCCACTTCAGCCAACAACCAGTACGTGGACCCGGCACTGTGCGCGCGATGCCACGCGGAGGTTGCTAATAACTTCCGCAAGACCGGCATGGGGCGGTCGTTCTACCGATTATCCTCCGCCAACGCGATCGAGGATTTCACGCCGGGGAAGACGTTCTATCACCAGGCGTCCGGCTCTTACTTTGCGATGATCGAGCGCGCCGGCAAGTATTATCAGCGCCGCTGGCAAAAGGGGTTCGATGGCCGGGAAACCAATGTCGACGAAAAGCAAGTGGACTTCGTCATGGGTTCGGGCAATCATGTGCGCGCCTATCTTCACCTGACCAGCCGGAATACGCTGCAGCAACTGCCGCTCGGCTGGTACGCGGAGAAGGGCGGTACCTGGGCGATGTCGCCGGGATTCGACCGGCCGGATTATCCCGGATCGACGCGCGTGGTGACCTACGAGTGCATGTTCTGTCACAACGCATACCCCAAGATTCCGCCGGGCCACGAGGAAACCGGCGCGAGTGCGGAGTTCCTGCAGCCGCTACCCGAGGGGATCGATTGCCAGCGATGCCATGGGCCGGGCGAGCGGCATATCGAGACTGCCGCGCGGGCGGGCGCGAAGGTGGAAGAGATCCGCGCGGCCATTGTGAATCCCCGGCGCCTGAGTCCCGACCGGGAATTAGACATCTGCATGCAGTGCCATCTGGAGACCACCACGGCCACTCTCCCGCATGCCATCCGGCGGCTGGACCGCGGTCCTTTTTCCTACCGGCCGGGAGAGCCGCTGGGGGATTTCCGGCTGACGTTCGACCGCGCGGAAGGGATGGGCGACCGGTTCGAGATTGCGTATGGGGCCTACCGGATGCGCAAATCCCAGTGTTTCCTCAAGAGCGAAGGGAAGCTCCGATGCACCACCTGCCACGACCCGCACAACATCCCGCGCGGCGAAGCGGCCACGCTTCGCTACAACGCCATTTGCCGCGATTGCCACCGGGCGCTGGAACGAACGGCAGCGCCGGGAGCGCACACCGCCGCCGCGAACTGTGTGAGCTGCCACATGCCGAAGCGCCGGACCGACGACGCGGTGCACGTGGTGATGACGGACCACTGGATTCAGAAGCGCGTGCCGGCGGCGGATCTGCTCGCGGATAAGCCGGAGGTGCCCGAGTCTCCCGCCACCGCGTATCACGGCGAAGTGGCGCTTTACTATCCGGCGACACTCGCGGCAACCGAGGAGTCTTCGCTTTACCTGGCGCTGGCGCAGATTCTGGAGTGGAGCAATCTGAAGGAAGGATTGCCGCGTCTGCGGAGTCTGGTTGAAAAGTATCGTCCGCAGCGGGCGGAGTATTATGCGGACTTGGCGGAAGGCTTCAGTTACGCCGGCGAACCCGCGAAGGCCATGCCCTACTTTGAAGAAGCGGCGCGGCACGCGCCCGGCTCGGCGATCATCCTGCGAAAGCTGGGCAGCGCGCAGATGGAATTGGGGCAACTGCCGAAGGCGGAAGCGACCTTGCGGCGCGTCCTCGTGCTGGTGCCGGACGACGCCGGCGCGTGGGCCATGCTGGGCCAGGTGCTGTGGCGGGAAAACCGGAACGCGGCCGCAAAGACCGCGCTCGGGAATGGAATCAAGCTCGACCCCGAACTGCCCGAGTTGCACGACTCCCTCGGGACGCTGCTGCTTGCCGGTGGCGACGGGGCGGCGGCGGAGGTTGAGTTCCGCGAGGCGGTACGGATTCAGCCGGGCAACGCGAAGCTGCAAGCGAATCTGGGCAGCCTGCTGGCATCGCGCGGCGAGTTCCCTGAGGCGCGCTATTACTTTGCGGAGAGCATCCGGTTGAAGCCGGACAACGCCGAGGCGCGGTTGAATTACGGCCGCATGCTGGCTTCGATCAATGAAACCGGCGAAGCGGAAAAGCAGGCGCAGGCGGCGGTTCAGACGGATGCGCGCATGACCGGCGCGCACCAGTTGTGGGGCGCCCTGCTGGCAACCAGGGGAGACTTGGACGGCGCGGAGCGGGAATTGCGCACCGCCGTGCTGCTGCAGCCCGATTTATTTCGCGCGCAGTTCGAGTTGGGAGTGGTGCTGGGGCGCAAGCGCGACTTCGCCGGCGCGGAGGAACATCTGAGAATCGCGGCACAGGGCACGGATCCGGAGGCGAAGGCGTCGGCCCAACAGTTATTGCAGAGGCTGGGCCATTGACGTTCCGGGCGATCAACGTTTCAACCTTTGCAAGAACTGCTGCGCTTGCTCCTTCGCCACCGGGTCCGTGCCCTGCGCCGCGATCTTCAAATGCTCCAATGCCGCCGGGTCGCCTTTCCGGTCGAGCGCCACTCCCAGTTCGAAGTGGGCGCGCCAGAAATCCGGCTGCAAGCGTACGGCAGACTGCAACTCGCGCGCGGCGCCGTCCACGTCGCCTTTCTCCGCCAGTAGATCGCCCCACAACTCGTGCGCTTCCGCCGCACCCGCATCCGCTTCCACCGCTGCTTTCGCCTGCCGCTCCGCCTCCTCAATGCGATTTGTGTTGGCCAGCAGCCGGGCATAACCCAGCCGCGCACCGGCGTAATCGGGCTTCAACCGGATACTCAGCTCGAATCCATAACCGGCCTCGGACGTTTCGCCCCGCGACGCCAGTAGATTCGCCAGATTCGTCTGCCACTCCGCGATCCCGGGTTCGATCCGCAGCGCCGCGCGGAATTCCTTCTCCGCCCCGGACCGATCGCCGCCGCGAACCAGCAGTCCGCCGAGGTAATTGTGCAGGTCGGGCAAGTCCGGATTGAGACTCACTCCTTTCTCCAATGCCAGCTTCGCCTCCGCGTTCTTGTTTTGCTGCCACAACGATTGGCCCAGCAGTCCCCACGCCACCGGGTCGTCTGCCGACCGGGACGTGACCTTTCGCAAAACCGTTTCCGCTTTCGCCCATTGCCGCGACTCCACCAGCGCGTTTCCGAATCTTAGTAGAACGGATACCGAATCGGGCGCATGCCGCACGGCTTCTTCAAAGTAGAGAGTCGCTCGCGCGCCGTCTCCTGCCGCGAGGTATCCCTCCGCGAGGTCCGCGTAGTAGCCGGCCGCCGGCGGACGGTATTTTTCGATCAGACCCGCAAGACGGGGCAGCCCATCCTTCAGATTGCTCCGGTCGCGAACCTGCGCGACCGCCGCATCCAGGCCATTCTCCGGGGTCGCCGGCAGATGCGCCGGATAGAACGGAACTACTTCACCGCGATACGGAGTGGCTGGAGATTCGAGAGACACATCCTTCTCCGCCAACAGATTGTTACTGGTTGGTTGCCGCCGAATATAGTGGTCCGTCATGACGATATGCACCGCTTCGTCGGTTCTCCGCTTGGGCATGTGACAGCCGACGCAATCGGGATTGGCCGTATGCGCGCCGGTGGAAACCGCGCGCCGGAAGGAATCCTGGTGGCAAGCGATGCAAACAGCGTTGTAGTGCGCCACGTCGCTCTCGCCACGCGCCACGTTGTGCGGATCGTGGCACGTGGTGCACCGCAGTTTCCCTTGGCTTTTCAAGGAGCACTGCGATTCGAGCATCCGGTACCCGGCCTGCGCCACTTCCAACCTTTCGTCCGGTCCGGAAGCGCGGTCGAATGACAATCGGAAGTCCGCCAAGGCCTGTCCCGGCAAGTAGGAGAACGGTTCACGGTTGTGGCGCTGCAGCAAACTCGGCAGGGGTTGATTGGTGGGTTCGAGATGGCATTGCAGGCACACCTCCAGTTCGCGCTCGGGGCTCAAACGTCCGGGGTTCACGATGGCAGCGCGCACCTCCTCCGGGCTGGCTCCCGGCTTGGTCATAGCGGAAATATGCCGCTCGCCCGGACCATGGCATCGTTGGCAATCGATCCCCTCGGGCAGCGGTATCAGATACTGCGCGTCCGCTCCCTCCTCCCCATGCCCATCCGGAATCTTCGGGTAGGCGTTGTGGCAGAACATGCACTGGTAACCCGCCAGGCGCGTTGCCCCCGGAAAATCCGGCCGGTCGTAACCAGGGCTCATTCCCCAGTAGCCGCCCTTCTCCGCGTACCAGCCGAACGGCAATTGCTGTAGGGTGTTGCGGCTCGTCAGGTGGAGATAGGTCCGCGAATGATTGCCCGAACCCAGGACGAAGTCCACCTGCTTCTCTTCCACGTTCGTTTCCTTACCATCGAATCCCTTTTGCCAGCGCCGTTGATAATACTTGCCGTCCCGCTCGATCGTCGAGAAGTAACATTCCGACGCCTGATGATAAAACGGCTTCCCGGGCGTGAAATCCTCGATCGCGGTTGCGGGCGATAATCGATAGAACGACCGCCCCATGCCGGTCTTGCGGAAGTTCTTCGCAATCTCCGCGTGGCATCGCGCGCACCGTGCGGGATCTACGTAGTGGTTCGCCGGACTCGATACGGGACGAGGCGAAGGCGCCGCCGGTTGCGTGTACGCCCGCTCTGTCAGGACGCCGGCAGCCATCACGACCGCCGAGATCGCAAGAGGCCCCCTCCAGCCACCCGATGCTCCGCACATGGTTCAGATTGTCGCATAGCCCACGCACTACGCTTCGCGCCGGTGTAAAATGCGTCCATGCGCACGATGGTTGTCTGTTTTTCTCTTTTCTTCTCGGGGTTGGCGCTTGCCGCCGATCGTCCGGAGATTCCGCTCTGGGCCAACGGGGCGCCCGGCTCGGAAGGCAAGACTGCCAGGGAAGTCGACGAACCGCCCAATAAGGACCATGGGTACCTGAAAGTGACCGGCGTCCACAACCCGTCCCTCACGGTCTTTCTGCCGCCGCGCGAGACAGCCACAGGCGCCGCGATGGTGATTGCGCCAGGCGGCGGCCATCAGTTTCTTAACTTCGATCAGGAAGGCACATACGTCGCCGAATATCTGAACAGCATCGGAGTGGCGGGCTTCGTGCTCAAGTACCGCTTGGCGCGCGAACCGGGCTCGACATACAAAGTGGACGATGCCGTGGCCGATGCCGAGCGCGCCATCCGCGTGATCCGCAGCCGCGCCGAAGAGTGGCATGTGAATCCGGGGCGCGTCGGCATGATGGGATTCTCGGCGGGCGGCGAGGTCGCTGCGCTGGCATCCACGCGTTTTGACGCGGGAAAGACCGAATCCGCCGACCCCATCGAGCGGCAGAGTTCACGGCCCGATTTCGATGCGCTGATCTACCCGGGCATCCGCGCGGAGAATTACACCA
>Ga0182018_10004515_pt1 | contig 11644 bp, 18 predicted proteins | sample 812P2MmetaG_FD_120490 | JGI IMG/M metagenome (GOLD analysis project Ga0182018, IMG submission 120490) | Permafrost microbial communities from Stordalen Mire, Sweden - 812P2M metaG | ecosystem: Environmental > Terrestrial > Soil > Wetlands > Permafrost | place: Sweden: Stordalen | collected...
GCCGTGTCCGCCGCTCAAGACTCGGTCTTTAACCCTCGACACGGCGACCTCGACACTCCTCACCCATAGGAAGAACACATGCACGTTATATCCCTGCTTCTTAAGCTGCCCAAGCATTTTCAAATAGCTTCGACCTGATAGCGTCGTCTCGAAAGCAAAAGAAGCTTTTCTCTGGGCAAAAAACCGGATCTCGCTGAGCACCAACCTGCCCGCACGCGCGGCCGCGACTTCGGGAGAGAAGGGCGACAGTCCTTGTGCAATCAGATCGGCATTGATGAAGTTCCTGCAGTCAGAACATTTGGGAAGAAACGTGCGAGCAAACGTGGTCTTGCCCACACCATTTGGTCCCGCTATTATGTAGAGCTCCATCAGAGTTCCATGCTAATCTCGTTCACGCTGCTTTTCTCGGTCTTTTCGTGCAGGAAAAGATCCACCTATGTTCGCCAGGCAGGCACCGATCCGGCAGGAACCTCAAACGGGGATTGAAAAGCTGAAAGAGAGTTACAGCAATACAGGCCGTCCGTCCATCGATCCCGAGCTTCTGCTACGCATCCTGTTGATCGGCTATTTGCATGGCCTCACCAGTCCACGTGCGGATCCTCAGGCTTTCGCGAGCCCGGGTTGATGCGCAACTTTGATGCGGCACTATGATCAGCGCACTCCGATGTCCGGGGGTTCGTTGCGAATTCGATGAAGAAGATATCCCACAACCGCAATATTTAAAATCAGTACCAAACACTTGATCGCACTTGGATGGCGGTGGATCTCGTAAACCTCGACGGGGACCAGCGAAGTCGTGATGATTGCGCTGAACCACTCAGCCCAACGTTTCACCAGCCAAAGGCCGACCCCCTCGGTAAGAAATAGTGCCGCGTAAATAAAACTGACAGCTCCAAAACTCTTTATTTGATGTGGAGTGAGATTGGCGAACTTTTGAAGGGCTCTATCGACGTACCGGTTGCCTGGATCCAAGCCGAGCCTCGCGACCCAATGTTCCAGTACGCTGGCCACATCTTTGTGGAGCAGATGGAGAGCGCTCATACCGACCGCGATGAGCAGAGCCGACTTTAGCAGCTTGAATAAGGCAATCAGCCGGACCAGCCTATTATCACCGGTTTTCACGTGACGGATCTATACCCTGTGAGGTCTCGCACGTCGCCCACGCATGTCACCCACGATCAGTGGGGAGCCCAGCGGCCTAAGAGGATTCTAGACGAGTAGGTCGTAGGTTGTCCCATACAGGCCTCTCCAAAATGCAACGATGGCCCAATACGGAAGCATTGCCGCTGCCAGGTTCCGACACTGTGCGTTAACGAGACGCATCGTGTAACTAGATTTTCGCGGCGAAGCATCGGCACTCAGGACGACCAAGCACGCTGGTCGAATTGGCGGAATTGCGGACCGACGAACATGGAGGGGTAAGCATGTCGCTATTCAGAAATATCACCCGAACCCGCACCCACTTGAAACCGGCAGCAGGAGATCTTACTCGCGAACCTAACCTATTGCCTGAGGAGGCTTCAGTCACCGGATTCATGCGAGCGATTAATTTTGCCCTCCCCACGCGCAGCATCGAGTTCGGCGTCGAGTTGAGATTTTAGGCCACGCGCCGCATTCTCGAGCTCGACTTTCGTCCGAGCTAGGTGGCCCAGAATCCCGTGCAGCCGCTTCGGTCCCAATATCAAGAGCCCGAGCATAAGCACGAAGAGAAGTTCCATGCCAAAGCCCACGATTCACCTCCTAGTTTTGCTTGTCGCCCGAAGTGGCAGTTATTACGGTGGACGGCTTCTCTTCCTCAGCCTTAATGGCTGACTTGAAGCCGCGTATGCCCTCTCCAATTCCTTTGCCTAACTCGGGAAGTTTCTTGGGTCCGAAGACCAGCAAGGCAATTCCGAAAATAATCAGCAGATGCATCGGTTGAAACAGACCTTCTAACATGTTGCTCCTCACCTTCTCGTCGAAAAGACGTGCAAACAGTGATTGGCGAAAGGCAGGCGCCGCAACCCGTGTACCAGGTGCGGCGCCCCCACTAGACAACAACAATCCGCAAACGGCAGAGTGTTGGGCCTCGGGCTACCGCCCTAAGCGCACAGCGGAATCGGCTTCGACGGCCATAGCTTGCAGTATGTTCAGGAACTGCGGGCTTTGGCCGATGAAGAGCCCATCTGCAGTGAAGCTTTCGATCGTAGCCACGGCGCCCCCAAATCTATCGCTCAGCGGACGAATGATCGAAACATGGGGAAGGTTGGGCCTGAATTCGACAGGGACAGGAAAGATCAGGCTCGGCTGAATTCGCGGATTGAGTGGGCTGAAGAAATTGGGAAATTTCAAGTCGGATATGGCGTCCCTAAAAGGCGCCACCGGGGCCTGCACTCCGTTCCCCGCAAAATCAACCCACTCCAGAAAGTGAGCAACTTCGTCTCCGCCGATGCCGAGAGTGATCTCAAGCACTTCTGGATGCGTCACTTTTTGACTCAGGGCTGCGTAGAGACTCGAGCCGCCTTGCTCAATGTATCCGAAGTGGAAGCCCGCTACATTCGCAATCGCCTGAACATGGTCGTTGCCGGGAAAGTTGGGATTGGAAGCGCCGTTAAAATCCGCATCGGTTCTCGGAATAGCGGTAACTCCTTTGAGAGTGATGGCCTGAGGAAACGTGGCGCCGAGGTCGGGATTGGATGCGCTGCGGTAGCGAACGTACCAGCTGGTGTCGACATTGAGATTCATGAGGTTCGTAAGGCGCAGTTTCCCGGATGATCCTGTAGCCGTGCTTCCCGGCAAAGTCTCGAACTCGGTGAAGTTCACCGGCTCGGCTCCTTTGGACTCGAGATAGGCATTGAGGAAGGTGGCGTGGCTCACTTCATCCAGCGTGTTGCTTGAGATATATTGCGGGCCATCGGAGTCGAGGTTCGACAACGCTACCTGATAGTTGTTCAACGTTTGGCCCGGGTCCACCTCAATGGGGGGATTATTGCCAATACCACCCAGTTCCGCATACTGCGTCCAAAGGTCTGACTCGATCAGTTCTGCTGCTGCTAGAAAACGGAGGATAGCAACATCGCCCGCATTGAGGGCACCGTTCGGTCGTGTATAGGCCTGTGCACGGGCCAATGTTCCATTCGCTACGAAGCCCGCGCCGACTGCTGCGCCTCCAGCCAGAAGACTACCTTTCAGAAAAGAACGGCGGTCCACAGAACGACCCGCCTTGTTTGTGAGAACCTTCTTCATGTTTATGCTCCAATTCCTTTTGCTTATGATTTTGTTCCAACAGCACTATGCGTTAGACGCGGTAATCGATGGCGAGATGCGCTGCGATTGTCATTTGATTGTCAACTGTTTTTGGACGTGTCCGTGACAACATCGGTGGGATCATTGACAATGAGACTAGCGTGATACCTGGCACGAAAAGCTTTTACCCCGATTTTCGTTCCGCGTACGACTTTGGTCCAGCGACTTGTAAAACTCCGCAGGTCGGTCTTTATTTCCATTTCCATCCGCAATATTTTGGCGGGAAGACAGGTTCTCGAACTCTGCCTGCCGTCGTCAGACACGGTTTTATAGGGCGGATGTTCGCGGACGCTAAACAGCACCGGCTTTTCGGTCGCGCGTGGAATTGACAAGCCAAGCCACTCCGATACTGATAGCGTAGAGCGCGAGCATCGGAGCGGCAAAAAGGCACATGTTAAGAATATCGGCAGTGGGTGTCACGATTGCTGCGACAATAAAAATGACAAGTATGGAGTACCGCAGATTTCGCCACATCCACCGGGCCGTTATCACACGCATCAAAGCCAGAAAGAACACGAGAATCGGCATTTCGAAAATCAGTCCGAGACCGACGATGATTGTCACGAACAGCTTTGTATATTCTCCGATCGTAATCATCGGTTGGAACCGTTGTCCGTAGCCGATCAGGAAGTCGAGGGAAGCCGGGTAAACCATCTTGTAACCAAAAAGACCGCCGGCTACAAATAAACAAACTGTACTGAGTAAGAAAGGCAGAACATAACGCCTTTCCTTTCGATACAGTCCAGGGGCGAGGAACAACCACAATTGATAAAATACAAATGGAGAGGCCGCGAATAGTCCGCCTACGAGCGCCACGTCAAGATAGAGATTGAAGGGGTCAGTTGGATTTAAGTAAACCAAGCCGCCGCTGATCCCGTGGTGACGTAGCGCCTGAACAATAGGTTGCTGCATTAAGCCGAAAATGCGGTCTGCAAAGGACCAGCACGAGATAAATCCGACGAGCACGCCAAGGACTGAAAAGATGATTCGTTTCCTCAACTCTTCCAAATGACCGAGAAGCGGCAAGGAGCGTGTGTGTAATGACAGTACGGAAAGAGCCGTGTCAACCATGTAAAGCCTCTGGCGGAGCACGATGGCTCTTAGCGGTAACGCTACAAACCACGTGTGGGCCTGTTTCAACGAGCGATGCTGTCCTCAGCAACAAGGCCCGCGCATCTTCCCGTCGATTATCGTCTCTTTGCTGCAACCGTGGATCCCTCGTTCTAGTTTCGATCATAGGCGAGACGTTCAAGTGCGCGTTACTGGCTAGACCAGAGGGCTTCTCCAGGATCGACGCGAATTTATCACTGCACACAAAACAGAAGGCTATAACCACCATTGCGGCTAGTCCCGTAAGCCCATAAGACGTTAGATCCAGCATTCTCTTCCCTTCCGGGTATCTTCTTCGCGCTCCTTTGCAATTTCAGCCCGAACCGATGGACGTCAAAGATCGTCCGCTGCTACCGGAACGGTGCTAAATACCATGCGCAATACGTTGCCACGCCGCTGAGTAAAACGATCGCCCAAAACACCAACTCCGTCCGCATCCACCACTTCCAGTGTTTGAACCGCAGGAACTGTGGAAGAAGATTCGTGCCAGCGACCATGACGATATAGAGCCCCAGAAACTCAGCCGTTATCCCCAGAAGTGCGTGTAATGTCGCCGCCTCGTAATACCACTTATGAAGGCCCTTAAACAGCGCTGGCTTTACTTGTTGCTGGAACGACGGCCACATCACCAGTCCGATCATCAACAAGTTCAAGAGAAGAACGGTCGTCTGGCAAATACCGTGGGCTTTGTAACGTTTTTGTCTCGCGAGGCGACCTCCTGCGATCAGCGCTGCGCCCATGATGAACTGCAAGACGAGGTTGAGATCTGCCCCAAAGGTGGCGCCCGTACCGAGAAAGCCCTTTTCTGGAAGGAAACACGACACAAATATCCGCTCCACTCGCAAATTTCTTATTCTCAATAGCCGGCAAATTCTTCCGTCCGAATATCGCCTTCATCCACGCCCCCCTCGCAGAGCGTCCTGCGCGTCGCCGCGACCATCGTTGGCGGACCAGCTACGTAATAGATGGGTCCTCTCGTTATTCCTAGTTCTGTGGAAAGCATCTCCGAGCTGATGTGTCCAGTCTTTCCCGTCCAACCTCCGTTATTGTTGGCCATACGGGTGAAGGTGGGGACAAAGCGGAATCTCGGATTTACACGTTCTAGCTTCCAGAGATTGTCGAAAAACGCCGCATCTTCCAGGCACCGGTTCGCGTAGAACAGAAAAATAGGGTGGCGAAGCTGCTCCCCAGTTGCATAGGTGACCATGCTGAGAAAAGGTGCAATCCCGATTCCGCCGGCCAGGAAGACGGCTGGCTTAGCAGTGTTGTTGTGAAGACTAAAAGAACCCATTGGTCCTTCGATCTCCGCCCTGCTACCGATCGGCAAAATGGATAAGGCCTGCTTGAAGACGGTATTTCGCATGCGGGTTGTGACGACAAGATCCTCCTCGCAGGGAGAGCTTGCGATGGAGAAGGTATGAGTGAGTCGTTGTGAAGCCCCCTGCTGGGAAGCCGGTAGGGTCAGGTCAATGTATTGGCCGGCCTTGAATACAAAGTCTTTTGGCTTTTCAAACTGAAATGCCATTGTGCCTTCAGCAACTTCGGCTCGACCTAATAGCGTGCCTTGATAAAGGCTCATGTTGCTCCTTGCTGTGTTTTCTTCTTCCCTTGCCTCACAGGCTCCAACCTTCGGGATCGAACCTGGGGATGCAAGCACCGCGATGAGATGAAACGCGATGGGAGTTTAGACTTGGGCAAGGGCGCAACTCCGGTGCGCCCTTGCCCAGGGGTCGTTTTGTTTTAGTTGACCGTGACCGTTACCGCGGAGGAATGGCTCAGTGAGCCGGATGTGCCCGTAACCATCACAGTGACCTGAGATGCGGGCGTTGACTGGCTGTTTGAAGTGCTTGACTTGCTGCCGCCACATCCTAAGGTGAACAGGGAGACGAGCAGCAGCAAACCCAGAAGGCTCATGCCAACCATGCTCTTCCGGTTAAGCAGTTTCCTTTTGCGAGTGGTAATCAAGATTCCGAACAGCCCGAGACCGGGTAGCAGTAGCCCCATGCGAGGCGCGCTGTAGCCAGTAGGTGGAGGCGTCGAGACCGCGGAGATGGTCAGAGTGGAGGACGCAGCGCTCGACCCGGGAGAGATCGTTGAAGGGCTGAGAGAACAGGTCAGCCCGGCGGGCGCGGCACAGGTCAGCGAAATCTGACTATTGAATCCGCCAACAGCACCCGCGCTAACTTTGAGGGTAGCCGAGCCTCCCTGCATGACCGTTGTGCTCTGCGCCGAGAGATTCAGCGAAAAACCTGCGGAACCGGCCGCAGCAGCGGGGACAAGGCTGGCGAATACAGCAGTTGCGCTGCCACCAGTTGGGAAATTCGGTTGGCCGGCACTACCACCGGCGGTGATATAAAGAGTGCCAGCAGCGCCTGGATCATTACTGGCACCGCCCCCTCCGCCAAACACCATATCCCACAAGCCCGGATTCACCAGCACGTTGCCCGAAGAGTTGGTGAGTTGGCCGATAAATTTCCCAGTCGTGTCAAATGCACTAATGGTGCCGTCGCCGAAATTCCCGACCAGAATGTCACCCGCGAACGTTCCAAAGCCAGTCGGAGCCGACGCCACGCCCCAAGGCGCGTTGAGGTTGTTTTTGGCACCGGCGGCAACGAAGGTACTCACGAAGTTGCCGTTGCTATCGAAAATATCCACTTGCCCGGCCCCCGCGCCCGGCACGGCATCGTGCTTGGGAGTATCCTGCATCGCATAGGCAACATAGACTTGGTTACCGATCACGTGAATGCCGTGGGGAGCAAGACCTGCGGGAAGGTTTGGATCAGTGAAGGTGCCGCCCAACGAAGTGAGGGTGTAGTTCGAATCGTAGACGTCTACCTTGCCGCTGTTGAAGTTGGCTGCCAACAAGTTGGTGCCAAGCAAGGCGAGACCTTTGTAAACCGCACCGCTGGCAGAATTGTCTTTACCGATGATTGCGGTGTTGCTGGAGCCGTTCCAGTAGACGACGAGGCCGTCCTCGGTGTCGAAAATGAACGATCCGCCGCTGAAGTAGGAGCCGCTGCCGTTAGCCACGGTCCCGGTCGGGCAACCAGGGCTGCAATTGCCGTTTGGATTGCTGGCGGCGCCGGGGATGGTCACGATCAGCCCACTGTCCTTGTTGCCATCTTGGTCGTAGAGCGTGGAGACGCCGCTGTTATTGTCGGCGATCCAGAAATCTTGCCCGGGAAGAACGGAAATCCCCCAGGGGTTCAACAACTGAGAGTCTGTAGTAGTGGCTACGCCGGCAGTATTGGAGACCAGGTTGGTCTGGGAATAGCCGGCTTGTTGTGCCCACAACCCTGAAGGGACCGCCAGGGCCATGAGTAATCCCAATGATAAGAGTGCCTTTTTCACGTTTTTCCTCCGAAAGCCTATTTAACGATTTACACGACTCGGAATCTTTGCTCACTTTCTCTGACGCGAGCCTAGGATTCGTGTTCCCGAACTACTTGGTGCCAACGGATACGGCATCACGGCGATCTTTCACCTGTACTACTACGGTCATTGCACGCGGCACTGCGACGGTGTAAATGCGGTCTGGTGTTTCGATCTTGTTAAGAAAGTACTTGTCACCTACGCGTTCGAAGTCGAGGGCGGCCGCGTGCACAGCGGAGGCGTCATCGACAACAATCGGCAGAACAAACGCGCTGTTCTCTTGCCCGCTGAGTATCAATGCTGACCGTACGTCGTTAGAGATACGGCCAACCTTATATGTTCCCGCTGGCATGGCTTTGGCTCCAGCAACGAACTCGAACGGAACGGTCACTACAACGCCTTCTGGGTCCTGGGCGCGAGCGATTCCACACATGACAGCCAGACACATCGTCGCTACTACAACCAACCTATTCGACCTATTCATAAGTTATCCTTGTCTACCTGCTATTTACGTTACTGTGATTGATAACTCCCTCGCTGCCTTGCATTCCATGAACATTTCATGAACTGTCGCCAGTGAGTGGCGTTATTAACGTATGCAAGTTAGACGCGACACACCGAGATCAGATGCGGACCCAAATGTCATATGATTGTCACTTGTATGTCGGGCTTTTGTAAGAAACAGTGGCAGGGCAACTGGTACGCTACGTATATGCGCAGTTGTGGGATTTACCGAGATGCATTCCACACACGCGGTCGGCGCGCGGTGCGATTCTTTGGGAGGCCTTGGCAACGGTGACGTAGCACAAACAGCGGGCTATGACCCAGACAGCGGGTAATGCAGACACTCGGCAACAAGACCGAAGATGCGCCCGGTCCTGCTATTTAACGGTACCAACTGCACACGAGCAGAGTGCGCATGCTGGGTGAAATACCTGTTAAGGCGTTCACGAAGTTGCAACCGACCTCTCCATAGCCGGGCCTTTACCGCGGAATTGCTCAAGTTCATTGCTGTTGCCGTTTGCTCTATGGAGAGACCCTCGATATCCCGCAATACAAATACGGTGCGCGAGATCGGACACAACTCTTCTAAAACCCTGGTTAAGATGTCTCGCAACTCAGATGCCCAGTAGAGCTGTTCAGCATTGGGAGCCCAATCGGCCACCTCACGGGGAAGTAACTCGCCGTCCGAGTGTAAGTCCTCATCAAGAAAGAAGTCGTTGGCTGTATTGCGCTTTCGCAGCTTCATCAGCGACTGGTTCAGCGTGATGCGAATCAGCCAGGTTGAGAATTGGGAAGCCTCTCGGAAATCGGCCAGGTGTTGGAACGCTTTTAAGAAGGCTTCCTGAACCGCATCTTGGGCGTCCTCCCTGTTATGTGTGACGCTTTGCGCGATTCGGAGAAGTTTGCGATCATATCGTGACACGAGCTCCTCGAAAGCACCCATGTCCCCTTGCTTGCTGGCATGGACGAGATCCAGGTCATCGCTTGCCACCGTCCATCTTTCGAGTTGTGCTGAATGTGCGGCCATATTCATTCCAATTTGCTTTCGAGAGCAACTGCTTTGGTAAAAGCGCCCGCGCTTATTTCACTACGACCTGGCCGGTCATCTTCGGGTGGATCGTGCAGTAATAGGGATACGTTCCCACCTTAGAAAAAGTGTAGGAAAACTTTTCATCTGTATCCATCACCTTCGACTTGAACACGCCATCTGTGCTGACGGACGTATGGGGAATATCATCACGGTTGGTCCAGGTAACTGTTGCTCCCACGGGTACCGTGATCGTCTGTGGCCCGAAACTGAAATTGTCAATCTTAACTTCGGTGGTTGTCGCAGAGGGCTCGTCATTCGCCGTCACGATCGGTGATCCTGCTAGCAGCAGTACGATCGCAATCACTACGGTTGCCGCCAGACTTGCTACGCATACATTGTTGGCTCTCATGTTCGTGTTCCTTTCCAGATTTAACGTTCTTACCGATTTTCTTGCTTGGCCAAAGGCGGCCCGGTCCATGGGTAGGTTACAATCCTCAGTCAACTCCATTCTCTGAACACCTAGGAACCTGAGGTCGCAAGTGGCGAATCGACAATCGCGAGACTGCGACCGCTGACCAGATAGTTCACATCGGTGATGCCGAGGACGCTCTGCAACTGCTCGGCGGGAACCTTCATCGGTCCAGCCGACGGAGCTGTTCCCGGTGCCGGTTGCGGAAAGGCAGTCGACATCGCGGTGTGGAACGAAACCTTACCTTCCACCTTCTGCATGATTTGGTGAATGTGGCCGTTCAACACCGTCACGGAGCCGAAGCGCTTCACGTAAGACAAGGCCTGCTCGCTATCGTCGGTTCCCCAGCCCCAATCGGGATAGATGGTCCAGAGTGGAATGTGTGCAAACAGCACAATCGGAGTGCCCGCAGATCGGCCATGCAGGTCGTCCTCAAGCCACTCCACTTGCTCATGACCGAGCGATCCCATTCCTCCAGCTTTCAAATTGGCGACATTCACGAGGCCAACGAAATGCACACCCTTGTGATCGAAGCTGTACCAGCCAGTGCCTTTTGTGCCTTTGCCGTAACGCTGCAGAAATTCCTCGCCATTATCGGAGAGCATGTCATGCTCGCCCGGCACAAAGTAGATCTGCTTCGCGGACGCTCCTTTTAATGCCTGGTCGAGCGTATCGAATTCGCTCGGCTTCGAGAGCTGAGTCAGATCACCGGTGTGAATGATGAAATCCGGTTTGTGAGGCATCGCATTGATCTTGTTGATCGCTGTCTGCAGAGTAGCGGTGACGTCCGGATTGGCCGGCTTGTTGAAACCGATGTGGCTATCGCTGATCTGCACAAAAGTGAAGTCCGCGCCTTTGCCGGCATCCTCGCCATAACCTTTGGCGAAGGCCCGAGACACGGGAATGCCGCCGCTCATCGTCCAGACAAGACCGGTACCGGCCCATGCCATGCACTTTAGGAACCCGCGACGATCAACTCCGTCTTCATTGAGGTCTTGCAAATTGTGATCGATAAGATCTTGCTTATTGTCTGGCATTTGTCCTCCGTGGTTTGTGACGTACTGAGTTGATAACTGGCACGACTCGCTTTTATTCCCGGAAAAAGTCGACGGGCGATCAAAACCTTCTGCGCTTGTCTCTAACCCGGCCCGGTAAAGCCGCTTAGAAAGCCGCCCAAATGCCCGGTCAGCGCCACGATACCAACCGCCGGAACTTCAAGTGCCAGGCGGTAGATCGGCAAGAAAACCGTCCGTCTTCGCGCATGGAAATGCACCCACCACACCAGCCAGATCATCACCGTCGAAACGCCCGCCAGAACGAGGTGCAGCAATAGGATGCCCTTCAGTTTCTGTCCTTCGAGTTGGAACTGCCACGCGAGTAGCCCTGTAGCGGCAACCGGAACAGTCGAAATCGCCGCCACCAGCAGGTTCTAATACGCTGCGTGCGCTAGGGCACGTCGATTCCTCCATTGCGCAACAAGATCGAATGCAACCGCGGTGATGAACAGTGCGACTGGAAAATGGATCAGCACGACATGTTGCGCGTGCTTGGCCAGAAGCGCCGTCTTAAGATCAAAAGGATTTACCATCGCCACACCTCTTCTAAGATGGAATGAACTGCGCGCTGCGACGGATTTGGTTTGACGAAGCCAAATCCGCCGCAACCGGCAACCCTGTTATTGCCCTGTTTCTTGCGAAGAAATCGTGCGAGCCTGTGCCTCCCCGGGCCTGCTGCCCTCAACGCGCAAGAGCATCCCGCCGCCCCGGCCGACTTTCACAGCCTTGCCATTGGAGGTCAGAGTGATTTCACCGATGGGGGCGGTACTTCCGGAATGAAAGATTGTCAGGTCACCGAATCCGTACGCGCCGCAGGCA
>Ga0182018_10004516_pt1 | contig 11643 bp, 6 predicted proteins | sample 812P2MmetaG_FD_120490 | JGI IMG/M metagenome (GOLD analysis project Ga0182018, IMG submission 120490) | Permafrost microbial communities from Stordalen Mire, Sweden - 812P2M metaG | ecosystem: Environmental > Terrestrial > Soil > Wetlands > Permafrost | place: Sweden: Stordalen | collected...
CGGACGTGCATCCAATGGCGGGCAAAGGGCTTATGCGTGACCGACTCACTTTGGGCGATCTCGTTTTCGTGGTGCGGAAACATCAGGTCTTCGCCGCCGGCGTGCAGGTCGAAGCTCTCGCCCAGGTACTCCATGGCCATGGCCGAGCACTCAATGTGCCAGCCGGGGCGGCCGCGGCCGATGGGCGTGTCCCAGGAGGTTTCGCCGGGCTTGGCGGCCTTCCAGAGGGCGAAGTCGCGGGCTGAGTCTTTCTCGTATTCGTCGACGTCGACGCGTGCGCCGTCTTCCATGCCGGCGAAGTCTTTTTTGCTGAGCTTGCCGTAGGCGGGGAACGAAGCGAGGCGGAAATACCAACTGCCTTCGTCGGTTTGGTAGGCTGCGCCGGCCGCGGCGAGTTGCTGGACGAGGCGGACCATGCGGTCGATGTGCTCAGTGGCGCGGGCAAGCTGCTCGGGATGCTGAACGCGGAGGAAGTCGAGATCTTCAAGGAAGGCGCGCTCGAAGGGGGCGGTGTAATCGGCGATGGGAATGCCGGCGGCTGCGGCGTTACGGATGATTTTGTCGTCGACGTCGGTGATGTTCATGACGTGGCGGATGGGAATGCCGAGGAGCTGAAGCGTGCGGCGGAGGACGTCGATTTGCAGGAAGGTGCGGAAGTTGCCGATGTGGCCGTAGTCGTAGACGGTGGGGCCGCAGGCGTACATGCGAAGGGCGACGCCGTCCTCGGGGACGAGGGGATCGATTTGTCCCGTGAGGGTGTTAAAGAGACGGAGAGGCATGGAGGGAAATGACCTTTTCGATTGTAGCAAGGGCATTGCATGCTGCCCTGAGCCTTCAGCTGGTCCGCGGTACTGCGTGCAGCCCCGAGCCTTCGGCGCATTGCACTCGGCTCTCGGCCTTTCACAACCTATCTCGGGCCTTTTCCAGGAAGGCGTTGACATACCTAGATTTCTTTGCCTATCATCGTGGACACCAAGAAGTCGAGGTATAGGGATGGGAAGAAACGATCTTCAAGGGAGCCTGGACCTGCTGGTTTTGAAAACTCTTTCGCAGCGAAGCCGGTTGCACGGCTATGGCATTGTCCTGCACATTCAGCGGGCTACAGAAGAGTTGCTTCAGGTCGAAGAGGGATCTCTTTATCCGGCCCTTCATCGCATGGAGCAGAGCGGGTGGATCAGCTCGGAGTGGGCGCTGACAGAGACGGGGCGGAAGGCGAAGTACTACAAGTTGACGGCTGCAGGGAAAAAGCAACTGCTGGCCGCGGAAGAAAATTTCGAGCAACTTGTGAAGGGCATCCGCGCGATGCTGCGGTTTGCGTGAGGTGATGAAATGGCGCTGTTTCGCCGCATGGGTAATCTATTTCGCCGCTCACGCTTGGATGACGAAATCGATGCCGAGCTCAAGTCGCACATCGATATGCGGATTGAAGAGAACGTCGCGAGCGGCATTTCAGCGGAAGAGGCGCGGCGGGATGCGCTGGTGCGCTTTGGCAACCGCGTGGTAACCAAAGAGCGCGTGGCCGCCGAGGATGTGAGCCAGGCGTTTTCCGGCCTTTGGCGCAATGTGCGTTATGCGATCCGCCAATTGCGGCGCTCACCGGGCTTCGCGCTCACCGCGATTCTCACGCTGGCCCTCGGCATCGGCCCCAACGTGGCGATCTTCAGCATCATCTGGGCCACTTTCCTTGCTCCGGTTCCCTATCCTCACCCGGAGCAGGTCGTGGTGGTCTGGAACCACTACAAGGGCGAGCGCTCTCCCACAAGCGGCGACGAGTATGCCCAGTTCGCTGCGGAAAACCGTACATTCCAGAGCCTCGACTTTCAATCGTGGGTTGTCGTTCACCTTACAAATCCGGACCACACCGCGGACGTGATAGGCGGCCTACCGGTGAGCCCTGGGTTACAAACCAGGACGATCGGAAGGCCTGTGGCGCTCGGCCGCGACTTCCGACCCGATGAAGGTGGGCCCGGCAACGACCATTTTGTAATCCTCTCGCATGAGCTATGGCAGAGCCGATACAATTCCGACCCCAATATCCTGGGAAAGTCCATCCTCGTTCAGGATGAGCCCTACACCGTCGTTGGCGTTACCCCGCCCGACCCCAACGAGCGCCCCGGATCCGGAGGGGTGCAGTTCAGTGTTCCTGTCCGGCTGGTACCCGGCGTTCAGACAAATCACTTCGGCATCATGATCGGCCGCCTCAAACCCGGTGTGACGCTGGCGCAGGCACAGGCGGATCTCTCCGTGATCGACCGCAGGTTTGCTTTGCAGCACAAATTCGGCGGGGATGCGAATGCCAGATCATTGACGGTGGAACGGTTCCGCAACGATTGGCTCGATCTCAAGATTCAGCGCAATTTGTGGCTCTTGCTTGCTTCGGTCGGCCTGGTATTGCTTATCGCCTGCGCGAACATCGCCAATCTGCTGCTTGCACGCGGCACGGCGCGCAGTCAGGAGCTTGCCGTCCGCTCCGCGCTCGGCGCATCGCGCCGGCAGATCTTCGTTCAGTTACTCACTGAGAGCCTTCTACTCGCGTTGCCGGGGGGTGCGACCGGCATCGCAATTGGCTGGGGCATCATGAAGCTCAGCATGGCAAGCTTCCCTGACCTGATGATCGGATCCTCAGACACGGTAGTAGAAATGAACCTCCCTGTCCTCTGTTTTGCGGTCTTGATCTCGCTGCTGGCCGGCGTTGTGTTTGGATATGCTCCAGGGTGGAAGGCGACAAGGCTTAATCTGAGCGAAACTTTAAAGCAAGGATCGCGCACTCCAGGTGGCCGAAGCCGTGCACCCATTCAGTCGGTCCTTGTCGTCGCCGAGATTGCATTGGCTCTCATTCTCTTGTCGGGCGCGGGATTGGCGCTGCACAGCTTTTGGAATCTTAGCCGGATCGACCTCGGCTTTACTGACGACCATTTACTGACGGCAGAATTGAGGCCGCGCGAAACTCCTGGGCGGGGCGGCGTTGCAAACCTTCCGCAGCCCCAGCAAATCGTAGTTCAGGAACATCAACTCATCGATCGGATCCGCGCTGTTCCGGGTGTGGCCGATGCTGCCCTTGCCACGGGTTTGCCTTTCGAGGGATATAACACCTTTCCGTTTTCTGTCGCCGGCCAACCGGTAGACAAGGCTCACCCTCCCGTGGCCGACTTTAACGCGGTCACCCCAGACTTCTTCAACGTTCTCGGAATTCGTCTTGTCCGCGGCAGGCTTCTCAACGAGAACGACACCCTGGCAACACCCTATGCGATCATGGTGAACGAAACGTTCGTCCGGCGTTACTTGCCCAACGTAGATCCGTTGGCACAACGCCTGACATTGCCGCACCTCCAACTCGTCTCGGGGGGAATGACGACTCAACCGCACTTTGACGAATACCAGATTGTGGGCGTCTTTCACGACGTCTTTGAAGATTCGCACCTCACCGGCACGGTGCAGCCAGCGATGTACGTCGCGCAGTGGCAGGTAGCAATTCCTTGGGTTAGCATCGCCGTTCGTACTGTGGCGGCGGACCCGGGGACTGTCACGCGTGGTCTGCAATCCGCTGTAGCCGCAGTGGAGCCCACCTCCGCCATCGACCATGTTGAAGTCATGCAGGAGGTCGTCGATGGGAAGACAACGAGCGACCGGTTTCAGATGGTTCTGCTTGGCAGCTTTGCCGCCTTGGCGCTCTTGCTGGCAGCGGTGGGTGTCTTTGGAGTCATGGCGTTTTCAGTCGCCCAGCGCACACACGAGATTGGGATTCGTATGGCGCTCGGCGCCCGACGCAGCGAGGTGGTTGTGCTGGTGGCACGCGGAGGAATGCGGCTCGCGCTCATCGGCGTCGTGATCGGCCTGGCGGGCGCATACGGGCTTGGCCGGTTGATGCAAACCACGCTCTACGGCGTCGGCGCCGTCGACATTGGCAGCCTGGCCACTGTCTCCGCTCTGCTCCTGGTGGTGGCGGCGCTGGCCTGCTGGTTGCCGGCAAGGCGATCTGCTGCCATTGATCCGATGCAGGCTTTGCGCAACGAATAGCTGGAAATGCGCGGGTACTCCGGAGATGAAAAGCCACCTGACCGCGCCGGTTCCGGGGCAAAAGTGCGCTGGTTCCGCATTAGCCGAAGCGCCGGCCAGATCCCAGTTTGAGACGGGAATCTGGCCGATGCGGGATGGAGCGGCTCTAGTTGGAAGTCGGTGGGGTGGTGGAAGTTTCGTTGCCGACTTTCGCCGGTGTCAGGCCGGGAATGAGCGGGGTGGTCGATACCCGGCCAGAGGCAGCGTCCTGGAGATTGATGCCGTAGTGATCGAGGGTGCTGCCGAGGGTGAGGTAGAAGGCGGCGCGGTCTTTGGCGTATGTGGCGCGTGCCTGGATGAGTGCGTTGTCAGAGGCGGCGAGTGTGCGCTGCTGTTGGAGGACGACTGCGGAAGTTGAGGAGCCTAGGCTGAGCTTCTTCTGCTCCGCATCGAGGTTCCGCGCGGCATAGTCCTTGGCCGCGATGTTGGAGTTAATCAGGGCGCGGTCGTTGGTGAGCGCGAGCAGAGCGTTGACGACATTGGCCTGGATCTGGGTATAGAGCTGCTCGAGGCGAAGTTCGGCCTGACGATATTCGATGAGCGCCTGGGCTTGCTGGGCCTGCAAAACGCGGTTGCGAATGGGAATTGTGAGGCTGAAGCCGGCGCCCTTGTCGGGTGCCGAGTTGTTGAAGAGGTTTTGCAGGACCGTACCGTAGCCGGCGCTGGGGAAGGTGCCGGGGGGGTAAAGGCCGCCAGTCTCGAAGTTGAGGGCGTTGGCACTTTGCGTACCACCGAGGGCGCTGGAGTTGTAGAAGCCGTATGCGTCGAGCGTGGGCAGCATACCGTTTTTAGCGCCTTTCAGGCTGATCTCGTCGTTCTTGAGAGTGAGCACGGCTTGCTCAAGGACGGGGCTCTGGGTGAACGCTTGCCGAACGAGATCGTCGATGGACTGCTTCTCCTCGGGAAGCTCCTCGAGGCTGACGCGATCGGTGGGGATGACGTCGGCTTCCCTGAGGGCGGGGTCGTTGAGGTTGCGAGCAACGGCCTCTTTGATGATCTGCTCCTGGTACTTGAGGTTGCTCTGAGCGCTTATGAGGGCCTGCTTGTCAGCGGCCACTTGCTCGTCGGCATTGAGCACGTCGAGCGGGGCCATGGAGCCAACCTCCAACTGCCTGCGAGCGTCCCCCGCGGCCCTGTTGCTCTGCTCCACTGCGCGTTCCTTTGCCTCAACGTCTTCAAAGGTGTTGACCAGGCCCCAGTAGATGTTCTCGACCTGGTTCATGGTGGAGAGAATCTGCTGGCGGAAGGTGGAGTCTGTGATTTGGCGGTTGTTAATGGCCTGATAGACATAGCGCTTGTTGACGAAGATACCTGCGCCCTGGAGAAGATGCTGGGTGACCTTGGCATTGAAGGTAGACGAGAGCTGTGGACTGTAATCGACAAATGGGTTGTCGGTGGTGATGCGCTGGTTGTTCAAGCTGACAGCAAGCGCAGTGCCGGTGATGAAGCCCTGGTTGTAGGTGAAGTTGTACTGGTCGGTGTTGGTGGTGAGCTGGGAAAGGCCGCCTGAAAAGAGGGTGTTGGCCTTCGGCGAGCTGGCGCGCTCAAGCTGCACGGTGGCAATGATGGAGGGCTCCATGTTCTCAGGTGCGGGGCCGGCGCCTGAAGCAGTGAGGGTGAGGCCGGCGGTGCCGACGGCTCCGCCGCCGGTGGCTGCACCGGGCCCGCCGCCGGAGGCTGCAGTGGAGACGTAACCGCCCTGTGTGTTGCTGTTGATCTGGGCGCCGGAGCCGTAGAGGGAAGAACCGGCCTTGGCGCGGAGGATGTCAAGGTCCGCCTTGTCCATGTAGTAGCGGGAGATGGCGATGTCGTAGTTGTTTTCCAGAGCGAGGGCAAGCGCGTCAGAGAGGCTCAGATAGATTTTGCCGTCCTTGACCATGTCGCCGAGGCGCGGAGAGTTTAAAAAGCTGGCCATGGGAATGTTGGTGGGCAGGTAAGCCTTGATGGGATTGCCGAGAAGACGGCCGGCGGGCTTGGAGAAATCGCGCTGTGACTGGCGCAGGTCGAGCGGCTTGGTGAGCATGGGCGCGGGCTCGACTGGCAGGTTGGAGGCCGCTCCATTGTTGGGAGCCGTGGCCTGCTGGGAATCCGGAGTCGCTGCCTGCTGGGCAAAGCCCTGGGGCAGTCCCGATCCCAGGATGAGAATTGCCGCGGTGAAGGCGCGCAGCGGTTGACCGGCCCAGGCGCGGCCCTTGAATGCAGGCACATTCCGTCGTTCAAACTGTTTTGAATCAGATAAATGCACGATTCTTCTCCTCGAATTGCGGGGCGAGTCGATCACCCCATTTGAGCATGTTGCACAGGCCAAAAAAACTGCGTGGGCTACCCAGGATAAAGCCAAAACTGGTGCATTGCATTGAGCATCTGCGAGCTGAGCCTGTCTCCGCCGAAGGGACTGTGGGGTTCCATTTCAGAAGACGAGTGGAAAGTCTTGCCAGACTCAAATGTACCGCTTTCTGAGCGGAACCAGAGTTACTGTTGCCTTACGGGTCTCATCGATTGCACAGCCCCGAGGGCAAGGCCAGCGTTGGGCGGGCGCGTGACCAGGGAGCCAAGTACATTTACGCTCCCGTTGCCGCGAAAGTTCCTACTGAGACCTGGGGAGCGCTGAAACAGGCGATCGGAGACTCAATGCTGTGAAGGCGCAGACACCGACGCGAAGACCGTCGAGAGCTGCTCACCACCAACCTTGCGAGATGCATATTTACGATTCCGAAGGCCAAATCGAACAGTTGAACTGGAATCGGCGACCAGCGACCGTTCCTCAACCATTATTGCTCCAGTCAAGGGTGGAGAGCTTGGGATGCGGCCATGTGCAGGTGAGGCACGTGGGACCGAAAGGGCTGTCGATATGATGGAATGATTGGAAAGAAGTGTGAGAGTGTGAGGGTGAGTGCGGGCCCAGGCGAGCGGGGAGTGGAGAGTTGAGGAACGAGATGGGAGTGGAAGTGAGGAAGGTGGAAGCGAAGAAGGTGGAGCTGTTCGATACGAGCCTGCGGGACGGGATGCAGCAGCCGAACCTGGAGATCTCTGTGCCGAATGCAGTGGGACTGCTGCAGCGGATGAGCGCATTTGGGGTGAAGTACGCGGAGATCGGGTTTGCGGGGGCGAACAAGTTTGTGGACGATCTGACGACGGCGCTCGAGGGCGTGGATACGGGGGCGATGAAGCTGGCGCTGTTTGGTCGGACGCGCGGGCGGGGGATGCGGGTAGAAGATTGGCCCGATGTGCAGTTCATTCTGCGGCACAAGGGGCGCGTGCAGACAGCGGTGGTGGTGGTGAAGTCGCGGCTGCTGGACGTGGCGAAGAGCCTGGAGACGACGGCAGACGAGAATCTAACGATGGCGCGGGAGACGATTGAATGTCTCAAAGAGCACGGGCTTGAGGTGATTGTGGACCTGGAGCACGCGATGGACGCGTGGTGCGGGCGGCAGGAAAACGGAGCGGCGAGCGACGAGGGGTTTGCGGGGGAAACGCGGGAGTATCTGATCAAAATGGCTGGGCAGTGTGTGGAGCAGGGCGTGAGCCGGGTGGTGGTGTGCGATACGACGGGTGGCGCGACGCCGGAGGAAGTGACGGAGGCGATAGCGGGGCTGCGGAAGGCGTGGCCAGATGGCAATTTTGCGTTTCATGGGCACACGGATCGCGGGTTTGGCGTGGCGAATACGCGGGCGGCGATATTGGCGGGAGCGGTGCAGGTGCAGGGGACGCTGATTGGCACGGGCGAGCGCTGCGGGAATGTGAATTTGACGACGGTGGTGGGGTCGATGCAGGTGCGGGGCGAGGCGGAGTTCGTTTCGCCGGAGAAGCTGGATGGGCTGACGGGGCTGGCGCACGCGGCTTATGGGGCCTTTAGTCTCGATGTTCCGCACGGTCAGCCGATTGTGGGGCCGGGGGCGTTTGGCACGTGGGCGGGGATGCACGGGAGCAGCGAGAAGAAGAACAAGGGGGCGTATCTGTGGTGTGATCCGTCGGTGGTGGGGGCGAATCCGGCGATCGGGGTGAACGGGCAGTCGGGACGGGCGAATGTGGTGCTGCTGAGCGAAGCGCTGAGCGTTGCACTGACGCCGGCGCAGGCGCAGCGGCTGATGAACGAGAACCAGGCGATGATCGAGGGCGGAGGGTTTACGGCGAGCGAAGAGTCGTTCCGGCTGGCGTGCATGAAGGTGCTTGGAACGCTTCCGAACTTCTTCAGCATTCGCAGTTGGCGGCTTTTTGACGAGTCGGACGAGATTGGGAACCGGTTTGTGCAGGCGTTTATGACGCTGAGTGTGGGCGAGCGGACGATGACAACGAGCCGGGCCGAGGGCGAAGGGCCGGTGGACGCGCTGACCAAGGCGCTGAGGAAGGAACTGGAGAAGTGGTATCCGGCGCTGGCGCAGATGAAGCTGGGGCGATTCAGCGTGACGGCGATCGATGTGTCGGCGCACGATACGGCATCGCATGTGCGGGTGACGGTGAGCTTCAACGCGGATGGGCATGAGCCGTGGATTACCGCAGGGGTGAATAGCGACATGAACCAGGCGGCGCTGATGGCGATTGTGGATGGGTTTCATTATTGGATGCTGGAAAAGGGAACGACTGCGGAACTGGCAGTGGGGCGGGGAGAAGCGAGGGGGTAGGGTGTGAGTGTGAGTGTGGGTGTGAGTGTGGGTGTGAGTGTGGGTGTGGGTGTGGGGTCTTGGGTTTCGGGCATTGGGCGTAGTGGTTAGAGACAAGGGCAACGCGGGATTGAGAGGAATTCTCCTTTTTTCAAACGCAACCGGCAGGGCGTACAATTCCGTTCTTCCAGAAACTCACGAGGATCGGAGCTCTCTATGACTTTGCCGATATTTCTTGCCCGCGTAGGTCGCCATCATTCGAGCCGATGGATCAACCCGCCCCAGCGACTGCGGATGGTTGGACGGATCCTCTTGTTTGCGGCCTTGCTGCTGATTGTTAGTGCGCCGGTTTTCGCTCAAAACAAAGCGAACGTGCAGGTGGACCTGAGCAAGCCCAGAGCCATGTTTTATGCCACGTCGATTGGGACGGCGGCCGAGTCGTATGACGGCAACGTGTACAACCAGGGCACGTGGCAGCTTCTGCAGGACGCCGGAATTACCAACCTCCGCTATCCGGGCAACGGCGGCGTCGATGCGGTTTACCACTTCTCGACCGGCGCCATCAGCAATCCTTACTCAAATGACAAGGGGCCGGACCTAAGCGCAGACAAGAAGTTCCCCGCGGCGCTGCCCTTCCTGGAGCAACTGGGAACAACACTGGTGACGGTGAACTATGGCAGCAATCTGGATGGGAGCGGAGGCGGCGAGGCTGCCGAGGCCGCGGCGTGGGTTGCTTATGCGAACGGGAAGGCCGACAACACACAGGCGATTGGCAAAGACTCAAAAGGAAACGACTGGAAGACGGTGGGCTATTGGGCCAGCCTGCGGGGTGCAAGCCCGTTGCCGACCGACGATGGCCTGAATGCGCTGCGCATCGGTCACTCGTCGCCGGTTGGCATTCAACTGTGGGCCATCGGCCACGAGCCGTGGAACAACGGCTTCTATGGGACCGATGCGATCGGCGAACCCGACCTTCATTCCGGCCAGGTGCCCACGCATAAGGACTGGATGCGCCACTCCGGCGATAAGCGGAATGGTCCGACGGTGTATGGGCAGGCGGTGGTGCAGTATGTGAAGGCGATGAAGGCGGTGGACCCGACGATCCTTGTGGGAGCTTCGCTGAAGGCTCTCAATTCAGACAACGGCGTTGGGAAAAACTGGAATGCCGAGGTGCTGAAAGCGGCCTGCGCCAGCATGGACTATGGGGTGGTGTCGATGATGACCGGCAAGCAATCAGAAAAGGATTGGAAGACGCTGGACGAAGCCGATTTGCTGAAGAATGCGATTGGGCGCGAGTACGGGATCCTGGGTTCGGATCTGCAAGACAAGATGAAGAATAACTGTCCCGCAGGCCACTACCCGGCATTGGCCATCACCAGCTTCGGGGTGCAGCCCTGGATGCCCGTCCCGCACCCTGTTGTGGTGGGACTTTTTGCCGCGAATGGCATGGCTACGCTGCTTGAGACGGGGACCTTCACCGTGATGTGGACTCCCATGCACAGCGCACTCCTGCTGGACGACAGCAACCATCCCAAGCCGGCCTACTACGGCATCCAGATGCTGCACCAGGTCGTGGGTCCCGGCGATACGTTCGTCAGCGCAACCTCGTCGAACGACGCTGTAGGCGTTCATGCGGTGAAGAGAGCGGACGGCGGGCTCGGTCTCTTGCTCGTTTCAAAGGAACTGCTCCAGCCCTCGAAGGTCAACGTCAGCATCAGCGGCTACAACTTTGCAACCAGTGGAACCCGCTATGACTGGAATCAGGCATCGCTCGACGCCGGCAAAGGAATTACCTCAGCGCCGGTTGGGAATCTGGGAGCAAACTTCAGCGTGGATGTTCCGACTGCGGGCATCGTGGCGATTGTGATTCCGAAGAAGTGAGACGAAGGTCCAGGGTTTAGGGTCCAGGGTTCAGGTTCCGGGGTTCAGGCTTCAGGGGAAAAGCAACGGGGCGATCATCAGAAGATGATCGCCCCGTTGTTTTTTGGGAGGCTAGTTTCCAGAGCCAAACCTGGTTGAGTCATTCCCCAAGAACAAACGCAGATCCTTCGACTTCGCATTCCGAAAATACACGGAATGCCTCGCTCAGGATGACAGATTGCTGTTATGCAAGCTTCATCTTCAAGAACCTAATTGCGGCTGCGGACCTTGGAGAGGAGGCGGAGGATTTCAAGGTAGAGCCAGACCATGGTGACCATGAGGCCGAATGCGCCGTACCACTCCATGTATTTGGGCGCGCCGGCATTGACGCCGCGCTCGATGAAGTCGAAGTCGAGGACGAGGTTGAGGGATGCAATGGCGACGACAAAGAGCGAGATGCCAATACTGAGGGGACTGGAGTTGTTGATGGCCATGAAACGGACGCCGAACATGCCCAGGACCATCTGCACGAGATAGAAGACTGCGATTCCTCCAGTAGCAGCAGCAACGCCGATGTAGAAGCGCTGGGTGACCTTGATGAGGCCTGAGGAGTAGACCATGAGCATGACGAGGAGGACGCCGAAGGTGAGGCCGACGGCCTGGATGGCGATGCCGGGATAGCGCGTCTCAAGGAGGGCCGAGAAGCCGCCGAGGAAAAGGCCTTCGAGCAGAGCGTAGACCGGCGAGGTGAAGGGCGCCCAGGTCTGCTTGAAGATGGTGACCATGGCGAGGATGAATCCGCCGAAGACGCCGAGGAGCATCCAAGGCGCTGTGGCGGAGGGATCGTGGGCTTGCATGAAGAGATTCCACGTGAATGCCGCGCCGGCGATGGCAAGGAGCATGAGGAAGCCGGTCTTGTTGACGGTGCCTTGCATGGTCATGCGGGCGGTGGTATCGATTGCGCCGCCAAACTGGGCGACAGAGAGATCTTTGAAGGTTTTGTCGCTGAGGGCGGGATTGGAAGTCTTGAAGAGTGCCATGGTCGTGTCTCCGTTGAGCGGGCGAGGCTTGGGGGCCGCGGAAAAACTCGAATTGTGGTCTGAAACTGACGAGAAGCATACCTCAG
>Ga0182018_10004517_pt1 | contig 11642 bp, 11 predicted proteins | sample 812P2MmetaG_FD_120490 | JGI IMG/M metagenome (GOLD analysis project Ga0182018, IMG submission 120490) | Permafrost microbial communities from Stordalen Mire, Sweden - 812P2M metaG | ecosystem: Environmental > Terrestrial > Soil > Wetlands > Permafrost | place: Sweden: Stordalen | collected...
CCTCTCCGAGCGCAGCGTTCGTCCGTCCCTGGAGAGTACGACATTCGCCCGATTGTCGTGCCACCAATTCACCCACTGCTGAGGTGAATCGAACGTATTAGCGGTCAACTCTTTCAAGATTGCGAGGGTCCGAATGGGACAGTGAATCTGGCCGTTATCGTTAATACAAAGATCGCCGATCATGGCACTGGCTTTCTCCCAATCGCTCGCTCGCGTGTTTTCGGGGTTCTCCAGCCAGGGGACAAAATCCTCAAGATTCGTGTAGTTCAATCCTGTCCTCTCTTGTAACCCTGCCAGCGTGTTTCCTTCCCGGGTGGTGTTTTTTGTCCTGTGAATCAAGGAAGCCCAGTCCTGGGCCTCGATAGGACTCATCCGCCAGGGATTCGTCAGGCGAATCTGGTCGAGGGCCTTCCGCCACTCATCTTCAGTCTCAAAGTCTCTTCCGGTCATATTACGCAGGAACTCGCGGGTGCGGCGCTTCCGTTCCCCGGTGAGAATTTCGATACTGTCGTCAACATAGAGTTTCAAGCCCTGGAGGCGGGCCTCGCGATCGTTTAGTACTGCGCCTCTATTGCCGGGTGCAGGATCAAGCCCGTAACCATAACCCCAAAGCCACTGTGGCCCCAGTTCGCGGACCTCCTCGACAACGCTGGGTCCTACGCCCGGGTGCTGTTGGCGATAAACGTACGGGTTCGCTAGATTCCACTGATCCGTCTCAGGTGTTTCCAATAACTGGTACTCGCTGGACCAGACCAGAGAGTCGCTGTTTACTTCCCACCATGACCGCAGTTCATCATAAGAGGAAAAATCGCGGCGCAAGAGGCGCGCAAGTTCGTTGCGGATCTGCCTGGTCCGGTCGCTTTCCCATTGTTCGGGATCAATCAGCCAGAACCAGGAGCGGGCCGCATAATGATAGCCCCACTCTATGGAGGGTGGGTCGTTCATCCCTTGAGTGGGAATGCTCACACACGCGCTGTAATCTACGGTGGGACGAATGATGATCCGGTCGTCGATGCTTACCTCGGAGGAAGTCCCTTTATAGCCTTTCCAAAACCAATACTCGGAGGCTTTGGAAGGATAAACTTTCAAACACCCGATGCCGCGGAAACCGAGAGCAGGGGGCGCCGTGGCCAGCAATCCCGCCAACAACGCACCTATCAGACCGAGCGCAGTCAGGCCAACGATTTTCCATTCCGTTAGACGCGCCGAGCGATAAGACGGCGGCATATTCGGGGAAAGCGATGCCGCGGGGGGAAACTGCGTCGACCAAACATATAGCGACGCCCAGAAGAAGCAGGCGATCCAAAAGACGCACAGAAAGGGAAATGCTCCAATCACCAAGATGACGAAGTAGCTGCGAGCGGCAATGCCTCTAAAGAATAGAAAACCCCAAATTGCTGCAATGACCAGCCCAGCGAATCCCGAATATCTCCGAGTCGCCTTCCACCGAGTGGTCTGGGCGGGCAGCGGAGAAATGATGGGAATCGGGGCTATCAAAACCAAGCCCATAATCCCCAATGAAACCTCCCAGACAAGAAAGCTGGTCTGCCACGAAAATACGCGAGACCGGAGCCATTCGATTAGCCACACGAAAACGGTCGCGCTAGCTATCCAGAGGACGGCAGAGCGCAGGTACTTGCTCCAACGCGAATCCGAAATCCGAGGGTTGGCTTGCACCCGCCGCTGGCGCTGAAGGACGCGCCATCGCAGTATCCCGAGCGCAGGCCCTGTCGCAAGGCCGGCAAAGAGCAAGACCGTCAACACGTAATCTGAATACAGGCGATCGGAATCCCAGTACGAACGGAAGCCTCCGAAGGCTGCTGCAGTCATTAGGAAGACGGCTTCGCCGATTGCGGCGATCGCCACGGCTGCGGCCGCACTTCGAATCATGGCTTCTGCCGCAGTGCGGAACTCTTTTCGCCACACATAAGCGGGGATCCAAATGGCCTGCAGCACGGGCAACGACGCAAGCAACACTCCCTGGCTATAGCGGCCGCCCAGCACGGCGACGCGGAAGTAGCCCGCCGCGTAGACGAGGCTCATCCCGATCCAAAGCGCCCAAAGCAGACGGAGGGCTCCGACGGTGGAATTGCGACTCGTGGCAGCAGCGGAATTACTCAAGATCTCCTCACGGAATCAGATTCCCTAGTGTTGCCACAATATCAACATCCTGCATCAGTTGAATTCGTGCGCGATGCGCTTTCTAGACGGATCCCAAACTCTAATCGCTCATGGAAATCCGTCGGCCGCAGTTCGTCACGAGTTGTAACTGCAGCGGCGCACAATTTGGATTCTTCGGCGAAACACCCGGCACATATGCCCTCAGAAACCAGCGCATGAGATTTGCTTTCGTTCCGGGTTGACGCCGTCAACGGCGACTGGGGGCGTTCCCTTTGAAGACGAGATGAAGCGCCTCGACTAGGTACGGGCAGAGGTTCATTGTGAGACCTAGGACCTCTCTTACTCCGTGCTGCGGTAGCACTCGACGACCATGAAGTGCGTCCACAATTTGGCGTCCTCAGACTTCTCACCGCGCCAGGTGAAATGCATCGCGGAAATATTTGTATACGTTGCGCGCATAAATGGCCACTGTGCCGTGGGATACTTCTCCAGCAACTCCGGAGTGAGCAGCTGTGCCACGGGCTCTTTGAAGGCATAGTTGACGGACTGGCCGTCGAACCGGGCTCCGCCGAACTGCTCCGGTGTGAGGTCTGTCCACGTCCCCGCCCGAGCGTTCAGCCACTTGATGCTCCAAACCTGCTTGGCGGGGTCGTAAGCCCGAAAGTTCATGCCGAGCACGATCAGTTCTCCGGACGAGCCAAACATCCTGTATTCGTCGGCAATTGCGTAGCCGTCGAGGATAAAGTGACCCACCCACGTTCCGCTGCCAAACGTCTGCCATTCTCCATTAGCCGATTTCAGCTTGGCTTCGAATCGCCATCGGCCGATGAGAAAAGCAAATCGCGAGAGCTCTGCGGGCGCGTTAGGGTTGGGTTTGTCAACTCTTTGTTCGTGCTGCTCCATGGGACAACCCTCCAGAGCGGCCGCTTCGGGTAGCTTAGGTCCGATCAGCAGTGATAACGCTGCAAGCAGCGAACTGCGCCCGCGGTAGCCCCAAGCCAGCTTGTGCAGCCAGCGGCGTAGAACTCGACTGCCATGACGAATCTAATCTTGCCCAATCTGGCACTACTTCATCGGCGAAAAATCCGTCGGTCGCATGTACGTCACGTCCACTTTGTTCACCAGTTTGTCGGCCTGTTCGGATTTCACCATTTCTTGAAACGCCGGGTCGGCGAACATGGCCTCCCAGTTCTTTTTCGCTTCCTCCCGGCTAGGATGCTCCAAGATATAGATGAATGTGTCGTCCGAAGCGGGAGCATCCTCGGGTACCCAGTAACCCACGGCCTTTAGATCGTGTTTGGCGAGCAGCTTTGAAGCCGTGTCGCGAAACCGTGACTCCAGCGCCGGTAATTTGCCCGGCACGGCATGATAAACGCGAAGCTCGAAGACGTGATTGTCGTCGGCCCTCACCTGGTTCATGTGAGCCAGGCGGGCGGTAATAAGCGATCCCGCGGTAAAGGAAAGCACGGCGATGGCGCAAGCTCTCCCTCTGTTAGATTTCCCGCCTTGGAATTTCCAGCAGTTGAGTGTCATGGAAGTCTCCCTTTCATGCCGCAAAATATTCAATCTGATCCCGACAAGTTCAGACCTCGCGAAGGGCAAATATCGGATCTACGTTCGCCGCGCGCCGCGCTGGAAGGTAGCTGGCCAGCACTGCGACTGCAAACAGAAGGAGCGGCACGGCCAGAAACACAAGCAGATCGTGCGGGTGAACGCCGTAGAGGAGACTTGCCATCATGGATGCGGTCGCTGCAGAAACGACCACGCCGGCGACAATTCCAACGCTAGCCAGGACGACACCTTTTCCTAAGATCAGTTTCAGAACGTCCCATCGCCGCGCCCCCAACGCCATGCGAATGCCGATCTCGCGCGACCTCTGCCCGACCATGTACGCCGACAAGCCATAAATTCCGATCGAGGCAAGAAGAAGAGCGACTCCGGCAAATCCACCCACAAGGTCGGCAGAGAAACGGCGCGAAGCCAGCGAGCGATCGAGCACGTCATTCATCGAAGAAATATTGAACACCGGCAGGCCGGGATCGATGCTCTGGATTTCATGGCGAATCTGTGGCTCCAAAATCTTCGCTGGCAGAGATGTCCGCAGTACGACGCTTATGTTCTTGTGAAGGCTTTGATAGATCGGGACATAGATGTGAGGGATACCTGCAATATCCAGCCCGTCATTTTTGATGTCTTTGACAATGCCGACCACCATCACCCGGGGCTCGGTGGGGTCTTGTCCAAACTGAAGTCGGCGGCCCAGCGGATCGCGGGTTGGCCAATACTTACGGGCGGTGGTTTCATCAATAATGGCCACTGGCTGTTTGCCGTCTTCATCGCCCTCTGTGAATAAACGACCGCGGAGGAGTGGAGCCTGAATAACCTTGAAATAATCAGGGCTGATCCGAATTCTCTCGGCTCGCAGATCCAACGAGGACTCGACCGGGCAATCTTCGATGGCCAAGGCACCGATCGCTTGGGCATAATCAAACCTTAGATCGGTGGTAGGCAGATCTGAAGTGATGGCGGTGAGCTCGATTCCGGGAATGGCTCTCATGCGCCGCAATAACTCACGGTTAAAAGAGGTTTGCTGGGCTATACTGAGGTACGAGTCCGTTTTCGGATCGTTAGGTTCTGGTAGCGAAAGATTTGCCGCAACGACTTGGGTTGGATTAAACCCGGGATTTTCCTGCAGCAGGTCTCTTAGAGTACGCAGCAGCAAGCCTGCTCCCACCATCAGCACAACCGCAAAGGCCAGCTCCGACACGATCAGCGCATCCCGCAAACGGCCGGTCTTGGCACCATAGCCCGGCCCTCGTGCGCCTTCTCGGATCGCCGACGAGAGAGCGGTTTTTGCTGACTGAAGCGCTGGAGCAAGTCCGAACGCAAGCCCAGTAAGAACGGAAATCGCGAGAGCAAACGCCAGTACGACCCAATCGATTCGCACTTCGTTGAGCCGAGGTATATTCGAGGGGACCAAGCGCAGAATGAGGCCAAGGGTGCCAACCGTGGTCAAAACTCCTGCGACCCCACCAATAGCAGAGAGCAGCGTAGACTCGGCCAACATCTGGCGTATCATCCGGCCTCCGCTCGCCCCTAGCGCAGACCGCACTGCCATTTCCTGTTGCCTTCCGGACGCGCGCGCCAGAAGGAGATTGGCAATGTTCAACGAAACAATGAAAACGATTAGAATCGCGGCACCCAACAGAACGAGCAGCATGGGCCGAACGTTGCCTACAAGAGCTTCCTGCAACGGCTGAATCTCAATTGTCCATTGGGCCCGGGCAGGATAATTCGTCGCATAGTCGTGGCGTATCTGGATCGCCATGGCGGTAAGCCGTGCCTGAGCTTGCTCTAGCGTTATACCTGGCTTGAGACGTCCAATAGCAGCGGGCATGAATCTAGTGCCACGCACGGGCGGGGGAGCAGGATAGCCGCTGAATCCGGCTGTGTTAAATACTTCCACGTTGCCGGAAACTGTCGGTCCAGGATGGCGAAATCCGGGGGTAAGAACGCCGATGATGGTATACGGATCGTTATCTAACCGGACTGTGCGGCCGATGACATTTCGATCGGCACCATAAGCGCGGCGCCACAGGCCATCACTGATCACCACAACCGGCGCGAAACCGAGCGCAAAGTCCTGGGGTCCAAACAATCTTCCGATCTGGGGGGTCGTGCCCAACATGGAAAAGTAGTTGGAATGGGTGACCAGGAACTCGAGACGCTCGGGATGATCGGCGCCAGTTAAATTCACGCTATTGCTAGCGATCGTGCTGACGTCTTTAAATACCCCCGCTCGATTTCTGAGATCGTCAAGTTCGGGCACAGAAAATGGCACGTCTCGCAACCCCAGCCCGGGCTCGTTGAAGGCGATTCTCACCAAACGGTCGGGTTTGGGAAACGGAAGAGGGGACAGCAAAACCGCATTCACGATGCTGAAAATCGCGGTGGTGGCGCCGATGCCGAGGCCGAGCGTGGCAATGGCGACAGCACTGAAACCGGCGGATTTGCGCAACATGCGCAGACCAACACGCAAGTCTTGAACAAAATCCTGTATCCAATTTACACGTCGCGCGTCACGGCATTTCTCTTTGGTCTGCTCGATACCGTCAAGGTCCAGCCGAGCCCGCCGCCGTGCATCCTCGGCTGCGATGCCTTTGGCGAAGTATTCCTCGGCTTTTCGTTCGAGATGGTCGCGCAGTTCGTCATCCAGTTCCTGGTCCGCCTGCGCCCAGCGAAACAACGACCGCAGCCGCAGCGGAATCGTGAACATCCAATGCTCCGGTCGCATCTCGAACCTCCGTTTCGCCGCCGCGCGACGCTCACGCTTCTTTGAGCTTAATGACTCGCGAAATTGCGCCCGAAAGCCTGCCCCAGTTGTCTGCTTCTTTTTCAAGCTGTCGCCCGCCGAGCCGTGTCAGCGAATAATATTTCGCCCGCCGTCCGTGCTCGGACGTCTTCCATTCAGCTGTAATCCAGCCCTCCTGCTCCAGCTTGTGCAGCGCCGGATATAGCGAGCCGTCACTGACTTGCAAGACGTCGCCTGACACTTGTTTCAACCGCTGGCTAACCGCGAAGCCGTTCATCGGCTCAAGAGCCAGAATTTTCAGCAGCAACATGTCCAGCGTGCCCTGCACAAGATCCGAAGGTTTGCTCATCTCCATGTCCTCGGTAACCGAGGTTAGCACCCCTGTCCTCGGTAAGCAAGGGGAGACACTTTCCGGGGCGCGAGAGTGCCCGTTTGTCTCCCATCCAAAATGTTCCTGCGCAAGGAATCCGAGTCAGAGAGGCTTTCGTCACTCTGACTCGGCTATGCCCGCGTCGCAAGCCGTTGGCGCTTTACATCGGGAACTAGTTTGGATGGGACTATGTTCACCTTAAAATCCATCCAGAATTGAGGATCTATGCGCCTTGCACGCTCGTTCATTCTCCTAACAATTCTCGGCTGCGTCGGAATGGCTTCTGCGCCTAATGCTAGAGCGCAGGTGAGTTCCTCCCAGGCAGAGCTGATTGCACGGCGGAATGCGGTCGAGGAGGAACTCGAGTCGATTGCGATTGTCGAGCGCAAGGTAATGGTGCCAATGCGCGATGGCCAGCGGATACAGGCGGATATGTCGTCGCCATCGCCGTGATGGCAGTCGGATTCGCATTCGTTCTGTGGGGTGTCGCAATCGCACTGTCACGACCGGACTCCCTGAAGGTGTCGGCAATCGCCGCGCTTTCGGGAATTATCACAGAGTTTATCGGGGCAACGTTCATGATGATCTACCGTTCTACGATGACTCAGGCGAACCAGTTCATGGAAGTCTTAGAGAGAATCAACACGGTCGGCATGGCTGTCCAATTTCTCGATGCGATTCCTCAAGAGCATGCCGAACTAAAGAACATAACTCGTACGGAGATCGTCGGACTGTTATTGAGCAGCGGAAGGAACCGTGAGAAGTCAGGTCGCACCGCGAAGAATGTGTCGAAGACTTGATAACTTAGGACCTTCTGCATACACTCATGAAACATCGGCCCGCACTCTTTCGATTTGCCGCTCTGGTCCAGCGCAGATTGAAAAGGCGGCAACCATGATTGCCGCCGTCTAACGACCGCGTCTGTCTGTTTTTACGACGTTGTTAAGTTGCCGCTGCCATCGCCCGTGAAGATTATGAATTGACCACTGGCACTCAACGAGTGAGCTTGTTTCCCGTTGATTGTTCCGCCTACCGCGATGACTACGCTCGGGCTGGATTGGTTGCCAGAGGTGTTCTTGATCCATACCGCCTGCGTCGAACTCCCTGCCGTGATTTGAATGAGGCATGGCACCGTAGCGAGGAATGCGCCGACCTCCGTAGTCGTCAGATTTATCGGGAAGCTCTGCGGATACGAGTTTGTGGCGTCGATATTCTCCGTCTCTCCATAACTGATCGTGTTTGGCGTTGATGGTGATGGTTGAACTACTTAGTTTGCTGGTAAAGACATGTTGCTCCTCGCCGCGTACGGCGTTATCACAATTAGGGGGACTGCAATCGGCCAGGTCCCCGTATGCTCTTGCGAGCGCCACCGGAGCGGCGGGAAATTAGTTTGTGTTGCATCAGGCACTTGCCATTGATGAGGGTTATTTTCGCGATGATCCGACACTTGAGGCCAGGCCCGTTTATTGTTCAGTCTTGCGTTCTCAGCTTGAGGGAACTCCCCCCGCTGCAGTCTGGCCACAGTTGGCTGATGTCGGCGATCAGTGTCGCCTTTGGCGCTGACGGAATTACGTCAATGAGGAATGAAGCGTTCAGCGGATTGCATGCACCGGTCATTCCGTTGTGGGAGCCGCACTCATTGTCATTCTCTGGTTGAGGGCCGGTGATGTCGACACAATACTTGCCAGGTTGAACTCCGGCAATCGTGAAGCTACCCGCTTGATCGCTCTTAACCTCAGAAACCTCACTTCCGCATTTCCACTCCTTCAGGTTCGCCTCAGAATGCTTCATGCCCCGAGGGTATTTGACCTCACCTTTCTTGAAGAACGCGGTGTCGGTCCGAGTCTTGATGGATATCGTGGCGGCTGGCACAGTGATCGAACGACGTTCATCATCGTGACTGTGTCCCATCAGGGAGATTCGGTTGCTGCCGACGACTGTTCCAGACAGCCGTCCGACCGTAGTCGGCGTAACTCCACCGATCACGACCATACTGCAGGGATAGAGTGCCTGAGAGAGTAAAAGAGCGAAACTGACGATTCCGAAGTGCCGCTTGAATGACATTGGCTCGCCTATGCGATTCCCGGATTGTAACGCCGGGGCGGATGTTTATCTAGCTGAGCTTGCTTTCCCTTTGGGTCTCTTGCGCCAGCCTGGGGCTTTCCAACGACATCGTCTTTCTTGTTTTGGTTGTTCATGGAATCTCCTAGAAGATGAGCGGTGAACTCGCCGCCCCGTGTCGTTAGAAATTCGGTTCCATCGTGGCCAGATGGGTTGACCGCTACCGACTAGCCTCGGTCCTGATTGGAGTGCGAGGTTCGCTGTGAAAATTATTGAGGAATTATGCCGGGGCAGTTCAGAGCGCGGTCCAGGACGCAGTGCCGGGACTTTACACTTTACAATGATGCTGTAAAGCGTAAAGCCGCGATCTGCTACTAGGCTTTCAACTTCGCGTATTCGTACTGACCGTGGATCATCGACAGATACGCTGCAAGATTCTCGAACTCATATCACGCCAGCCAGGATGCCGCCCCGAATCCAAACAGCAGCGCTCGACTGGCTGTGTTATTGTCCCCCTGCAAAAGATGAGCTCTAAACCGTACGCGTTGGCGAATCAGATGATGACCAAGCGCGCGAGCTTTTGGCGTCAGTACTTTTATTTCTTCATGTCGCTGCTGATCGCCGCGACGGTGGTGTACGGCTTTAGCCATACCATCGACCATAAGCTCATACATCCCTCGCCGCTCCCGCCCTTTGTCCTGTACATCCACGCCATTGTGTTCCCCGGATGGGTTGCGTTCTTCATTGTGCAATCTGCGCTGGTCCGGTCCCACAACGTCCGCGTGCATCGCGGGCTCGGCTGGTTCGGTGTCGGACTCGCCGTCGCCGTTGTTGTCCTCGGCGCTTGGACCTCCGCCAGCATGGTTAGGTTCTCCATCCAGCAAAAGGACCCATTCAACTCCACGGCTTTCACCATTGTCCAAGTGATGGACCTTGCCTCCTTCGCCGTGCCTTTTGCGCTCGCTATCTACTGGCGCAAGAAACCCGAGTTCCATCGACGCCTGGTGCTGATCGCCTCCTGCGCGCTGCTCGACGCAGCCTTTGGCCGCTTTCCCGAACTGCCGCTCGTCTTCTCGCCGGCCGGCGTGGACGCACTGATTTGTCTCGGCGTGGTCCGCGACCTCATCGTCGAGCGCCGGGTTCACAAGGTTTACCTCTACGCGCTCCCGATCCTAATCGTTTGCCAAATCGCCGCCATGGAGACATTCGTCCACGCGTCGCCGTGGTGGGTGAATGTCGCCAATCGAATCCTTCGCTAGCCTGCTGAGTGCTTCAACCCGATTCTCAACGTGTTGCACTTGTGAGATTTATCCCTCCCCAGATGCTCCACTAAGCGAATCCGTGCTGTGCGTCATGGGTCTTGCGATTACCCAGGTCTGCGACGGCGAGTGTGTCTCGGTCAGTAAGGAAGTCATCCACACGCGCTATCCATAGAGGTTCGGGATCGAGCAAGTGGCCTGCGTGCTCTTGGGCTGACCACTTTTCCTGCTGTTTGCCGACCAACACATCCGCATCGGTCGTCACTTTGCGCAGTATCTCTTCCAGGCGGGCGGGCGTGCCCCACAGGCGGACACAAACGTTGGGGTACTGCTCCGCCGGAAATGTGAAGTCGAACTTCCGCTCGAACCACGCCGGGACTTTGCTGGATAACGGGCGTGGCAAATTATGCTCCCATCATGGTCCCACCTGGAATAGCGAAGCTCTTAGACTCACAACCACTCTGTTTCTTCTTCGTGTGCATTTCACAGTTCGCATTCACTTTCCGATACAAATGTCTCCACAACCATCTCGATCTCAACGCAGCAACCAAACGGAATCTGCGACACGCCCAAGGCGCTGCGCGCATGGGCTCCTCGCTCTTCAAAGACTTCGATGAACAATTCGGAAGCGCCATTGGCGACCATGTGGGCCTCCGTAAAATGCGGCCCACTGTTGACGAAGACCAAGAGTTTCACAATCCGTCGAACGTCATTCAGATCGCCGATGGCGGCCTGAAGAGTGGCAAGTAATTCGATGGCGACGCTGCGTGCCGCTTGTTTCCCCTCGGCGGTGGTAATCTCCTCGCCTAGCTTGCCGCACCAAAGCTTTCCATTCTTCTTTGCGAGCCGCCCCGACAAATGAATCAGGTTTCCGGTCCGGACAAACGGAACGAAAGCAGCAACATAGCCATCCACCACAGGGGGTGGAACGTCAGGCAAAGTAATCTGCAGATTCTTCAATCGTTCATAGACCGACGTCATTTACCCGCTATGCCTTCTATTAGATATCGAGTTAAGTTCGGATGCTCAATGAACGACCTTCAAGTCGAGCGCAGCTCCGTGAAAATCAATCCACGGCGGCGCGGGAGCGGACTTCTTCGGAGGTTAGGCCATAGAGTGGCGGCGTGGCGACACCGAGCAATGACAAGTAAATGTAAACTTGCCCGCGATGATGTATCTCGTGTTCGACCATCAAGCGCAGCCACTTCCACGTAGTGATGGGCGCATCATCGGGTGTTTTGCATCTCTTCTGTAGATCTTCATCGGTGAGTCGTCCGAAAATTTCCATCGATTCCGCGTGCAAGCGTTCGACAAACGCCATCACATCGTCGTAACCGTCCGCCAGCTCTTTTCCGTGCGTCGTGTAACGAGCCGGACGCCCTTGCACGTTTTCCGCCCACATATATCGTTCCGCTACCGCCAGATGCCGCAACAGATCGCCCAAAGTAAACTTGGCCGGTGCGTAGGTCCAATCGATCTTGTCCGGCGGAATACAACGCGCCACGCGCATAGTGCGCTC
>Ga0182018_10004518_pt1 | contig 11636 bp, 8 predicted proteins | sample 812P2MmetaG_FD_120490 | JGI IMG/M metagenome (GOLD analysis project Ga0182018, IMG submission 120490) | Permafrost microbial communities from Stordalen Mire, Sweden - 812P2M metaG | ecosystem: Environmental > Terrestrial > Soil > Wetlands > Permafrost | place: Sweden: Stordalen | collected...
CGAACCCCCTGTTTTTGGCGCGGGACCGTTCGATCCGTCACGCCGGCTCATCGGGGGGCCGCCCCCGTGGGCGACATTGCCGTCGGAGAAACGCCGACCGATCCCCCTTGTGACGGTGCTCGGCGCGCTCGGCGCTGCGGGCCAGCTCGGCCAGGGCCCAGACGGGCCAGCGGCCACAACCGAGGACCCCCTGGGGCCTTGGCGCGACCTGCTCCCGACCGACACCGGGCACGCGAGTGCCGCCGCCGTTCTGGTGGCCCTGTTTGAGGAGGCCGGTGAGGCCCGGGTCGTGCTGACGCGGCGCTCGGCCGAGTTGCGGACCCACCGTGGCCAGGTCAGCTTTCCCGGCGGCCGGATGGACGAGGGGGAGGACGCACAGGCCGCCGCCCTGCGAGAGGCCCACGAGGAGATCGGGCTCGATCCTGGCGCGGTCCGGGTCGTCGGATGGCTCCACCCCCTGTTCACGCTGAACGCGGCGTCGTTCGTGCTGCCGGTTGTGGGTGTGCTCGCGCAGCGCCCCGCCTTCTCGCCGAATCCCGACGAGGTGGCGCGGGTGTTCGACGTCGAGCTGGCCGACCTGGTCGGCGACGGGGTGTACCACGAGGAGACGTGGGACCCCTATGAGGAATGGTCGGCAACGGGACCCGAGGCACGGCAGATCTGGTGCTTCGGCGTCGAGGACGAGCGGGTGTGGGGTGCCACGGCCCGAATCCTCCACGAGCTGGCGCTGTTGGCCCTCGGCATCGTCCCGGAGGACTGAATGACGCCAAGCTCGAAGAGCCGTCGGTCCGATCCTGTCGATCCTGTCGATCCTGTCGATGCTGTCCGACGACCGACGCGGGCAGCCGACTCCGAGCGGGCTCGTAGGTGTCGGAGGCATACTGTCAACGGTCACGGGAGCGGTCACCGCCAAAGCCTCGTCCTGAGCCTCGCCGGTCACCTTTACCCTCGAGCCAAGCGCCAGCCGGGCCAGGGTTCCGAGCCGGCCACAGAGGAGGAAGACGATGCCGTACGTCGAGGGGCGAGTCGTCCACGATGCCGACTCCCACATCTTCGAACCTCCGGGCTACGCCGAGGAGTACGCCGACCCCGCGATACGCGAGCAGCTGAGCCAGGCGCTCGCCAACGGTGAGACGCCCGCCTTCATCAACGCGGCGCTGGCCAAGCAGAAGGACCCCGAGTACCGGGCCAAGGACGCGGAGGAGATCATGCTCCGCAAGAACCATGTGGCGGTCGGGGCGATGCTGCGCGAGGACCGGCCGGCCGCACTCGACCACCTCGGCTTCGCCAGTCAGCTCGTCTTCACGACGACCTATCTGGCTCCCCTGCGGCGGTTCGATCTCGGTGAGAACGTCGAGCTGGCCTATGCGCTCGCGACCGGCCACAACCGCGGGATCGTCGATTTCTGCTCGGTCGACCGGCGACTCCTGCCGGTCTGTTACGTGCCGTTCGCCGACATCGAGCGGGCGTCCACGGCGGCCGGGGAGGCCATCGAGATGGGCGCGAAGGCGCTCATGATCGCCTCCAACCCGCCCCGCCAGCACTCCCAGAGCCACATCGGCTTCGACCGTGTGTGGGCGCAGGCCCAGGAGGCCGGGGTGCCGATCCTCTTCCACGTGGGCGGCGAACAGCCGATGAACCCGGTGTACAAGGAGAACGGCCTGCCGGCGGTGCCCGACTTCCACGGTGGCGACTCCAACTTCACGTCGGTCTCCTACATGGCCATCCCGTACGCACCGATGCAAACCATGTCGACGCTCATCTTCGACGGCGTGTTCGATCGGTTCCCCGAGCTCCGCTTCGGCGCCATCGAGCTCGGCGCAAGCTGGCTCCCGGGCTGGATGCGGTCCATGGACTCGGCGGCCGACGCGTTTCGGAAGAACGAGGAACGCCTCCAGAACGCGAGTATGAAGCCGAGCGAGTTCGTGCGCCGGCAGCTCCGGGTCACGCCGTACCCGCACGAGCCGGCTGGATGGATCATCGAGCACTCCGGCCCCGAGGTCACGATGTTCTCGTCGGACTACCCGCACGTCGAGGGCGGTCGCAACCCGATGAAGCGGTTCGAGTCGTCGCTCGAGGACCGCAGCGACGAGGAGCGATACGCGTTCTTCCGCGGCAACTTCGCTGACCTGATGGGGCCGGGATTCGGGGATCTCGACGTGCCGGAGGTGGCCGCCTGATCGCGGCCCGCACAGAAGATCGAGCAACGTTTGGCCATTGGGGTCGGCCGCGTCGGCCCGGAAGGGATCGGACATGACCAAGGCATTGGTGTTGAGCGGCGGGGGATCTGTGGGTATTGCCTGGCAGACCGGCCTCGCGACCGGACTGGCCCGGCACGGCGTTGACCTGAGCGCGGCCGACCTGATCGTGGGCACCTCGGCCGGTTCGGCGGTCGGCGCGCAGCTTGCCCTCGGCGGCGATGCCGAGGAGCGATTGGATCGCTACAAGCAGATCGAGACGAGCACGGCCCCGCCCGCATCATCCAACGGTGCGCCGGATCCGTCGATGGCCGAACGGATGGCGAAGTTGATGGAGATCATGGCCGAGTCGATGGACGACGACGGCGAGCCCGAGGCCCGCCGGGCCGCCATCGGGAAGTTCGCGCTCGAGGCCGACGCCACCCCCGAGGAGGCGTTCGTCGGCTTCTTCCGTTACCTCCATGACGAGGAGTGGCCGGCGAACTACAAGTGCACCGCCGTCGATGCCGCGACGGGCGAGTTTGTCGTCTGGGACGAGCCGGCCGGCGTGCCCCTCGACCGGGCCGTGGCCTCCAGCTGTTGTGTCCCGGGGCTGTTCTCGCCGATCACCATCAACGGGCATCGGTACATGGACGGCGGGATGCGCTCGGGCACCAACGCCGACCTCGCGGTCGGTCACGACTCTGTGCTCATCGTGACACTGATGACCCGGGAACGGATGGCCGGGGCGGCCGACGACCGCCTCGCCCGCCTGTTCCAGACGATGGACGGGGAGCAGAAGGCACTCGCGGACTCCGGTGCGAACGTCGAGATCGTCGGCCCCGACGAGGGTGCAGCGAAGGTGATGGGTCTGAACCTGATGGATGCCGCGGTGGGCCCGGCCGCCGCCTCCGAGGGCCTGCGCCAGGGCGAGGCGATCGCCGAGCGCATCGGCAGGTTCTGGGGCTGAGTCACCCGACTTCCGGTCCCAATTGCCCGAAATGAGCGCGCCGACCCTCAGCGGGGGGGTCAGACCCACACGGTAAGGTGGGCCGAGTGTCGCAGTCTGCAGGGTCGGCTCGGCTGAGACCGTCGGGGCCCCGGCAACCAGCGCCGGGCAAGACCGGAGCCGGAGGTCAATCGGGTGGCTGAGATAGAGATCGGCATCTTCAAGTCCGGGCGCCAGGCGTACGGGTTCGATGACATTGCCATCGTGCCCAGTCGGCGGACCAGGGACCCCGAGGATGTCGACATCTCCTGGGAGATCGACGCCTACCGGTTCGAGTTGCCCCTGCTCGGGGCGGCCATGGACGGGGTGACCTCGCCCGCCACCGCGATCGAGATGGGCCAGCTGGGCGGCATCGGCGTCCTCAACCTCGAGGGGCTCTGGACCCGCTACGAGGACCCCACCTCCCTGTTCGACGAGATCAGCGAGCTCGACGACGACAAGGCCACGCCGCGGATGCAGCAGATGTACTCCGAGCCGATCAAGCCCGAGCTCGTCACCGAGCGGATCCGCCAGATCAAGGAGGCCGGCGTCACCGCCGCCGCCTCCGTCACTCCGCAGCGCACCTTGGCCTTGGCCGACGCCGTGATCGCCGCCGAACTGGATCTCCTGGTCATCCAGGGCACGGTCGTTTCGGCGGAGCATGTGTCGAAGACCGTCGAGCCACTCAACCTGAAGAAGTTCATCCGCGAGTTCGACCTGCCGGTCATCGTCGGCGGCTGCGCCTCCTACCAGGCCGGCCTCCACCTCATGCGAACCGGCGCGATCGGGGTCCTCGTTGGGGTCGGACCGGGCAACGCGTGCACGACGCGCGGCGTGCTCGGCATTGGCGTCCCCCAGGCGACCGCGATCGCAGACGTCGCCGGTGCCCGGATGCGCCATCTCGACGAGACCGGCGTCTACGTGCACGTGATCGCCGATGGCGGGATGTCCAAGGGTGGGGACATCGCGAAGGCCGTTGCGTGCGGCGCCGACGCGGTGATGCTCGGCTCCCCGCTCACCTCGGCGTTCGAGGCGCCGGCCCGGGGTTTCCACTGGGGGATGGCCACGTTCCACCCGACCCTTCCCCGCGGTGCCCGGGTGCGCACCGGCGTGCGCGGGTCCCTGAAGGAGATCCTGCTCGGCCCGGCCCATGAGAACGACGGCCGCATGAACCTTTTCGGCGCGCTGCGGACGGCGATGGCCACGTGCGGGTACGAGACCGTCAAGGAGTTCCAGAAGGCGGAAGTGATGGTGGCCCCGTCCCTGCAGACCGAGGGCAAGCAGCTCCAGCGGTCCCAGGGCGTCGGCATGGGCCATTGACGCCCGTCGACGACGCCGTCATCGTCGTCGACTTCGGCGCGCAGTACTCGCGGCTCATCGCCCGCCGCGTGAGAGAAGCCCACGTCTTCTCCGAGATCGTCCCGGCCACCATCACCGCAACCGAGCTGGCCGAGCGCCGGCCGAGCGGGATCATCCTTTCGGGCGGCCCGAAGTCGGTCTACGAGACGCCGGCCCCCTCGCTCGACCCGGCCGTCTATGACCTCGGGATACCGATCCTCGGGATCTGTTACGGGGCCCAGCTGATCGCGAAGCAGCTCGGTGGCACGGTGGCCCACACCGGCAAGGGCGAATACGGCCGCACCGAGATGTCGATCGTCTCACCCTCGCCGCTCTTCGCCGATTGGCCGGTCGACGGCGAGGTCTGGATGAGCCACGGCGACGCCATGACCGAGCCGCCGCCCGGGTTCGACGTCCTGGCGAAGAGCGGCGGTTCGCCCGTCGCCGCCTTCGGAGACCCCGACCGGCGGATCTTCGGCGTCCAATTCCACCCCGAGGTCGTGCACACCGCCCGGGGCTCCGAGTTCATCGCCCGGTTCGCCCACGATGTGTGCGGGTGCCCGGCCACCTGGACCCATGTGTCGATCATCGAGTCCCAGGTCGAGGCCATCCGCACCCAGGTCGGCAGGGACCGGGTGCTCTGCGCCCTGAGCGGTGGGGTGGACTCGGCGGTCGCGGCCGCCTTGGTCCACAAGGCGATCGGTAACCAGCTGACCTGCGTGTTCGTCGATACCGGATTGATGCGGGCCGGCGAGGCCGAGCAGGTCGAGGAGACCTTCCGGCGCCAGTTCCACATCGACTTGATCCACGTGAAGGCGGCCGACCGGTTCTTCGAGGCCCTCGCCGGGGTGCTGGACCCGGAGGACAAGCGCAAGCGGATCGGCGAGCTGTTCATCCGGATCTTCGAGGAGGTCGCGGCCGAGCTCGGTTCGGGTGACGCCGGCCCACGGTTCTTGGTGCAAGGGACGCTCTATCCCGACGTGATCGAGTCGGGGACCGGGGACTCCGCGAGCATCAAGTCGCATCACAACGTGGGTGGGCTTCCCGACGACCTCTCCTTCGAGCTCGTCGAGCCCCTGCGGCTGCTGTTCAAGGATGAGGTGCGCTCGATCGGCGAAGAGCTCGGCCTGCCCGCCGACATCGTCTGGCGGCACCCGTTCCCCGGCCCCGGGCTGGCCGTGCGGATCATCGGCGAGGTGACTCGCGAGCGCGTAGAGATCGTGCGGGCCGCCGACACCGTCGTGATCGAGGAGATCCGGAAGGCCGGCCTCTACGGAGAGCTCTGGCAGAGCTTCGCCGTGCTGCCCGCGACCCGGACCGTCGGCGTCATGGGCGACGGCCGGACCTACGCGTACCCGATCGTGATCCGGGCGGTGACCAGTGACGACGCGATGACGGCCGACTGGGCTCGCCTCCCCTACGACCTGGTGGAGCGCATCGCCTCGCGCATCATCGGCGAGGTCGAGGGGGTCAACCGGGTGGCACTCGACGTCACGTCGAAGCCGCCCGGCACCATCGAGTGGGAGTGAGCGTCCCGCCGGCCCACGGCGACGCCCGGTTGTTTTCCCTCGACCAGCTGGCCCCGGACGCGTCCGAGTCCGACGAGCAGATCGAGGACCCGCCCCCGCCCCTCGACGGCGCCCCCGCCCGCCCGCCCGCTCCGCCGCACCGGCCCGAGGACGAGCCGGCCCCGTCCCGAGGGACGGTGCGCTCGAACGAGCAGCCCGAGGACCGCTTCCGGGCCCCGCGGCCCGACGAGCTGCTGGAGGGACTGAACCCGCCCCAGCGCGAGGCGGTGGTCCACCGGGGCGGCCCGCTGCTCGTCGTCGCCGGGGCCGGGTCGGGGAAGACCCGCGTGCTCACGCGGCGCATCGCCCACCTGCTGGCCACCGACGAGGCGGCGCCGTGGGAGATCCTGGCCATCACCTTCACCAACAAGGCGGCCGACGAGATGCGCCGCCGCGTGGTCGAGCTCGTGGGCAAGCGGGCCGAGCGGATGTGGGTGTCGACGTTCCACTCGGCCTGCCTGCGCATGCTGCGCTCGCACGCGTCGATCCTCGGCTACCAGTCGTCGTTCACCGTCTACGACGACCTCGACTCGCGCCGGCTGATCGAGGTGATCATGGCCGAGCTCGGGCTCGACACGAAGCGCCTGCCGCCGCGTTCGGTGGCCGGGGTCATCTCGCAGGCCAAGGCCGAGCTGATCGACTTCGAGACGTTCCGGGAGAACGCGCGGTCGGACCCCTTCGCGATCCGCATCGCCGAGGTCTACGCGCAGTACCAGCAGCGCCTGCTGGCCGCCAACGCGATGGACTTCGACGACCTGTTGATGGTCGCAGTGAACCTGCTAGAGGCCTCCGACGTCGTGCGCACCGGCTACCAGCAGCGGTTCAAGCACGTGCTGGTCGACGAGTACCAGGACACCAACAAGGCCCAGAACCGTCTCGTGATCCTGTTGGCGGCGGGCCACGGCAACGTCTGCGTCGTCGGGGACTCTGACCAGTCGGTGTACCGCTGGCGGGGCGCGGACGTCTCCAACATCTTGCAGTTCGAGCAGGCCTTCGCCAACGCGACGACGATCCTGCTCGAGCAGAACTACCGCTCGACACAGAACGTCCTTGACGCCGCGAACGCCATCATCTCCAACAACCTGGCCCGGCGGCCGAAGCGTCTCTTCACCGAGGGCGAGGCCGGCCCGCCCATCGCCCGCTACCGGGCCGAGGACGAGCACGACGAGGCGTCGTTCGTGGCCAGCGAGCTGACCAGATTGCACAACCGCGAGCAGCTCAGCTACTCGGACATGGCCGTCTTCTACCGGACCAACGCGCAGAGCCGCGTCTTCGAGGAGGAGCTGGTCCGCGCCGAGGTCCCCTACAAGGTCGTCGGCGGGACCCGCTTCTATGACCGGCGCGAGGTGAAGGACATGATCGCGTTTGTCCGCCTGCTCGGGAACCCCTCCGACGAGATCTCGGCGCGCCGGATCCTGAACGTGCCAAAACGCGGCATCGGCGACACGTCGGTCGCCCGCCTCGTCGGGTGGGCGAAGGACCACTACCTCTCCATCCCCGGAGCCCTGGACCACGCCGAGGAGGCCGGGCTGTCGGGAAAGGCGCTGAAGGGGGCCACCTCGTTGCGGGACCTTTTGGCCGAGCTGTCCCGGCTGGCCGAGACCCTGGCCCCGGGCGACCTGGTCGAGGCGGTGGCCCACAAGACGGGGTACGTCGCGGAGCTCGAGGCCGAGCGCAGCCACGAGGCCGACGGGCGGATCGAGAACATCTTCGAGCTGGCCGGCGTGGCGGCCGAGTACGAGGACCTGTCCGAGTTCTTGGAGACCGTCGCCCTCGTGGCCGACTCCGACGAGATCGACGGCGACGGGACCCGGGTCAACCTGATGACCATGCACACGGCCAAGGGGCTGGAGTTCTCTGCGGTGTTCCTGACCGGCCTGGAGGAGGGGATCTTCCCCCACATGCGGACGCTGGCCGAGCCCCTCGAGCTCGAGGAGGAGCGGCGGCTCTGCTACGTCGGGGTGACCCGGGCCAAGGACCGCCTGTACATGTCGCACGCCTGGCGCAGGACGCTGTGGGGCAACACCTCGCACAACATCCCATCACGGTTCCTCGCCGAGGTGCCGAGCGAGCTCGTCCACGACATCGGCGTCGTCGGTTCGGGCAAGGCCGATCTCGGGTTCGCCCGGCCCCCGTCACGACGCCAGACGACCGGGGCCGAGACGCTGGGCCTGATGGCCGGGGACGAGGTGGTCCACGACCGCTGGGGGGAAGGCACCGTCATCTCGGCCACCGGGGAGGGCGACGGGGCCCAGGCCGAGGTGCGGTTCGGCTCGGTCGGGCGCAAGAAGTTGCTGCTCTCGGCGGCACCGCTCCGCCGGGCCTGAGCGCGGCCTGGCCCCACCCCCGGGGTCCCCGCCTATCATCGGGCTTCCATGAAACGTCCCTACCGGGTGGTGGTGGCGAAGCCAGGGCTGGACGGACACGACCGCGGGGCCAAGGTCATCGCACGTGCCCTTCGAGACTCGGGGTTCGAGGTCGTCTACACCGGCCTCCACCAGACACCCGAGCAAGTGGTGAGCGCCGTCGTCCAGGAGGACGCGGACGCGGTCGGGCTCTCCATGTTGTCGGGGGCGCACCTGTCGCTCGTCCCGAAGGTCGTCGCGGGGCTGGCCGCGGCGGGGCGCGACGACGTGATCATGATCGTCGGCGGGATCATCCCGGACTCCGACATCCCGACCCTCACCGAGCAGGGCGTCGCCGCGGTGTTCACCCCCGGCTCGTCGCTGCCCTCGATCGGGGAGTGGCTGGCCGCGGCGCTCGACCGGCGCGAGGAGGCGCTCGGGGTTTGAGAACCGCCCCGGCGCCCGGCCCGACCCGAAAGCGCCGACGCCAACCGGTGATCGCCGAGGACCCCTGAGGGGCCTGGCGCCCGGCTGAGCGCGAGCCTCCACCCGACAACCAGAGCGACACACCCACCCGACAACCAGAGCGACCGACACAGAAAGACGACCCAGAGGACAACGTGGATCTCTACGAGTACCAGGGGAAGCAGTACTTCGCCCGCTTCGGCATACCGACGTCCCCCGGCGGCACCGCCGACACGGTCGACGAGGCGGTCGAGCAGGCCGAGGACGCCGGCTACCCGGTCGTGGTCAAGGCACAGGTGAAGGTGGGCGGCCGCGGCAAGGCGGGCGGCATCAAGCTGGCCGCCAACCCCGGCGAGGTGCGCCAGGCCGCCGAGGCCATCTTGGGCATGGACATCAAGGGCCACACCGTGCACCGGCTGTGGGTCGAGCACGCCTCGGACATCGAAAAGGAGTACTACGCCAGCTTCACGCTCGACCGGCCGGCCAAGCTCCACCTGGGCATGCTGTCCGCGGCCGGCGGGGTGGAGATCGAAGAGGTCGCGACCACCAATCCCGAGGCGATCGCCCGCCTCCACATCAACCCGCTCGACGGGCTGGACGAGGAGACGGCGCGCCGGTGGGTCGACGCGGCCGGCCTCGACGAGGCGGCCCGCGACGGCGCGGCACAGGTGCTCGTCCGCCTCTACCACTGCTTCGTCGAGGGGGACTGCGACCTCGCCGAGATCAACCCGCTCATCCTCACCACCGAGGGCAGCGTGCACGCGCTCGACGCCAAGGTGACCTTGGACGAGAACGCGGCGTTCCGGCACCCCGAGTGGGAGGAGTTCGCGGGCACCGACACCGAGGACCCTCGGGAGAAGATGGCCAAGGAGAAGGGGCTCAACTACATCGGCCTCGACGGCACGGTCGGCATCATCGCCAACGGGGCCGGCCTGGCCATGAGCACCCTCGACGTGGTCAACCAGGTCGGGGGGAGTGCGGCCAATTTCTTGGATATCGGCGGTGGGGCGAACGCCGCGGTGATGACGGCGGCGCTGGAGGTCATCAACTCGGACCCGGCCGTGCGCTCCATCCTCGTCAACATCTTCGGCGGCATCACCAGGGTGGACGACGTGGCCAACGGGGTCATCCAGGCGCTCGCAAGCGTCGAGATCCGGTCCCCGATCGTCTTGCGCCTGGATGGGACCAATGCCGATGCCGGCCGGGCGCTGCTCGCCCCGCACCTGTCCGATCGGGTGCTGGCCGAGCCGACGATGCTGTCGGCCGCCCGCCGCGCCGTCGAGCTGGCCCGTTAGCCGAAGGAGAGGGACGTGAGCATCTTCGTCGACGAAAAGACGACCGTCGTGGTCCAGGGCCTGACCGGTGGCCAGGGCCGGTTCCACGGCCTTCGCAACCGCGACTACGGCACCAAGGTCGTGGGCGGCATCACCCCGGGCAAGGGCGGCACCGACGTCGACGGCGTCCCGGTGTTCGACACGGTCGCCGAGGCCGTCGACGCCACCGGGGCCGTGGCGTCCTTCGTGGTCGTGCCGCCGCGCTTCGCCTGCGACGCGATCCTCGAGGCCGCGGCGGCGGGCATCTCGTTCATCGTGTGCATCACCGAGGGCATCCCGGCCCAGGACGAGGCGTCGGCCTACAACCGGCTGGTGCGCGAGTTCCCCGGCACCCGGCTGCTCGGCCCGAACTGCCCCGGGATCATCTCGCCGGGGAAGACCAACATCGGCATCACCTCGGGCGACATCGCGCTGGCCGGCGGGCCGGTCGGCATCGTCAGCCGCTCGGGCACCCTCACCTACCAGGCCCTCCACGAGCTGTCCCAGCAGGGCGTCGGCCAGACCACCTGCGTCGGCATCGGCGGGGACCCGGTGCCCGGCACCAACTTCATCGACTGCCTGGAGGCGTTCGAGGCCGACCCGGACACGAGGGCGGTGATGATGATCGGCGAGATCGGGGGCTCCGAGGAGGAGCGGGCGGCCGAGTACATCGGGGCCCACATGACCAAGCCGGTGGTCGCATACGTTGCCGGGGTCACGGCGCCGCCGGGCCGCAAGATGGGCCACGCCGGCGCGATCATCTCGGGCTCGCAGGGCACCGCCCAGGCCAAGATGGAGGCGCTCGCCGCGGCGGGCGTGATGGTCACGGCCAACCCGACCGAGGCCGGGGAGAAGATGGTCGAGATCGTCCGGGGGCTCTCCTAACCGCCCGCTCGGCCGCCGCTCATCGGGCGGCGTGAGCGGCCGGGGCCGTGTCGGGGCGCGCGATGCGCGCCCTGTACCGTGGGCGCGTGCGCGTCGCAGTGCTCGTGTCAGGAAGCGGGACGATCCTGGACGCGATGCTCCGGCGGGGCGTGCCGGTGGCGCTCGTGCTCTCGGACCGCCCCTGTGCCGGCCTCGAGGTGGCGGCCCGCAACAACGTCGAAGCGGTGCTTGTCGACCGGCGAGACTTTGGCGGTTTCGGTGGCGACTTCGACCGCCGCGCCTACACGGTGGCCCTGACCGAGACCCTGCGGGCGGCCGAGGTCGATCTCGTCGCGATGGCCGGCTTCGGCACCGTCGTCGACCAACCGCTCCACGACGCATTCGGCGGGCGGATCCTCAACACGCACCCGGCGCTCCTGCCGGCGTTCCCGGGGTGGCACGCCGTCGAGGCGGCGCTCGAGGCCGGCGTGAAGGTGACCGGGTGCACCGTGCACCTGGCCACGCTCGAGATGGACGCGGGGCCGATCCTGGCCCAAGAGACGGTCCCGGTGCGCGAC
>Ga0182018_10004522_pt1 | contig 11633 bp, 13 predicted proteins | sample 812P2MmetaG_FD_120490 | JGI IMG/M metagenome (GOLD analysis project Ga0182018, IMG submission 120490) | Permafrost microbial communities from Stordalen Mire, Sweden - 812P2M metaG | ecosystem: Environmental > Terrestrial > Soil > Wetlands > Permafrost | place: Sweden: Stordalen | collected...
GATGGCGGAGCGGCGCTCCGCGCCAAGGCAACTTCAGCTTGACGATCTGGCATAAGGTATGGAGCGATTGGACCCCTCGTTGGCAATCCTTCGCTGGCCGCGGCTCGCGCCGCAAATGGCAGCGCCGTAGCCGCGAGGAGCAGCACGAGCGCTCGACGCAATCGAAAAAGAACCACGATCGGTACCTCCGTTTTGAGCAACGCACACGTTAAACACGCGGCTCCCGGGCATTGTGACGACAAAAAGATGCCTTCTCCACCTTCTTCAACGGCACAAGCCATGTGAAGGGCGCCCCGCGAACGGCAGCCGGCGGCGGACGCTAGCGGCGGCGTGCGAGGCTCCTTGGCGAGACTGAGTCAGCAGCCCGTCATTTTCCCTGTGAGAACGTAGTTGAGCGATTTGATCGTTTCTTCGTAGCAGGGGCCCTCGACGTCGAGCGATTTATACTGCTGCCGGCTCTTGCCGTTCGACGGAGTGAAACCGCCGGCGGTGAAGTTCAGCGTGTCGCTTGAACTGACGGTATTGAGTAACGTCCACGAAGATGCCCTTCCACGGATTTCGTTTAAGCCGCTGCCGCTCTTCGCCTGCAAAACGTTGGTCGTCTGGGTTGCCGTGCCGCTCGCGCCGGCAACGTAGTTATAGCGCAGGTTGAACGGGTAGCTCCACTGGACTTGCGTCTTAACGTGCTTGCCTCCCCTTGAGGTTGACGTGTTCGACGAAATCGTCGTCGCCTGAGTGATGTTCTGGAAGAAGCGATTCGACGTCACGTCGATCTTCTGTACGTTGGAGAACGAAACGCTCTGCGTTACCTCTGTCGTGATGCGCCCCTTCGACGTAATCACGTAGCCCTGGAGGCTGACCGGATGCGTCGCCGATACATTGATCGTTCCACTCGCGTCGCCGGCTTTGTTGAATCGCACGTGCTCGATGACGGTTTCCGCGGGCGAGAGAGCCGTGCCGTCGCGAACCAGCGCTCCGGTTACCTGCGTCGAGCCGTGGTCTTCATAGACGAGCAGCGTCGCGTTGGCCGCAAAGTAGTCGTCGTCGTTGAAGACCGAGACGGCTATTGTGTGCTTGTTGCCATCGTCGAGCTGCGCCGCAAAGGGCGTAAGGTCGATGCGGTACGGTTGAAAATCCAGCGTTTCCACGCCCGGGATCGGAATCCACAAATACGGGTCGATGCCCCCCGTATAGATCCACGGATAGATCGGTGCCACGCCGGCAGGCTGCCCGTCGACGGTCACCTCCCCCTCGCGAAACGCGGTGTTACCGCAGTTGTCCAGCTTTTGCGCCAAGTCGTTGGGGAAGCACGTGTACCAGAACTCGTCGTCCGACTGGGATTCGAGAAAGACGTCCAGATATGCCGCCTCGACGTTGGTCGGAAACGTGAACGTACCGGTCATCTGATCGGTGGGCGCATCGAGGTTCACATATCCGCCGTCCGGGCCGCCCGAAAGCGGATCGACAACATCGGCACTCCGGGCTGCCGGATACTTTTTGGTCGCCGGATAGAAATCCAGCTCGGCGGTGCCGTAAATGATGCTGGTGTATTGCGAGTTGACGACGTTATAGACGGAGGCTTGCCCGGTCGATGGCTGCGCGAAAATCGGAGCGTAGTCCGTCACGTCGCGCTCGACGTCCCACTGCGGGCTCGCGTTCTGACCGGGCTCCGACGTCGTTCCGAAGTAGACGTCCGTGGCCCCGATCCAAACGGCTCCCGTCCGGTCATATTGCACGCCGGCCGAAACGCGGAAGTGCATCTTGAAAATAATTTTGGCATAGGGTCCCGAACAATTTTTCGGCGGCTTATAGTTGAACGGATGGTCAGAGTAGTCGGCGAATTCGCCAACCGGCAACTGGCCGGACTCTAGCGGTGGCGTATGCGGATTGAAGAGTCTGTCGATGCAGGGAGCCTCGTCCGGGTGCGAGACGGGTGGATCGGCGGTTACTGGATACCCCGCGCCGCCGCGTGATGCGTCGTTTCCAAGACCATTGCGCGTTATCATCGAGCGAAGCTTCTGCGCGCTGCGCTCGGGAGAGAGCGCTCCTCGAAGCGCCGGCGCTTGAGCTCCCGTTGGAGGCGTTCCATCCAACGCCGTATGACTCGCACACGCGCAAAGAACGAGCACGAGCAGAACGGTCGCGCTCTGCCGCAAACGACAAATCGTTGTCTGACGCATCTCCAAAACCTCCGGCGGCAAGGTATGTGACGGCTTGGTAAGCGAGCCCGTCATTTCCTGCAGGCAGTCCTCGGTCCGCGAGATGAGCTTTCGCGCGGATCGATGAAGGTTGATTCGTATGAAGAGGTTCTCTACTGATTCGTCGCGGCTCGAGGCGTTTAGCGATGGCGTTCTTGCGGTCATCATCACCATCATGGTCTTGGAGCTGCGCCCGCCGCACGGAACCGCACTGACCGCCGTCTTGGAAGTACTGCCGAAGATCGGGGTTTACGCGCTGAGTTTTACGTTTATCGGGATCTATTGGAACAACCATCATCACATGCTGCGCGCGACGAGTGGGATCGACGGGCGCGCCATGTGGGCGAACCTCAACTTGCTCTTCTGGCTCTCGCTGGTTCCGTTTGCGACCGAATGGCTCGGCGCGCACCCGAACGGAGTCGGGCCCACCGTGTTGTACTGCATCGTCCTGTTGCTCGACGCCGTCGCCTATACCGTGCTGCAGATGGCTCTATTGCAAGTAAACGGGCGCGACACTCCGTTCGCGAAAGCGGTTGCCATCGATGTGAAAGGGATGCTCTCCATCGTGATGTACGTAGTTGCCGTCGCGGCAGCGTTCGTGTCGACCATAGTCTCGGATGTCATTCTCATCGCCGTCGCCGCGATGTGGCTGGTGCCGGATCGACGCTTCGAGCCATTGATCGATCGACGAACGGAGCTGCGGTAGCGACCGCCATCGTACTGCAAAAAGTGACCCAGGTCGACATGCCGTCACATGCACGCATGCCCCGGAGCGCCATGAGAGTGAGCGGTGCAGCTCGAAATCAACCGGCTCGCCGATTCGTTGCCGCTTATGTGGAGGTTTACGCAGATGAGGATTTTAGTTCTTATTCGCTTCGCGCTTAGCGCGTGCGCCGCTGCAGCCATGCTCGGTGGCTGCTCGCTTGGTTCGCAAGGCCGCCAAGATGCGCTGCCCTACATGCAAAGCGGCAACGCGATACGCATGCTCGACGGGACCGGCGCCGGCAAAATCGAGCACGTCGTCTACATCGTGCAAGAGAACCGCAGCTTCAACAACCTGTTTTACGGCTATCCCGGAGCGTACACCGTTACTGAAGGCAAAGACTCAACAGGCCGAACGATAAAACTGCGCCCCTCGAAGCTCGGCGCGGATTACGATATCGATCACTCCGTGGAGGCGATGATTCAGGCCTGCAATGGCACGGGCAAGCTACCCGGTACGGACTGCCGGATGAACGGATTCGACCGAGAAGGGAACGACGGCGGTTTTAAAGATGCGCAGTACGTGTACGTGCCGCACGATCAGTCGAAGCCGTACTTCGACATGGCACACGAAGGCGCGCTCGCCGACCGGATGTTCCAATCGCAGCTCGACGAGAGCTTCGTCGCGCATCAGTATGTGATCGCCGCGCAGGCGGCCTGGAGCGCCAATTTGCCCGGCGGGGCCTGGGGTTGCGAGGACCACGCGTCCTCCGAAGTCGCAATGATCAGCTCTCAGCGCATCGTCACCGGGTATCAGACGGCGTGTTTCGATTATCAAACTCTTGGCGACGAACTCGATAAAGCCAATCTCTCGTGGCGTTTTTACGCGAGCCAGTACGGTAGCGCCTCGAGCGGCAACGGTGGAACGTGGTCCAGCTATCAGGCCATCAACCACATCTACAATGGGCCCGACTGGAAGAAAGACGTCATCTCGCCAAACTGGAAGTTTATCACCGACGTCCGCAAAGGCGAACTCGCAAACTTTACGTGGATCACACCCGTCTGCGACGACTCGGACCATACCAACTGCCCCGATGACTACGGGCCGTCGTGGGTCTCCGCGCTCGTTAACACGGTCGGCACGAGCAAGTTCTGGAACTCAACGGCAATCTTCATCCAGTGGGACGACTGGGGCGGCCTCTACGACCCGGTGGCGCCGGAGTACAAGGATCGCGACAGCTTAGGTTTCCGGGTTCCGCTGATCATGCTATCTCCATACGTGCGGCACAACCACGTTTCCCACGTTCACTACGAGACGGCGAGCGTGCTGCGCTTCGCCGAGGATCTCTATGGTCTCGGTCAGCTCGCCAAAGCCGACAGTCGTGCGAACTCACCCGCAGCCGACTGTTTTGATTTCTCGCAAGAACCGGCCAAATTCGTTCCCATCAAGGCGCCGTTGCCGCCGAAGTTTTTCATGCGTCAGTTCGGCGGCGACGATTATTTCGCACCCGACTACGAATAACGAGCGTCCGTTTGCCTAAACCGTTTCACCGGATTCTTACGGCGCAATATGCGAATATATCTCGAACTCGTGGTCCCGACTATTTTCGACTAAATCTGTCAGAACTTTTTCAATCAGGTCGTCCCATTCCGCTCGGCTCCAAGCGTGCTCCGATCGCCACTCCGATGCGAGCAGAAGTTTGGTATGTGGGGCGTTTCCAAAAATATTGACGCTTACGAAGCCGGGGAGTGTCGCAGCTTTCCGAAGCGCCTCCGTAGCGCGCTCCGCGAGCCTCGCGAAATCTGCCGGCTCGACCGTAAAGATGTGTATTGAGATAATCGGCGCGAGGTCTTCCATAACGCCACGCTTTTAGACGATGCTCGAACGCGGGCCTTTACGCGTTCTTCGCGCGCTCGTACGATGCTCACAGCCCGATCTCCATCGCAATGCTACCGTCCGTTTTACTTCGGCGCGATCGCCTCGACGCTGATCTCGATGCGAACCTCGTCGCCGACGGCCACGCTGCCCGCTTCGAGCACCTGATTCCAGGTCAAACCGAAATCCTTGCGGCTGATCGTCGTGGTTGCTTCGTAGCCTGCGCGCAGATTTCCCCACGGATCGGTGGCTCGGCCCTCGAAGGTCGCATCGAGCACGACAGGACGCGTCGTCCCGTGAATCGTCAGGTCGCCATGAATCTTGAACGCGCTTGGGCTTCCGCTAATCGCGGTGCTGCGCAGAGTGAGCATTGGATACGTCGCCACATCGAGGAAGTCGGGGGAACGCAAATGCTCGTCGCGCTGAGGCTCGCGCGTATCGATCGAGGAGCCGTCAATGGTCACCTCGATCGCTTGGGGAACGTCGGTTCCGGCAGGGATTTCGATCGTGCCGGCCACGGACGTAAAGTGGCCGCGAACTTTGGCGATCATAAGATGGCGCACGGTGAATCCAACGCTCGTGTGAATCGGATCGATCGTGAAAATCTGTGTCGTCTGCTCTTGGGCGGTGGTCATGTCGGTAAAGTCTCCTATGGTTGCCGGGTGGCTTCGAGTGTGGTATTCTACTGCTCGTAAGTCACTATTGCATACCTACTCACCAGACACCAGAAGACACCCGAAAGTAGTATAGGCACCCAGTGGATACTGTCACCACGGTCTACTCCGGCGCTTGTCCGGCCCGCGGCCTCCTCGATCGCATCGCCAACAAGTGGACCACCATGATCATCGGGATCCTCGGCGGCGCCGAGGCCCCCGTCCGATTCAGCGACCTGCGCCGGTCGATCAACGGCATCTCGCAGAAAATGCTGACACAAACGCTGCGCGATCTCGAGCGCGACGGCCTGGTCGTTCGGGACATCTATCCGGTCATTCCGCCGCGTGTCGAATATTCGCTCACGTCGCTCGGGCGCACGCTCGACGAACCGCTGCGCGCGCTTTCCGAGTGGGCCGAGCGCCATATGAACGAGGTGCACGCGGCGCAACACGCGTTCGACGCCAAGAGCATCTAAAGTGCTTACTCCCCTTCTGGCCGGCTTTAACCAGGGGGCTGCAGTTCGGTTTCCGTCATGTTTCCGCTCGGAACCTCAAAATGCACGATGAAGGTTTGGTCGCGACATGAGGCGCCCGCGGCGACCTTCGCGTCGGACACGAATCTCATGAGCGCAGCTTTGAGGTCGCCGTCAATGTCCGGCGTCGGTGGAATGATTGCATTCTTTGTGCCATTGCACTTAATGGTGACGAGAATCGTACCCGAGCCTTGGTTGGATCGTTCAAAGTTCGCCGCCGACGCTGGAGAGATGGCTATATTCGATGGCCAAGAAACCGTCAGAGGCTGGCGCGCGGGGCTGGTGAACGATGGGGCGGGAGAAGCTTGAGCAACGACAGGGTGCGTGAAAAAGAACAAGTTGGGAAACCTCCGATTAAAAATTGCAATGGGTAACGGTTAAGGAACGACGACAATCCTGTAGGTGCCGTTTGTCGATGCAGTCCAAGCTTCCGAGATCGACGAAAGTGGGACCGTTTTCGTCGGGACGTCAACGCGTCGGTCTGCGATAAGCTGCATGTAGACGGGGACTTCGGCCATGATATCGGCAATTTGCGCGGAACCCGCACCGCTGCCGGAGATGCGGATACGGCGGCTTCGTAAGAGCGCCGCCGGTACGGCTGCCTCGGGACCGGCCGCGCCGCCAATTTGCGTGTAGGCAATGTCGGCGGTATCTTCTTCAAGCCCGCGCCTTGCGAGCGAAGCGAAGGCGGTCTCGGCTGCCGACGCCCACAGAAAGTCGAGCACGATGCTCGGTGTCGTACCACCTAGAGCATCGACGATTGCCGCGGCATCGGCCTCGCGATCGCCGCTCAGGGCAACGGTTGCAGCCCCAAGCGCTGCAGCGCGCGCAAGACGTGCCGGATCGCGCCCCACGCCGACGACGCGGTTTGCGCTGAGTAAGCGCGCGTGTTGCACGGCAAGATATCCGGCCATACCGGTCACGCCGAGAACCAAGACCGTTGCGAGCGAACCGATCTCGCGAACGCGCGTCTTGAGCGGCAACCACGATGCGAAGGCCGGATTCAATCCGCCGGCGACCTTCACGGGATCCGCTCCGGTGGGTAGCGAGATCCGCATCGCTTTAGGTGCCGCCATTCGCTCCGCGAACGTGCCGTGCGGGGGACGCACAAAGCCCGTATAGATGTAATCGCCGGCCGCGGTACGAGCGACGACGTCGACGCCCGGGACGAGGGGCCAGGACTGCGTGCTTCCGTAATGCCGGCCAGCTGCCAGCGATCGTACGATAGGATGGAGCCCTGCAGCTACCAGCTCTACAAGTTCGTAGCCGTCGTCAACCTGGGGCTCGGAAAAATCATCGTATTCTGGAGTGGCATCGGAACCGGTAACCACAGCAGCTTTCATAGGATTTCCTTCACATGCGATCGGATTTATCGCGGTCGCGCCGTAATACGATAGCGCAAGTGGATTACCCCGGTGCCGAATCGCCGCGTCTCGAGGAGTTCGAGATTCCGTCGTAAGCCGGCTCGAAATGCCGGCTTCCCGCTGCCTACGATTACCGGGTAAAGAAACAGGTGACATTCGTCGACGAGATCGGCCTCGAGCGCAAGCCCCGCGAGCTCGGCGCCGCCAATGTTGATGTCGTGCTCCGATTCCCGTTTGAGCTTCCGAACAGCCTCAAGGTCGAAGTCCCGTTCGACACGCGTGTTGCCTGTCGTAGGGCCTGTCAGCGTTCGTGAAAAGACGATCTTCTCGGCCTTCTGCCAGACTCGTGCAAAGTCGCGGTGTTCGGGTGGATAGTCCTCAATCACCGGCCCACCAAAGTAGGCCATCGTCTCATAGAGTCGCCGCCCATAGAGATAGGTTCCAATCGGTCGCAACAACTCAGTGACGAACTCGTGCACTTGATCGGGATTGACCCAATCGAAGGCACCAGTTTCGTCCTCCACGTAACCGTCGAGTGACGTATTGGCGATGTAGATCAACTTCGACATACGAGGGAGTTGGAACGTTTCGTTACGGTTGCCCTCCCAGTAAAAGCCTCGGCCCTTCCCGACGAGAGGCTGCGCAACCACCGAAACCTATGGCGGGTCGAACTCACTATCATGAAGATCCTTATTGTGGGCGCGAACGGCACGATCGGCAAAGCCGTCGCCGCGGAGCTTTCAGCGCGGCACGAAATCGTGACTGCCGGCCGCTCGAGCGGTACCTTTCAGGTCAACACTGCCGACCCCAAGAGCGTGCGCGACCTCCTCTCCGCCGTCGCGAAGCTCGATGCTGTCGTCTGCGCGGCAGGCAACGTGGAATTCGGCCCCCTCGAAGATATGACCGCCGAGCGGTTCGACATCGGATTGCGCGATAAGTTGATGGGCCAGGTCAATCTCGTCCTCGCCGGACGCGAGTTCGTAAACCCCGGCGGCTCGTTTACGCTCATCGCCGGCACGCTCTCGCAAGACCCAATTCGCTTTGGGACTTCCGCCTCGATGGTCAACGGCGCGTTGGAGAGCTTTGTGCGCGCGGCCGCCATCGAACTCCACAATCAACGCATCAACGCCGTCAGCCCATCGGTACTTGAGGAGTCGATGGGCGCCTACGGCGCATACTTTCGCGGCTTCGAACCGGTGACGGCACAACGCGTGGCGCTGGCTTTCTCAAGAAGCGTCGAAGGCTCGCAGACCGGCCGGATCTATCGCGTCGAGTAGCGCCTAGCCTATTCCCTATCGACAGCAACCCATCGCGACTACTAAGTCGCGATGGGTTTCGCTTGCCCCGGCATTGGGCAAGGATAGCGGAGTTTTGTGCGGAGGAACACATGATACGAGTTGAGGATCTGTACTCGCGGCCCGAGACGTGGGTCGCCTGGAGCATCAATTGGGGCGCGATCTGGGTAGGTGCGCTCGCGGCGCTCTCCGCGGCCTTGATCTTTGGCCTGCTCGGCACGGCGTTCGGCGCCACATCGCTGGAGAAGATTTCATCCTGGCACACGATCTCGATGATCGACGTCACCGTGATCGTCTGCGCGGCATTCTTCAGCTTCGTGATCGCCGGCTGGGTCACCGGAAAGATTACGGGCGCGCGACACTCCGAGCCAACTATTCTTCACGCCGCCATCGCATGGCTCGTGGCAACGCCAATCCTGGTAACGATGCTCGCAGCCGGAGCCGGTACGGCGTTCGGCGGCTGGTACGGTGGGTTGATCGCGTCGCCGATCGGCGCGGCCGCCGCGTCGACCGCATCGCCAGATATCGTGCGCAACACGGCGATGGCGGCAGTTACGTCTCTCCTGCTTGGTCTTATTGGCAGCGTCATCGGCGGCTGGATGGCTTCAGGCGAACCGATGACCTTTACATTCTATCGCAAGCGCAACGCGTATCTCGAGGCGCAGAAAGGTAAGGTATCGGTCTAGATGTTTTTGATTCTCCTCTGGCTGCTGGGCGCGCCGCTTACGGTCCTGATCATCCTCTATCTCGTTGGCGTCGGGCACTAGCAGCAACCATCGTGCGGCGTTCGGTATCGAAATCCACCGAGCGCCGCATTTATTCTTCTAGCCGGCAGAGTTCGTGATATTCATCGTCGCTGAGCGCGAGCGCCGTGGCGGCGACGTTCTCCTCCAAATGCGACACCGACGACGTGCCGGGGATGGGCAGCATCGCCGGCGAGTGTCGCAGCAGCCACGCCAATCCCACCTGCCAGATCGTCGTGTTGCGCGCGCCCGCGAGTGAGGAAAGCGCTTGATTCGCCGCCAAATCGCCGCCGTCGAGCGGAAAGTACGGAATAAAGGCGATACCGTTGGCTTCGCAATATTTCAGGACCGGTTCGCTCGTGCGATTCCCGACGTTGTAGTTATTTTGCACGGAGACGATCTCGACGATCCCTCGCGCTCGCTTCAGCTGGTCGAGATCGACGTTTGAAAGGCCGACGTGCCGAACCTTTCCGGCATCGCGCAGCTCGCGCATCGTGCCGATCTGATCTTCGAACGGAACGTCGGGGTCGATCGCGTGCAACTGGTAGACGTCGATCCGGTCGACGTGCAAGCGGCGCAGACTCCCCTCGCACGCTTCTCGCAGATGTTCGGGCCGGCCGTCGCGCTTCCACTCGCCAGGGCCGCTACGCGTCAGCCCACCTTTTGTAGCGATAACGAGCGCGTCGGGATAGGGATACAGCGCCTGTGCAATCTGCTCTTCATTGACGTGTGGACCGTACGAGTCGGCGGTGTCGATAAAGTTTACGCCGAGCTCGAGCGCGCGGCGCAACACCAGCAAGGCATTTTCGCGATCGGCCGGCCATCCCCAAATGCCCGGGCCGCAAAGCCGCATTCCCCCGAAGCCCAGGCGTCGGACCGTGAGATCGTTCCCGATCGTGATCGTGGATGCGCGATTCATCGTTGCCGCGTTCAACGCTGCAAAAAGAAAGACCGCTCGGCATTTGCCGAGCGGTCCACCCGAAACCCCCAGAAGAAAGTTACTTAAGGATTGGCTTGTTGGCGGCCGGATTCGGGTTCGGGTTTCCGTTGCTCGGCGCCGTGACGGTCTGGGTGGCGGCCTTGAACTGCGCCTCGGCGTGCTTCTGCGTGTCGCTCATCATTTCGGCGATCTTCATCGTGTAGGACTTGCGCATCTCGAGCAGCTGGCTGGCGAACCCGAAGGACATCTCGACGAGTTGGGTCGGGCTCGGGACGTTCTTGAACTCGGGCAGGTGGCCCGGCTTTTCGCTGAACTCCTTGGTGAACTCGTGGAACGAGCTCATCGCCTTGAGGCTGGCGTCTTGCGTCTGCTTGATCGCCGCGAGGCCCTCTTCCTGAAATTTGTTCATGTACTCGGTAACGTTGACGGTCATTGTGCTTGGTATCTCCTCTGCTTTAGTGATGCGCTAAGTATACCAAGCACGTGCTGCGTCTGTCAACTGTCGCCGGTGAAACTCCGATAGATCCGAATCAGGCTTTCCTTTTGGTCGACGCTCAGCTTGGGGTCGACTTTTACCGCATGCTCGACCCCGTGATGGCTCTCGTCTCGGCTGCCCGAATTGTCCAGCAAGCCAGCTTGCGAGTACATGGTCTCCGCCGAGAGATGCAGCGCGTTGGCAATGCTTTTGAGGACATCGGCCGAGGGCTTGTAGAGCCCGCGCTCGACCTGGCTAAGGTACGGATTCGAGATCTTCGCGATCTCGGCGAGCTGGCGCATCGATAGATTCGCAAGCTCCCGCTGGCCGCGGATGAACTCGCCAAGGCCGCGCCAGGCGTCGCTTGGGGAACTCTTCTCCTCCTCGTCGCTCACGATCGCACCTCTACTTTATCCTGTCCCGACCCTTCCCCTGAGCCTGTCGAAGGATCAGGGGAAGGGCGGACGTACCGTCCGGGGGCCGGCTCGCCCTCCGGCAAATCGTACGGCGCCCGCCGCGGGCCTCCGCGGCTCTCGGCCCAGGCGGCCCAATCTTCCCACCAGGACCCCTGATGGCGATCGGCGCTCTCGAGCCACTCGTCGGCGCTCTCTCCCCGGGTCGCGCGCGGCTTGGTGTAGTGCCAGGTCTTCTTGCCGCCCGGCGGATTGACGATTCCCGCGATATGCCCGGAGTTGGTCAGCACGTACTTCGACTCTCCACTCACGTGTTGGGTCGTCAGATACGTGGCGCGCCAAGGCGCGATGTGATCGGTTTCGGCGCCGAGCACGTAGAGCGGCGTCTGGATCTTGCCCAGATCGATCGGCGTATCGTCGATCACAAAGGCGTTCGGCTTA
>Ga0182018_10004524_pt1 | contig 11630 bp, 12 predicted proteins | sample 812P2MmetaG_FD_120490 | JGI IMG/M metagenome (GOLD analysis project Ga0182018, IMG submission 120490) | Permafrost microbial communities from Stordalen Mire, Sweden - 812P2M metaG | ecosystem: Environmental > Terrestrial > Soil > Wetlands > Permafrost | place: Sweden: Stordalen | collected...
GAAGCGTGGTGGCTCTGGACGCCTCGACGGGCAAGAAGATTTGGCAAACCTTCACCGTTCTGGAAGCAGCGAAGCCAACCCGCAAGAATCCCGCTGGCACTCAGCAGTTCGGGCCATCAGGCGCCGCCGTGTGGTCGACGCCGACCATCGACGAGCAGCTCGGCGTGCTGTACGCCGCCACCGGAGACAACTATTCCGATCCGCCATCGAATACCAGCGACGCGATCCTGGCGATCCAACTCAAGACTGGAGAGCTGCTGTGGTCCAAACAACTGACCGAGAACGATGCCTTCAACACAGCCTGCGGCAGCTCTCAGCCGGGGAATTGTCCGGAGGCGAAAGGTCCGGATTACGATTTTGGACAGCCCCCGATCCTGGTGAACCTGGGCGGTGGAAAACGCGCGCTGGTGATCGGTCAAAAGTCGGGGATGGTGCACGCGGTGGATCCCGATCAAAAAGGCGAAATCCTATGGCAGACGCGCGCGGGGGAAGGCAGCGCGTTAGGCGGGAGCCAGTGGGGCTCGGCATCGGACGGACAGAATGTGTATGTCGCAATTTCGGATATCAGTATGGGCGCCGTGGCGGATCCGAAATCGCCGCAGGGTTACCGGCTGACTATGGATCCAAAGAAAGGCGGTGGACTTCACGCGCTGGACCTTAGAACCGGCAAGATTGTGTGGAGCGCAAAACCCAAGCCGTGTGCCGCGGACAGAACAGACTGCTCTCCGGCGCAATCGGCTGCCGTAACGGCGATTCCGGGCGTGATTTTCTCGGGGTCGCTCGACGGGCATCTGCGCGCTTATTCCGTGGCGACGGGCGAGGTCCTATGGGACGCCGATACGGCCCACGAGTTCGAGACCGTGAACGGCAAAGCCGCTCGCGGAGGTTCGATGGACGTCGCCGGACCAGCAGTGGTCAATGGAATGGTGTTTGTGAACTCCGGCTATGGGCAGTGGGGTGGCATGCCGGGGAACGTGCTCTTGGCGTTCTCCGTGAACGGAAAATAGGGGATTAGGGATTGGGGGTTGCAGACATGAACGACAAGCCGATCAAGCTTCCTGGGCCGGAGCATCCAATCACGATTGAGCCGAATCCTGCGCGGGTGGTGGTTTCCATCGCGGGACGTGTGGTCGCCGACACGCGACACGCCTTGATGTTGCGTGAAGGAGCGTACCCGCCGGTTCAATACATTCCGCTAAAGGATGTTGACGTATCGCTCCTGGAACGGACCAGCCACGCCACTTACTGTCCTTATAAGGGTGAATGCAGTTACTACAGCATCCCAATCGGTGGGGAGCGGTCGGTGAACGCCGTGTGGGGCTATGAGTCGCCCTACGCGGCTGTCGCCCAGATTGGGAAGCATGTCGCGTTTTATCCGGATCGTGTCGATGAGATCGCGGAACGCCCGTAAGGGTAGTGTTACGACGTTCTTCGCACAGTCAACGGAACGGATGACGCTTCGCGCCGTGTTCCGCCTACGCTGGACTCATTAGGCTGCTTCGCGCGACCCAGCTTCTCTGCCGCTCGAGGGACGATTGGTTTGACCTCGTATTCGTATATTCCGAAACGGGGAGCCTGCCTGTTCCGGTCGCCTGAGGATGGCTCGGCAATCACTTTTTTGGCGGTGATCTCCCACTCGCCTTCAATAACGTCGCCGATATCTTTGTTGGAGCGGCTGTGGATGGTCTTCATTGATTCGCCCTTACTTGTGCCGGTAAGTGATTCTGCCTTTTGTCAGGTCATACGGCGACAGTTCAAGGGAGACCCGGTCACCGGTCATCACCTTGATGCGGTTCCGGCGGAGTTTCCCGGCCATTGTCGCCAGCACTGGTTTACCTGCGTCGAGTTCGACTGTAAACATGCCGGCCCTGAATTTTTCGACGACTTTTCCCATTACTTCAATCGCGTCTTCTTTTGGCAAATTGATCCCAATCCTTTCCGTTTTGTGTTTCGATGAAGAATTGAGGCGGCACAGTTGCTGCCGCCCAAACTGCGTTGGGGTGTCTTGAGCTTACCAGCGGCTGTTACTGCGTCCGTTGTCCCGGTATCCACCGCCGCCCGATCCGCGCTCCGGCTTCGGACGGGCTTCGTTGACGTTCAGCGCTCTACCGTCGAGGTCTCTACCGTTGAGTCCGCTGATTGCGGCGGTCCCTTCCGCATCGACACTCATTTCGACGAAGGCGAATCCCCTGGCTTGTCCGGTGTCGCGATCCGTCACTATGTTGACGCGCTGAACGGCTCCATATGAATCAAACATGGAGCGGAGGGTATCTTCGGTCGTGCCGAAACTGAGATTACCTACAAAAATATTTTTCACTTTTTCATTTCCTTTTCTGAATTTGCAGAGCAGCTAATCAGGCACGATCAGCAGCGGCGGTAAACCGAACGATGCGGGACGATGCGAAAATTGGCGGGACTTCAAAGACGATTTAAGTTTAGCACGTATTGTCAAGGTTTGGCGTAGTGGAAACGGGATTGGGGTTGGGGATTAGGGATTGGTTGTTGGTGGTTGGGCGACCCGCTATTCCCCACAAGAACAGTATGTGTTACAAACGCAAGCAACATTCTCCTGATCATGGACGAAGATTTTGAAGTGGATGGCATCGCCGACTCAGCCCAAGTCGTCTTCGACTCCGTGCGCGCCAAGTTGCTGTTGGAGTCCGATGTCTTCTGGGCCCGGACCTCCATCGGGCGCGAATTGTTGGCGCTAGGCCTGATCCCCGGCTTGGGCACGCGCAAGGCGAACCGGCTTTCGGAGAGGTTGCGCACGCCGCAGGCGATCTTTCGGAGATCGCGATCGGAGCTGGAAGCCGCGGGCCTCTCCGGCAGCGTCGCGCCGGCCCCGCCTATTCGGCGCGGCGACCGGCTATCGAATGATCGCCAACAGTCGATGCTCGAGTCTAAGCCAGCCGACGCCGCCGAACAGCAACCAGCGATCCGATGAAGACCAGCCCGAGCAGGGCTGTGTAGTAGCGCGGTTCCGGAGTGGCGGCCGACGCTAGACTGACCGTGCCCGACAGGGAGTATTGGACCTCTGGATCGCCAGATCCTAGAACTGGTGTATCCAAGGCAACGTAGGAGTCGGATCCAATTGCGCCACCCGTATAACCAAACAGGTCAGAACCGATGTCTAAGAGGCCAAATTCATCGAACCCGTTGTTAAAGTTATATGTACAATCAGAAGGGCAGCCAAAGAAGTTGGTGAATATGTTGGTGTCTCCTTCCACCGTTAGGTCTATGGCGTCGACCGTGCCCCCAACTGTATTGATAGTGATTGTGCCTGTTTCTGTCAAGCCGGTAAATAGGCCCGGTGTGCTGGTGCCATAGATATCCCCGACCGTGGCGTTTACGTCGAAGATGGTGTCCGCTCTAGCAACACTGCTGGTAAGGCTGAGAGACCCGAATACAACCAAGGCCGGCAGACCAAGAAGTTTTGCGCACTGCAGAAGAGTAGTTTTCATTTATAAATTTACCTTTCGATTCACCTTTGACAGCCGAACGTTTCGACCCGTCAAGGTACTCTACCCCGGAGGACCGTGGTTCACAAGATTCCATGGTGGTAAATTAGTTCTTCCAATCGCAGTAAAAGTACTAGCCCAAACGCGCCAAAAGGCGCTGCTAGACCTTAGCATTAGGCGCCGGCGGAGTAGAATTGCGCCCCCCAGGGGGTGCGTACTGTCGAGTAGCTCGAAACCTATCAGACCTCGAGAAGCTTTCAAAAACGCAGTATTGTGGAATTGGAGCTACGGTGATTCAGACCGACGAACAAATGCTGCTAGCGCAGGAATGCGTCGCCAATCTGCGGAGAATCCTCCTGGAGGCGCGGAAAGTGCATTCGCGAGAGGACTACGCGCGAATGGCAAAGCTCATCCTGCTGGAAGTGCAGCAACGCGAGCAGGAGATCCTTGAGTATTTGAGCAGGGATCAAGAGCAACCGGTAGCGAGCTAGCACCTCCGAGCGCCATGCGCTCGCCCCGGCCTCCCGCAAGAGGTAAATGCGTTGGCCAAAGGGACCAGGTGTACCTTGGCGCCTTAGTTAGGCCGCCACGTGGGCTCGATCTCGGTCACCGAGCCCATAGAATAATCTCGATGATCCCGAATCAGCCAGCCACATGGAACATCGGTCTGAGCGCATGGATCATTCAGGACGGTAATTATCCGGATTTTGCCATCGGGGAGACCGTGGAGTTCGCGGTGGAGTTCTATCAGCAGCCGGGCACCCCGGTCGAGACATGCAATTCCGATCTCCTTGCAACACCCGTGAGTGATACGACATGCCGGGTGGTTGCGGAGAAGATGCTGGAGACGGACGAGATTACCGTTTTGAACGTCGGGATCTTGGTTTATCGCGAAGGCGCATCGCAGCTTCCCCGGGTCGAGCATGGCGGTCGCTTTCGGGCCGAATTGGAGTTGAGCGTGGACCCTTATTTCTATTTCGAGCAACTCAGCAATGGCCCAGGTGTTCCGCCTCTGATCTACTCGTGGCGCATCATTTCTATTCTTCGGCAGAGCGCTCCATTTATCGAAACCGTCTCTGACCATGGCCCTTATACCGGCTCCAAGGTGCGGAGCCGGGATGTGTCGAAGCAGGGGTACGAGCAGATCCTGAGAACCGACGCCTGGCAAGATGACAATGGCTACGGCGAGTACATTTTGCGTTGCGATCTGTTGCCCATCGCCGTCAAACGCGTGAGCGCAACGGCGACGTACATCCCTTAACAGGCTTGTTCGCCCGAGAGAAATTGAGGGGCATTCGCGCACCACAAGAAGAGAACTGCCGTGGTTGCGCCACCGGTTACAAAATCGCCGATCACAAAAGAAGAAGAGCTCCACTGGCTGGCGCTGCGCCTGGTCCCCGGCTTAGGCACGCGCAAGGCGAACCAGCTTCTGGAGCGGTTGCGCACGCCCCAGGCGATCTTTCGGGCGTCGCGATCGGAGCTGGAAGCGACCGGGCTCTCCGGCAGCGTCGCTCAAACCATCGCGAGTGGATGCACCTTCGACGACGCGGTGGATCAGCAGCAGAAGATGCTGGAATCGGGCGCTCGCCTGGTCGCGTTCTCCGATCCCGCATACCCGGCGCGCCTGAAGGAGATTTTCGATCCGCCGATCGCACTGTTTGCGCGGGGTTCGCGTGTCGAGCTGCTGCAATCGATCATGCTGGGGGTGGTCGGCACGCGGCGGCCCACGGTGTACGGAACCGCGGCCACCGAGCGGCTATCGGCGGACCTGGCGCACGCCGGACTCGCCATCGTGAGCGGCATGGCACGCGGCATCGATACCTCGGCTCACCGGGCGGCGCTCGACATCGGCGGCGACACCATCGCCGTACTGGGATGTGGAGTGGACCTGGTCTACCCAGCTGAGAATCGCGGCTTGTCAGCCGAGATCGCGGAAAAGGGGCTGATTGTGTCGGAGTTTCCCATGGGTTCGCCCGCGTATCCGCAAAACTTTCCGATCCGGAATCGCATCATTAGTGGCATGAGCGTTGGCGTCCTGGTGGTGGAGGGAGCCCAATACTCCGGCTCAGCCATCACGGCCAAGATGGCGCTCGAGCAGCAGCGGGAAGTGTTCGCGGTGCCGGGCAGCATCATGTCGAAAATGAGCTGGGGACCCAACCTATTGATCAAGCAGGGGGCCAAGCTGGTCCAGGAGTGGAACGACGTGCTGGTGGAGCTGCCCACCGACGTGCGGCGCGCGCTGATCGGCAAGGCGCAAGCCCGGCTTGGTGTGACATCAGGCGTTATGTCATTGGAAATAGAAGGCAAAGAGCCGGGTCTCCCGCCTGAGCTGGGTGTCGCCAGCCGAGTTATTTTCAACCGCTTGAAGCCGGATGTCCCAACCCACATTGACGAACTTATTGAAACTTCTGATACTCTGACTTCATCAGAGGTAATTGCCGCACTCTTCGAACTCGAGCTGCTAGGTCTGGCACGCCAACTCCCCGGCAGGAACTTTGTTAAAGTGTGGTAGAACTCAGCACGGCACTTGTGCTGGCATACGTCTGTAAGTACTCATACGGTCTAGGAAGGTTATGGCAAAATCTCTCGTCATCGTCGAATCGCCGGCGAAGGCGAAAACTATCGGTAAATATCTAGGCAAGGATTTCGTAGTCAAGGCCTCGCTCGGCCACGTCAAGGATCTGCCCAAGAAGGATCTGAACGTCGACGTGGACCATAACTTCGAGCCGCACTACGAGGTCATCGAAGGCAAGAAGAAACTCATTGCCGAGCTGAAGGCGGCGGCCAAGGGGATGGATTCCATCTACCTGGCGGCTGACCCGGATCGCGAGGGTGAGGCGATCTGTTTTCACCTGCAAGAGGAGCTCAACGGTTCCAAGAAGGGCCCGAAGTTTTATCGGGTCATGTTCAACGAGATCACGGCCAGCGCTATTAAGAAGGCGTTCGAGAAGCCGGGATCGGTGAACCTGCATTTAGTGGACGCGCAGCAAGCGCGCCGCATATTGGATCGGCTGGTGGGCTACAAGATCTCGCCGCTGCTGTGGGACAAGGTGCGCCGCGGGCTTTCGGCCGGCCGCGTCCAGACCATCGCGCTGCGGGTGATTGTGGATCGCGAGCGCGAAATCCGAGCGTTCATCAAGCGCGAGTATTGGACCATCGATGTCCAGCTTAACGCCAAGAAACCGCCGGTACTGACGGCGCGCTTCACTAAAAAGAACGACGAAGCGATCGAGCTTGCCGACGAGGCGTCAACCAAGACTTTGCTGGAGCAAGTAGATGGCTCCAAGTACATAGTCGATTCGGTCTCGACGCGCGAGAAGAAGCGGAATCCGGTTCCGCCGTTTATTACATCCACGCTGCAGCAGGAGGCGTCGCGCAAGCTGCGCTTCAGCGTAAAGCGCACCATGATGATCGCGCAGCGGTTGTATGAAGGCGTGGAGCTGGGGTCGGAGGGATCGGTCGGACTCATAACGTACATGCGTACCGACTCCGCCCGCGTTTCGAACGACGCGCTGGAGGAAGTGCGTGGGTTGATCAAGGATCGCTTCGGCGCGCCTTTTGTGCCGGAGTCCCCGAACGTTTACAAAGGCAAGAAGGACGCGCAGGACGCGCACGAAGCCGTCCGGCCGTCCTCGTCGAAGAGAGCGCCGGAGGATGTGGCGCAGTACCTGCAAGAGGACGAGCTGAAGCTGTACAAATTGATCTGGATGCGATTTGTGGCGTCGCAAATGATGCCGGCCGTATTCGATCAAACCACCATCGATGTGGCGGCCAAAGGCAAGGATTCGGCTACGTACATGTTCCGGGCTACCGGGAGTGTCCCGAAGTTCAAGGGCTTCCTGGAAGTTTACGAAGAAGGCAAGGACACCAAGGACGCCGACGACGAAGAGCTGAAGAATCGACTTCCGCTGGTGACGAAAGGCGAAGAACTGCGGTTTAAGTCGATCGAACCGGAGCAGCACTTCACGGAACCGCCGCCGCGCTTCAACGAAGCGACGCTGGTCAAAGAGCTGGAAGCGAACGGCGTAGGGCGTCCTTCCACGTACGCGTCGATTCTTTCTACCATCCAAGAGCGCGAATACGTGAAGAAGGATGGCGGCAAATTCGTGCCCACCGAGCTTGGCATGGTGGTGACGGACCTGTTGCTCGAGAGTTTTCAAAACCTGTTCGACGTGAAATACACGGCGCGCATGGAAGAAGAACTGGACGAAATCGAAGAAGGCAAAATCGACTGGCGCGCGTCCATGGCCGATTTCTACGACCGCTTCGAGAAAGATCTCGAGCTCGCCGGGCGCACCATGACCGACATCAAGCGCATGGAGAAGCCCACCGACTTGATCTGCGACAAGTGCGGCAAGCCCATGGTGATCCGCTGGGGGCGGCACGGCAGCTTCATCGCCTGCACCGGCTACAACGAAAAGAATGCTGAGGGCGAGCCGGCGTGCACCAACACGCGCGAGTTAACGGTGGATTTGCCGGACATCGACAAAGCCGACCTCACCGAACAGGATGCCCCGGAATACTGCGAGAATTGCGGCCGGCCGATGGTGCTCAAAAAGGGCCGCTTCGGCCAGTTCTACGCGTGCTCGGGATATCCTGATTGCAAGACCACCAAGCAGATCGGCGGCGAGCAGAAAAAATCGGACGTGCCGCTCGAAGAGAAATGCCCCCAGTGCGGCAACAATCTGGTATTGAAGCACGGACGGTTCGGCGAGTTCACGGCTTGCAGCAATTATCCGAAGTGCAAGTTCGTCAAGCAGAAGACCATCGGCGTTCCCTGCCCCAATTGTTCGGAAGGCCAAGTGGTGGAGCGGCGTTCCAAGCGCGGCAAGACGTTCTATGGCTGCAATCGCTATCCGGAGTGCGACTTCGTGGCCTGGGGCAAGCCGATCGCCGAAAAGTGTCCGGACTGCGGCTCGAGCTACCTGGTCGAAAAATGGCTCAAGGCCGGCGGGGTGGCGCAATGCCCGAACGGCGAATGCAAGTACAAGCGGCCGCTCGTGGAAGTGGAAGCCACGGCATAAACGCGATCTTCATTTCAGAACATCATTATTTCAGAACATCACTATTTCAGAACCTTGATGATGGCGTCGGCCTGCGCTTTCACGGTTCCGCTAAACCGATTGAGAAAAACCTCGGTGACGCTATCGATGCTGTAGCCTGCAAAGAACGCGGCTTGCCATGTCAGGCCCGGAATGCCCACCGAAATCAGCACGTAGCCGAGAACCAGCCAGCCAATGCCCCACAGCATCTGCCACTCGCGGACGTGCAGCCACAGTACCCAGTCGTGCATGGCTTGGAAGCTGGGCCGCGTCTGGGCTCGTTCCGTCTTCAGCGCCTCCACGAAGAGATGCGCGGCGCTTCCCACGGCGATCAGAACATAGTTCACCACTAGCGCCTCGAGATTGTCCCATTTGATCGGCCATTCCGAGGACACGCGGCCGATACCGGCCAACGCGAGCGGAACAACAACGCCGCCGGCCAACCATGCGGCAATGAGCTGCACCACGCTCCAGCGCTGCGCTGCTCTGGAAGCAGCTGCCTTGTAGATCACCCGCTGGTCCGCGTCGACGACGCCCGACGCAATCACTTTCGACTCCTGAGCCAATTCCTGGAACAGCCGTTCCCTCAGCTTTTCGTCCTTGGGAAGCTCGGGCCCAAACTCGAACTCGAAGTCCAGGGGTTGGCCGATGCGCAGGTTGTCCATGATGTCGTTGATGCTGGGAGAAAGCGTCAGCGATTCGCATTGATAGACGATGCGATCCAGCAAGACACCGATCTGTGTAAGCCGCTGCTGTGTTTTTTCGAACGGAAGACCGGAAGCAGGCCACTGGTCTCCCGCCGTTTGCCATGTCAGCAAAATGGTGGCGATTTCACCGGAACACCACTCGCGTTCCGCAACATCAGCCACGAAAAGGCCCTCAATTTCGGCCAGTCCAGCGCCAATGAGGGCGGCGATCCGAGCCAACAGGGCGGCAGGCAAAGCCTCGGATAGATACGCGTCGCGCTCGCTGTAGCTCAGTTGGGAAGCCCGGTCGAGCGCTTGGGCAACCGCGTCCTGGAGAAATCGCGCGCTGGCCCGGATTTCTCGAATGATCGAGAACATGCGCCGGTCGTTTGGTTTCCGATGAATGGCCATTGGTTTTAAATATCTCAAATATCGTCGACTGTCAACGGACATTGCGCACTATTCTTTTGCCGGGAGGCACGCGGCTGCGGATCGAGCTCCGGAACCAAGAAATGGCGCAAGGCTGGCGGGTGGCGCAGGCCGCAACGGCGGACGCAAGTGCAAACGGCCGCTAGAGGCGGTGGAAGCCACGGTATAACTTAAGCAAGACATCACCTAACAGTCTCTTCGCTGATCCAACCCATTGTGCCGTGGTAGACCTGGCACTGGGAGGGGCGGATCGTCGTTCTCTTTCCGGTCCGAATATCCAGCGTTTCTAGCGTTGAGCGCGGGTCAGGATCAAGATGCAATCCACAGTCCTTCCAAAGCAAGAGGAAATGAGAGTCCGGAGACCACGTGGGCAGAAGAGCGACCGCTCCGCCTACTGCCCGACGCCGCGAGAAGTCATTTGCGTCGATCAAGAAGAGCTCATCGCGATCGCTGTTCTCGCGCGCAGCGATCCAGTTGCCGTCCGGCGACCAAACGCCAATAAACACACCGGATCCAACCGACTTTGCCGTTCCGTGAACCAAATCTAACAGCTCTAAACGAAGATCCCGATCACGATTACTGCCTGCGGTGGCAACCGCTTGTTCGGCACTAGGAGAAAGACTCAGGTGGTCCCACCGCCATGGGTCACGGCAATTAGAGCTCGCGAGCTGTCTAACAGTCCCATCGGGAATCAAAATCTCAAAGAGCCCGCAGCTCCGCCCGCTTGCGTCTGGTCTATCCCCGGAAACGACGAGCCTATCCTGGCGCGAGGATATCGCGAAGCTCTTAACAACGAGGCCGCTGCTACCCGCAATTTCCGTGGCGCGGATCGGATTAAACTCGATTCTTGATATATATGCTTGCTCTTGGCTTTCATCTTTGACGCCATAAATCGACTTTCCGTCTGGGGCAAATGCCGCATCCTTGAGGCGGAAGGGCAACTGGTTCTTGATGGGTCTCCCGATGGTTGGGAACACCGTCAGCGTATCCGAGCGGATACCGAACTGGTAATTCGCGGATTGATACTGGGCCGGTAATACTTGGGACCTAACCGCTGGTGTGGTCAACAATCCACTAAGAAACAGGGTCGCTCGCAACCTTCGCATATCCGTACTGTCGCATTTTCATATCGAGACCGCCAGGGCCACGCCGCGCTGGTGGAAGCGACGGCGCAGGCGAGCCGACTCCCTCGCCCCTTTAACAACGCTCGGCCGGTCGCGGCTCGGTAAACATGCTTTCATAGAGAAGATGTCCGCCGAACGAGATCGTCTGCTTGAGGATCGAAACAGAACCAAATACTGGAAGCGCTGGGGACCGTACCTCAGTGAGCGATCTTGGGGCAATCCGCGCGAAGATTACAGCGCGGACGGCACTGCTTGGGACTATTTCACGCACGATCACGCCCGCTCGCGAACGTACCGCTGGACCGAGGACGGCATCGCCGGCATCTCGGACAATCACCAGCGCCTCTGCTTCGCGTTTGCCTTTTGGAACGGCGCCGATCCCATCCTCAAGGAGCGCCTGTTCGGAGTTTCCGGACCGGAGGGCAATCATGGCGAGGATGTCAAAGAGTATTACTACTACCTGGACTCCACGCCGACGCACTCCTACATGAAGTACCTCTATAAGTACCCGCAGTCGGAGTTTCCCTACTCGCAGTTGGTGAGGATCAATCGCGAGCGGCCGCGCTCGGCCAGCGAATATGAGTTGATCGACACGGGAGTTTTTGACGAGAACCGCTACTTCGACATCTTGATCGAATACGCCAAGAACGATGTCGAGGACATCGTGGTGCGCGCCACGATCATCAACCGGGGACCGGCGCCGGCGACGCTCTGTTTGTTGCCCACCGTTTGGTTCCGCAACACGTGGAGCTGGGGCTACGGGCGGCCGCGGCCGGAGCTGTCCCGGTTTGACACGCAGACCATCGGGATCCAGGAGCAGTCGCTCGGCAAATTCAAGTTGTGGTTCGAAGGCGCTCCCCAGCTCCTATTCACCGAAAACGAAAGCAACAC
>Ga0182018_10004525_pt1 | contig 11626 bp, 8 predicted proteins | sample 812P2MmetaG_FD_120490 | JGI IMG/M metagenome (GOLD analysis project Ga0182018, IMG submission 120490) | Permafrost microbial communities from Stordalen Mire, Sweden - 812P2M metaG | ecosystem: Environmental > Terrestrial > Soil > Wetlands > Permafrost | place: Sweden: Stordalen | collected...
ATGCTGGCGTGGACCGCGTTCGCTGAAGGCAAAGAGGAGGAGGCGCTGACGAACATGCGGACGGCGGCCGATTTGCAGGACAAGGTGGGCCAAGCCGAGGTGGACATTCCAGCGCGCGAAATGGCCGCCGACATGCTGCTGGAGTTCGGCCGTCCAAAGCAGGCACTGACCGAGTACGAGGTAGCGCTCAAGCTTAGCCCCAACCGGCTGAATGGACTGTACAAAGCGGGCCGGGCGGCAGAGGCGGAGTTCTATTATGCGACGTTGCTCAAATCCACCAACAAACGGCCAGGACTCGGCCCGCCCCGAACTCGCCCACGCCAGAAGCTTCGCTGGCTCGCAGCAGGCTGCATCCAAGTAGATTCGCGAAATGGCCAGTTGTTGTCCTCGAAATGTTTGCCGCTGCTGGAAGTAGGTCTGGGCCGGACTGATGTCAGGCTATAACGGACACTTACTTCACAGAGCCGAGCCGAGTTAATCTCGCCGGCCAAGTGGCGAGGAAGCCGGCGTCCGATTGAAAGACGCGCCACTCGGATAGAGACTTGCAATGGTGCCGCCAAGGGTCTGCCAACTCATCCGCGCGCAACGGCTGAACAAGAAGAGGCATGGCTTACTGCTCTGGTATCGTTAATCATGGGTCGAGCAGCGGCATTTCTATTTCTGGCCCTGATTGGCATGAATGGACGGGCCAGCGATGCACCCGCCGATCGCGCCACCCTGCGCGGGCTGAAAGCCTTAAAGGTGGCGGTGGATCCGCCGGGGCCGGAACTGGAGGCCGAAGGGCTGCGCGCCACGGATCTGCAAGCGCGCATCGAGGAGGGTCTCCGCAAGGCGGGCATGGTTGTGGACCAAGCCGCCCCGGAATTCCTAGGGCTTCGCGTGCTGGCCGTGCGGGAAGCTAAGGGTGCCTACGGAATCTGCCTTTCGCTGGGCTTGTACCAAAGCGTTATTCTGGAGCGCGATAGGACCATCAAGACGGCGACACAAACCTGGGAGACTCAAAGCGTGGTGCTGGTTCGTCCCAAGCAGGTGCGTGCGGCGACGGACAGCACCCTTGACCAACTTGTCGACCAGTTTGCGGGCGCCTACAGGTCCGCCAATGCCAAATAGATCTGCAGGACGAGTGGAGCAGGTCGCCAAGATCTACATCGTCTTCGGGGACAACAATTTGAGCTCACCGGTTGGGGCCGCGCGGGCCAGGTCAATACGGAAGCCACGTTGGACGACGATGCAGGTAGCTTTATGGAAGGCGTTGTTTGCCATTATCGGGCAAACAGTCGCGGTGGCGCACGTTCGCCGTCAACCTGAAACGAGAGGCGTGAAGCTACAGCCAACACCGCGAGGGCTCGAAGCCAGCCGAATCGGGCGCGGTAGCGCTACGCCGCGGGACGTTGCGTTTTGCTCAAGGCGTGCGGGACGACCGGCGGCCGTTTAGATAAGAACGCAGCTACCAGGGCCACGCCCGCCAATACCGACGCTGTGTAGAAAGCGATCTGATAATTGTGGTACCGATCGTATAGCACCCCGCCGATCCGTGGGCCGATGATTCCGGCCGTTCCCCACCCCGTAAATAGCATGCCATAGTTGATGCCGGCGTTCTTAGTTCCCCAGAAATCCGCGGTAGCCGCGCCGTTCACCGAAAGCTGCGTGCCATAGCACCAATAGATCACGAACACCGCAACGTACAAAGGGCCGACCTCAGCGCCTGCTGCGTACAGGCATGGCATAGCGACCATGGAGATGCCGATCACTGTGCGCAGTACATTGAGGCGGCCGACCCTGTCAGACATCCATCCGGATAGAATGCGCCCGCAGCGTTGCCGCATGCGCCTACAACCAGGGTCATGGTGGTGAACTCAACAGACGCCATACCGACACTATGGGCGAATGGGATCAATTGGCTAATCACCATCAACCCGGCTGAGCAGCCCAGGGCATAAGCGATCCACATGAGGCAAAAGCTGCGTGTGCCCAACACCTCGGCGGGGCTGTATTCGTACGTCGTGGCACGGGATCGCGCGGCTGCTGGTGTCCATCCCGCTGGCGTATATCCGGCCGGCGGGTTCTTGAGCAGCAGGCGCCTATTAACGTCATCACCAGAAGGATGCCGGCCAAGATCTGAAAGGTCTTAATATAACCTAGAGCTTGAACTCGGTGTCTTTGGGTGCCGGGTTGGACCGCGCCTGCAACGCCATGCCGACCAATGTTGCGATCAGGATTGCGGGGTACAGTTGCCCGATGAGCGCTTCTGCCGTGGTCAGCGAGCGCGCAATCCGATGAACTGGATACGCGTCACCGTAGGATACGGTCGTAAGGGTTTCAAAGCTGAAATAGATCAAACGGGACGGTTCGCCTGTGGCAACTCCGGCGGCCAACGGCATTTGGAAATGGATGGCGCTCGGAATCATTTCCAGGAGCAGTTTGTAACCGAACGCCCAAGTCACGCCTATCAGCAGATAGGCAGCAATGCCGCCCATGACCCGGTGCACGGAAACTGGACCGGGAAGAAGAAAGGTCTGCTTCAGCGTCATGACCACCAGAATGGCCATGCAAAACACCTTGAGGGCTGTGTCCCAGGCCCTGAGGCTGAACGACGGGTTGAATTCGACGATCAGGTCCGCCGTGAATTCCACGATGGTGAGCGCAATAATGAGGGACATAAGCATTCGCCTGTTGACCGTCGCGATTGCGCCGGACAGGAGCATGAGCGCGAAGGTCAGGTCGATGACAATTCGCCCAGGGCGCGACTCGCCGACCATCGGAACGACGATAGTCATAATCACCAGAAATGCGAGGAAGAAGCTTAGATGTCGATCCTCACGCCAGAAGCCGGGCAACCGTATATCAGGCACGTAATTTTCTCCTTTGGCATTCGCCCTGTTGCGTCCCGGTTGCGCGCAGCGCAGAGACGATGCATGAGCGAAATCGGTTCAAACGGCGGTTGTCCAGACCGCGAGGTTGCCCCGAAGGTTCTGCCGTACGACAAAACCAATTCAGCATCCCGTGCTGGCCTTTGTGTTCATCAAGAGCGCAGCGTGCTTTGGCGCATTCGGCCCGCGCGGCTTTTGAAGCCGTCAGACCTTTCACCAATTCGTCGCCGGTCTTCGTGCCGAGGTTTTTCAGGGCCGCGTGGAGGCGTCTAGCCGTAGCAGAATATTCATCTCTCAGGCGTATCTTTTCTGCGCAGACCATACTCGACTAACCCTCCCCATCCAGGTTTGGTCGTTTATTTTTCGCATCTTATCATGCCACCGGTCATGGCGCGCGCGACGCGTGCCACGCCCTCCCACGACGCACCGCCGTGGCCCGCGTTTCCGGTGAAGTGCCTCTCGCCGGCGTTCCTGATCATGGCGCACGCCAAAGAAAACTGGCACGCCTGGCTTGGTAGCAGACATGGACGCTGGCTCTCACCGCAGCCCGACCTAAGAGGTGAAGGCGGCAAGCCTTCAATACCCCTTCTGCTTATCCACCACGTTGACCAGCGGCCTTCCATCCACAAACCGCTGGATATTCTCCTTGAGAGTGCCGACCATTCGCTCATAATCGCGATCCGACCGACCTGCGATGTGCGGTGTAATCACCACGTTATTGAACTTCCACAGCGGGTGTCCCTTCGGCAGTGGCTCTGGATCAGTGACATCCACCCCCGCACCCGCCAGGCGCTTACTGTCCAGCGCCTTCACTAGGCCGCCCATGTCGTAAATACCACCGCGACTCATGGCTCACTGAAACTTGATCGCCGAAGAGGCGTCAAACTTGCGGTAATCGCGGAACGTAGTTTCGTTGCGCACCACTTGCCTGCCCTGGCGGACCTGGAGAACAGAGCGCAAAGGGAGCAGGTGATCTTCGTCCGCGATGTGCACCATTCCGTATTCCAGCGAAAACGTAGGTGACTGCAGTCCGAAGTCCTTCGGCAGACCGCCGCCTTGCAATACGATTCGCCGCACAAGTCCGCTATCTTCGTCGACGAACACGCGGCCATGGAAGCCGGCGACCTCCTGGCGCAGGTTGAAAGTCAGAATGAAGTTCGAGCGCGCGACGGGGACGTCCACATCGAAGACATCGCACAAAACGCCGCCGGTCATGGCGCGGCCGGCCCAATTGTACTTAGCCGCGGCTTCGCGACGAAAGATGGACTTCAGCATGGAACCGAACTCGCCGCGCGAGCGCACGCCCTTGAGCGCGTCGCGCTGCATGCTGGACTTCTGGCCGTTCACCTCCAGTGTGCGAAAGGTTTCCTCGGGGCTCTCGTAGGTCATTTCTTCGATGAAGGTGTCGGTCTGGCTAAAACGTTCGGCGTTTTTCACGGGAGCCGTCAGGCGGTGCGTCTCGCGGTTGCAGCGGAAGTTGGGAAGGCGCGAGGAGTACGACAAAGCGCTGCCGGCCGCTTCCCCCCAGAGCTTCTCCTGCTCGGGAGCTGCGAGCACGCCGGCGTCGGCGGCCAGGTGCACGGGATCGACTTCCGGCAGCGTCACTTCGGCGTCTTCGTCCTCAGCGTCTTCATGATTGGCGGGCGCGCCGGCGGCTGCGGCAGGCCCGGCGGAGGCGAGCACAGCGGTGCGCTCGTTGCCGGCAACCCGAAAACTCACCGGGCGGGTTAGAGCGGCCGTTCCCTGGCGCACAGTCACGCGCGCCTCATAGTCGCCAGGGCTAAGTTGTACGCCACGCAAGGTTGCCAGGTAGGGAAATTCGTGTTTCTGCTCGCCCACCATGCCCATGCTGCCGCCTTCGACGGCCTCGTTGCGGATCTTGTCGGTGAAAGGCAAAGCGCTGCGGCCGACCACGTGCCCATGGCGCAGGATCTCCAGACTCATCTGCGGCTGAGCGCCATAGATATCCGGATAAACAATCAGGTAGATTTGCAGCGTGAACGGTTGGCTGGCGCGAAAGACGGGATCGAGCAGCGGGGAAATGGCATTGCCGTCGTACGCCAGTATCTGGTCGGCTTCAAGCTTGTCGCCCGCTGCATTGAAAGGCCGCACCACCAGCGCATCGCTGACGGTGAAGCCGGGTGTGCCCATGCCGGTACGCAAGGGCTCACGCACACCGCCGGTCTTGCCGGCTATCAGGTCTTCCACGGTGGCTTCCAGGGTGTACTGCCCGGACGGCAAAACCACCTCGCGCAAGTAATAAATGTTGCCGTCGCGCCGCGCTTCGAGTTTCTTCAGCGGGCCGTGCAAGGTCACCGGCTTGCTCGCCTGCCAAACGATTTTACCCGAAGCGTTGCGCGCGATCTCGGTAATGCGGGCTCGGGCGGTATAAACGCCGGAATTGTCGTCGATATCGAAATGCAGAGCGTTCACTGGGGATTCGAGCAGGAACAATCCGCGCACTGGTCCGGTGGTGTTTTCGATATTCGGGCCGCCGTCGACTGTGGTGATGCCGCCCCGGCCCGCGCCGACGCTCTGTTGCACGCCAAAAGACTGCGAGCCGCGCGGCGAGGTGCGCATGAAGCGTATGTGTACGGGCAAATCGGTTGGCAAATTGGGCAAGTTCGCGACGACAGGCTCGGCCGCGACAGGCGCGGCATAGGCCGATTCCGCGGTCTTCGATCCGGCGGAGGCGATGAGAACGGTGGCGTCCAGCGCCTTGGGGTCGCGAATCAGCGCGCCGCCGGTGGCTTCCCCGAGCGCAAGAAAGGAACGGCTCGCGTACTTTGAGGCGACTGCGGCGGGATCGAGTACGACCACGCGGATGGAATTGGACTTGCAAAAGTCGATGGTTCGTTTGAGCTGGTTCTCGGCATCCGAGGAGAGCGGAGGCGTCTCCACAACGGTCACCAGAATACGCTCACCGGGACGGGTGGCGAGGGCCTGCGCGGCGCGATCGAGAGAATTCAGGAATGTTTCCGGATCGGTGTCGCGGGCTTCGCGCGCGGCGTTGAGGAAAGCCGTCTCGACCGACTTGGCAGAGATTTTGGCATCGAGCGGCAACGCATCCACGCTTCCGCTGCGGCGGAGTTCGGCCGTGGAGCCGGCCTGGCTCAGCCAATGCCGGCAAACGGCTACCGCAGACCGGGAGGCCTGGCGCGCGGCTTCCGCGCCCGCGGGTCCAAGGAGGAAGATGGCGGACCGGGCGGACTGGCCGGGCGTGGCTGCTGGGGCGCTTTGCCCACTGCTTGCACAGATGCTCGCGCCCAGCGGCGCGAAGAGCAGCCATACGAGGGCCGTGATTCGCATATTGTTCGATGATAGCGCCATCGGGGCTGCATGGCTGCTTTAGGCCTCGGTAAGGTGCGCGACAAGAAAGTGGAGGCGGGCGCAATTCGTCAAACCAAACGGGTGGAATCTGATTGTGGGGCGGCTTGGAAAGCTGCGGCCGATTGTCAATCGGCCAACTGCCCGCTACTCCACTTTTGTCTCGCGCACCCCTTCGGTAGCTTCGACGCGCGTGCCCGGCGCTCTTTTGTCGTACTCTCAAGATAGAGGACTCCATGCGCGCCTTATCGCTCGTCTGCGCCGGTCTCGCTTGCCTGCCGCTGGCTGCCCAGGAGGCGAACCTCCCCGTAATCCGCAGCAGCACGCAGGAAGTGCTGCTGGACGCCGTAGTCCGGGACAAAAAAGAGCGGCTTATCCGCAATCTGAAGCCGGAAGAGATCCGCGTGCTGGAGGACGGCGTTCCGCAGAAGCTGCAGACCTTCCGCTTCACGGATACCGACTCCGATGAGGCGCAACCCCGCAGCGCGCCGCCGGGAGCCCAGCCCGCTGCCCACGCCGCCGCGCCAAACGGTCCCGCGCTCAACCCGCTCCACAATCTGAACATTGTCACCATTGTCTTCGAGCGCATGGGACCGCGCAGCCGCCTGTTCGCGCAGCAGGCTGCCTCCGAGTTCCTGGCTAACGAATTCCGCTCCAATACCTACGGCGGCATCTTCAGCCTGGACTTCCGGTTGAATGCGCTGCAACCCTACACCAACAACCAGAATCTGCTGCGCCAGGCGATCGCGCGCGCCACCACCGGCAACTACACCGAATTCCGCAAAGATTCCGAAAACGTGCTCAATAATCTGGCGGTCGAGATCTCCGGCAGCCAGGCTGGCGTTACCATCGGCCCGGCCGGCGGCGCCGATCCATTCCAGAGCGCCGGCGCGGCCACGCAGGGCGCCGAATCCACAGGCATGTCTTCGCAAGGCCAGATGGCGCTGGCCCGGCTGGTCTGGAAGCAGATGGAAATGGTCAATTACGGAGCCGGCTGGCGCTCGCTCGATGGGCTGCTATCGCTAGTCCAGGCACAGGCCGCGCTTCCGGGCCGCAAGACGGTATTGTTGCTTTCCGAAGGTCTGATAGTGCCGTGGCAGGTCGAGAACATGTTCCGGGCCATCATCGGCGCGGCCAACCGCGCCAACGTGAGCATCTATTGCGTGGACGTCACGGGTCTGTCGGTCCAAGCGCCCGTGCAGGCCGGCACCGACTTGCTGGGTACCGCCGCGCGGATCAGCCAAAGCCAGAGCATGTCGGCATCCGGCGATGCGGCAGTCGACATGTTCAAGCAGGACGAGACGGTCAATATGAGCTTGCACGCCAACCCGCAGGCAACCATGGCGGCGCTGGCGGAATCCACGGGCGGCTTCCTGATCGCCAATACCAACGACACCGCCGCGTCCATGCATCGGGTAATGGAAGATGTGCGCGCGCACTATGAGTTGAGCTACGTCCCCACGTCGCAGAATTACGACGGACACTTCCGCAAGATCGAAGTGCAGGTGAAGCGGCCGGGCGCCCAGGTACACACGCGCACCGGGTATTTTGCCTTGCCGCTACTGGCCGGCGAAGTCTTGCAGCCCTTTGAAATGGCCGCTCTCGACGCGATGAACGCCAAGCCCCAGCCGGCGGCCCTGGCCTATCGCGCGCAGGCAGTGCCGTTCCGCGCCGCACATAGCGCGGTGCAGTATTCCATCGTCTTCCAGGTGCCGATGCAGAATCTGTCTTACCTCGAGAACAAGCAGACCGCCAAGCTGCGCTCGCATATTTCCCTGCTGGCGCTGGTGAAGGACGCGGACGGCCAGGTAGCCGCGAAAGTGAGCCGGGACTTGGCAAACGATATTCCGGCGGACAAGTTCGAAGCGTTCACGCGCGGCGACTTGACGTTCGAACAACCCATGCTGCTGGCGCCCGGCCGATATACGCTGGAGACCGCCGTGGTCGACCGGGAAAATGGCGCGGCTAGCGCGAAGCGCGCGGTCCTGGTAGTTTCCGATCAGCCCGGCATTGGGTTGAGCGACGTGGTGCCGGTGCGGCGGGTCGATCCGTTCGACGTACCTGTCGACGGCGGCCGGAACCCCGCCGACCCGTTGCACTTTGCCGGCGGCAAGGTTACTCCGTCGCTCGACGGGGTGTATGCGCCCGGGACCGATATCCCGCTTTATATGGTGGTCTATCCGGCTCAAACGGGCGACGCGCCGCGGCTTTCGATCGAAGTTCTGCAGGATGGGAAGGTGGTTTCCACCGCCTCGCCCGCGCTGCCGCCTCCCGACCAGACTGGCGCCATCCCCTTCATGAGCAGCATTCAGCCCGCCCCAGGCCAGTACGAAATCAGGGTGACGGCGCGGCAAGGGGGAGCCGCCGCCAGCCGTACGATCGCGCTGCGCGTACAATGACATAAATGGTTCGATGCGGCGCGGTTCTGCTCTTGTTTTTCCATCCCGCGGCGGCTTCCGCCGTGACTTGCGCAAGTTGCCACAAAACGGAGGCGCTGAGCCAGCCCAGTACGTCTATGGGGCATGCGCTGGAACTGGTGGAGAACTGCACCATCCTGCGCGAGCACCCGCGGCTCACCTTTCAATACGGACGCTATTCCTACACCGTCACCCGCCAGGGCGGCCGGAGCATCTACAGCGTTACGGACGGAACCGATACTATCACTGTTCCGATAGGCTGGGCCGTGGGGCTGGGCGCTGCCGGCCAGACGTACGTATTCGAGCGCGGGGGCATTTTCTACGAGAGCCGCGTCAGCTTTTATAAAGCGATCGACGGTCTCGACGTCACCTTCGGCGCGGTCGGGAGCATACCCAAAGATCTGACCCAAGCGGCTGGCCGGGAGATGCCGCGCGAGGATGTGGCGGCTTGTTTCGGGTGTCACTCGACGGGCGCGGTGCGTGGCGCTACTTTCCACCAGGAGGATCTGAAAGCCGGAGTACGCTGCGAGAACTGTCATGCGCAGGCGCCGCGTCATATGGAAACGATGACCACCGGCGACGCCAAGAACGCAGGGATGCCGCATCTCGCCGATATGACCGCGGAGGAAACCAACGACTTCTGCGGTCGCTGCCATCGCACTTGGGCGGACATTGCGGCGCACGGGCCGCATAACATCGCCAATGTGCGCTTCCAACCCTACCGGCTGACTAACAGCAAGTGTTATGACGCCGACGACAAACGGATCCGTTGCACGGCGTGTCACAATCCGCACGAGGAGTTCGTGGTGGGCGCGGCGCATTACGATGCGAAGTGCCAGGCGTGTCATGGAGTGAGCCAGAAGAGCTGCCCGGTTGCCAAGCAGGATTGCACCAACTGCCACATGCCGAAGATCGAGTTGCCCGGGGCGCACCGCCGGTTTACCGACCACCAGATACGGGTTGTGCGGGCTGGGGAGCGGTATCCGGAGTAGGCGCGCTAAGCTCGCCGTAGCTAGCGATTGGTGGCTGGCGGCTCGTCGATCTTCAAGAACTGGTCGGCGGCGACATCCTTGAGCACCTGCTGAATGCCGCTGGGCCAGCGGATTTCAATCGAGGCGATTTTGGTTTCTTCGCCCAGCCCGAAATGCACGCGCTTGTCGCTCGAAGACATGAAGCCTACGCTGATGGCGACATGGTTGTACAGCACGCGGCCGGAAGCGGTGGTCAGTTTGACTTTCGCGCCTACTGCGTCGCGGGCGCTCTTGTGCCCGGTCAGGCTTAGCATCAGCCAGTGATTGCCGCTATCGGCGGTGTTCATCAGAATGCGCGGCGTTTCGTTCAGCGAGGTGACCACGATATCCAAGGCCCCGTCGTTATTGAGATCGCCGAACGCCGATCCGCGCTGATAGCCTTTGCGGAGGAAGTCCTTGCCCAGGTCTCCGGAAACGTCCACGAATGTCTTGCCGCCCACATTTTCGAACATGGTGTCGTGCTGCGGCGATTTCTCGCTTACCTGATCGACGTCGCCATTGGCGGAGTATATGTCCTTCCAACCGTCGTTGTTATAGTCGATGAATCCGTTGCTCCACCCGGAGAAGGGCAGGCTCAGCGTCTGGATCTTGGAGGCGTACGGAAACATGAACAGGTTGCCGCGATTGCGCAGAAGCTGCCAGACTTGCCCCATCAGATTGTTGTAGAAGATATCCACGTTGCCGTCGTTGTCGTAATCCTTGGCGTCCGAACCCATGGAAGAGCCAGCGTGCGCGCTATCGTTGTAAGCGACTCCCAGTTCCAGCCCTTTTTCCTCGAATGTGCCGTTGCCCAGGTTGATGAACAATGAATTGGGCTCGGTGTCGTTGGCGATGAACACGTCCGGCCACCCGTCGTTATTGAAATCGGCGATGGAGATGCCCATCCCCTTGCCGGGCGACTTGGCCAGCCCCGACTTTTCGGTGACATCCTCGAACTTGCCGTGGCCCAGGTTGTGGTAGAGGCGCGGCGGCACGCTCTGGTAGCGGCGCGGATCGCAGTAGTATTCTTTGTCGCCCATGGTGCAGTGTATGTCGGTCTGCGGGGTCCAGAGGGTGTAGTTGGAGACGATTAGATCTAGGAGGCCGTCGTTATCGTAGTCGAACCATGCGGCGGCCACACTAAGCGTGTTCGCCGGCTTGACGCCGATACCCGAAGCCGCCGTCACATCGGTGAACGTGCCGTTTCCATTGTTGTGGTAGAGCGCGTTCTTGCCTGCGCTGCAAATGAACAGATCTTCGTAGCCATCGTTGTCGTAATCGCCGACGGCCACTCCGAAATTGAAGTCGAGGCGATCGCCCGCGAGGCCCGCCTTGGCGGTAACATCTTCGAAAGTCCCGTCGGCGCGCTGCTTCAGCAGACAGTTGTAATAGGAAGAGTCCATTTTCTTCAATTCGGGCAGTTGGGCACCGTTGGTGAAGAAGAGATCCATGCGGCCGTCGTTATCGAAATCGAATAACGCGACGCCGCCGCACATCGGCTTTGGAAAATACTTGCGGCTGTCGGGACTGTTATTGCTTTTGTAGGCGATTTTGGAGCGGGGGGCGGCATCGATGAAGCTGGGGCGGTGGGGGGATTGGGCTTGGAGGAAAGAGAAAAGAAGTGCCGGCACGAGTGCCGACACGGTACGCATGAGTGTGTGCGCTACCTGATAGACTGGGGTTTTCAAGAGACGTGAAAGCTTTCATCCCTATTGTAATCGGAGCCGGCGCGCTTCTGGCCGGGTCCGCCACGGGCCCCATCGTTTTCGAAGAGATCGCGGAGCGCTCCGGCCTGACTTTCGTCTCCGACAGTTCTCCCACCCCGAACAAGAATCAGCCCGAGACCATGGTGGCCGGCGTGGCGCTGTTCGACTACGACAACGACGGCTATTTGGACGTCTATCTGGTGAATGGCGCGGCCATCCCGTCGCTCAAGAAGGAAAGCCCCAAGTACTGGAATCGCCTGTACCATAACAATCACGATGGGACCTTCACCGACGTG
>Ga0182018_10004526_pt1 | contig 11624 bp, 8 predicted proteins | sample 812P2MmetaG_FD_120490 | JGI IMG/M metagenome (GOLD analysis project Ga0182018, IMG submission 120490) | Permafrost microbial communities from Stordalen Mire, Sweden - 812P2M metaG | ecosystem: Environmental > Terrestrial > Soil > Wetlands > Permafrost | place: Sweden: Stordalen | collected...
CCAACACGGTGGCGGCATCGACCCGAACGGACCCCGAGGGAGCGGGGACATCCGTGCTACCGCGCCAGGGTTCGGTGCGTTCATGATGCTCTCCACCGAGAACGCGTTCTTCTCGAACCGCTCGCTGTGGATGCTGATCGTGGGAGGTGTGTTCGATCGGTTCCCGGACTTGCGTGCGGCGTGGGTCGAGACCCAAGTCCACCTCATCATCCCCACGATCTCCTACCTGGACCGGGTCTGCGACAGCGACTGGATGGGACAGTTTTCGATCAAGCCGACGATCAAGCGGAAGCCCAGTGAGTACTTCGGTACCAACATCTTCGTCGGGCTATCGCCGTTCTCACCCCGCCAGGACCCGACGGGCGACGTATTGGGCAAGGACGCCGAAGGGGAAACCAAGCCCGGTTTCCACATCGGTTCCGTGCCCCTCATGTACGGGGTGGACTTCCCGCACTTCGAGTCGTGTTTCCAGCGCAACATGGGGGAGGTCGCCACCCTGGTGACGACGCCGATCATCACCGATGAGGAGGCGCACCACATCCTGTTCGACACCGCAGCCGATCTTTACAGTTTCGACGTCGGCGCACTCCAACCCGATATCGAGCGCGTGGGGTTCGAGGTGAGCGACGTTCAATCGAGGCCTGACGACTTCACACGGGACCTGCCCGAGTTCAACATCGACCACATAACTCGTGGCATTGGCGGTTTCGGCAGACGTCCCGCTACCGCGACGACCGCATAGCCAGTCATCTTCATCTTTGTATCCGGGTGGAGTGTCATCTGAGCTATCTAAAGGTCCCGGCAGCCGTCGCTCGCCGTTTCGCACGAGTGGTAAACGGGACCCCTCAGGTGTCACCTTCGGCTCTATTCATCAGGCCGGCCAAGACTGGGGCTGGTTCTGCCGCCACGTTGTTCGCCCCCGGGACGGCTGCCTGGGCCTCAAAGCCGGGGCGGGCATCGCCGGCAAGGAGAGCCTCGAGAGCGGCCGCGTCGAGTGGGCGAGCAAACAAATAACCCTGCCCACCTTCGCATTCTTCCGCTCGAATCACTGCGAGCTGTGAACGGTCCTCGATTCCCTCGGCGACGGTCTTAATGCTCAACGCCTTGCCAAGTTGGACAAACGTCTGTATCAGCGCTCTTCCGTCGGTTGAATCAGAGAGGTCGCTAATGAATGCCCGGTCAATCTTTATGGCGTCCACGGGGAACTGCCTCATGTAGGCGAGCGAGGAGTGTCCGGTGCCGAAATTGTCGATAGCGATCCGGACGCCGATGTTCTTCAGCTCTTGCAGCTGCCTCAGCGCCTCGACGGTGTCTTGCATGAGGACGGTCTCAGTGATCTCGATCGTAAGTAGCTTCGGATCGATCGAATGGCGCCCGAGGGCTGCACCGACGTGGTCAAGGAGAGATCGTCCCTCAAGCTGGTGAGCCGAAATGTTGACCGAGACGTTGATGGTCAGGCCCCGATCCTGCCACACACGACTCTGACGACAGACTTCGTCAAGCACCCAAGCGCCGACCTCGCGAATTAAACCAGTCTGCTCGAGAGTGGGAATGAACTCGTCAGGCAGAATGACTCCCTTGGTTGGATGTCTCCACCGGAGGAGAGCCTCTACTCCCAAGAGCGTCATGGTTTCGAGGTCGAATATTGGCTGGTAGACGAGGAAGTACTGCGAACCCTGGAGCGCCAGTCGAATATCCGTTTCCAGCTCGTGGCGGAGCTGAAGTACCTCTCGCATGCTCGGCTCGAATATCACCGAACACTTCTTGCCCGCGGCCTTGGCTGCGTATAGGGCGGTGTCCGCATCACGGAGAAGTTCCTGCGCACTCTCGCGCTTGCCGATCGCGATTCCGATGCTCGCCGAGATCGAGATCGGCGACTTGCCATCCTTTCCCATATGGAATGGCAACGCCAGGGAGCTGAGGAGTCTCTCCGCCACCATCTCCGGGCCCGCCGACAGTCCTTCACACTCTGTCAGTACGACAAACTCGTCCCCCCCGAGCCTTCCGACGGTGTCGGTGTCCCGGATGACGGCGTTGAAGCGGGTAGCGACTGCCTTCAGGATCTCGTCGCCCACCTGGTGGCCATAGGTGTCGTTCACATCCTTAAACCCGTCCAGATCGATGAACATAAGAGCGATCTCGGTCGAATGACGGTGCACCATGGCGAGCATTTGTTCGGCCCGGTCAACGACGAGGAGCCGATTGGGCAATCCGGTCAGGTGATCATGGAGGGCTTGGTGGCGGATCTCGTCAATGAGGCGTGCATTGGTGATCGCGATTGCCGCCTGACCCGCCAGACCCCGGAGCCTCAACTCGAGATCTGCCGAGGACTGCAAGCGTTCGGGTCGCTCCGTCACGTCCACGGTGATCCAACCCAGGAACTCGTCGTCCAGTTTGATCGGAAAGCTGGCGATGAGGAGCGACCCGCTGTCCCGCTGGATGGCAGCAATCGGATCGTCGCCATCACTACGTTGGGTGCGAAAAGAGAGGTCGGTCGCCGTTGACCTCACCTCGGGAACCGACACCTCCAGCTGGCGAAGTCGGGTTTCAATCTCGGCACCGTAACCAATGACTGCGGCGGGCCGAGCGATCATCCCGGCTTCGTCTACTAAGGTCACGATCGCTCGATCGCAATCGACTACCAGCGGAACTGCTCGCACCAATCGCTCTGCCAGATCTTGGGCACCCTTCGCATGGACGAGGGAGTTCGACAAATTCAAGAGGGCGGTCGCCGTGCTGGCCTGACCACGAGCGTCGTCGACGGCGGACGCCGAATCGAGCGCGACCGCAGCCAACTTCGAATACGCCTCTAGGCTCGAAACATCTTGGGGAATGAAGGATGTATCGAGTGGGCGGATCGCCATCAGTTGGCCGTAGTTGCACCGATCGGACGACACCGTTACGGCGAGAACGTTCGGATTGAGCTCCGCTTGACTGTGCTTAAGGTCGACATAGCTTGCTGCGTCCTGCGGATCGATTCCGTCGCAGTACATGTGGCGTTGCCTTGTAGTCGGGTCAACAACAGACAAAATGTACGACGTGGCCTGTACCGCGCGTGCCGCTGCGACCACGATTCGAGGCAGCACGAATTCGATCCCTTGACCGAAGACGAGGTCTTTCAGCGTGGTTTGCAGTCCTTCCAGGCGAGCCTCCGCCAACTGGGTGCGGTAACGCTGTTGGTCGTTCAAAAGGTCTTGGTGGTCGGTCTCTTCCCAGCGCACCCGCCGAACGCAGGCGTCGGCTCCGTAGCACTGACACCTTTCATCTCGGCTGATCGTTGATTGATAACCGAAGAGCCGTGGAAGCACGTGGAGGATGGCCAAGGAGAACCGGCAGAGCTCGGGGAACGGTTCGTATCCATCCTTAAGCTTCAGCGTGACGATCCACTCCATCGGACCCGCTTCCTTCGTTTCCATGCTGAGGATGGGAGCGAAGGCCGAGCTCTGGTTCCCGAGGTCTGCTAGCAGTGCGCCCGGCGAGCCGAACGACAAGATCATGTCGGCGGCACCTGGATAGTCACGTATGTCCATCGATCGCGTTGCGGCCGCGTCAAGAGCATCGGGGCCGAGCACTTGGCTCGTCGCTTCAAGGAGTCGGCGGAACTGCCAATAGGAGCTCCAGGCGCTTGGCTCCATGATTTGCTCGACCGAGCGGGACTCTCCGGCAGTCGCGAGGATTTGATCGAGCGTGCCTGTAGGGGCCTGGTCGCGCAGATACGCGATCAAGATACCGACGTAGGTCCCCGGGAAATCCCTGCCGTTGTACGACTCGCTGTCTGGCATGCCGAAACCCTCGAGAGGGGACGATCCATCGATAGCCCAGGCGGGAAGGTGATAACCCCTCTGTCACGGGCCACAATCGACAATAGGGGACTCAAAATAGGGTAGAACCGAGTTCGGCATCGGACGCGGATACCTCAGCCTCCGAGTGGGCGAAATCATGCGAGCGGGTTCTCCGTGTCCGCTTGAGCCGTGCTGCATTGAGCACGCTCGTCCCCCTTCGCTCGGTCATGGTCATGACCGACTCACGAAGAAATTGCGTGGACCGCTTCAGTCCGCCTGAGCACCCCCTTGTTGGGTGGCGATAAACCCTTTGACGAGCGGCAAACGCGCGTCGATCGGGGAGTCTCCACAGTTCAAGCCGGGGAGTCTCCAACGACCCGATGCACGTCGATGCGGGCAGAAAATGGCAAAAGTGCTTTATTACCAGCGGGTTTGCTCCGGTGGGCGCGTCGAGGTGCTCCTCCTCGACGCCGACAGGCTGTCCGACTCACCGGAGGAGCCGTGGTCAGCACGCCGTTGCCTCCCACGTCACGCCGGTCGAGGGAACCGAAGGACCCGCCATCGGTAGGATGCAGCACCGGTGGCTCCTGACGCACGGACCTGGATCGACCTCTATGCCGCGGCACTCGGCGTCGACACCTTGTCGCAGGCCGAGGCCGACGCCCTGCTCGATCTGGCCGGCTCCGCCGCCCACGCCTCAGAACGCACGGCCGCGCCCCTGTCGTGCTGGTTGGCCGCTACGTCCGGTCTGACCCCGGCGGAGGCACTCGCCATGGCGCGAGACGTGGCGGAATCCCTTCCCCCCACCTGAGCCGACCGGGGTCGGCGACGCCGGCGGGGCCGGTGCCGCATGTGCAGACGAGGCGCACCCGCGATGTCCTCGCCGGAGTCCGGGCGCCAACGTCCTCGTGGCTGTGCGCAGCCGCACTCCTGCGCTTAGGGCGAAGCTGCCCCGGCGGGTTCCACGCTGATCGGGACGGCCGAGTAGCGCGTCATCCCGGTCACCGGGTCGATGGTGTCCTTGTCCGTCAGCACGTTGACGTTGGCGCCGTAGTGGCCGTGGGGAATCGACACGACCCCCCGACGGATCGCCGGGTCGATCTTCGCGGTGCCCGTGAGCTGACCGCGACCAGTGCGGACCACCACCGGATTCCCGTCGACGATTCCGGCGTCACTCGCGTCTTGGGGGTGCAGCAACACGAGCGCCGTCTCTCCGAGGAAGTCCATGGCGCCGTTCAGCTTGCGGGGCTGCCGACGAGGTATCAGGACCAGCGGTGCCGGCGGCTCGAGCGTCCCGAGCTGGTCGACCAGCAGTTGTGGGGCGAGACGCCACCCACCGGAACGATCGAGGTAGCGCTCCACCCAGGGTGAGGGCAACTCGAAGGGCACCTCCACAAAGCTCGTCGCCGCGACTTCGTCGTAGGTGCAGCGGGCGCTGGCCATCACCTTCGCCAACATCTCGTCGTCCGTCGCATTCGGGTCGGCCAGCTCGTGACCGAGCCGGCGGCCGATCTCGGCCAGCACCCACCACGCCGAACGACGGTCGCCAACCGGCGCCACGACCGCGGGCGTGTGTTGGACCGAAACGCTGGGCATGAGGAAGTCCCACAGCGACACGTCGGCCCGCTCCAGCTGGTCCTTCGTGGGCAACACGTGTGTGGAGATGGCGGTGGTGGCGTTGGCAATGATCTCGGTGGTGACGAGCACCTCGAGCGAGCGCAGTGCCGGCTCGAGAACGTTGACGTCGGGGAACGAGGTGAGGATGCTGCCGCCGAGGTTCAAAAAGGCACGGATGTTGCCCGCACGGATTTCGTCGGAGAGGACGGCGCACGGCCACTCGCCTAGGAACGCTTGCGTGTCGGGACGCGATCGCGGGCCTGGTCCGAAGATGCTGTCCACAGGCAGAACGGGGAGGTCGAATGCGTCGAACTGCATGTTGAAGCCTGGATGGAACCAGACGCCTCCCGGGCGGTTCATGGCACCGGTGATGATCATCAGCACCCACGTGAGCCAGGCGGTCACGTTGCCATTGGCTGCTCCCATCGTGACGCCCGTTCCCGTGTGGATGGCGACAGGCCCCGCCCGGCGGACTGCGCCGAGCAGTGACAGGAGTTCTTCCTCGGGTAGCCCCGCAACCTCGGCGACTCGCTCGAGGGTGAACGGCTCGACCGCCCCGGTCAGCTCGTCACGACCGACGGTGCGGTGCTCGAGCACCTCGCGGTCGGCGCCCTCACGGAGCAACCCGCGGATGAGGAAAGCGAGGATGGCGTAATCCGTGCCCGGTCGCGGTGCGAGGTGCGCGGTGGCCAGCCGGGCGGTCTCGGTCAAGCGGGGGTCGAGGACCCAGACCTCGGCATGGGTCCGCACGGCCCGGATGGCGGTCACGGGATCCGAGAGAGCGATGTTGTGCCCGTGGGACACGACAGGATTGACCCCGATGTACATCACGAACTTCGCTCGGTCATAGTCGATGTGGGTGGTGAAGCCAGGGAATCCGCCGACGACGTGGGACACGAGCGTCTTCGCCGTGCCGTCGATTGTCAGGGGGCTGAACTTGGCCGGCGTGCCGATTGCGTTAAACAGCGCCTCAACCATGCGGTAGCCGGCCGCGTCCATACCGAGACCGCTGCCGAAGTACACGCCGATCGCCTCGGGACCATGTCGGTCGATAATCATGCGCAGCCGGTCCCCGATGTCGTCGAGGCAGGCGCCCCACGTCGTCGGCTGCAGCTGCCCGTCCCGCCGCATCATCGGCCGCTCGATGCGGTCGGGGTGGTGGTGGATCTGGGGCAGCGCCCGTCCCTTCGGGCAGGTGTACCCCTTTGAGAGGGGGTGGTCCTTGTCGCCCCGCACGCGAACGACCTCGTCGCCCGCGACGTCGACCACAATCCCGCAGATCGCCGTGCAAATCCGACAAAAGCTGCGGATGGTCTGTGTCTCGGGCTCACTCATCAGGCCCTCTCCTCAAGAATCGACGTATACCGACTCCTCAAGAATCGACGTATACCGAATGATCCCACCGATGTCGTCAATGCTGGCGTCGTTCTTCTCCGGCCACTACTTGCGGAATGCAATCGTTCCCTTGCGCGTCGCCGGGATCTCCTGAGACGGCGACGGGCACGACGTGCCGCTGGCTAAGACCTCAGATCAGCCGAGCGCCCCGAGAGAGTGGTTGAGAAGTACCAACAATGACGCCCGAGCGCCGGAACTCAAGAACTTCGTTGTGTCGAATGGGCTCTTTGATTCAAGTTGTGGCCTTCCTCGGTTGGCTAGTTGCAGCCAGAAGGAAGTGGAGCGCTCCTCCGTATACTCAGGAAGCGAGGGGAGTCGGTATCTGATCTGATACCATAGCTTCATGAACGCTGCCGACCTCCTCCGGAGAGCCCGGGCCAGCTCCGGCCTATCCCTGCGGCATCTCGCGGAACGGGCCGGCACTTCCCACTCCACCCTTTCTGCTTACGAAGCCGGGCACGTCAATCCTTCAATGCACACCGTCCAGCGGATCGTTCGGGCAGCAGGGTTCGGGCTCACTGTCGATCTCGTCCCGATCGTTGACAATCCTGCCCACGACCGCGGCAACGAGCTGGTCCAGGTGTTGGACCTGGCCGCCCAGTTCCCGGCTCGTCACAGCCCAAACCTTTTGTACCCGAGGTTTGGTTCGCAATGACCAGCCTCTCCGAGAAGATCTTGGCCATCGATCAAGCACTGCGCGAGGCCGGACTCGCCCACGCCTTCGGCGGAGCACTGGCTTTGGCATGGTGCACCCAACGAGCCCGAGGCACCATCGACATTGACGTCAATGTCTTCACCGGTGTCGGCCGGACCCGCGAAGTCTTCACGGCGCTGCCTGACGGCGTGCTCTGGTCCGACGAGGACGTCGAGCGAACAGAGGTCGATGGTCAAGTCCGGCTCTGGTGGGGGGAGACACCAGTCGACGTATTCCTCAACACCACCGACTTTCATGACCAGGTAGCAGCTCGGACGCGCCTCGAACAGTTCTCGGGTGAGGAGGTGCCCTTTCTGTCATGTACTGATCTGGCTGTTTTCAAGGCGTTCTTCAACCGAACGAAGGACTGGGCCGACCTGGAGGAGATGGCCGAAGTGGGGACGCTCGACTTAGATCGCCTAGTCGGTGTTCTAGTGCGGTATCTGGGTGCCACCGACGAGCGAATCAAGCGGCTCCGCTCCCTCGATCGATCGGGCTGATCGCCCGGGCTTTGCGGCCAGGCGCAGGCAGTCGCGGAGAGCGACGGTCGGTGCGAGCGCCTTCGCCGGTGGGCCTCAGGGGCGAAGTTCTCCGAACACGTGGCTGATTGCCGACTCCTCAGTCAACTCGTATGGGTACCCGATGACGTTCACCTCGGGTTCAATGGAGACGTTGTTTGAGCCCTTGAATGCTGTCAGTACGTTGCCCGGACCAAATTCCAGGCGGCCAAGGGGCTTTTCGGGACCTCACTCAATTCATGAACACCGCACGCGCCACTTCCTGAGGCGGGTTCAACCGGTATGAACACGCAAGCGTTGGGTGTTCGTGAAACTCGTTGACCTCAGCAGATTCCGTATCCGAGGGCGAGTCTTCACAGATTGGGGAGAGGAGTCTCATAACCGCACGCCGCGGAAGAATATTTCAGATCGCCATGATCTCCAGAAGGTCCTCCAGTCCCCGAAAGTCATTGGGATTGCGCGTGTAGAGAGGCAGTTGCTCGGCGCAGGCGGTTGCAGCGATCAGAAGATCCAGGGCCCGTGGACCTCGGGCCTTCCGCCCGGGACTCACGACAGCCGCGTAGATCCGCCCATAGGAGCGCGCAGCGTCACTGCCTAGGGGTAGGGGATCAAAGGCCGCCTCGGCCCGCTGCAACCGGTCCTGGCGACGGGCTCGTTCGTCGGGGTCGTCTGTTGCATGAGGGCCGGCGGCGAGTTCGGCCAGTGTGACCACACTGACGGCCGCCTCGGTGGGGAGGCGCACGGGGTCAAGCCGTTCTAGGTCAATGACCACGGAGGTGTCGACGATGCCACGTGGCCGCCGGGGTTGGTCAACCACGCGGTGCTGGGTCCTCGGAGCTCACTCGATCCAGGTCATCGCGAAATCGGGCGTAGTCGACCCCGGGAGCATGCCGGAATAGCGCAACCGCAGTTTCAGACCTCACGAAACGATGTCGACGCAGGGGAGCGAGCTCTCCAACAGGCACCCCATTTCTGGTCACGACAATGTCTCGCCCTCGTCCAGGCGGCGCATGATTTCGCCGCTCTCGTTACGGAGCTCTCGCTGGGTGATCTCTCTGGCCACGCGTCATCGTAGCACGACGTGCTACAGGAGGGTTTGGAGAAGCAAACTGCCGGCCCTCAGGCTCGCAGTTTGCTGCATTCAGGGGATGGCGGACGAGTCAAAGACTCATCGCCACCTTCAACAAGGGATTGCATGAAGACGTCGTCGTGGGGTGTGCCCGAAATTTTCTGACGTGGCGCCTTGGCAGCTTCGTCATGGGAACCTCCACAGGGGGGAGGTATCTCCACACACTCCAGGTTCAGTTGGGCTGGACTGGCGCTCGAGGGTCAAAGGCACCAAGCCGATCACGACGGTGGTGAGGAGGAGCAGCGCGTGCTGCACCGTCACCTCGGGTCGATGCGAGAGAGTGATGACGAGGAATGCGATCCCGGCCGTGCACCACAGCAGACCTACCGCGGTCACGAGAGGGCCGACGACCCAGCCCGCACGCCCGCGATAGGACCGGATCATCGCGCCCACCAGGGAAAAGAAGAGCGTGAGATAGCCGATCGCGCTCAGGATGTCGTGCCAGCCGTAGGTGCCAGCGTTGGTCCCGCATGCCAAGAGAGCAGTTCGACCAGTCCCACAGGACAAGGGAACGGCCGCGCTGAGGATTGTCGACAACCCGAAGATGCCATATCCGACGAGGCCCCCGGTGCGCAGTGAACGGTCTCCCCCGGGGTTGTCTCGCCACGCCGCAATCGCGAGCCCAAGCATGAGAAGACCCGAAACGATGTCGAGGAGGATGAACAGCCAGCTGAACGGTTGGCCCGGCACCTCGAGGTCGCTGGCGAGCCCGCGCTCGACAACCACTCGATTGACCGAGTAGCCGATGGGCCAGGACAGGTAGGCCAATCCCGCGATGATGCCGAGAAGCCCCGTAGGCATCCACCGGGTAGGGGCGGTGTCGCGCAGCGGAGGAGCTTGCACTGAGCGGAGTGTCTCCACCGGCATACCTTGCCCCAGCCGAGCTAAAAGAGGCGCCGACTGCATCAGGCTCGCCGGCCACTCGGCCGGCGATCGAGCGAGCGCCAGGTTGATTGGTTCAAACCAACTGCCAGCCCTCAGGCCGACAGTTGGTGCATTTCCGGGGATGGCGGACGAGTCAAAGATTCATCGCCACCTTCAACAAGGGGTTTCATGTTCACTGCGCAATTTTCATGAACACCCAGTCGTGGGGTGTTCATGAAACCCGCTGGCCAGGAGCTTGGTGTCCTCGAATCGAGACACTCCACGGGCTAAGGAGTCGAATCTCCACAAGGCCCAGGTTGTGCGCCATGACCGCCTGTGGCCGCTTCTGGCCGTCTTGGCGGATCGGCCCGCCACCGGTGACGACGGTTGGTTGGGCGTCCCCCGCTGGTGGCGAACTTGAACGAGGGTCGAGAGCGATGGGAAAGGTTACGCAGCTTGTGAAGACAGTCACAAGCTCGAAGGGGCGCTCGGTGGACCACCATCAGCACCCCAGGACGCAAACTCCAAGCGTTGTTAGATTACAAAGCGATGCAGGGTGTTGGGAGCCTCGTCGAGCTTTGCCGGAGTAAGGGGCTCCGCGTCACACCACAGCGCCTAGCCGTCTTTCGTGTCCTGGCGGAAAGCGACGGCCACCTCAGCGTCGATGAGGTCTGGGAATACGTGCGGGCCAGCTTGCCGACGGTATCGCTCAAGACCGTCTATGAGGCGCTCCACGAGTTGGAGGCGGTCGGAGAGATCCGTCTTGCTCGCTTCGGGACCGGGAGTTGGCGGGTTGAGCTTAGGCCCGCCCATCATCACGGCCATCTGGTCTGCGACAGGTGCGGAGCAGTATGCGACGTCGAGGCGGACTATCCCAACCTGGTCGTGCCGCGAAGCCAGCGGCGCCACTTCGTGGTAGGACGAGCCGAAGTGGTATTTGCGGGCCTCTGCGACAGTTGTGCAGAAGGACGGAACCCAGCAGTTGATCGCTAAACAATAAGGAGAAGGACTGACGTGTCTGATAGCGGCAGCGAAAGCGAGAATCCAGTAATCCCAGCCCCGACTCTCAAGTCGACTCGGCCCAGGTCGAACCAGGACTGGTGGCCGAATCAGCTGGACCTGGAGGTTCTGCACCAGCACTCGTCCCTGTCGAGTCCGATGGGCGAGGACTTCAACTACGCAGAGGAGTTGAAGACCCTCGACCTCGACGCACTGAAGAAGGACATCATCGAGGTGATGACGACGTCGCAGGACTGGTGGCCGGCCGACTACGGCCACTACGGGCCGCTCTTCATCCGGATGACGTGGCACGCCGCAGGCACGTACCGCATCGCCGATGGCCGAGGCGGTGGTGGCAGCGGCGCTCAGCGCTTTGCCCCTCTCAACAGTTGGCCCGACAACGCGAGCCTCGACAAGGCGCGCCGGTTGCTGTGGCCGGTCAAGCAGAAGTACGGCCGGAAGGTCTCCTGGGCCGATCTGATCATCTTCGCCGGCAACTGTGCCCTGGAATCGATGGGTTTCAAGACGTTCGGCTTCGGTTTCGGGCGACAGGACATCTGGGAGCCTGACGAGATCTTCTGGGGCCCGGAGGACACGTGGCTTGGAGATGAGCGCTACAGCGGCGA
>Ga0182018_10004528_pt1 | contig 11622 bp, 6 predicted proteins | sample 812P2MmetaG_FD_120490 | JGI IMG/M metagenome (GOLD analysis project Ga0182018, IMG submission 120490) | Permafrost microbial communities from Stordalen Mire, Sweden - 812P2M metaG | ecosystem: Environmental > Terrestrial > Soil > Wetlands > Permafrost | place: Sweden: Stordalen | collected...
CCGTCGATCGTGACCAGCATCGTGTCGCGCAGGTCGTCACGACGGGCCGCGTGAACCGCTGTCGCGAGGCTTGCTTCGGCCAATGCGTCGGCTGGAAACGCCACGGGAATGTCATGCGTGTGGATGGCGACCAGGCTGATCGATTTCGCGTCGCCCATTTTGCCGAGACGCTCGATGACGCGCGCGGGTTTCAGGCCGAGCCGGTGGTGCGGCAAAGGTTCGGCCAGCACCAGTTCGCCGGCTTCGGCGCCAGATGTTTGCTCACGCGGCACCGTCCATTCGGCTTTGGCGCGCCGGTCGGTTGGGATGATGCGTCCATCCGGATGGCCCGGCCGAAACACGCCCAGAATGCGGGACGGACCTTCACTGAGGCGATGGATCGTGCGGCCCTGGTACTTGCCGGGACCGATGGGCCGAAGCCGCGCGAGAACCCGATCGCCCGGCGCCAGGCCTGGCTGGCCTGGTTTTTCCGCGACCATCCGGATCAAAGGCGCTCGGCCATACGTGGGGTTCCAGTCGTCCGGGCGGCCAACCGGATCGCCGTCCGCGTCAATACCGGTGATCAGGACCAGCGTGGTGTCCGGCAGCCCATCGCGCGGCTCGCGGGAACGATCACCCGTGTTGGACTGGTGACTCGGACGCCCACGCTTCTTGAAAACCTTCGCCACTTAGCCGCCGATCATGTTCCGCGCACCATCGTCGTCATGATGCCGGAGCGCGGGGATTCAAGCCACGTGATTGTACGAGAGACATCACCTCTGCGTCATTCCCGGGCCTCTTCCAACGTCATCCCCGGGCTCGACCCGGGGATCTCCGCCAGCACCGTACCGCAACAGATCCCCGGGTCGAGCCCGGGGATGACGTCGAAGAGATCCGGGGGCGGACTTCTGGGGGCTTGAGGATGCCGTCGCGGGAGCCCCGCCGGCGGCCCACGACGCCATACCGTCACGCCGCCTCTGCGAGTGCCCCGTTGATCGTCAGACCTTTATTGTCCGCCGATATGTGCACGGTCTCGCCCTCTTTCACCGCGCCTTCCAGGATCATCCCAGCGAGCGGGTTCTGCAACGAACGTTGGATCACCCGTTTCAACGGACGTGCGCCATAGACACTGTCGTATCCCTCGCTCGCCAACCACGCGGTCGCGGCCTGATCGAGTTCCAGACCGATCTTGCGATCGGCGAGCAGCGATTTCAGGTGCTCCAACTGGATCGCCACGATGGCGGCCATGTCGGCGCGCTGCAGACGGCGGAACAGAATGATTTCATCCAGCCGGTTCAGAAACTCCGGCCGGAAGTGCGCCCGCACGTACTGCATCACCTGGCCCTGGACCATCGCCGCCGGTTCACCCTCGGGCTGCGCCGCGAGGACTTCGGAACCCAGGTTCGAGGTCAGCACGATGATGGTGTTTTTGAAATCGACGGTACGGCCCTGGCCATCGGTCAAACGGCCGTCGTCCAGTACCTGCAGCAGCACGTTGAACACATCCTCGTGCGCCTTTTCGACCTCGTCGAACAGGATCACCTGATACGGCCTGCGGCGAACTGCTTCGGTCAGCACGCCGCCTTCGTCATAGCCGACATAGCCAGGCGGAGCGCCGATCAGGCGAGACACGGCGTGCTTCTCCATGAACTCACTCATGTCGATGCGAACCATGGCCTTCTCATCGTCGAACAAAAATTCAGCCAGAGCCTTGGTCAGCTCAGTCTTGCCGACACCGGTGGGGCCCAGGAACAGGAAACTGCCGATTGGCCGGTTCGGGTCCTGCAATCCGGCGCGAGCGCGGCGGACCGCGTTGGCGACGGCTTTCAGCGCTTCCTCCTGGCCAATGACGCGCTTGCGCAATTGGTCTTCCATGCGCAGCAGCTTGGCTCGCTCGCCTTCCAACATCTTATCGACCGGCACGCCGGTCCAGCGCGAGACCACGGCGGCGATACCTTCCTCCGTCACCGCCTCATTCACCAGTTTGCCATCGGAAGATTTCGCCAATTGCCGTTCGATGTCGGGGATCACACCGTACATCAGCTCCGATGCACGGGCCAGATCGCCGCGGCGTTGCGCGACCTCAACCTCGGAGCGCGCCTGATCCAGCCGCTCCTTCAGCTTTTGCGTCTCTTGCAGTTGGTCCTTCTCGGATTTCCACGCGGCGGTCATGGCGTTCGATCGGTCTTCCAGTTCGGCCAGTTCTTTTTCAAGCCTGACCAACCGGTCGCGCGACGCGGCGTCGCTTTCTTTCTTCAGCGCCTCACGCTCGATCTTCAATTGAATGACGCGGCGGTCGAGTTCGTCCAGCGCCTCCGGCTTGCTGTCGACCTGCATGCGCAAACGGCTACCGGCCTCGTCCATCAGGTCGATCGCCTTATCCGGCAGGAACCGGTCGGTGATGTAGCGGTTCGACAGCGTCGCGGCCGCGACCAGCGCACCGTCGGTGATGCGCACGCCATGGTGTAGCTCGTACTTCTCCTTGATGCCGCGGAGAATGCTGATCGTGTCCTCAACCGAGGGCTCACCGACAAAGACCGGCTGGAAACGCCGCGCGAGCGCCGCGTCTTTCTCGACGTGCTTGCGGTATTCGTCGAGCGTCGTCGCCCCGATGCAATGCAGTGTTCCGCGTGCCAGTTCCGGCTTGATCAGGTTGGACGCATCCATCGCGCCGTCTGCTTTTCCCGCGCCGACCAACGTGTGCATCTCATCGATGAACAGAACGATCTCGCCGTGCGCTTCTTCGATCTCCTTCAGAACGGCTTTCAGCCGTTCCTCGAACTCGCCGCGGTATTTCGAGCCGGCGACCATCGCGCCGAGGTCGAGCGACATCAGCTTCTTGTTCTTCAACGCCTCGGGCACGTCGCCGTTGACGATGCGCAGCGCGAGGCCCTCGACGATCGCCGTCTTGCCGACACCAGGCTCACCGATCAGCACCGGATTGTTCTTGGTGCGGCGCGCGAGCACCTGGATGGTGCGGCGGATTTCCTCGTCGCGGCCGATCACCGGGTCGAGCTTGCCTTCGCGCGCCACGGCCGTGACATCGCGAGCGTATTTCTTCAGCGCCTCGAAGTTCGACTCGGCGTTCGGGCTGTCGACCTTGCGGCCTTTGCGGATGTCCGCCACCGCCTTGTCCAGCGCCTGCGCCGAAACGCCGGCCGCTTTCAGGGCCTTTCCAGCCGGCGTATCGGACGCCGCGAGGGCGACCAGCAGCCGGTCCTGGGCCACATACTCATCGCCGGCTTTGGTCGCGGTCTGTTGCGCTCCATCCAGCACCCGAACGAGTTCGGGGGTGATCTGTGGTTGCCCGGCGCCACCACCCCGCACTGTGGGGATACGGGCGATCTCGGCTTCGACAGCGGTCTGCGCGGCTTTTGGATCGCCACCGGCCGAGCGAATAAGGCCGGAGGCAGCCCCTTCCTCGTCATCCAGCAGCGCCTTCAGCAGATGCTCGGGCGTGATCCGCTGGTGGAATTCGCGGATCGCTATCGTGCTCGCGGCCTGCAAAAATCCGCGGGCCCGCTCGGTGAATTTCTCGATGTCCATCATCATGTCCCTGTTCGTAGGCGACTGCCCTGACCCCACCCCTACACAGGCGACGGGATCGCGGCTTTGATCTGGATCTGGGTCGCACTGGTCCGCGCCTCAAGGGGGAGTCCGCCATGCGCGTCGAATATCTCTATCGTTATCCGGTCAAAGGTCTGACAGCCGAGGCGCTTGAGGCGGCCGAGGTCGAGGCCGGCGGCTGCATTCCCTGGGATCGGTCGTTCGCGCTGGCACAGGGCGACGCGGGGTTCGATCCCGCTGCTCCCGGCTGGCTGCATAAGACGAACTTCATGTGCCATATGCGGAATGCGAAGATCGCCGCCCTGGCCTCGGTGTTCGAACCTCGGGACGGCACACTGACGATCCGCGCACCGGACGGCTCTTTCGTCTCGGCGAACGCTCTCTCGGCCACCGGCCGGGCGAACATTACCGAATTCCTCACCCAGTATCTGGGCGACGATGCGAGAGGCTCGCCGGTATTCCATCATGTGCCCGGCCATTCGTTCTGCGACCAGCGCGAGAAGGTGGTCAGCCTGATCAACATCGCCAGCCTGCACGACTACGAGGCCAGGGTCGGCTCGCGCCGCCATCGCCGCCGGTTTCGCGCCAATGTCTGGTTCAGCGGAGCGGCGCCCTGGGCCGAGCGGGATTGGGTCGGTCAGCAATTCCAACTCGGTGGCGCGGTGCTGCGCGTGACCAGGGGGATTGTTCGCTGTCCGGCGACCGAGGTGAACCCCGAGACCGCCGAACGCGACGCCGACCCGGTGGCTGAGTTGCGTCAACTGTACGGCCACACCGAACTCGGCATACACGCGAAAGTGGTCGAGGGAGGCCGATTCGCGTTGGGCGATGCGATTGAAGTGTTAGGGGATTGATTGGAGCGACGGCGGCGCGACCCTTTGGGCAAAAGCCGCGCCGCCTGTTTCTGTCGCATTGCAACCTGCCAACTCCGACGGGGAATCCTGGGCAGGACCCTATGACCTGTTGGGGCCAGCTTCGGTGGGAGAAAATCGAAGCCAGCCCCGACATCGTCGGCATAGCAGGTAAGCATAAGGTGTTGGGGACCACCTTGGGATCAACTCATAAGGCGTCGCGCGAGGCCTGTCAAACATAAAAATAAGCAAAACGTCTATAAATTAGACATTTTTGTATCCTGCAAACATCGTTCAACTACCATCTCCATCGCCCAACAGTGCCGGCTCTCACTCCGGGATCGGCTCGTCCAGCTCCCCGAACTGGTTCACTCCCAACTCGATCAGAGGATGCGGACGAGTGGCACCACTCTTTGGTGAAACCAGCCCGGCGACGATGGATGTGAAGCGAGAGGGGTCGAGTTCCATCTCAACGCGACCCAGTGCCGCCGTCCTGATCCGGTTCCACAGGGCGGCGTCTCGATGCAATGCGATCACTCGCGCCGCGAAGCCAGCCGGATCCGTAACGTCGGCGGCGCCAATGGCATCGCCGTCCCGCCAACCCAGTTGACGGGCGACGAGGCTGGTCGCGACGACCGGAATCCCGTGCGCGGCGGCCTCATGCACTTTGTAAGGTATCCCCGCCGCGAAACGGGTGGGTGCGATAAACACGCGATTGGCGTCGTAGAGCGGCACGAGGTCGGGCACGGAACCCCGCAAAGTGACGCGCGGATGCCCTTTGAAACGATCGAGGGAGACGCCAGGCGCTGTATAACCGGCCACCGTCAGTCGCGTTTCCCAACGCAACGTGCGTTCGATCAGCGGCAGTACTTCGTCGACGAACCAGGCCAGACCATCATAATTTGGGTGATCCATGGCGTGGATCGCGCCAACGAACAGGATCCCCGTCCGCTCCTCGAAACCGCGAGGCGTCGGAGTGGCGGCGATCGCGTGCCCAAGGACCGTGACCTTACCGCGATGATGCGCACGGATGATCTCCGCTTCGGCCTCGGTCACGGCCACGACGTCCATGGCGGCGTCGAGATGGCGGAATTCCTGACGCAGTGCCGTTTCCAGATCAAACGCCTGATTTAACAACGCCGCTTGCTCCGCCTGCCTCACCGACGCCACCGCCTCGGTGTCGACAACAATCCTGATGGGACGGGAGGGTACACAATCATCATCGACGCCGCCGCGCGGAACGGTCGCGATTTCCGGGCCGGTGGGCCCATCCAATTGTCCAAATGCCTGACGGAGGACCATGTTCAGGTCGAATGTCTCGCCTAACAAAGCCGCGGATTGCGTTGGCAAATTCGATACCCCCGGGGCGGCGAAATTCGCTGACTCCGAAACATTCGGCTCGAGGTCTGCCAGCGCTTCGTGAAGTTGGTCGAGATTGTGGGTGCGCGCGATCCAAATGGTGTCGTAATAATCTCGCCGTGCCGCGATGAAGCCGGGGAAATCGACCGCGTGGCGGTCATGCATCACCTCCACCTCGTCTGGCAACTCGGCGCGGACGATCGACAAGGGGAAGTGGTTTTCTTGCATCGGAAACACGGTGACGGCCGCGCCCGACGCCACCAGAGCGCGGACTACTTCATTCGAGCGAACGAACCCGGACCCGATACGGCGCAAAGGGAGCGCATCCTCGACGTAAAGCACATGCGTTTGCCCGCGATCCGGGGCACGGGCGCTCAGGGCCGCCGCGGGATCGAATACGGGCCGCGTGGCGAGCCAGGCGGAATGCGCCGCGACGAACGCCGCCTGGCCGTCGGCGGCGTGATCGGATGGATGGTTCGTCAGAAAGGCGAGGGCGTCGGGTTCATAGATCACACGGAAGCCCGACTCGTGGATCCGAACACAAAGATCGGCCGCGTCGTGCGCGGTCCCGGCGAGCCCGCTTTGTTGTTCCTGCAACGCCGAGAGGATATCGCGGCGTGCGAGGAAGAACAACGCCGAACAAAAGTCCACGTCGCGAACGAAGTTCACCTCCGGTGCCAACGGTGACGCGTCCCGCGCGTAAGCCTGGAGCCGACCGTCCCGCCACACGATTCCGCCCGCTTCCAAAAGCGTGCCTTGGGGCAGCACGAGCCGCGCGCCAACCGCGGCGATCGCCGGATCACTGGCCAACCGCGCGAGCGCCACGTCGATCGCGCCCGGTGCGAGATCGATCCCATCACCGAGCAGCAATATCGTGTCGGCGAGCGCGCAAATAAGCCCGGCGTCGCGTGCGGCGGTGTCGTTCAATACGGTCCCGAACCGTAAGATCGTGGCGCCCGCGACATGGGTTTCGAGGTCGATCCCCGGCGGCCCAGGATTGGAACTGATCAGAATCAGATCGATATCGCCATGATATTGCGCGCGCAATGACGCCAATGATACCATTGTGGCGGGGAAATCGTTTCGCACCGCCATGATCACGCTGATCGACGGGGCGCCACCGTGCGCGAAATCCAGTTTGCGGCGCCCCAGGAGTGGCCAGATCGTAATCGCACGTTGTTGGTACAGCGCGACTGCCACCGGCTCGGTGACCGAGGTTATAAGCGGCGGCCGTCCTGGGCGGCCGGCTGGATGGCCGATCGCGATCCAGTGCGAGAAAGCATCGCTCGCTCGTTCCGCCTCGACATCGGCGCGGACCTCATCGTGATTGGCATACCAGGCGAGATCGAGATCGGGATGCGGCGATCGCCCTTCTCGCAGCCCATGAGCCAGGAAGTGAACGAACCCGTTGCGGAAACCGTCAGCCCCGATCGATCCAGCCAGTCCGGGGTTTTCGGCGAGGTAATGGGCCTCGGAGAACCATGGTGAAGGGTCGAATTCGGTGGGACGGTCGTTGCACAGATAGTGTTGCAGCAATGAACGGTATTGACCCGTCGCGACCGAGTGCGATGCGTCCGGATAGCGCGCGCGATACCAGTCCAGATCGAACAGCAGGGACGTTCGCCGCTCCGGTGCGCCGCTCTCCAGGCGGCGAAGATAATGGTCGAACGGCATTGTGGCCGCCGCGGCCTCGGCGGGGTCGAGCCCGGCGATATAAGTCGCGGGGTCGAACAAGGCATGGCCAATCCGGCCTTCCGCCGCGCCGCGGCTGAGATAATGGTGATAGAGATTGACGAAACCGGCCTCTGCCAGCACCTCGTCCGTCAGGGCCGGATAGCGGGTTCGATATTCTCTCGGATCGAACAGCCAGTGCGGTGCTCTGCCGGCGTGGCCACCTCGGCACCAGGCATCGAATGCCGAGGCGACCGATCCCGTGTCGATCAATACAAGGATACCGGGCCAGGTCTGACGTTGCCACTCCTCATCGAAATACCGGTTGGGCGAAAGACCGCGGAGGAGGCCTTCGGTAAAGTACCATTCCAGCAGCCCAACGTCGGGCAGTTCCGGCGCGCCGGGATAGCGCATCCGGAACCAGTCCGGATCGAATTCGGCCCATGGGGCGACCGCACCGCCGTCCGGCAGGCGGAGCGTGTCACGCCCGAGCCGGTCGTAGACTTGCATTCCAGCCGCCACGCGGTCCGCTGCTATCGCTGCTGGATCAGACTCGCCGCTTGTCATGCACCACGCCGTCGCGCCGCAGTTCCTCAATTTCGGCTTCCGTGTAGCCAAGCTGCTCCAGGATCTCCTGGCCGTTCTGGGCGAATTTCGGTGGTGGCCGGCGCGTGCCACCCGGCGTGCGACTGAATTTAATCGGTGTGCCGATCCCTTTGTACCAATCCAGTTCCGTAACCATTTCGCGATGCGCCGTGTGTTCAGAGGCGGTCGCCTGATCGACCGGCAGCACCGGACCAGCGGGAACGCCACCACGGATCAGCCGCAGCGCGACGTCGTTACCATCCTGCCCGGCGAACGCCGTGCGCAATGCCTCGGTCAGCGCGGCGCGATTGATGTTGCGTTCTCCATTGCTCGCGAAACGAGGATCGTCAGCCAGCTCCGGCTCACCAAGAATTTCGCACAGTTTCCAGAATTGCCCGTTATTGCCGCTGGCGATGAAGATGTCGCAGGTGCGGGTTGGGTACTTATCGTAAGGCACCAGATTCGGATGTGGATTGCCGGTGCCCGCCGGCCGCTTGCCGTTGAGAAAGTAATTCGCCGCCTGAGGATGCAGCAACGCCATCCCGCAATCGTACAGCGTCATATCGAGATATTGACCGAGACCGGAGACGGTCCGTTCATGCAGCGCCATCATGATGCCGATGGCGGAATACAACCCAGTGCCCATGTCGACGATCGCCGTGCCGAGCCGCATCGGACCCGTGCTGGCGTCGCCGTTCACGCTCATCAGGCCGGTCATTGCTTGCAGGATCGCGTCATAGCCTGGCAACCCGCCCAGAGGCCCGTCGCCACCGAACCCGGAGATGCGGCAATGGATCAAACGGGGAAAGCGCTTCGACAACACCTCATGATAGCCGAGGCCCCAGCGCTCCATATCGCCCGGCTTGAAGTTTTCGATCAGCACGTCGGCATCGGCCAGCATTTTCAGGATGATCGCCTGGCCTTCCGGTTTGCGCAGATCGACCGACATCGCCCGTTTATTGCGGTTCACTCCGATGAAATAGCTGGCGTCGTCCTCGTGGAAGGGGGGCCCCCAATCGCGGACCTCATCGCCCTGAGGTGGCTCGACCTTGATCACGTCCGCGCCATGATCGGACAGGATCATCGTGCAATATGGCCCGCCGAGCACACGGGTCAGGTCGACAACCTTCAATCCGGCCAACGCGCCGGCGGACTTCGCCAGGCCTTTGCCGCCTGTCCCCGGCTTTGTTGATCCGTCCATGGCCGCTGTCCCTCCCGAAATCGACTGCCGCGTTTAGCGCTCAGCCAAGGGCTTTGGCCAGAGCTTCCGCGCTGCGCCCGTTGGCGATGGTCGCCGAGCGCCCGTCCCAGTGGACCCCATTGATGCGGGCGAAGGCATGGTCGGCGCTATAGTTATGGCAAGAGATGTGCGGATGACCCTTGGTGGCGGCGGCGACCTTGGTGCGGCCCTCGGCGGGGAAATACTCGTCCAGGTCGGCGATATGCACCAGCAGCGGCTTCGTCACTTTGGCCAGGCCGCCCAGAAGTCCGTCAAGGCCGACGCCGTAGTAGGAGATGTTAATGTCCCCATTCGATTGCTCGGCCATCATGAAGGCGAGCAAGCCGCCCAGACAGTAGCCGATCGTGCCGGCGCGGCCGTTCCCACCGGGCAAGGTGCGGGCGGCGGCGAGGGTCACTTTCAGGTCCTCGATGCCCTTGTCCTTGTCGAATTTGCCGAACAGTTCGAAGGCTCGCTTCCATTCCGCCTCGGATTTGTCGGTGATGTCGATGCCAGGCTCGATGCGCCAGAACAGGTCCGGGCAGATCGCGATGAAACCCATGTCGGCGATCCAGGCGCAGGTGTCCCGCATGGCCTGATTGACGCCGAAGATCTCCTGGATGACCACGACCGCGCCGGCGGGTTTTGTCTTCGGCTCCAGCATGAACGCCTGGAACGAGCCGCCGCCGTCAGTCGCCTGGATGGTGATGGATGCCATGATTGTTCTCCCTTTCGAAACACCGAGGCAGGTTACCGGTACATGGGTCGCGTGGCACCGCCGATGTTGCTCCCTCGCGCGGGCTTTGGCGCTACTGTCCATCCTTATTCGCAATTCCCCCGTGCGAGGTGGCCGGATCCTTCATGGCGAACCGAAATATGCCGGCGCCGCGGGGCCTTCCTTTTGCAAGCTGAAGAAGCGTGGGCCTGACACCTCGAACAACGGCGCAAACCGATCCGGCGCGATCGAGCGCCGGCGATCGATCGCTGTCGCGCCCGCCAAATGCTTGCGCGGATTGCCAACTCAGACCTGGCCGGCCCGAGGTCCTCGCGGGCCCAATTCGGTGAGCCGCCTTCGCCAGTCCGCGACCTGCGCCTCGTCGGCGTGCAAATAGGGCACTTCGCCTGGAATTGTCGTGACGGTAGTCCCGGGTGCCAGCGGCATACCGAGCATAGGAGCGTGCAGATCGAACTCGGGCAGCTGCTCGCCCCTCGCCACGATCTGATCGGCACCCGAAAGGCCGCGCGGCAACCGGACCAACGGAAGCTGCACCTCGAGGATCACGCGCATGCCACGTGCAGCCGCCAGCCGCGCGTAGCGGCAAAATTGAAGCGTGCCGCCGAGGCCTTGCTCGGCGTGGATCAGCAGCGTGCGCCCTTCCGCCGCCTGCCCGAGCCACTGGGGCCGCGAGAAATCGCGACGATCACCGCTGAATTGATGCGTCCGCCAGTGGGCTTCGTGCTCTTCCCACCCCGCCGCCACGCCCCCTGACGCCAGTGGCGCGATCGCCAAATTGTCGTGCACCCGCGGAGCGTCCGGTTGGAGGTCGATGGCCGCGCGATAACTGTCGATTGCCTGGGTCAGCCGTTGCTGTGCCTTGAGCACGTTGCCAAGATTGTTCAGCGCCGCCGGCGAGTTTGGGTCCAGGGTCAGTGCTTTGCGGTGGGCGACAGCCGCCTCGTCCAGCCGGCCTTGTTGCACCAACAAGTTGCCCAGGTTCCAGAATGTGCGGGCTGGCCGCATGACGGGGATGGTGCGCCAGGACCGAAACAACCGCTCGGCTTCGACGGGACGGGCCGCCACTTGCTGTTGGACGGCGGTATCGAACAGATGTCGCGCGGCCGGTGACAGGTCTTGCGACGTCCTGCCCGCCGGTTTCTTTTCCGCCAGGCGCTGTTGGCGGTTCATCTGTTACTGACGGACGGCGCCCCTGGGCGGTGCGCGCATAGGTCCAGGAACATGAGCTAAGATTGTCCGGCATTCCCGAAGACCGACCTGTCCAACCACGGACGCCCACGTTGGGACACAGTTTCCCCGCTGACAAATCTGCCGGCCAGCTATGGCTCCCCTTCAACATCGGGCTGAGGGCAACGAGCGCGGCGCCGCGATGGCATCCAGGCAATCCGGGTCAGTACCGCTGTTACCATGATGTGAGCCTCACCCGATTAGGACCAGGCGCCCAAAGGACTGACTCTTGCCGTAACCCGTCATCCCCGGGCTCGACCCGGGGATCAATCGCCGCACAGTGCTGGTAGAGATCCCCGGGTCAAGCCCCATACGCGCTAACATTACATATGATCCGCCGTCGTTGAGGTCTGTTGTCCCATTTCGTCACCATTCAGCGCGATGGCCACGTGGCGGCGCCGTCGTCGCGGTGGCTCGCACAGCCGGCG
>Ga0182018_10004529_pt1 | contig 11619 bp, 12 predicted proteins | sample 812P2MmetaG_FD_120490 | JGI IMG/M metagenome (GOLD analysis project Ga0182018, IMG submission 120490) | Permafrost microbial communities from Stordalen Mire, Sweden - 812P2M metaG | ecosystem: Environmental > Terrestrial > Soil > Wetlands > Permafrost | place: Sweden: Stordalen | collected...
ACATATTTCACACTATCCATAAGGGTGCTCCTTTCGTTTAGCTGTTGGTTGATGCTCAACACAACAACCGCAGCCTACTCCGAAAGGAGCGTCCTTTTATAATGCGTGCCCCACTCTTCCCGGGTTTTGGGAAGGGTGGGCCTCAACCGTGCCGCGAGCGTCTGTTTCGCGAACGCCGCATTCGCTTTATGCCTCGCAGCCAGACTTCACCCCAGCCCGAACTCCCGCTTGATAGCTTCCGTATGCTCGCCGACCTTCGGCGCAAGCTTCCGACTCTTCAAGATCTCGTGCCCGAACCGAATCGGCAGCCGCGTAGTAAGAATTTGCAATCCTTGCGCGTCTTCCAGCGTTTGCACCATCTGTAACTGCTTGAATCCCTCGCTCGCAAACATCTTCGGCCAATCCAGGACTTCCGAGCACCATATATCCGCCGGATCCAGAATGCTCAGCCAGTGTTCGGTGCTGTGCTCGCGCAACCGGTCTGCGATCAGCCGCTTCAATTCGTCGCGGCGCCGAAATCCCTCCACGGAATCCGACACCTTCTCCAACTCCGGAATGCCCAGCAGTTTACCCAGCACCGGCAGACTCCCCATCGCCAACGCCAAGTGCCCGTTCGCCGTATCGTAAACGCCGTATGGAGCCGCAAGGTACGCATGCGCGTTTCGATACGCGCTACGCCGCGGCGGACGCCTCCCGTCGTTCATGTGCGTGGTCAGCACCTCGAACTGGAAATCGATCAGCGATTCGAGCAGGCTGGTTTCCACCAGCCCGCCGAGCCCGCTTATGCCGCGCCGCACCAGGCACGCCAGAATTCCTTCACAAAGATTGTGGCCCGCGAGCATATCCGCCACCGCCAGCGCCATTGGCGTGGGTGGCCCTTGCTCGTCGCCGCTCAGCCACATCAGCCCAGACCGCGCTTGCGCCAGCAAATCCTGGCCCGGCCGTTCGCGCCACGCCGCCGCATCGCCGTAGCCGGTAATCGAGCCATACACCAACCGCGGATTGATCTTGGAAACAGAGTCGTAATCGAGCTTCAGCCGCTCGATCACTCCGGGCCGGAAGTTCTGCACCATCACGTCCGCCCGCGCGATCAGTTTGTGCAGCGCCTCGAAATCCCGCGGATTTTTCAAATCCGCCGCGAAGCTCTCCTTGTTCCGATTGATCGCGTGGAAGAGTGTGTTTTCGCCGTGAACGTCTGTATCGCTTAGGTACAGCGTCCGCCCGATGTCCCCGCTTCCCGGCCGTTCGATCTTCACCACTCGCGCGCCCATGTCCGCTAAGCGCAACGTGGCCAGTGGTCCGGAAAGAAACTGGCAGAAATCGAGGACCAGTAAGCCTTGCAGTGGCCTGTCGTGATTATCGAGTGTCATGGAATACCGCCTGTCTGGAAATGCGGGCCGCGGCCCGGATTCGGCGGTCTCTTGCGGTGCGGCTGCAGGAAACGGCTAAACAGTATATTGCATGAATGAAATATGATTTTCATTAGGAAAATTATGGGGTATGCTATTTCCGTCGCCATGCCCCGAAGACTTCCACGAGTCCGTTCCCGCGCCCTCCCGGCACCCAGCCGCTACGCTGCTCCCGCCCTGGAAAAGGGTCTGGATATCGTCGAAGTATTCGCTTCTGAACCAGCCGGCCTCACCGGCACCGAAGTCGCTCGCCGCCTGGGTCGCAGCGTCAGCGAAATCTTTCGCATGATGCTTTGCCTCCAGCGGCGCGGCTACATCTGCGAAGCCGACTCCGCCGACCGCTTCGAGTTGACCCTCAAACTCTTCGAGCTGGCTCATCGCCATCATCCGCTGGATCGCATGGTTGCTCACGCCCGTCCTCTCATGCACGAAGTGGCGAACCAGACCGGCCAATCCTGCCACCTCGCGATGATGAGCGACGGCGCCATCATCGTCGTCGCACAAGTGGACGCCCCCGGCAGCATGGGCTTTTCCCTGCGCCTCGGGGCTCACGTGGACTTATTCGATACCGCCTCGGGGCACGTCATCCTGGCATTCCAAGCGAAAGCGGCGCTGCAGCGCGGGCTCGCCGCATGGGAGGGCCGCTCGCGCCGGCGCGTACCGGCCGGCCTGGAAAAACATTTAGCGGCGATTCGCGCCCGCGGTTATGAGCAAATGGCGAGCTATAAAATTCACGGCATCGTGAATATCAGCTATCCCGTCTTCAACCAGCATGGAGAAGCGATCGCGGCGATCTCCGTGCCATTCGTCGAGCGAGTGGGTGATCGTCTGGGTCTCAGGCAAGTCAAGGAAAGCCTGCAAGCAGCCAGCGCCAGGCTGACGCTCGGGATTGGCGGCAAGCGCGCATCCAACGGCGCCAAGCCTGCGCTGCTATTGCCGGCCGGGCGGAGGCCGAAATCATGACCGTGGTCGAGTATTTCGAGGACTACGTTGTCGGCGCCACACGTGTGACCACCGGCCGCACCATTACCGAGACCGACGTGGTGATCCACGCTGGTCATAGCGGAGATTTTTTCCCGCATCACATGGACGAGGAGTTCGCCCGCACCACCCCTTTTGGCCGCCGCATCGCCCATGGCACCATGACCTTCGCCATCGGCATCGGCCTCACCGCCAGCCAGATCAATCCGGTGGCCTTCAGCTACGGTTACGACCGGCTCCGATTTCCCAAGCCGGTGTTCATCGGCGACACCATTCACACCCGCGTCACCATCAAGGAAAAGGCCGACGAACCAAAACGCCCGGACCACGGGCGGGTGGTGGAAGCTTGCGAAGTGATCAATCAACGCGGCGAAGTAGTGATGTATTGCGAGCACATTCTCATGGCCCAGCGCAAGCCGCCCGCTTAGCCCGCTTGCTTAAATTTTCGGCCGGCGCCCGGCGCCTGCCTCAGTCATGTCGTTCGGCCCAGTTCGCCACGAGGGTAACTTGGCAGTGAAACTAAAAGGTCTAACGTGGGACCACCCGCGCGGCTATGCCCCGCTGATTGCTGGCGCTCGCGAGTATCAGCAATCCCATCCGGACGTAGAAATCTCATGGGATCGCCGCACCCTTCGCGAATTCGGTGAAGCACCGATCGAGCAGTACGCCGATCGCTACGACCTGATCGTCATCGATCACCCCTTCACCGGCTTTGCCGCCGCCCACGATGTCCTCGTGGATCTGGCGCGATACGTCACCCTCCCGGAAACCGAGGTATTCGCTCGCGACTCCGTCGGCCTGTCGTGGAATTCGTATTGGTACGGCGGAGGTCTCTGGGCCCTTCCGCTCGATGCCGCCACCCAGGTGGCTTGCTATCGCCCCGATTTGCTCGCCGGGATTTCGTGCGCGCCGCCGAAAACTTTCGAAGATGTTCTGAATTTGGCCGCCGCCGCGCGCGCGCACGGCCAATTCGTGATCGTGCCCGCTTGCCCCATCGACGCCATCAGCTTGGTCTTCACCCTCAGCGCCAATCTCGGGCATCCCATCTCCGAAATCGCCGACTCGTTTCTCGAAAGCGGCGTCGCCTGTGAAGTTCTTGATCGACTGCACGCGCTGATTGCCGCCGCGCATCCGAAAAGTGTGGATTGGAATCCGGTCCAGGTTTACGATTTCATGGTCTCATCGTCCGACGCGGTATATTGCCCTTGGGGATTTGGTTATTCCAACTATTCACGTCGCGGAGTTCCTGTGCCGCTGAAATTTGCTGACGCTCCAGCCGCCGGAAACATTGGCTGCAGCGGCACCATGATCGGCGGCACCGGTATCGCCGTCACCGTATCCTGCGCGCATCGTAGCGCGGCGGTTGCCTACGCCAAATGGCTCGTCAGCATCGAACACCAGTCCGGCTCCTACTTTCGCGAAGGCGGTCAACCCGCTAGCCTCGCCGCGTGGACCGATCCTGCAATCGACGCCGAAGCCAACGGGTTTTTCTCCGGAACCCTGGACACCCTCGAATCCGCGTACATGCGCCCGCGCTTCGATGGTTTCGTTCCCTTCTTTGAATCGGCCGGAATCGAAATCAATCGCTGCCTGCGCGGCGATTTGAGTGACCAGAAGCTGCTCGAGTTCCTGAACGCGCAATTTGCTTCGCGGCGCGCCATGGCTAAGAAAGTCTGAAGGGCCGCCTGGGAGGAATATCATGCAAAATCCGAATCCCGATCCCGCAAAACACAAAGAAATTCGAATCTGGAACGCCGAGGACTGGAAGTACGAAGATTTCGAAGTCGGTCTGCGCGCCCGCTCCATTCGCCGCACCATTTCCGAGGGCGAAAGCATGGCCTTCAACGCCATGGTGCTCGATATGCATCCCTACGTCGCTGACGAAATCTTCGCCCGCGAAGAAGGCGTATTCGGCAGGCGCCTGATTGCCGGCGCCATGGTCTTCAGCCTCGGCCTGGGGCTGATGGCCCACAATTGCATTCACACCTTCAGCTACGGCTACGACAAGCTGCGCTTCATCAAGCCGGTCTTCATCGGCGACACCATCTACACCATTCGCACCAATCTGGAAAAATCTCCCAAGTATCCGGCGATGGGCATGGTCCGCGTCTCCTACGAAGTGTTCAAGATGCCCGGTGAATTGGTGCTTTACTGCGAGCATCTTCAGACCGTCACCTATCGCGATGCCTCGAAATTCCAGCACTTGGTCGAAAAAAAGTAATGGCCGAGCGCAAGCTTCAAGATCGCGCGGTGCTCGTCACCGGAGCCAGCGCCGGCATCGGCCGCGCGATCGCTCTGCTGTTCGCGCGAGAGGGCGCCAGCGTCGCGGTGAATTACCGCCGCTCCCGCGAAGCCGCCGAAGAAGTGGTCTCGCAAATTCACAGCGCCGGTGGCCGCGCGATTTCCGTCCCAGCCGACGTTTCAAAAGACTCCGACGTGCGCGCGATGATCGGCCGCGTAACTACTGAATTCGGCCGCCTCGACATCCTAATTAATAACGCCGGTTGGAGCACTCCCATTCCTCATCGCCAGCTTGACGACCTCACCGACGAAATCTGGAACAACACCCTCGATATCAACCTCAAGGGCGTGTTCTACTGTGTCCGCGCCGCCGTGCCTCTCTTGCAGCGCCAGCCGGGCGCCGCAATCGTAAATATCGCTTCGTCGGCAGCTTTCACCGGCGTATGCAGCTCCATCGTGTATGGCGCCGCCAAGGGCGGCCTCCTGACCATGACCAAATCCCTGGCGCGGGCCCTCGCGCCGTCGATTCGTGTCAATGCGGTCGCGCCCGGCCTGATCCGCACCCATTTCGCCGGCCGCACCAATTCCGATCCATTGTTCGAACTCGAGGAGCAGGACACTCCATTGCTACAACTCGCCACCGCCGGCGATTGCGCCGCAGCTGCGTTGTTTCTGGCCGTCGACGCCAAGGGCACCACCGGTGAGACCATTCTCGTCGACGGCGGCATGGTCACCCTCGGGGCAAACGATCCGGGCTCTTGATAAGATGTTGCCTTCATTTGCAGCAGCGGAATTCCGTCGGCGCTCTAAAATCCGCCGACCGAACTAGGTGAAATGTGAAATTTTTAGTCACCGGCGGCCTCGGCTTCATCGGCCAGTGCGTAGTGCGCAATCTCCTCGAGCGCGGCATCCCCACTGTCTCCGCTGACCACTCGCCGGATACCGCCGCCATCGCCGATCTGCGCGCGGCCGCAAGCCGCGCCAACGTCGAATTCGATGCCGTGCCCATGGACGTCAGCGATTTTCGCGATGTCATGGGCGTCTTCCACAAGCATCCGGACATCTCTCACGCCATCCATCTCGCCTACGTAATGGGGCCGCTGGTCGACGAAAATACTTCACTCTCCACCCGCGTTAACGTCCTCGGCATGACTCACATGTTCGAGGCCGCGGTCCATCGCAAACTCGCTCGCTTGGTCTTCACCAGCAGCGAAACCGTCTACGGCCCCTCGCAGCAGCCCTATGGCGATCGCCCCGTCACCGAGGACGATTTCTGCGATCCCGCCACTCACGCGTTCACTTACGCGGTGATGAAGCTTCTCAACGAGCAAATGGGCCGCCGCTACGTCGCGCGTCTCGGCGCCAACATCGTCTGCACTCGGCCTCCCGTCGTTTTCGGTCACGGCCGCAAGCGCAGCGCGGTGATGTGGGCCGAACATTTCGCGTCCAAGCCCGCTGTCGGCGAACCGGTCACCCTTCCATTCGGTCCGCAAACGCGCGACACATGGATCTACAAGGATGACTGCGCCCAGCAACTCGTCCACCTCGCGCTCAAGCCCAAGCTCGCGCATTTCGCCTACAATAGCGGCGGCCAGTGCGTCACCGCCGCGGAACTCGCCGCCATCGTTCAGAAGTGGCTTCCCGGCGCGCGCATCGATTTTGACTCCAGCGGCAACGGAACGCCGTTGATCGACAATCAGGACGGCGCCCGCCTGATTCGAGAAATTGATTTCGTTCCGCGCCCGCTCGAAGACGGCGTTCGGGCCCACATTAACGAGGCGCGATCTTCCGCGGGCCTGCCCCCGGTCTGATCCGCGCATTCAAGGAATATTCGAGGATTATTGAGGAATATGAAGCCATTCACCAGCACCGTAGTCGGCAGTTACCCGCGCAACGCCAGCGTCGAAGACACCATGAAGAAGCCGACCCTCTCGCGCCCCGAAATTGACGATCTAATTCGCTGGGCCGCTCGCGATCAGGCCGATCTTGGCCTCGACGTCATCACCGACGGCGAAGGCTATCGCGAAAACATGTACTACTTCTACCAAAAGCGCCTCGACGGTGTGACCTTCGACGCCATGATCAAGCAAAGCTTCGGCACCGCGGGCTTCGCCATCGAATGCGCACGCGTCGTCGACGAAATCAAAAATCCCCGCTTCGATCTCGCCCGCAATTGGAAACTCGCCCGCGACGCTGCCCCCGCAAGCTGCCGCGTCAAGCAGACCGTCACTGGCCCTCACGTCCTCACCCGATTTAGCGTCAACCAGCGCCCCGACCTGTATCCCGACGAACAGGCGCTCTGCCGCGCCTACGCGAACGTTCTCGCCGCCGAACTCCGCGAAGTGATCGCCGCCGGCTGCGACTATATCCAGTTCGATGAGCCGATGTGGACCGAGTCGCCCGAGGACAGCGTGTGGTCCGCTGAAATCCTCAACGAGCTAATTGCCTCGCTGCCCCCCGTTCGCGTCGCCCTTCACGTCTGCGGCGGCAATCCCCGCCGCAAGCGCATCTACTTCACGAAATATACCGATCTGGTGCCCGCCTTCCGCACCGTCAAGATCGACGAGGTGGTTCTCGAGCACTGCACCCTCAGCTACGACCTCATGGGCTTGTGGAAGCTGTGGGACTTCAAAGGGGATCTTGCGCTGGGCGTCATCGATCAGCGCAGTGACAGCATCGAAACGCCGCGAATCGTCCGCGATCGCATCACGCCCGCGCTCGAATATTTCTCTCCGGATCGCCTTCTGCTCACCAGCGAATGCGGCTTCGGCCACGTTCCGCTCGATATCACCCGCAAGAAGCTCCGGGTCCTCACCGAAACCTGCCGCGAGCTGGCGTAGCTCCGTCCCGCCGCTCGCATCGCAACTAGCGAGACGATCTACCCCACATCCACCCAGGCCCTCTTCTTCGAGCTCGCCAGCACCGTGTCGAGCACCCGCAACTGGCGCAACCCGTCTTCGAACGTGGGGTATTCCACGGTCGCGTTGCGATCCGCCACCACCCGGTAGAACCGCCGGAATGCCTGCTTGAATGTGTCGTCGTAGCCTTCGCTGTGCCCGCCCGGCAGATCCGCGTAGCTCCGCGCCTGCTCCGGAAAAAGCGTCGCATCTTTAATCACGATCTGATTCGGTGTATTGCGGTGACCGATCCACAGCTCGTCGGGGCATTCTCCATTCCATGCCATCGAGGCTTTGCTGCCGTAGATTTCCACGAACAGCCGGTTCTTCCGTCCCGCGGCGATCTGGCTGACGGTCATCGATCCCTTCGCCGAATCGCCTAGCTGGAAAATCATTCCGCCGTAATCTTCAGTCGTCACCTGGAACTCTGAATACTCCGATGGCTGCAGCGTCTTGCCGCTAAACGTCTCCACCGACCCCTTGGGTTTCTTGCGCGTCTTGTGAAACGTATGCAGGTCCGCGCACAGCGACGTGATTCGCTCCCCGGTGATGTGCTCGATCAAATCGCACCAGTGCGTCCCGATATCCGCGAACGTGCGAGACGGCTCCGCTTCCACCCGCCAGTTCCAATCGCTATCGTAGAGCAGCCAATCTTGCGAATAGGTGCCCTGCACCACCCGGATCTCCCCCAGCTCCCCGGCTTCGCGCAGCCCGCGCATGTTCTGCACCTGCGGATATGAGCGCAGGTTGTACAACGTGCAATTCGCGAGTTTCTTCTCCTTCGCGAGCGCGGTCATGGTTTCCCCTTCGCGCAACGTGGACGCCAGTGGCTTCTCGCACATCACGTGCTTGCCCGCTTCCATCGCCGCCATGCCCATCGGAAAGTGCAGCGAGTTCGGAGTGCAGATGTGCACCGCGTCGATCTCCGGATCGCTGAGCAATTCGCGATAGTCGCCGGTCGACCGCTCGATGCCCTGGGCGTCGGCGAACTTTCGCGCGCGCTCCGCGTTGCTTCCGGCAACGCCAACCACTTCCACGTTACCCAGCCGCCGCACCGCTTCGGTATGCACTCGCCCCATAAACCCAGTTCCAAAAATTACGGTCTTCAGCTTTTTCATGTCCCGTCCCCACTTTCAGCGCGAATAAACGCTACGAGATGCCTTGGCCACAAAGCAGTCCCTCACGAAACGCAAACAAGCAAGCTTGCCCGGCCCGCTGGCTAGCCGCGCGGCGCGGATGCCGAAAAACCGCCTTGAAGTGCCTCTGAGTATAGTTGCGAACGTTTCAGGACGTTGAAAATAGTTTGCGCGTAAACTATAGTTCGCGCCCGGTGCGAACCCATGGAGCCGCTGACCATCTTTGGGCTGTTCGCCGTAACCGCCATGTTGGTTTCCTACGCGATGGAAAAGCGCAGCCACTGGTTCATCCTGGCTTTCGCAGCATCCTGCGCGCTGGGATCAATCTACGGCTTCCTCCAGGGCGCGTGGCCCTTCGGAGTAGTAGAAGCCATCTGGGCCGTAGTCGCCCTGCAACGCTGGCGGAAAGCAGCCGCCGCGCAAGGTGACCCTTAACGTACAGTTGGGTGGCAACGTAGAGTTGGGTGGCGCACCCTTCGCCGTCAAAGGGTGCGGATTTTCTCCATCCGCAATCTCGCGCTACCTCACAAACCGCAGGTTCTCCTCCCCAAGTGAACTGGCATTATCGCGGACTGGTAGCTGCCCCACAAATTGGCTATAGTGAGCCCGCCGTAAGTCTCCCGCGCGAAAGGAAACTCGATGCGATCGCCCTTGCTCGGCGAATTCCTTGGAACACTCGTATTGGTGCTGCTGGGTGACGGCGTCGTCGCCGGCGTTTTGTTGAAGCGCTCCAAGGCCGAGAACTCCGGATGGATCGTGATCACCGCGGGTTGGGCATTCGCGGTGATGGCGGGCATATTCACCGCAGTCGCTTGCGGCAGCACCGATGCGCATTTGAATCCGGCCGTAACTCTGGGATTCGCCGTGTCATCCGGGAACTACGCAAAGTTCTTGCCATACCTCGCCGCGCAAGTCCTCGGCGCATTCGCCGGAGCCGCCTTGGTGTGGCTGCATTTTCTCCCCCACTGGCGGGAAACCCCTGACGCGGAGACCAAGCGCCATTGCTTTTGCACTACCCCGGCGATTCGCAACACAGCCGCGAATCTGACCAGCGAAATCATCGCGACGTTCGTCCTCGTATTTGTGGTCGGGGCCATTTATTCAAAAGCCACCGTGGGACCCGCTCCCGGCGTAGGACCGTACCTCGTCGCTTCCCTGGTATGGGGAATCGGACTGTCGCTCGGCGGTACCACCGGCTACGCCATCAATCCCGCCCGCGATTTCGGCCCGCGGCTAGCGCACGCCGTTTTGCCGATCGCCGGCAAAGGCCCCTCCGACTGGAGCTACGCCGGCATTCCGATCGCCGGCCCGCTAATCGGTGGCGCGCTAGCAGGTCTGCTAATCCGCTGGATTCAATTCTGACGCTTGTCCCGGACGAATAGGATCCTGCAACGTAATCTGCCGCCCGCCACGCTCCGGCATCTTCAGTCTCGCCGGAAGATACTTAGCCACCGGGTCCGTCAGCGCCACCTCGCCGCGCTGCGCCATGTTTGCCAGCAACAACGAAGTAAATACCTTGATCACCGAGCCAATCTCGAATAGGTGTCGCCGTTCATCGCGTCAAAACGTAACGGCCGCCAATGAAATTGCGTCCCTATTGAAGAGGCGCTACTGGTGGCCCTAAATCGCCCACCTCGGGAATCGCGTAGCCGGACGGGCAACGCCGATGTCCGCCGAAATGATTCATTTCGCCCCAAAGGCCGCGGTGCTAGCCTATCAGTCTCTGCTGGGATGAAGACGCGATGCCACCCGTGCGCGGGCGAGCTAAGAGCTAAGATTCCGAACAGGAGGATCATCCATGTCAGAAAATCTGGTCGACATCCAGATGATCGACGCTGCCGCGAAAAGACTTTCCAGGCGCACCTTCATCAGAGCGGTGATCGCCAGCGGCGCCGCCGTTTCCTCAGCAAGCTATCTGTTCCGCGCAACCACTTTGTTTGGTCAAGCGCCCGGAATGGGCGCGGGCGAGCGGCTCATCACCCTCAACGTCAACGGCCAGCAGCGTCGCGTGGACGTCCTCAAGCAAGAAACCTTGGCGTGGACCCTGCGCTACAAGCTGGGCCTCACCGGCACCAAGCTCGGCTGCGACCGCTCCGAATGCGGCGCCTGCACCGTCCTTATCGATGACGTTCCGCATTATTCCTGCTCCATACTCACCCACGTCATCCGCGCCAGAAAAATTGTCACCATCGAAGGTCTCGCCAACCCCGACGGTACCCTCCACCCCGTCCAGCAAGGCGTCATCGACGAGCAGGGATTCCAGTGCGCCTTCTGCATGTCCGGCTTCATCATGGCCACCGTCGGCTTCCTGAAGACCAATCCCAATCCCACCCGCCAGCAGTTGGCTCACGGCATCTCCGGAAACCTCTGCCGCTGCCAGGACTACAACAAGATCCTCAACGCGATGATGCGCGGCGCAGAGATTTCCAGGGGCGCGAGCCATGTCTAATATCGATAAGCCCGGAAAAAGTACCGAACGCGAGTACGGTGTGGGTCACAAGCTGGTCGGCAAGAACTATGCCACTCCCGACCTCTACGCCAAGGTCACCGGCGCGTCGAAATACGCGGAGGATTTTCGCGCCGACGGCATGTTGTTCTGCAAGCTCCTGCTCAGTCCCATGCCCCACGCGCGGGTAAAGCACATTGACGCGAGCAAAGCGCTGGCCATGTCCGGCGTCCGAGCGATTCTTACCGCCGACGACCTGCCGGCTCCCGCCGATTCCATCACCGATAACGGCACCGTGATCAAAGCCAGCAAGTGGGGCGAACGCGGCCTCACCATGGAGCCCGTCTATCAAGGCGAACCAATCCTCGCGCTGGCTGCGGTGGACGAACTCACCGCCGCGGATGCGATCGAGAAAATCCAAATCGATTACGAGCGGCTTCCTTTCGTCGTCGATCCGCTGGAAACACTGCGGCCCGGTAGCCCCAATCCCCGCACCGACGGTAACGTCT
>Ga0182018_10004530_pt1 | contig 11618 bp, 11 predicted proteins | sample 812P2MmetaG_FD_120490 | JGI IMG/M metagenome (GOLD analysis project Ga0182018, IMG submission 120490) | Permafrost microbial communities from Stordalen Mire, Sweden - 812P2M metaG | ecosystem: Environmental > Terrestrial > Soil > Wetlands > Permafrost | place: Sweden: Stordalen | collected...
CCGTTCTCGGGAGTGCTGGAAAACGTCAATCAAAGCAGCGCATTCACCGTCGGGAACAATGGCAGCCAGTTCCCGGTGGATTATTACTTCATCGATCCGGAGCACGGTTTCTTTGTCGAGACCGATTTGGTAAGCCCGAGCCCAGGGTCGGCCCAGGTATCATTCGGATACTACGCGGGTCGAACGCCGCTGTGCCAAGGGTGCCCTTAGGGCGGGGAGTTTTCTGCGGGTTGAAGGACGGACTGACGGGCGCGCGGCAGCCTCGTTTTTCGATTCGGATTTTCGCGGGCGGGGCGCCCGCGCCACACCTGATTGGAGAGTTTTTCGGCGCTCTGCTCTTTTGCTTTTTGCCCTGTGCTCTCTTCAGGCGGTACACTTCGGAGTATGAACACGACGAACCCACCGAATGTGAAGTTTGTGCAGACCCCGGATTATCGCGAGACCTACTCCAACAGCGTGCAGATCCGCGTGAATGTCTGGGATTTTTTCCTGGTTTTCGGGACGATGCAACAAAGCTCGGAAACGCAGGTGGATCTGCGAAATTTTCAGGGAATTTATCTTAGTCCGCAACAAGCCAAAGCGCTGATGGCACTCCTGCAGCAGAATGTGACGAACTACGAGGCCGCGTTTGGGGAGATCAACCTTGAACCGCGGGGCCCGGTTGGACCCGTGCACTGATGGCAGCGCGGACGGCGCAGTCCGATAAGAAAACAAAATTTCAAACAGCGGCTTCGCGAGACTTGGCTGGCGCGTCTTTTGCCGGCGAGGCGGGAGTCCACGCGTGGGCGCGAGATTTTCTTTTGTTCGCGCTGTTCTTTGCGGGGTTGATGCTGTTGCATGCACCGCTACTGCGACTTCCTTATTTTTGGGACGAGGCTGGGTATTACATACCGGCGGCGCGCGATTTGTATCTGACGGGCACGCTGATTCCGACCACGACGATATCAAATGCGCATCCTCCGCTGGTGATGGCGTGGCTGGCGCTGGCGTGGCGAATGGCGGGATATTCGCCTTTGGTGACGCGCACGGCGATGCTGGCACTGAGCGCGTTTTCCCTTTTGGGATTGTTTCGGCTGGCGCGGGTCGCGGCGAATTGGCCGGTGGCGTGGGCGACTACGGCGTTGGTGGCAGTTTATCCGGTGTATTTCACGCAGAGTTCGCTGGCGCAGGTGGACCTGGCGGCTGCGGGATTTACGTTTTGGGGATTGGCCGCATATATAAAGGACCGGCCATGGGAGCAAGTGCTGTGGTTCTCATTGGCGGCGCTGGCCAAGGAGACGGGGATTTTGGCGGCGGCGGCGCTGGCAGGGTTTGAGTTGGTGGCTTACTCTGTGGCGCCGCGACTGCGGAAGAGTCATTGGTCTGAGTTTCGTTGGTCTGATTTTCTTCCGCCGGTGGCGCGGCGAACGCGGTGGTTCTGGCTGATGCTTCCGGCGGTGCCGCTCGCGGGCTGGTTTCTCTACCATCGTTCAAAGACGGGATTTCTGCTGGGCAATCCGGAGTTTTTTCGGTACAACGTCGCGGAGACGATGGATCCGCTGCGGATTCCTCTGGCGTTCGGAATGAGGTTGTGGCAAGTCGTTGGGTATTTCGGTTTGTATCTGCTGACGCTGGTGGGAGCGCTGGCGATGCTGCGGCCACCGCAGAGGCGGCGTGGAGTCGAGGAGGAGCGTCCGAGAATTGCGTTGTGGGTGCAGGCGGCACTTCTTTGTGTATTGCTTACGTATCTGGCGTTTATGTCGGCGGTGGGAGGGGCGGTGCTGGCGCGGTACATGTTGCCGGTTGTGCCGCTGGTGATTCTGCTTTGGGTTTCGACGCTGTGGCGGCGGATGCGGTATTGGAAGTTAATAGTTGCCGCGGTCGCAATTGCGTTTGTCATGGGACTGTTTGTCAATCCACCGTATGGATTTTCGCTGGAAGATAATCTGGCGTATCGCGACTACGTTGTGATGCACGCGGAGGCCAGTCGATTTCTGGCGATGCGATGTCCAACGGCGCGGGTGCTAACAGCCTGGCCGGCCGCGGATGAGCTATCGCGACCGTGGCTTGGTTATGTGAGTCGCGGCTTTCCGGTGGTGCGGATTGAGAATTTTTCGGCCGCTCAGATTGACCTGGCTGTCGCGGCGCGCGATCGGTTTGATGTGGCTTTGGTTTTTTCGACGAAGTATGAGCCGAAACATCCTCTTATGGAGAATTGGGATGCCTGGCGGCGGGTGAAGGAAAGATTCTTTGGATATCACCGCGACTTGTCGCCGGAGGATGTTGCGCAGCGGCTGGGCGGGACGATTGTTTATCACAAGGAAGTGAACGGGCAGTGGATCGCGGTAATCGCGCTGGAGCGAGAGCAGAACGTCGGGCAGATCCCCGCTTCCACACGATCACACTCCCAGCAGATGGCAGGAGTGGGTTTTGACCACGACCCAAACATTCTTGCCGGGACGCAACTGCAAGTCATCGCGCGCCGCTAAGGTTAAGTGGACCTCGAATTCGGCTTGGCCGCAATCTACGAATGCCGAAACGATGACATCTCTCTGTTCTACGCGACGAATGGTTCCCGGCAGAATGTTGCGGGCGCTCAGGCCGCGGGGGTTTTCCGTGGCGAGCAGAAGGTCGCCGGCGCGAATTCCTACGCGCAAGTGCGAACCGACTTCGGCACGGACGAGAGGGGTTTCCAATTCCACAGTTGTCTTGGCGAGACGGCAGGTCATGGTGCCACGGGCTTCGTGCAGAGCCTGGACAGTTGCGTCGAAGGTGTTTTCGAGCCCTGAAAGATTGGCCACCGTTTCCGATCGCGGAGCGCGCATGACTTCATGCGGACGACCTTGCGCCACAATTCTTCCGGCGTCGAGCACGACGACTTCATCGCCTAAAGCAAATACTTCTTCGCCGTTGTGGGTTACGAAGAGAATCGGGACGCGGTGATGCTGATTCCACTGGCGCAGATCGGCGACCAGAAGGGACTTGGTGGGGCGGTCGAGTGCGGTCAGCGGTTCATCGAGCAACAGGGCACGCGGTTCGGTGACGAGAGCGCGGGCCAGAGCGACGCGTTGACGTTCACCTCCCGAGATTTGCGCGGGGCGGCGTTCGCGCAGGTGGTCGATGCGGAAGGCAGTGAGCATTTCGCGGGCGCGAGCCTGACGCTCCGTGGCGCTCAGGGCGCGAAGTCCGTAGGCGACGTTTTCTTCGGCGCTGAGATGCGGGAACAACGCAAGATCCTGATGAACGTAGCCGATGCGGCGCTTCCAGGCAGCGACGTTTTGTTGTTTCTCCGAATCGTAGAGAGTTTCGCCGCCAACGGAGATGCGGCCTTCGTCGGGAGGGGTGAGTCCGGCGATGCAATCGAGCAGGGTGGTTTTGCCCGCACCCGACGCGCCGAAAATTATTGTGAAACCGGCCAGCGCGCGCAAATGAACATTCAAAATGAAGCTGCCCTCGGGATTGGCGAAGCGCTTGCGGACGCGGACTTCGAGTTCGGAGGAGATCGACTCGGTGAATACGGGCTTTGCGGCCTGGATCGGAAAGGGAATTTTCAGCGCCATGGTCCTACCGCCCAGGGACGCCGGTTGGTGCTGTACCGATTCAATCCGAAAACGATCGACAGGACCAGGAACGAAACGACTAACAGCAGCAGAGCGGTCTGATTTGCGCTGGGGTAATTGGCCGCTTCCACCTGGTCGTAGATGTCGATCGAGATGGTGCGAGTGACGCCGGGAATATTGCCTCCGACCATCAGTACGACACCAAATTCGCCGAGTGTGTGGGCGAAGCTGAGGGCGAAACCGGTGACCAGTCCGGCTTTGGAGAGGGGGAGCACGATGCGGCGAAAAGTCTGCAGGGGAGAATGGCCGAGCGATGCGGAGGCACGGAGCAAGGTGGGGTCGACGGCCCCGAAGGAGGCGGCGAACGGTTGGACGGCGAAGGGAAGACTGTATAACAAGGAGCCGATGATGAGGCCTTCAAAAGTAAAGGCCAGGGTGTGGCCGGTGAGCGATTCCCACCAGCGGCCGATGGGGCTGCGCGAACCGAGAGCGACCAGGACATAGAAACCGAGAACCGTCGGCGGCAGGACGATGGGAAGAGCGACGGCGGCTTCGACCAGGAATTTCCAGCGCCAGCGGGAGTAAGTGAGCCAACAGGCGATGGGGATTCCGATGGCGACGAGCAGCGTAGAGACAATGGCTGCGAGACGTACGGTCAGCCAGAATGCCTCCCAGTTCATTTGGTTTTTACTCCATCAGGATGTTCTTGCAATGGCAGGCTGAAGCCATAACTGGTGAGCAGGGAACGGGCTTCGGGACTGCGCAGGAAGTCAAGGAATTTGCGGGCTGCGTCGGACGCTTTTGATTTGGAGAGCACAACGGCGGCCTGGTTCAGAGTGGGATAGGCATCGAGCGGGATGGTCCAGTAGCGGCCTTTGTGTTTCATGGCCGGCGCTAGAGCGTGGGAGAGCGCAACGAGTCCGGCTTGGGCGTTGCCGGATTCGACGAACTGCGCGGCTTGCGCGATGTTTTCTCCGATGACCAGACGGCTGGAAACCTGATCGTAGATTCCGAAGTGACGAAGCGTGGCAGCAGCGGCGCGTCCGTAGGGTGCGGTTGCTGGATTGGCGATGGAAATCTTCTTGACCGAAGGGTCGAGCAAAGCCTTGATGCCAAGTTTCGAAAGATCGAGCGGCGACTCGTTTGGAACCCACAACACCAGGCGGCCGACGGCGTAGCGATATAGCGTGTCTTTGGAGGCCAAACCCTCGTTGATCAGTTGCTGCGGATAATCTTCGTCGGCGGAGAAAAAGACGTCGAAGGGAGCACCGTTGCGGATCTGGTTAGTCAGGTTGCCGGAGGCTCCGAAAGAGAGCTTTACGGCTTGTCCGGTCTTCTTCGTGTAGGTTGCGGCGAGTTCGGGCAGAGCGGCGCTCATATCGGCGGCTGCGGCGACGGTGATCTCCTGGCCCAAGGCCGATGCGCACAGCAACGCGAGCGTCAGGCGGCAAAGTGCCTTCATGATGTCCTTCGCAGGCGAGTATAACGCGGGCCAGAAGCGAAGAGCAGCTAGAAAAGGCCGATCAAGACCCAAAACCGTCAATCGATATTAGGCCGTATCGGAAACGGGCAGTTTCGCGCCCAGCCATGCGAACGCTCCGCGCACGATGAAAACGTTCAACAAAATTGAAATCAAGGAGGCGGCAATGACGGTACTGAAAATATTCTCGGCCACCATGTTGGCCGATCGCGCGACCTGCACGACTACAAATGACAACTCTCCGATTTGCGTCAGGCCTGCGGCGACAAGAGTTGCGGTCCGAAATGGATAGCGGAAAAGCCAGACAACCGCTGTCCAAACGAGAAATTTGCCGAACACGATGAGTAGAAGCATCATGCCAAGAAGCGGCAGGTTGCGGAGGAGCACTTTGGGATCGATCAGGGTTCCGAGCGAAACGAAGAAGAGCGCTACGAAGGCATCGCGAAGAGGAACCAGTTGCGAATGCGCATCGTGAAGGTCATGGGAGCTGCCGAGGGACAATCCGGCAAGGAAAGCGCCGAGGGCAACGGAGAAACCCACCGCCTGGGCCAAGGCAGCGGTGCCGAGACAAATGGCGAGGGCGGCTAAGAGGAAAACTTCCGGGTCTTTGGTGGCTTTGGCGCGCAAGAGAATGCGCGGGATTACTTTCATCGCGAGGAAAATCAGCGGAACGAGGAGCAGCATCGCCTTACCAAGAATCCAGGCGGCCTGCGCGAAGCGCCCTTCGCTTGAGCCGGCGAATACGGGGAGGACGACCGTCATGCAGATGACGGCGAGATCTTCGATCAGGGTGATACCGATCATCACGCGGCCGACGGTTGTATTCAGCTTGCCGGAGTCGTTCAACAATCGCGCGAGAACCATGGTGCTTGCCACGGAGACGGTGGCACCGATGACAACTCCCTCGGTCAGGCTGCGTCCCAAGAGTTTGGCGGTGGCCATGGCGACGCCGGTCATCAACAAAATTCCGAGCGGGGCACCGACGAGAGCCACCCATTTCACGCGCATTAAGTCGGGGATGGAAAACTCGACTCCGATGGAAAACATGAGGAGGACGACGCCGACCTCAGCAAACACCTCAAAGGTGTGCAACTCGGAAAGGTGGGGGCCGGGGGTGTACGGGCTAATGAAAATTCCGCCCAGAATGAAGCCAATAATCAAGGGAAGATGAAGGCGCCAGGCAACCAGTCCGCCTAAGACGGCAGCCACGAAGATGTAGGTCAGATCGCGGAAGAGGAGCGGGTTCGGGTCCATGGGTTATCTACCGAGGGTTATCCAGCGAGCGGACGGCTGATCATGGTTCACGGTAGTTCCTGGTTAAACGCGGAAGCGGAAAAATTGATTTCCATATCCTAGCCGCAGCGAGAGAAATGTGGAAGAGTGTGGCGGCATATAATCGTTTGGCATTTGTCTTTCTTGTCTTTTTGTAATGGGGAGGAATTTTGGCCTACGACGATCTGAGGGACTGGATCAAAGCGCTGGAGCGAGCGGGCGAACTGAGGCGCGTGCGAACAGAAGCCGACCCGATTCTGGAGATCACGGAAATTGCCGACCGGGTTTCGAAGAGCCGAGACAAGCATGGGGATGTTGGCGGGAAGGCGCTGCTGTTCGAGAACGTGAAGGGATATCCGGGAGCGCAGCTTCTGATCAACCAGTTCGGATCGGCGCGCCGGATGCGGCTGGCGCTCGAAGTCGATGCACTGGATGAAATTGCCGGGCGGATTCGCGGGTTCATGGATGTGAAGTCTCCGCAAGGATTTCTGGACAAAATGAAGATGCTGCCGATGCTGGCGGAAGTGGGGAAGTTGTTTCCGAAGACGGTGACGACGGGACCTTGCAAGGAAGTGATCAAGCGCGACAATTTCTCGCTGCTCGATTTTCCGATTCTGCAGTGCTGGCCGAAAGATGCGGGGCGGTTCATCACGCTGCCGTGTGTGATTACGCGCGATCCGAAGACGGGGAAGCGCAACGTGGGTATGTATCGCATGCAGATTTATGACGAACGAACGACGGGCATGCACTGGCAGCGGCAGAAGGTGGCGGCGGAACATTATCGGGATAGATTGCGGGAGACGCAGAGTGGAGCGTCTCTGAAAGTGGATCTGATGGCGCGGTCTTCGGGCGGCGCGATGCTGGCTGCAGGGGAGCGTCCGTCGGGGCGAATGGATGTGGCGGTTGCGATCGGGACCGATCCGGCGCTGACTTTTTCTGCGATTGTGCCAGCGCCTCCGGAAGTAGAAGAGTTTATCATTGCGGGATTTCTGCGGCAGAAGCCGGTGGAATTGGTGAAATGCGAGACGGTGGATCTGGAGGTTCCGGCGAATGCGGAGATTGTGCTTGAGGGTTATGTGAACCTTGACGAACTGCGCACGGAAGGGCCGTTCGGCGATCACACGGGATTTTATTCGCTGGAGGATGAGTATCCGGTGTTTCACATCACTTGTGTGACGCATAGGAAAGATCCGATCTACGCGACGACGGTGGTGGGTAAGCCTCCCCAAGAAGATGCATGGATGGGGAAGGCGGTAGAAAGGATTGTTCTGCCGCTGATGAAGCTGACGATTCCCGAACTGGTGGACGTGAATCTGCCGATCGAAGGCGTGTTTCATAATCTGATGATTGTTTCGATTCGCAAATCGTATCCGGGGCAGGCACGCAAGGTAATGAATGCTATCTGGTCGCTGGGGCAGGCGATGTTTACGAAGTGCATCATCGTGGTGGATGAAGACGTGGACGTGCAGGACGTGGCCGATGTGACGCTGAAGGCGCTGAATAATATCGATCCGGAGCGCGACATTCAGTTCACGCTGGGGCCGGTGGATTCGCTCGACCACTCCGCGCGGCTGGCGAACTATGGATCGAAGATGGGAATTGATGCAACGCGAAAGTGGACGACGGAGGGATTCGGGCGTCCGTGGCCGGATGAGATTGTGATGGACGCGAAGACCAGGGCGATCGTGGACGGGAAATGGCGGGCGCTGGCGAAGGAATTGGGGATGGAGTAGCCACATTTCACCAGAGGTTCATCACTCGCCGAAGTGGCGGGATTGCGGCGACTGAAAGCTAAATGCAAAGTGCCCATTCTGATGTCGCAACTGGCGCGTCAGATGGGCACTTTTTGCAGTCGTGCTGCTATCGGGGAGGCTTTTTTTCCGCGGGTGCGGGCTTGCTCTCTTCACGAGGCGCGCTTTGATGCTCGGGTTTTTGCTCGGCCTTTGGCGCGCTTTCGGCGCGCGGCGCACTCTCATGACGCTCGGGAGTGGGCTTGGCTTCTTTGGGAGGCTTCGCTTCGGCGCGTTCAGTCTTTGCGGGCTTGGGCGGCTTGGATTCAGCCTTAGGCATCGATTCGTGACGCTCGGGAGCGGGTTTTGCTTCCTTGGGCGGCTTGGCCTCGGCACGCTCAGTTTTTGCGGGCTTGGGCGCCTTCTCAGGTTTTGGTTCGGACTTCGCCTCGGACTTTGTCTCGGACTTGGGTTCGGTTCGAGCCATGCTTTCGTGATGCTCGGGAGCTGGCTTGGCCGCCTTAGGTTTTGCTTCCGCGCGTTCGGTTCTTGCAGGCTTGGGTGCCTTGGCTTCGGTTTTTGATTCGGATTTCGGTTCTGTTTCTCGTTCCGACTTCGGTTCAGATCTGGCCGTGGTTGCACGATGCTCGGGAGCGGGCTTCGCGGCTTTGGGTTTTGCCTCGGCGTGTTCGGTTCTTGCCGGTTTGGTGGCCGCCGGCTTTGTGGTCCTGGCTTCGGACTTTGCTTCGGACTTTGACTCAGTCCTGGTCGATCTTTCTCTGGCACTCTCTTTGGCCGCGCTTTCTTTGGCCGTAGTTTCTTTCGTTGCGCTTTCACGTTTCGTGGTGCGGGCGGCGGCATTGCGCGGGGCGGTTGCGCCGCGAGCAGCTACCACTCCAGTCTTGAATTCTCCGGGCTTGGCAGTGGCGGCTACAGATGGCCGGCCGTGATTGACGGAAGCGCGCAGGCTGCGGTCGCCGGCAGCGGCTTCCTGCTGGCGAGTTTGCTCGGACGTTGGCCCGATATGCCGTTCGCTTTTGTACCTTTCGTCTGCCGCGCTAGGCCGTGCGCTGAGTCCTCCTCTGCCGCCGTTGTAGCTTACGTGGCTCACGCTTCGGTTGACGACCGTTTTGCTGTACACGTTATGGATGATCGTGCGGTTTACGTTCATGACGGAGGTGTTGTAGAAAAAGTTTCCGCCTTGCCAGTAGCCTCCGCCGAAGCCAACGCCACCGTAGCCGAAGCCGTAGTTAACGCCACCGTAAAAACCGACATTCGGTCCCCAGTAACCGGTGTTCCAGGCGTAGGCACCGTCGGCCCAACCCCAGTAACCGGGAGTCCATAAGAAACCCGCTTCGGGCGCGAGAACCCAAGTGCCGGGAACCCAGTAGTAGTCGCCATCGTCCCAAGCCCAGTAGCCGGGCGTCCAGAGATTACCGTCGCCGGGACAGATGGGCTGGGTATAGATCGGCAGAGCCGGAGGAGCGATGGTGATCGAAACGCCAACTTGCGCGAATGATTGTCCGGGCAGAGCCAGGGTTGCGAGTATCAGGACGACATAAACTACCAAATGCGTCGAGCGGACAGAAGTCATGTTATCTCCTAGTCTTCTTCATTCTTCGCGATTCTTCGCGGGGTCGAGCTTCATAGCCGATCTCATCGCCAACTTCGGGCCACATTACGATGTAGCAGTGCCGGTTTTGGTTGCCCACAGGCTCATGACGCCTCCTTGAGTTCGGGTGCCGCGTATGTTCTGATATACCCAAGCGCGGGTGAAGGACGCGGCTCGTGAACGCCAGAGGAGAACATCATGGAAAAAGTCCATTACATTCCGAAGGGATACAACTCGGTCACGCCGTATCTGATCGTTAAGGGAGCTGCACGGGCTATCGATTACTACAAAAACATTTTTGGGGCGACGGAAGTGATGCGGATGGGCGGTCCGGATGGGCGGATTGGACATGCTGAACTGGCGATTGGCGGATCGCACATCATGCTGGCGGATGAGTTTCCAGAGATGGGCCACCGCAGCCCGGAGAATATTGGCGCGTCGCCGGTGAGCATTCTGCTGTACGTGGAAGACGTGGATGCAACGGTCGGCAAGGCTGTGGCCGCCGGGGCGAAGATTTTGCAGCCGGTGGCGGACCAGTTCTACGGCGATCGCATGGGATTTATTCAGGATCCGTTTGGACATCTGTGGGGCGTGGCGACTCACGTGGAAGACGTCTCGCCGCAGGAGATGAAAGAGCGGGCCAAGAAGGCGATGCCGGCAGCGTAACGCGAAACGGGAAGCTGGACGGCCGAGAACGCCCGTTTGCTCCACCAGTTGTTTCGAGTGCTGCTACAATTTTCTTCTTAGACTCCTCTTCAAAATTATTGTGACTATGAAAGGAAACTCTCCCGATGCTGGCTGAAGGCAATCCTTTTCCTAACTTTTCGCTGCCCAATCAGGACGGCAAGATCACCACGCTCCGCGATTTCGCGGGGCAGTGGCTGGTGGTTTATTTCTATCCGAAAGACGACACGCCGGGATGTACGATTCAAGGCAAATCGTTTACCGCCTCGAAGGCGGACTTTGACGCGGCCGGGATTAAAGTGGTTGGAGTGAGCGCCGACGATGTGGCTTCGCACCAGAACTTCACGCACAAATTCGCCTTCAAAATCGACTTGCTCTCAGACACAGAATCGAAGCTGATGAAAGAACTTGGGCTGGGACAGGCGGAGTGGAAGGGGATGAAGTTCTGGGAGCGCACCACGTTTGTCGTGGATCCCAAGGGCATTGTGCGCCAGGTTTATGAGAAGGTCAATCCGGAGGGGCATGAGAAGGTGCTGCTCTCCGACATTCAAGTGCTGAAGGCGAAGGCGGCGTAGTTTGCGCGGCGCGAGGTCCCTGAGGACTTTCTAATGCCTACGTACGTTTGCTCGGTTCCCGCGGATTTGTTGAGTCCGGAACAGAAAAGGTCGGTCGCGCAAGCGATCACGCGCGCTCACAGTGAAGCGACGGGAGCACCGCAGTTTTTCGTTCAGGTGGTGATCGAGGAAGGCAAGTTTACCGATCGCTTTCTCGGCGGGCAACGTGCGACGGACCACATCTGGATTCGCGGCGACATACGAGCGGGCCGGAGCGAGGAGCAGAGAAAGAAGCTGATGCTCCAGATTGTGAAAGAGGTCGGCCAGATTGCGGGCGTTGCCGAAGATTTGATCTGGGTCTATCTGTGCAACCTTGCGCCGGCGGACATGATTGAGTATGGGCACGTGCTTCCGGCTCCGGGCGCGGAACAGGCTTGGTTTGAAGGGTTGCCGCAAGCTCTGCGGGATTATCTGATTAGCCTGGGAACGGATGCCAAGAGCTTTGCGCTCTGAGGATTTAACGCCGATATTCCTTGCGTTACAGTTCTTCGATTGGGTTGCGATTGCTCCACGGCATGCGCAACTTTCCGCTTAGGCCTTCGGCCATGACTGCGGGCAGGATGCGATAGAGGCGGGCGCGCAGGTCACGATAGCTTTGAATCCCAGCAAAAAGATCGCTCATGAGATCGCGCAGGCTGGAGGATTCAGCGGTGAGAGAGACCATGCGATCGAGGACGCTCTCGCCTA
>Ga0182018_10004531_pt1 | contig 11617 bp, 8 predicted proteins | sample 812P2MmetaG_FD_120490 | JGI IMG/M metagenome (GOLD analysis project Ga0182018, IMG submission 120490) | Permafrost microbial communities from Stordalen Mire, Sweden - 812P2M metaG | ecosystem: Environmental > Terrestrial > Soil > Wetlands > Permafrost | place: Sweden: Stordalen | collected...
CGTCGACCTTCGTGAACTTGCCGCGGACCTTGCTGACCATCATGTGCCGCACCGAGAAACCCACCTCGGAGTGCACCGGGTCGAAGTTCCAAGCGCCGGCGACGTAGCCGGGGATGGTGGTGGAGATGACGTCAGTCATGAGTCGGGCCCTTTCGTTCGCTGTTGATGTATCAACTATTTCAACGAAGGAGACGCGTCAACTATTCCTGAAGGCAAACGAGAAAGGAGTCGCGACTGCATGCCGGGAGGCGCCCAGGGCCGATCCGCCAGCGCCGCGACCAGCTTGGCGCTGCTCACCAGCGATCGCGGTGGATGATCTCCGTGGCTGCCCGTCGCCGTGAACGTAGGTCACGCCGCGGCGCGGCGGGATCCTCGTGACCGATCGCCACGCACCCCACCGGGTCCCAGCCGGCCGGAACGCCGAACTCGTTGCGGAAGGCCGGAATATCAGCGGGGATAAGGCCGAACAGCAGCGCCCCGAGGCCCTCGTCGACGCTGGCGAGCAGCATCAACAAGCAAAGAAACCCGGTGTCGACGTGCCAGTACGGCACCGGCCAACGGGACTCGTCCCGGTCGGTCCAGCCCTTGTCCGGGCGTGCATACCGATCCAGGTAGGCATCCTTCGAAGCGAGCGCCGCCACAATGACCGGAGCCCGCTGGATGGCCGCCCGCAAGGCAGGATCCCATCCGCCGTCGGTGGGTTTCTGCGACTCCCAGAACCGAGCCCTGTCCCCCGAGGTGCGCAGCACAAGGAGCGAGTACCCCTGGCTGTATCCGGCGGACGGAGACCGCAAGGCGGCAGCGAGGATCCGCTCGAGCACCTCGTCGTCGACCGGGTCGTCGGTGAAATGCCGAACCATGCGGCGGCGGCGGACAACGTCCTGAAACTCCACCGGACCGTCGCCGTCAGGAGTTGACGGCCGCGAACGCCGCCAGAGCGATGCCCGCTCCTCGCAGGTCGCCGACGAGGCCGGATTCCATTCGGTTCATCATGTAGGTGACGCACAACTTCGTGTCGAGGTCCATGATGACGACCGAGCCACCCCAACCGCCCCAGTAACAGGCACGCTCGGGGATGGGCATCAGCTCGCCGCTCAGGCCGTAGCCCATGCCGAAGCGCAACGGAGTGGCGAGCACCAGATCCGTTCCGTTGGATTGTTCCTGGAAGACAACCTCACACCCCTTCTCGGAGAGAAGGCGCACTCCGTTGACTTCACCCCCGCAGGCCAGAACGCTCTGCACAGCCGCGACGGACCGGGCGTTGCCGTGACCATTGGCGGCGGGGATCTCCGCCCGCCGCCAGGGGATCGTGTACGACACGCTCGCATCGAGGGGCGGGTTCCCGAGCGTGCGTGCGCCCGGTCCGGCCGGGTCGAAGGCGGCGAGCATCTCGGCTGTCGGCGCAGGCGGCGGGATGACCGGCGCCACGCGGTCATCGGCCGAAGCCGGCGTGCCGATGTGAAAGTCCGCTCCGAGCGGCCCAGCGACTTCGTCGGCGAAGAATCTGCCGATCGTTTGCCCGGTGATCCGGCGGACGACTTCGCCGACGAGGTAGCCCTGCGTTACGGCGTGATAACCGGAGGCCGTGCCGGGCTGCCACCACGGCTCCTGGGCAGCCAGGAGCGAAGTCGCCTTCTCCCAGTCGTAGAGGTCCTCGGTGGTCATGGGTTCGGACCAGCCCGAGAGCCCTGAAGTGTGGGAGAGAATGTGCCGGAACTCGATCTCGCCTTTGCCGCCGGCGGCGAACTCGGGCCAGTACTTCGCCACGGGGGCGTAGAGATCGAGCTCGCCGCGATCGGCAAGGATCAGCGAGCACAGGGCCGCCATCGTCTTGGTCGTGGACCACACGTTGATGATCGTGTCCTTCTCCCAAGGCGTCGATTTCGCCTCGTCGAGGTATCCACCCCAGATGTCGACGACGGGCTCGCCCGCGACAACGACCGCCACGGATGCCCCGAGGTCGTGGCCGGCGTCGAGGTTTGCGGAGAACACGTTGCTCACCTGCTCGAATCGGTCATCGCATGTTCCGTAGATCTCAGCCATGGTGGCGCAGCCTACCGATTCGATCGGGCACGCACGGAGAACACGCTCGGGGGTTGAGGCTCTCCCGTCGCGATCATCCCGTGAACTGCTCGAGCGACGCCACGAACGCCGAAGCGTCCTCGAACATCGAGCCGTAGCCCGCTCCAGGAAAGGTCACCGTCTGAGCTCCTGGGACAGCTACCGCGAGCTGGGCAGCGTCCGACGCAGGAAAAACGGTGTCGTCGGCACCGGAGGCCACCAGGCTCGGCACGGACACACTGTCGGTGGACTCCGCCAGCAACTCGCTCGACCAGACGTCGAGCTGGACGGCGCGTTCCTCGTCGAGCCCTGCCTTGGTGATCTCGTCGGGCAGCTCCGACCGGACGGTGACGAGCCATGCGGACGCGTCCGACGCGAAGGCGCCCGCCGAACCCGGCACGCTCGAGCCGAAGATCGTGGACGCCAACGACGCCGCCGTCGCCCACGGCGAGTTGAAGAGCGCCGCGATCGTGGTCGCCGGACGGACAGCGCCCGAGCCTCCTGTCGAGGTGTCGACGAGTACGAGTGAGCCGAGGCTGGCCGGATGCCGCTCCGCCAGCGCGAGGGCGATGTCACCACCAAGGCCCCAACCCACAACGGTCGGGTGTGCGAGCGACAACGCCTGGATCAGCCCTGCGGTCTCGTCAGCCAGCCACGAGAGCGTCACGGGCACGGTGGCGGACTGTGAGTACCCGACGCCCGGAAGGTCGAAGATGGTGACGGTGTAGTGATGGGCGAGCACCGACAAGAGGCTCGGCTCCCACCACGCCATCGTTCCGTCCTGACCCATGATGAGCAACAGGTCCTTACCCGAGCCGAAACGGCGAAAGGCCACGTGCTCGATGTTCAGGTATCCCTGCTGTCCCGCAGTCGGGAGTGGCGCAGTCGAGCTGCCGGCAGGGACGGCGACCACGGGCACTCTCGCCGCCGGCCCGAGGAACGACTCGCTTCCCGTAGGCGACGTGCCAGAGAGCGGCACCGGTGCAGCCAGTGTGGTCGTGGGGATGGGCCTTGACGTCGATCCAGGCTGACTCGACGACGTAGATGTCGAGCTAGTGGACGTGTCTTGGTGGGCCGAGCATGCGCCCAACACGACCGTCACGACGACAAGCGCGCCCAACGCCGCTCGCGGCGGCATCCAGTTCGTCACACGACCCGCCCCTGTGGCATCGTGTCGGCCGCGCCGGGAATGCCGGCTCGCGATGGCACCGCGCTTCGGGTGCGACGGAACTGGGGTTGCTCGGTGGGTTGTCTCGAGGGAAAGGTTGCGATCGTCACCGGCGCCGGCGGCGGCATCGGCAGGTCGGAGGCGCTTGCGCTCGCCGCCGAAGGAGCCGCCGTCGTGGTGAACGATCTCGGTGGCGATCTCGCCGGCAAGCTGGAGAGCTCCTCCGGGGCGGCAGAGGTCGTTGCTCTCATCGAGGGAGCCGGCGGGCGGGCCTGTGCCAACGATGGCGACGTCGCCAGCTACGCAGGCGCGGAACGGATCGTCGCCGACGCCCTCGATCACTTCGGTCGGCTCGACATCCTCGTGAACAACGCCGGCATCCTGCGGGACCGCATGTCGTTCAACATGCCGGAGGAGGACTTCGACGACGTCGTGCGCGTGCACCTGAAGGGTCACTTCTCCATGGCACGCACGGCCGGTGCGTACTGGCGCGAGCGTCACAAGGCCGGCGACGCCGTCGCCGGCCGCATCGTCAACACCACGAGCGAGGCCGGGCTGTTCGGCAGCGCCGGCCAGTCGAACTACGCCGCCGCAAAGGGGGCCATCGCTACCCTCACGATCACCCTCGCGCGGGAGTACGAGCGATTCGGGGTCACCGTGAACGCCATCGCTCCTCGGGCGCGCACACGCATGACCGTGTCCGCTCTCGGCCCCCTCGAGCCCGAGCCCGGCACGTTCGACTCCTGGGCACCCGAGAACGTCGCCCCCGTCGTGGCGTGGCTCGCGAGCGATGCAGCGGCCGGCATCAGTGGCCAGTTCTTCGTGGTGTGGGGCGGCGCGGTCCATCTCGTCGCCCCCTACTCGCCCGTTGCCAGCTTGAGGAGGGACAGCGCTTGGACTGTCGGCGAGCTGACCGAGCACCAGCACGAGTTGTTCGCGGATCGTTCGAGCGGCGTACCGAGTTTCCCGCTCGGCGCCTGACCGGCCGCGCCGCCATCTTGGCGGGTGTGGCAGGTGCGGCGGGTGCCGTCACGGCCAAGCGCGCAACAGGCGTCGCAGGGCGCCGCACGCGAGCGCGATGGCCTCACGCCGCCGGCTCGCGACCCGACCTCCATCGGATTCTCCCGAGGCGTTTCGGAGACACGTAGCCGTTGTCCGCGAACCAACGCGCCGACCGGACGAGCGCCTCGCGCGCCGGGCGTGACACGTAGCCGAGCTCCCGGCGCGCCCGGTCGTCGGAAAAGATCATCTGGGTCGTGGCCATCCTGGCGCCTTCGAGCGGTACGGACGGTGGGCGGCGGGCGATACGCCCTTCGACGAGCTCGGACACGTGCCCAGCTGCGAGCGTGACGCCCGAGGGGACCCGCAGGGCGGGCCGCGGGAGGCCCGTTTCGTCGGCCAGTGTCCCGAGGATCTGCCGAAATGACATGTTCTCGCCACCGAGCACGTAGCTGCGCCCCTGGCCTCCGCGCTCGAGGGCGCCGACATGACCGACGGCGAGGTCATCGACGTCCACGACATTGAGCGACGTTTCGACCCAGGCGGGAATACGGCCATTCAGGAAGTCGAGCACAATCCGTCCCGTGGGCGTGGGTGCTCGGTCCCGTGGTCCCACGGGCAGCGTCGGCTGCACGAGCACGACCGGCTGGCCCTCGGCGCCGGCGCGGAGGACCTCGTGCTCGGCGACGTACTTCGAGCGCTTGTAGCTGCCGAAGAGGTGCTCGATCCGCGGCCACCGGCTCTCGTCTGCCGGCACGCCCGAGTCCGTGTCGTCGAGACCGATCGTGCCGACGGTGCTCGTGTACACGACTCGCTCGCAGCCCGCCCGACGGGCGGCGTCGAGGACATTGAGCGTGCCCCCGACGTTCACGTCGTAGAACTCGTGGGGGTCGGGTGACCAGAAGCGGTACAGGGCGGCGACATGAAACACGACTCTGGCGCCCTCGATCGCCTTTCGCACGGCGTCGGCGTCCCGCATGTCGGCGTCGATGCGCTCAACCTCGAGACCGTCGACACTGGTCTGGTCGGCGCCCGGTTGAAGCACGGCGACGACGCGAGCCCCTCGATCCAACAGGACACGCGTGACGGCCGATCCGATGAAACCGGCCGCGCCGGTCACCACGACGCGATCGCCGGCGCCGAGCGCGACGCCCCGTGGTTGGTCTTCCCCGCCCATCGTGCTCAGACCCGCTCCCGCTGCAGGGCGCTCTTGGCAAGGGTCTTGCCGAACTCGAACAACAGGGCCGAGTTGCGATGGGCGTCACCGAGCACGTCGTCGAGTGCAGCCACGAAGTAGTCGACTTCCTCCTGGCCGGCGATGAGCGGCGGGAGCAGCTTGATGATGTTGACGTTGTCCGCCGCCACCTGGGTGAGTACGCGATGACGTTGGAACAGCGGTCCGACGACGAGTTGCGAGAACAGGCCCTTGCGGGCGGTCTCCAGCATCTTCCAGCGCGACTTGAGGCGCAGGGACGACGGCTCGCCGAACTCGATGCCGATCATGAGCCCCTTACCCCGGACCTCCTTGAACAGCTCGTAGCGTTGGAGGAGGGGAGCGAGCGCCACGGAAAACGCCTCACCGGTCGCCCGCGCCCGCTCGACGATCCTTTCGTCATCGAGGGTTTGCAGAGTTGCGAGCCCTGCCACCATCGCCAGTTGGTTCCGCCCGAACGTCGACGAGTGCACGACCGCCCGCTCCATCTTGGAGTAGACGCCGTCGAAGACCTCGGCTGAGCAAAGGGTCGCCCCGACGGGGACATAGCCGCCCGAGAGGGCTTTCGACACGGTGATCATGTCGGGAGCGAGCCCGTAATGCTCGTACGCCCACATCCTTCCGGTGCGACCGAGCCCTGTCTGGACCTCGTCGGCGACGAAGAGGGTGCCGTGCCGGCGGCAGAGCGACTGCACGCCCGTCCAATAGGCGTCGTCGGCCATGTAGACGCCTTTGCCCTGAATCAGCTCGACGACGAAGGCGGCGACGTCCCCGCGACGCAGCTCACGCTCGAGCGGCTGAAGATCCCCGAACGGCACGGGGTCACAGCCAGGAAGCAACGGCCCGAAACCCCCCCGAAACTCCGTCCCGCCGTTCAACGACAGGGCACCATTCGTGAGCCCATGAAAGGAGTGGTCGGCATGCAGCACGCGAGGACGTTTCGTCGAGTACTTGGCGAACTTGATCGCACACTCGACGGCTTCGGCGCCGGAATTCGAAAAGAAACACCGCTCGAGTCCTTCGTGCGTCCTTCCCAGGAGCGCCTCGGCAAGGAGCCCGGGCAGGAGCGCGCAGTCGAGTTGCGCGAGGTTGGGGAGATCGAGCTCGATGGCGTCGATGAGCGCCTTCTTCAGCGTCGGATGCGAGCGCCCGAGAGCAAAGACGCCGAAGCCGGAGAGGAAGTCGAGATAGCGCTCGCCCGATCGGTCGTAGAGATAGCAGCCCTCCCCGCGCTCGTAGAACCGGTCCATCCCGAGCGTCTTCAACACTTTTGCGAGCTGCGGGTTCAGGTACTCGGAATGCAGGCGGAAGTTCTCGCCGCGGCGCGCATCCATCAGTTCGTGCAAGTCGAAGCTCATCAGGCCTCCGGAGTCGATGCCGGCGACCTTATCCGGCGAGGCCGGCAAATCCCTGACGGTAGGCTGCTGGCATGTCAGCTACCCTCCGACAAAGTGGTCGCGAGGGCCTGGACGAAGGCGCCGCTACAGGGGCACGCGCCGGCCAGAGCGGGCACGTCGCCCCCGGCAACGTCCACGAGGTCCTCAGCCGCCATCTCCTCCTCGACGGCTACCCGATGGTGCTCGATACCGCCAAGAGCCACGGATCCTGGCTCGTGGACGCAAGAGACGGCACCGAGTATCTGGACTTCTACACGTTCTTCGCCTCGGCGCCGCTCGGGCTCAACCCTCCCGGTCTCGCAGACGATCCCGAGTTCATGCGCGAGCTGGCGCAGGCGGCCGCCAACAAGCCGGCGAACTCGGACTTCCAGACCACGTACTTCGCCGATTTCGTCGAGACCTTCACACGTGTTCTCGGGGATCCGGAGCTCCCCCACCTGTTCTTCATCGAAGGCGGGGCGCTCGCCGTCGAGAACGCTCTCAAGGTCGCCTTCGACTGGAAGTCACGCCGCAACCAGGCCGCAGGCCGCTCGCCCGATCTCGGTACCCGCGTGCTGCACCTGCGGTACGCCTTCCACGGTCGGAGCGGCTACACCATCTCGCTGACGAACACCGACCCAGCGAAGGTCGACCGATTCCCCAAGTTCGACTGGCCGCGTATCTCCTCCCCGGCGGTCACGTTCCCCTTGACGGAGCACCTCGCGGAGATCGAGGCGTTGGAGGCTGTCGCTGTGGCCGAGGCAACGGCGGCATTCGCGGCGCACCCGCACGACATCGCATGCTTCGTGGCGGAACCGATCCAGGCCGAGGGAGGCGATCGGCACCTGCGTGGCGAGTTTCTCCAGGCGATGCAGGAGCTCTGCCACCGTCATGATGCGCTCCTCGTGCTGGACGAGGTGCAGACCGGGTGCGGCGTCACGGGGACGCCGTGGTGCTACCAACAGCTTGGCCTTCAGCCCGATGTCGTCGCCTTCGCCAAGAAAGTGCAGCTCGGTGGCGTGATGGCAGGTCACCGGGTCGAAGAGGAGCCGCGCAACGTCTTCCAGGTCCCCAGCCGGATCAGCTCGACTTGGGGCGGCAATCTCACCGATATGGTGCGCTCGACCCGACTGCTGCAACTGATCGAATCGACGGGAGCCATCGAAAATGCCGCTCGAGTCGGAGCCCGCCTCCTCGAGCGATTGTCCGAGCTGGCGGCCGACAGGCCCGGGATCGTCACCAACCCACGCGGCCGAGGACTCCTTGCCGCCGTCGACCTGCCGTCTGGTGCGGTGCGCGACGAGCTCCTGACGTCACTTCGGGTGAACGAGCACGTGCTCGCTCTCGCCTGCGGGGAGCGGACGCTCCGCTTCCGGCCGGCGCTCTCCGTGACGGCTGCTGAGATCGATGACGGCTGCGACGCGCTGGCTCGCGTGGTTCAGAAACTGGAGGGATGAGCGTGAGGAAGACCTGCTCTTCGATCATCGCGGGCAAAGTCACCGACGACGACCGCGGCGGACGCATGACGTCCACGAATCCGGCACACCTGACCGACGTCGTGGCTGACGTCGCCCTCGGCGACGGTGTCACGTTCCTCGAAGCGTGCCGCGTCGCCAAGGCGGCTCAACCGTCCTGGGCGAACGTCCCGGCGCCGATACGCGGCCGCGTCATCGCCGAGATCGGGCGCCTCGTCGAGGCGAACGCCGAGGCCCTCGCCTGGCTCGTCACCCGTGAGGTCGGCAAGCCGTACGCCGAAGCACTCGGCGAGGTGCAGGAGATCGTCGACACGTGTGACTTCTTCCTCGGCGAAGGGCGCCGCCTCTATGGCGAGACCGTGCCGTCCGAGATGCACGACAAGGCCTTGTTCACTTTCCGCATGCCTGTCGGGACGCTGGCGGTCATCACGGCGGGCAACTTCCCGGTCGCCGTGCCGTCGTGGTACCTCGTGCCGGCCCTGCTCTGCGGCAATACGGCGGTGTGGAAGCCAGCTGAGTACTCCGCCGCTGTCGCCACCGCCCTCTACGAGCTCTTCGTGGCAGGCGGACTGCCGGAAGGAACGCTGAACCTCGTACTTGCCGACGGTGCAGCCACCTTTGCCGGCCTCGAGGCGGGGCTGTCCGAGCACGTGATCGACAAGGTCGGTTTCACGGGCTCGTCCGCTGTGGGGTCGCGCATCGGCGAGCTCACCGGCCGACACGTCCAGTCCGCCTGCCTCGAGCTCGGCGGCAAGAACCCCATGGTGATCATGCCGGACGCCGATATCGACCTGGCGGTCGACGGGGCGCTCTTCTCCGGCTTCGGCACCGCCGGTCAACGCTGCACGTCGCTCGGCACTGCCGTCGTGCACGAGTCGTTGCACGACGAATTCCTCTCGAGGCTCGTGGAGCGGCTCGAGGATGCCGCCATCGGTGACCCGAACGAAGCGGTGCTCTACGGACCGATGCTCGACGGACGATTCGCCGACCGATTCGACGAGTACCTCCGAGACCTCGTCGAACCCCATCACAGGTTGCTCGGCAGCAGTGCGACCGGCCGGATCACGTCCGGCAAGGGGCGGGCGGGTTTTGTCGGCGATCCGGACGAGGGTGTCTTCTGCCACCCGACCATCGTCGACGGCGTCGGCCTCGAGGACGAGATCGCCCGGACCGAGACGTTCGGGCCGATGATCGGCGTGGCGTCGTTCAGAGAATTCGACGAGGCCATGGCGATCAGCAACTGCTCGGGCTTCGGCCTCTCCTCGGCGATCTATACGAGCTCGCCCGAAGCAGTGTTCAAGTTCCGTCAGCGGATCAGCGCCGGCATGATCAGCGTCAACAATTCGACGTCCGGTGCCGAGGCGCACCTTCCCTTCGGCGGGAACGGGCAATCCGGCAACGGGAGCCGACAAAGCGGCAAGTGGGTGCTCGACCAGATGACAAGGTGGCAGTCCATGAACTGGGACTACTCCGGGCATCTGCAGAAGGCGCAGATGGACACCGATGCCGTCAAGGCTGACCGGGGCTTCCGTCTGGAGGACTGAGGCTGACGGCTGGCGCCTTCGACAGCGCCTTGGCCGCACGTGAGGAGCAACTGCCTCAGCCAGGCTGTGTGAGCCCTTCCGGTGGGCGAGAAGTGCCCGTGTAGGGACGCGACATCGGACCGATCGCGTTGAGATCGACCTCGATGAGGTATGGCGCCGGGCCGCTGAGCGCCTGGCGGACCGCCTTGCCGAAGTCCGCCGTCGTCGAGACTCGGGTCGCGCCCACGCCGAGCGCACCCGCCAGCGCCACGAAGTCAGGGGTCCCGAGCTCGACTCCGATCCGCCCGGCGTCTTGGCCGTACTGCTTGTCCTGGATGTTGCGGAGGATCCCGTAGCCGCCATCACAGAACACGATCACGACGACCGGCAGCTGTTCGACGGCGAGCGTCGCCAGCTCGGCGATCGTCAACATGACCCCGCCGTCGCCCGCCATCAGGACGACGGGGTCAGGCTGACCGCTCCCGGCACTTACGACGGCCGCCGCGCCCGCACCGATCGCATGGGCGAGACCGAGCCCGATGGCGAAGCCGTTCGGCATGATCGCAGCCCGTGAGCGCCCGACCGGTAGCAGCCGGTTGCCCCAGGTGTAGGCCGGGATCGTGGCGTCCTTGACGACGACCCTGTCTGTCGAGATGGCAGCGCTGAGCTCGTCGAGGAGCCCCTCCTGGGCACCGATCACGTGCCGCAACCTCGAGCGAGCCGCCGCCGTCACCTCGGCGACCCGTTCGGGCCAGCCGTCCTCGGTGCCTGGGCGCTGCTCGTCGAGCGCTTCCAGGATCGCCCCTACGACGGCCTTGGCGTCGCCGCGCACGGCCGCGGCCGGCTCGTAGTTCACGGCCGGACGTTCAGGGACGACGTCGATCTGAACGATCGTGCCCGGGAGTTGCATCTTCCAGTTCTCTGTGTTGGGACCCTGATAGCGGGTGCCGATGGCCACGAGCACATCGGCGTCTGCACACAGCTCACGCACATCAGGGTCCCAAGCCAGGTTGCCAATGCAGGCGGGGTCGTCTTCGGGGAGCACGCCACGGCCGTTGGGGCTGGTGATCAGGCCCGCGCGGAGACGATGAACGAGCTCGGCAACCTCTTCCTCGGCGCCGGCAGCGACCGCGCCGCCGCCGGCCCAGACGAGCGGCCTCCGAGCGGCTGTCACGAGCTCGACGGCCAGGCTCAGCTCGTCCCGATCCGGTGCAGCCACCAGCGTCGGTGCCAGGAGTCCGGCCAGCGCCTCGGAGGACATCGGTGCGGCGTCGGCGTACTGCAGGTCGATCGGCAGCTCGACCGAAACCGGTCCGCGGGGGGCCGACATCGCCTGCGAGACCGCCGACGCGACGACGGCGGCGATCTCGTCTGACGTCCCGGCGCGGTGCACGCCCTTGGAGAGGGACGCCAACATCTCAGGCTGGTGAGGGACCTCATGGATGAACCCCCGCCCCCGGTCGAGGAATTGCGTCTCGATCTGTCCCGTGAGATGCAGCACCGGTGACCCCGAGACGGACGCCTCGAGCAGGCCGCCCATCGCGTTCGCAGCCCCGGGTCCGGTCGAGGTGATGAAGACGCCGAGCTTGCCGGTCACCCTGGCGTAGCCGTCGGCGGCGCCGGACGCCCCTTGCTCGTGGCGAACGGTGATCGCTCGGATTCCTCCCCGTCGTCGGATGGCGTCGTAGATCGGCAGGTTGTGCACGCTCGGGATGCCGAAGAGGACCTCGACACCGGCCTGTACGAGTACGTCGACGACGGCGTCGCCGCCGGTGTTGTGATCCATGGGTCGGGTTTCTTTC
>Ga0182018_10004532_pt1 | contig 11614 bp, 11 predicted proteins | sample 812P2MmetaG_FD_120490 | JGI IMG/M metagenome (GOLD analysis project Ga0182018, IMG submission 120490) | Permafrost microbial communities from Stordalen Mire, Sweden - 812P2M metaG | ecosystem: Environmental > Terrestrial > Soil > Wetlands > Permafrost | place: Sweden: Stordalen | collected...
CAGCATATTTTGTGCCATGAGTCAAGGGCGCGTTAAGCACATGCGTCAAATCTTTAATGAGTGCTTCTTTGTCTCGATAGCGCGAATTTGTCTTTTTAGCCACCGTCTTCTCCCGTTGTACTTCGATACCTAGATGCGTTGGAAGGCGCGTTGTATCTCCTTATGAGAATACCGCAACGCGATGGGGCGGCCGTGCGGGCAGCTGGTGGGATGCTCGGTCTTGCCCAGCTCGGCGAGCAGCCAGTCGATCTTGGCGGGCTCCAGCGGCATATTGACCTTGATTGCGGCGTGGCAGGCGATGGAGGCGGCGATGCGGCGGCGGCGGGTCTCGGCGTTCTCGGTCTGCGCCTCGCGGTCGGGGACGGCGAGGACTTCCTCGAGCATGCGCTCCAGCTCGCGGCCTTCGAGGCCAACCGGCGCGGCCTTGATGGCGAGGGTGCGCGGGCCGAAGGGTTCGGCCTCGAAGCCGTTGAGGTCGAGCTCGCGCGCGATGGCGGCGAAGGAGACCATCTGCGCGGGGAGCAGGTCGATGAGCACGGGCATCAGCAGGCGCTGGCGCTGGACCTGCTCCACCTCGCGGTCGCGCAGGATTCTTTCGAAGAGCACACGCTCGTGGGCGACGTGCTGATCGATGATCCACAGGCCTTCATCGTTGGCAGCGAGGATGAAGGAGTCGCGCAGCTGGCCGAGGGGCTTGAGGGTGGAGAGCGCGTTGAGGGTTTCGGAGGGGCTGTCGGGTGCGAAGGGTTCGGTTACGACTGCGGTTGCTGGCTCGGTCTCGTAGCCGACGGCGATCCCATGGTCGGAGAAGGCGAGGCGGCCGGGCGATGCGGGAGCCGTTGGTGCGCGCAGGGTGAAGTCTGTGGCGTCGGCGGCGGATGGGTTGGGTTCGGACTCGGCGACGAGGCGCGGCGAGAAGACGGTGTCGCCGGGCGGGCCGGGCATCGGGCTGACATCAATTAATAGAGATGCGCTGGCGTGGGCGGTGGGGTTGAGGGCGCCGGCGAAGCTGGCCGCGGGGCGCGCCGTCATCAGTGTGGTGCGGACGGTGTCGCGGATGAAGTCATGCACGAAGCTTGGCTGGCGGAAGCGGACTTCGGTCTTGGCGGGATGCACGTTGACGTCGACCTCCTGCGGCGGCATTTCGAGAAAGAGAAGGACGACGGGGTAGGAGGTGGGCGGAATGATGTTGCGATAGGCCTCGGTGAGGGCGTGGAGGACGACGCGGTCGCGGACGAGGCGGTGGTTGACGAAGACGTATACGGAGTTGCGATTCAGCTTTTGCAGTTCGGGTTTGGAGACGAAGCCGGAGATGCGCAGGAAGCCGGGGTCGGGCGGCGCGTAGTCGGCCTCGCGCTTCCAGGGCGGCGGTTCGGGCAGGCCGGCGCGGGCGAAGTCGATCTCGGCGGCAGTGGGGAGCATGAGCGCGGCGGTGTCGCGGCCAAAGATCTGGAAGAGGCGATCTGAAGCTGTTGGGACCGCCGGAGCTACCAAAAGCGCCTGGGTCGCGGAGTGCAGCTCGAAGTGGCGCGACGGATGGGCGAGCGCGTAGTGGGTGACGAGCGCGGCGATGTGCGCGAGCTCGGTCTGCTCGGACTTGAGGAATTTGCGGCGGGCGGGCGTGTTGTAGAAGAGGTCGCGGACGGCGATGGTGGCGCCGACGGGCAGGCCGGAGTCTTCGACGCGGAGGATGTTGCCGCCGGCGATCTCGACAGTGGTGCCTGTAGCATCTTCTTCGGCACGCGTCTCCAGCGTGAGGCGCGAGACGCTGGCGATGGAGGGCAGCGCCTCGCCGCGAAAGCCGAGGGTGCGGATGGCCAGGAGGTCGTCCGAGGTGCGGAGTTTGGAGGTGGCGTGGCGTTCGAAGGCGAGCAGCGCGTCGTCGCGCACCATGCCGTGTCCGTTGTCGACGATGCGGATGAGCTTGCGGCCGCCGCCTTCGACCTCGATGCGGATGCGCGTGGCGCCCGCGTCCAGCGCATTTTCCAGCAACTCCTTGACGACAGAGGCGGGCCGCTCGACCACCTCGCCGGCGGCGATCTGGTTGGCCACCTGGTCGGAAAGAATGCGAATGCGCCCCATCGCTCGATTGTAGAGCGGGCGGCGCATCTGTAGAGTGGCCGGAACATGGCCCTCTGAAAATCGCCTGGACCGGCGTACACTTGGGCCATGGCGAGCGCGACCCAGATCCCGGTGTCCGAGTATCTCGATACCATCTATCATCCCGACCGAGAGTACGTCGATGGAGAACTGCGGGAGCGTAACGTGGGCAAATGGGAACATGCGAGAGTGCAGTGGTTGCTGGCCGGGTGGTTCGTCAAGCATGAATCGGCCTGGAACGTTATCGGCAGTACCGAACAGAGAGTGCGCATCACGCCGACGCGCATACGCATTCCTGATCTCGTGGTGCTTCGACCGGGGCCGCAGCCGGACATCCTTACCGACCCGCCGCTGCTGGTCATTGAAGTTCTATCGCCCGATGACAGTTATTCGGACCTACAGGAGCGTTGCCAGGACTACTGGCAGATGGGCGTCGAGACGGTCTGGATCGTCGATCCGAAGACGCGCAGCGGCCGGATGTGCTCGGGGGCCGATTGGATTGCGGCGGAACGACTCGAAGTTGCAGGCACTCTGATCCATGTCCCTCCCCCGGCGCGTTTCGCGCAGCTCCAGGGTCCGGCTTGGGCGCAATCGAGCGGCGGGCAATAGTCGCCGGATTGCCTACTTCTTTTTCTTACCCTTCTTGGTAGTGCCGCTATTCTTCTTTTCGCTCTCGCCGATGGTGTGGAGGCGCATGAAGTTAGTTGCGCCGGTCCTGGATTGCGTGCCTGCAACGATGCCCACAATCTGCCCGGTACGCACATAGTCGCGGGCCACCAGAATCTCCTCGGCCAGGCGCACCAGCTGGTCGGTGTCGCTGAAGCGCTCGCACAGGATCGGGTAGGTGCCCCACAAGAGCATCGACCGGTTGATGACACTCTCAAACGGCGAGAGCGAGAAGATGGGAGGCTCCGGACGGTACTTTGAGAGCAGCCGTCCGCTGAGGCCGGTCTCCGTGAAGATCGCAATCGCGGCAAGCTCAAGGTCTTCGGCCGAGTGGGCCATGCACTCGCAGATGGTTTCGGCCACGGAGAGGCGAGTGGTGCGTGGGCGCCGCGCGCGCACCGGTGGGTCGATGCGGATCTGGTACTCGGTCTCGGCCACGATGTTGGCCATCATCGCCACCGTCTCCACGGGGTACTTGCCGGCCGCGGTCTCGCCCGAGAGCATCACGGCGTCCATGCCGTCGTAGATCGCGTTGGCCACGTCGGACGCCTCGGCGCGCGTGGGCCGCGGGTTTTCGATCATCGATTCGAGCATTTGGGTCGCGGTAATGACCGGTTTGCGGTACTCCGACGCGCGGCGGATGATGTGCTTCTGGATGGCGGGCACCTTCTCCGGCGGCACCTCCACGCCCAGGTCTCCGCGCGCGACCATAATGGCGTCGGCCACCTCGAGGATGGAGTCCAGATGCTCGACCGCCTGCGGCTTCTCCAGCTTGGCCACGATCCACGCATCTGACTTGAGGGCGACGAGGCGGCGCTTGACATGGCGTACGTCGTCGGCGGTGCGCACAAACGAAACGGCGACTACATCCACGCCCTGGCCGATGGCGAAGATGAGATCTTCCTCATCTTTCTCCGTCAACGATGGGACCTTGACCGGGATTCCCGGCAGATTGATTCCCTTGTTCTCGCCCAGCATCCCGCCGTTGACGATCTCGCAGGCCACATCCGCGCCGCTGATGCGGTCCACGCGTAGCTCGATCAGTCCATCCGAGAGCAGGATGCGCGAGCCGCGTTCCAGGTTCTCGGCCAGCGTCTTGAAGGTGGTGCCCACCAGCGACGCCGAGCCCGCGATCTCCCTTGGCGTGATGGTGAGGCGCTCGCCCGCGAGAAGTTGCACCGGCTTGTGGTCCTTCAATTTGCCGGTGCGGATCTTTGGCCCCTGCAGGTCGGCCAGAATGCAGATGGGCTTGTGCTCCGCGGCTGCCACATCGCGCACCATCCGGATCAGCTCGCCCTTCTGCGCGTGGCTGCCGTGGGAGAAGTTGAGGCGGGCCACGTCCACGCCGGCGCGCACCAGCTTGCGAAAGATATCGGGCGTGCTGCACGAAGGGCCCAGGGTCGCAACGATCTTGGCGCGGCGGCTGTGCGTCATGCCGCCAATGCCATCGTCAGTGCCGAAAGCATGGAAGGCGTTGGAGCTACTTAGGGTGCCCGGTGTATCCATCGGTGGGTTTGAATCCTTGTGCCTGGAGGTGCGGGGTTAAGGTTGAAGTGACGAACCTCATTCTACCCGCGCGCGCAGGGATGTGTCTCAACAGGCCCTGGAAGAATGACCCTTCCGGATTCACGTTGCGGAGGCTAGCCGCTGTTGCCGACTGGGGTGGGCACAGATTCGGGCGGCGGCAAAGCAGCTGCACGCTCACTCGACCGGCGGTCAAACTGCGCATTGAACTCCGCTCCGCAGAGAACGCTGAGAGAGACGATATAGAGCCACAGGAGCAACGCGATGGCCGCTCCGATTGAGCCGTAGACCTCGGAATAGTTAGCGAAGCGCGTGACGTACCAGCCAAACGCCAGGGTGGTCAGGAACCACATCGCCGTCGCCACCACTGCTCCGGGCAGTGTGGGAATCCAGGCCTGCGGCGCGAGGATCGCAGCCTGTCCTTGCAACGCGCCGAGGTGCCTGCCCGGTGTCCCGCGCGGCTTCGTCACCTCCGGCCTCGTTCCCTCCGATCCGGGCAGCGGAGTCCCGAAGTGGTAGATGAGGGCGATCAGCCCCACGCTGGCGCCCAACGCCACGCCCCAGCGGATCAGCAGCGCCACCGCATAGATCAGCTCGCGCACGTGGGGGGCGGCGGTTGGCGCAATCCAGGCCGTCACGGTGTGCCCAAAGACCACCAGCAGGCTGGCAACCGCAAGCGGCACCAGTGACAGCGGGACGAGCCCAAAGGTGCGCGCCCTGCGCTGCCAGAAGGTCCAGCTTTGCCTCGGCAGGTTGCGCGCGCGGCGAAAGCCCTCCATTAATGTCGCGATCACGTTGGATGCGCCGAAGAAGCTGACAAATCCGGCGCCCACCAGCGCGCGCACCGAATGCGCGTGCTTTGGAGAGTTCTCGAACGCCGCATCCAGCAGCGGGCTCACCCCCGGCGGCAGAACGCGATCGAAGAAGGCCGCGAGCTGGAAGCGCACCGGCGCTGTATCCGGGAGCAGGCCGATGACGGCGGCGGCTACGATGAGCGCGGGAAAGATGGCGATGATGGCGGAGTAGGCGGTCGACTGGGCGAGGTTCAGGCAGTCGTGGGCGAGGACGCTCAACAGGGTCCGGTGCATGGTCCGCGACAGCACCCGATAGATGAAGACAATGCGATGTGTTGCCTCGGCCCAACGACCGTGGCGAGCGGATGCCCGGGGCGCCTTTGGGGCCAGCTGTGCGGTCGTTTTGGAGCCCGATGCGCTCAGCTCTTCCACTTTTCCAGGAACGCAGTCAGCGAGCCCGGCTCCATGTGGCGCATGTCGTCAAACTCCCCGTTCTTCTGCACGAACAGCACTCTGCCGTATGCGTTCAGCACTGCCAGCGCGGGCACTCCCTTGTTAAGGGGTACACCATACTTCGCGGCGATGCCCAGGTTCGCGTCCATGTGTCCGATCCACACATGCACCAGGACGAAGTGCTTCTGCAGCAGGTCGGCGTTGGGCTGCTGATGGAAGTAGATGTCGAGCACCTGGCAGTCGCCGCACCAGTCGCCGCCAAAGTCGACGATGACCCGCTTGTTCTCGCGTTTGGCCTGGGCCAGCGCCGCGGTGAGGTCGGCCGAGGGGTCGGCGGTCTCGGAGTAGATGTGCTTGCCGGTGGTGATTTGCGCCGCCGCCGGCTGGGTTTCGCCAAACGGGAGTGAGCCAACAACCAGGAGGAAAAGAGGAACGAAGCAGGCCTGATGCCTGCGCGGGGACGACGGACGGATCGGCATTGCTTCTACTCCTGGACTCAATGGGCGACAAGCGGCGGCTGCGCGGCACCCGCTGGATTCGCTTCCATGATGCATGAGGTTCTTGCCCAATGGCAAAAGCGCGGCTGGCTGAAGCTAGAGCCCTCCGGCGGAGGCCGACCCGCGCTGGTGTATTCTGGTGGCAACAGCGATGATTTTTTCCAAAGATTACGTAGGCTATCTGGCGCGCCAGACGGTGAAGCAGCTCGTGGATGCGAAGATGATCGAGTCCGACAAGCTGGCGGTGGTGAATGAGCGCGTGACCGCCGCGATGATCGAGGAGCTGGCCCTCGAAGACCGCATTAACGACGAAGTCCGCGTCATCCTGGAGGCCTTCCAGGACGACATGCGCAAGACCGGCGCGAGCTATCCGGAGATGTTCAAGAAGGTGAAGAACGAGCTGGCGCGCAAGTACAAGGCGGTGCTGTGAGGGTCTCGCGCGACAAAGTGAACAAGCTGGCGCACACCGTGGCCGACACCCTGGCGGAGATTCCGGAGGTCGACTTTCTGGAGGACCGCAACACCATCCGCCAGGAGGCGCGCAAGGCGCTGGAACATCTGCTGGCGGAAGAGACCAAGCTGGACGCGGCGGCGCGGCTGAAGATCGCGTCGCAACGCAAGATCATCGTCGAAGGCTCGCAGGAGTGGGACATCCTGTATCGGAAGTATTACAACGACGAAGTGAAGAAGCTGGGGCTGTAGGTGCTGCGGCTCGCCGGATTGTCATCCTGAGCGTAGTGAAGGACCTGCTTCTCCCCGCCCCCCTCGCGCATTTGAATCCACCCATCTTTGAATCTACCCATCCCCGCTGCTATAGTTGAGGGTGCACTGGAGAGCGCATCCTCCTGTCTCCCGCGATGGCGTTATGGTGTAACTGGTTAACACGCCGCCCTCTCAAGGCGGAGAGTCCGGGTTCGAGCCCCGGTAACGCTACCAAACTCATATCGATTACGTACAAGTTTCACGCTGGAAATCTCTCAGCGGCGCGAGCCTTGGCCTTGGCTGCCTCTTCCTCTCGATTGCGTGGCGGCGCATTGGTTTCCAGCGAATAGAGAAGCTGAGTCGAGATCACGGCAACGGCATCAATTGCGGCCAGGAATGCGACTTCATTCGCCTTCGACGGCTTATTGAAGCCGCTGATCTTTCGGACGAACTGAAGGGACGCCGCTCGAATCTCCTCCGGGGTGACGGGCGGATCGAAGTTGAAGAGCATTTTGATGTTTCGGCACATAGCGAAATACCCTCATCCATTCCGACTTGAAGCCATGCCTGAGTAGTTTATCTTTGGCGGGCTGTCCGAGGCTTCGCTATTTGAGAAAATTGAGATGGAAACGCGGTAGCATCGTCCTTACGATTGCCATGCGAACGACACCGCTCTGCCTCTTCCTCCTTGCGCCGCATTTGTTGGCCCAGCCGCCTGCGCCCGTACCCGCATCGTTCGCTACCTGCACCCTCTGTCACGGGGGCGATGCCAGCGGCACTGCGCGCGGTCCTAGTATTCTGCCCTTCGTTGCGTCCCATTCTGATGAGGAGATCACTGGGGTGGTGCGCAACGGCCGGCCCGGCAAGGGCATGCCCGCCTTCGATCTCAGCGACGCTGAGATGAAACTGCTGATCGCGCACCTGCGGAGTCTGGGTAGCCCGCAGCCCGCAACAACGGGCGGTGCGGCGGCACCGGGGCGTGGTCGCCGTGGAGGCGCAATGTTCCAACCGCGCCCGGCGACGATTAAGCTTCAGGATGGGCGCATGCTAGATGGCACGCTTACCAGCTCCACGCAGTTCAGCGCGACGCTGTTGACCGCCGACGGAAAATTCCATCTGTTGGCGCGCAGCGGCGGGATCTACTCCGAGCGCGCGATTGGGCCGAAACGCGACTGGCCCAGCTATGACGGCAGCTACTCCGGCAACCGTTATAGTTCGCTCGATCAGATCAATACCGGCAATGTGAAGCGCCTGGCGCCCGCGTGGATCTTTCCCGTTCCCGACGCGCCCCGGCTGGAGGTGACGCCGGTGGTGGTGGACGGCGTGATGTACATTACCGGGCCGAACGAGGCGTATGCGCTGGACGCGGTCAGCGGCCGGCAGATATGGGCGTTCCGCACGCCGCGCACTCCGGGCCTGCTGAGCGAGGCGGGCGGCGGGGCGAACCGCGGAGTGGCGCTGGCGGGTGACCGCGTCTTCATGATCACGGACAACGCGCATCTGCTGGCGCTCGACCGCCTGACCGGACACAAGCTGTGGGATGTGACGATGGCGGACACCAAGGAGGGCTACAGCGCGAGCGCGGCGCCGCTGGTCATCGGCGACCTGGTGCTGTCCGGCATCGCCGGCGGCGACGAGGGCGCGCGCGGCTTCCTCGACGCGTACCGCGTGGACACGGGTGAGCGGGCCTGGCGATTCTGGACGATTCCGTTGCCCGGCGAGAAGGGCTCGGAGACCTGGGTGGGCAGCGCGCTGCAACACGGATGCGGCGCGACGTGGATCACCGGCTCCTACGACGCTGCGCTGGGGTTGGTCTACTGGGCTGTGGGCAATCCCTGCCCGGACTTCAACGGCGATGAGCGCGGCGGCACCAACCTCTACACCGACAGCGTGGTCGCGCTGGACCTGAAGACTGGCGCGCTGCGATGGGCCTTTCAGTTCACGCCGCACGACACGCACGACTGGGACTCCAACGGACCGCTGATTCTGCTCGACGAACCGTGGCAGGGCCAGCCCCGCAAGCTGCTGGCGCACGCGGATAACAATGGCTTCTTCTTCGTGCTCGATCGGACGGACGGCAAGCTGCTGCTCGCGTCGCCGCTCGGCGCACAAAACTGGACGACCGGCTATGGCAAGGACGGGCACCCCGTCCTGACCGATCACTTCGAGTCCTCGCTGGAGGGGACGCAGACCTGCGCGGCCAATGCCTCGAAGTGGCTGTCGGCATCCTTCGATCCGGAGTCGAAACTGTATATTGCGCGGGTCGCCGAAGGCTGCTCCACTTACCGCAAGGACCCACGGCCTCCCCAGTTGGGCCAACGCTTCTTCGGCGGCAACGGCTTCGGCGGAGGCGGCAGTAGCCAGGACTTCATCCGTGCCGTGCATCTGAACACCGGCGCGAAGGCGTGGGATTATTCCCTGCCCGAAGGTTATGGGGGTAGCGGCATACTCGCGACCGCCGGAGGGCTGGTGTTCGTCGGCGTAAATGGCGGCACGTTCACGGCGCTGGACTCGACGACCGGCGCTCCGGTCTGGCACTTCGAGACTGGCCAGCCGTGGCGCGCCTCGCCCATGACCTATATGGTCGGCGGGACGCAATATGTGGTCCTCGCCGGGCAAGGCGGAATCATGACTTTCGCTCTCACGCCGTAGCGCTGCTAGCTAAGGCGTCATCGACCGCATGGAGTGTTTGCTCAGCGCTTGTTCCCGATTTCCGGCTCCCGTGACGGCTCTTGGTTCGGGCCGGATCGGTCCGAATGCACGGGAAGTCCGCTGATTAGCCCCTGATAGTCTGTGAGGCGTTTGCCGAGGACAACCACGCCCTTGGAGGTGATTTCATATTCGCGAATGTCCTTGGCATGATTTCCGCCCCGCATCTTGATCACCACCATGATCTTGCGAAGCTGGCCATCGATGGATACGTAGCGCAGCCGGAGGATGTCGTCAGTGAGGAAAGAAATTGAGTAGGTACTGAACGGGAATTGGGTGAAAGATTCATCCACTTCAACCGTGCTTAGAATCGTGACCCCGATTCCCGTCAAAGCGAAGATCATGCGGTAGAGCGATTCGCGAAAGTCGGCGCGGAAGCCGGGCGACAGAGCCATCTCAAAGCCGGCAAGCGAATCGATCACCAGGCGCTTGGCGCCAATCTTCTGCACTGCGTCGAGAATCGAGTGCATGGTCTCATCCACTGAGAGATCGAGGGGACGCAAATAGAGGATTTCGAGTTTCCCGTCTTTCTGTGGCGTTTCCAGATCCAAACCCAGACTGGCGGCCCTCTCCGCATAGGCTTGCGGACGTTCTTCAAAGACTGCCACGATTCCCGGCTCTCCCTGGCGTATGCCTTCTGCAATGAACTGGGTTGCGAGGACAGACTTGCCGGTCCCGGAAGGCCCTGCCACGAGGACGCTATCGCCTTCGCGCACCCCGCCGTCAAGCATCTTGTCCAACTCGGGAACACCGAAGGAAAGGCGCCGGTCGCGGGGCGGATTTCTCTTGCGCGCGGTCAACCCAAACGTGCGCGAGAAGGCTTGCACTCCGGCATCGGTGATGCGAAACGTGTGCAGTCCCGGCACGGAATCCTGGCCGCGCAGTTTGATGATCTGCAACTTGCGCACAATTGAGTTTCGCTCCGCCGTTTGGCGCAACCACAACAGCCCATCGGCGACGGTAAAGATGGGATTGTCGCGCAATTCGTCCTCTGCATACTCGCCGATGAGGAACGTTGTAGCCTGCCAACTGGCAAGGAACAGGGCCAGCCGTTGAATGAAAGATTGCAGGTCCATGTCGCTTTGCGGTTTCCGCACCATGGTGCGGAAGGAGTCCACAACGACGACGGCGGGATTGGACTTTTCAACTTCTTTGGTGATCTCGTCCAGGACCGCGCCCAGGTCCTTCTCCAGGACAGCCTGGCTCAGGTTGATAAAGCGGATGGCGTCCGGCAGCTTGGCGGGATCGAAGAAGGTGTACTGCTGCTGGTATCGCAGCATTTTGATGGCGGATTCGCCCAACACCGTGAAATAGAGCGCAGGGCGCTCCGGGGTAGCATTGGCAAAGACAAACTGATGGGCCAGCGTCGTCTTCCCGCTCCCGGGAGCGCCCGCGATGATGTTGAATGAGAACTCCGGGAGACCGCCGCCCACAATCTCGTCAAGGCCCGGAACCCCAGTGGGTAGTTTGTTGATCTTCACTTTGTCTTCGGTGTTCACGCTTTTCTCCCGTTCCCTGAATTGCGATCGTCAAACGCTGCGCCCGGCCACGCATTGCGCAGCAGACTTAGCGTTAAAGCTTCGCCAAGGAAGATACGAAGCAGTCCTAGCAAGCGGGCGATGAGAATGATTCCTCCCTCGCCACCCCGATCCTTTTCGATGTCGATTTGAGGGTCAATCTCGCCCAGGCCTTGTAAAGATCCATCCGAGGTAACCCGCACCGCGCTGAGACCGGGAGCTTCCGGCCTGGCCAGCGTCAACGCACGAGAGGCGAGCGACTGAAAACCGGCAGTTCCAGCAAATGCACCAAGACTCTGACGCAGCTTCTCATAGACGCGAAGGGCCGGGGACCCCATTGACTCGGAGGCTTTGCCCGCACCGGCTTCATAGGCAAGAAGACGATGGGCTAAATCTCGCATTTCTGTGGGCGTCGTCATGTTCGACCCAGTATCGTTCGAGGTAGTAGGTTTCAATTGCCGTTATACGCTTCGCAGGAGGATTCCGGGCGGCGATTCTGTTCTTTCGCAAGCGCCGTCGCGGCATTCGACATTCATAGCAGCGTTGGATATGGCGCCGGCGGAAATCAATTCATGTAGAGATTTGTTTGCAGGTTAGGCACCTCATCCTGCGGGCCGCCGGCCTTGCTTCGGATGAGCGTGAAAATGTCCAG
>Ga0182018_10004533_pt1 | contig 11613 bp, 7 predicted proteins | sample 812P2MmetaG_FD_120490 | JGI IMG/M metagenome (GOLD analysis project Ga0182018, IMG submission 120490) | Permafrost microbial communities from Stordalen Mire, Sweden - 812P2M metaG | ecosystem: Environmental > Terrestrial > Soil > Wetlands > Permafrost | place: Sweden: Stordalen | collected...
AGCTCGAACACCGTCAAGGACTTCGACGAAGGAAACGCCGTCGTCGAGCTGTCCCCCACCACCCTGCACCGCCTCGGGGTCTGGGCGCCCGCCAACTGGGTGAAGCTGAACGACGCGGACTGGGATCTGGGTTCTGCGGGTCCCGTGCCTGTGCCGCGTACGTCACTGTTGTTCGTGGCAGGGAAGCCGGCAACGAACAGAAGTTTCGGCTACCTGATGAAGGAGTCGCCTCTCGAGGGGATAGGAAAGGGCGCCTTCAGCGGGCTGGTATGTCGCAGCGGCGGAGCGTTCGGCGCCGACGCCACCGATGTGATCGGGACAGGCAAGAGTGCACACATCTTCGTGTACGTGCCGTGCGGGAGTGGGACCGAAGCGGTCGAGATCCACCCAGCGTCACCCTTTTCCTTCCGCCGAGTGTGGTCGTCGTCGACCGGTAGCCCCGACGGGCCTCCCGTCGTTGCCGGCGGTCTCGTCTGGGCATTGAACTGGCAGAGCGGCGGGCTCTACGGCATGAGCCCGTCGACCGGCCAGGTCACCGTCTCCCGCTCGACCGACGGCCTCGAGCACTTTGCCACCCCGGCGGTGGGCGACAAGACGCTATTCGTGCCCACGCAGGGAGGCGTCGAGGCGTTCAGGACCTCAGGCTGACCGTCGTCGCAGTTGCCGGTGTCGCGTGAGAGGTTTGTGTCAGCGTGGGTCGAGGCTGCTGGTGCGAGCGAGCCACCGCCCGATCTCGCCCGAGACGTTTCGGCCGACGGCGATCGGGGGTGCGCCGTCGAACCTGCTGATCTTGTCGTTGACTCGCTCGATGGCCTTACGGGTCGAATCGACGGAGCGGCCGAGCCGGCGCGCGGCCTCGTCGTGCGAGCGAGGTCCGAGCGTCGGCGGACGCGGCAGCAGGTTGAAGTCCGAGTAGTACGACAGGAGGACGTCGCGCTCGAGTGGGGTGAGACTGAGGGCGAAGACGCTCTCGATCCCGGCGGTTGGCTCCTCTTCGGAGGAACCGATCTTCTGACTTTCCGAAGTCGCGATCGCTCCGAGCATCCCGGCGGGTCCGCGGTGATCGTCGGTGTCGCAGACGACATGGAACTGACGTCCCGGTCTGCCGATGCTGTAGCTCCACCTGTGGCGCACGGGAACCCAGACGCGACCGGACTCCAGCGGCACTTCCTCGTAACCGGGCTCGTACACGAGGAGTAGTCCCGCCTTGTCGCTGACGTTGAGGGTGCCCCAGCGGCTTCCGTCCCAACGGATCTCGGCGTGCATCTTGGAGACCGTCCATCGCCCTTGGATCCGCTCCTGCCCGACCCGCACGTCGCAGCCAGCGTCGCGCCCGAGACGAACGATGCGGCCACGGTCGTAGCTCGTCAACTCGGCGACGGGATGCACTCCGATATTCAGCGTCATCGCAACGGTGGAGTCCGCCAGGGCCGCTCGTGGGCTCTACGCGGCCGGCTCATCCCCCAAACGATGGCATGCGGACGGCACGTGACGGATGACAGCTGCCGTGACATTGTCCAGCGTCCCGGCCCGCAGGGCAGCTTCGACGAGTTGCTCGACAGCGTCGTCGGCGCTTGCCGATCCTGCGATCACGTCGTGGATGGCTGCCGGACTGAGCACATCGAGCCCGTCCGATGCGATCAGCAGGGCGTCACCTCCCTGCATGCGAACGGACGTCACGCCAGGTGCGACACGATCCTCCGGCCCGATCGCTCGCGTGATCCAGTGCCGTCCAGGATGTGCCAGCGCCTCCGTCGGCGTGATCGCTCCCGTCTTCACCAGCTGGGCGGCGACGTTGTCGTCCTCGGTCAGCTGTACCGGGCACTCCGGGGTCACATGCCACGCCCGAGAGTCGCCGATGCTCGTGACGAGCCACTCGCTCTCATCCTCGATGGCGGACACCGCGATGGCGACGGTGAGCGTGGCTGCCATCTGGGCAACGGCCGGATCAGTCAGGCGCCGGGACCGCACGGCGTCGTTCGCTCGCCACACTGCCTCCTCGAGCAATGGCGCTGCGGGCGGGTCGGCGCTCGCGGTCAGGCACGCGACGACGGCTTCGACGGTCACTTCGGCAGCAAGAGCCCCGCCGGCGTGGCCGCCGGCACCGTCGCTCAGCACGATCCAACGCTTCGAGATGGCGCAGCGGTCCTGATTCTCTGGGCGCGTCCCGATGGCTGTGGCGAAAGCGCAATCGATGAGCGAGTCGGCAACGGATGCTCCGCCGCTTCTGGATGTTCCGGCATCGGTCCGGATTCGTGCCCTTCGCGGGCGCCGCCCGAAGATCTCCATGAGTGAGATCTACAAGCGAAACAGTCCCACCGAAAGGGCCACTTCTGGCCCCTCGCCTCTCCGCGCCGGCGTCTCCGGCGGCGATGGTCGGGAATCTCGGCTCCGATCCCCGCTCCGCGCACGGATCTCTGGGCGCAGACGAGCCCCCTGGCCATCCGGAAGCAGCCGGCGTTGCCCAATCCGCTCGTCTGCGTGCTATTCATCCATATGAGTGGGACGTATCAAGCACAGCCGGTCGGAGAGACTGCTCCCGGAAGCGGCTCCTCAGGACGGCAGCGCCCGTCGGTTCGCCGGTTGACGGACTGGCTTTGCTCGATGCGGTGGACATGCTGACGACCGAGCCGCACCTGCGTATGCCCCAGACGAGCAGGCGTGTGGGCCGGATGGTGGTTGTACTCGCTCTCGCAGGGTTCGTCGCCGGCTGCACCGCCGCGCCCACCGCGCACGTCAAGCTGCCGCCGGCTCGCGCGGTGGCAATCCTCGTCGGGCACTCCGGACGGTGGCTCACCAACAGCCACGGACAGGTCGTGATCCTTCATGGCTTGAACATGGTGTACAAGCGCCCACCATACGAACCCCAAGCGGCCGGCTTCGGTACGCTGGCGGCCAGCACGCTTGCGACCGACGGCTTCGACGTTGTTCGGTTGGGTGTCATCTACTCGGCGGTCGAGCCCGAACCCGGCGTGTTCTCGCGTGCGTACGTGGATGCGATCGCACGCACGGTCGCCGAGCTCGCCCATGACGGCGTCTACTCCCTGCTCGACTTCCACCAAGACCAGATGAGCACCCGCTTCGGCGGGGAAGGCTTCCCGTCGTGGTCCGTGAAAACCGGGGGTCTGCCAGTTCGTCGCTATGTCTTCCCGCTCGGCTATACCGAGAGCCCGGCCCTCGACGCGGCGTACGACAACTTCTGGGCTGATCGCCCCGGCCCGGGAGGCGTGGGCCTCCAGCAGAGGTATGCAGCCGCCTGGCAATACGTCGCCAAGGTCTTCGCCGACGACCCGTGGGTGCTCGGCTATGACCTCTTCAACGAGCCCTGGCCGGCTCACTCCTCAAACGCCCAACTGGGAGCGTTCTATTCGCGGGTCATCGCGGCGATCCGTGCGGTCGACTCGCGTCACCTGATCTTCTACGAGCCGTTCGTCCTCTTCGACTTCGGTGTCCCGACGCAACTGCCGCGCTTTGCCGACTCGAACTTGGGCATGTCGTTCCACGACTACTGCCTCTCCGATGCGCGCACGGACCCAGGTGCCTGCAGTCGCTCCGAGCAACAGGTGATCGCCAACGCGCTGGCGCGATCGGCCTCAACCGGAAGTGCGCTCGTGCTGAGCGAGTTTGGTGCGACCGACGACCGCGCCGATCTTCACCGGGTCGCGACTGACGCCGATGCGCACCAGATCTCGTGGATCGAATGGGCCTACTGCGGATGCGAAGATCCCACCGGCACGATCCCACCCTCCATCGAGGGCCTCGTCTCGAACCCGCGCCTGGCCGGTACTGGCGGCAACGTCAACCGGGCGAAGCTGGCGGTCCTGGCCGAGCCGTACCCGCGCCTCGTGTCAGGCACGCCGGTGTCGTACTCCTTCGATCTGGAGTCAGGGGTCTTCAACCTTACCTACACCACGCGCGGGCCGAGAGGGAACAGCTTCAGCGCCGGATCATGCACAGCCGTAGTGGTGCCGCCCTTCCAGTTTCCGCACGGCTACGAAGTCGTGGTGCACGGGGCCCGGGTGACGTCCACGCCAGACGCCGGAGTGCTGACCATTTCGCAGCTGAGCAACGGCGGGCGCACGATTCACCTCGAGATCAGGCCGGCACACAGTGGCCCGACGACGGTGCCGCGACCAGCGGCGTTGACCGGCTGCGCATGACCTACTTCACAAGAGTTCAGGCGTTATCTCAGCCGTACGCAATGGGCTCTCAGCCGGGCGCGCCCATCTCGGAGGCGTTCGGACCATGACGGGCCACCACGAGTGCCTCACAGGAGTTGGTCGGCCAACCACGGGAAGTCCTCCCCAGCGCTTCGCAGCAAAAGCGAGATGTGGCTGTCGTCCGGCCGGTGAACTTCGGCGGTTGCGAGACGGCTCGTGATCCAGTCGCCGTGCTCAGGTCGAACGTCGGTATCCGCGGTGCCGTGCCGGTAGCGAACCGGGATCGAGATGGAATCGAGCTCGAATCCCCAGGCGTGGGCGAAGGCCCACTGGTCATCGAACAGACCTTCCGCGCTCACCTCCATGCTGGAGCGGAACGTTTCGATCCGGTACGCCGCGAACCTCCCAATTTCGGGGTGGAGCTCGGCCGGGAGCGTGCCGCCAAGCCATCCCTCGAGATCCTCGGGCTGAGCCCTGAGCATCATCTCGCGCTCGGACTCGAACTGTGACCGTGCGGCTTCGGGAGCATCGAGCACCGCTTGCATCCGGGGGTTGTCGGGGTCGAGACCGCTCTCGACCGGCGAGATCGAAGCAAGGACGACGGCGGCAACCACGAGGTCGCTCGCGCACGCCGAGCACGCGAGCGCATGAGGGCCGCCGCCCGAGAAGCCCCAGACGGCGCAGCGACTGATGCCGAGGTGCCGTGCGATCGTCCTGACGTCAGATACGCAGTCGACGATGCGCCGTCCGGGTTGAGCTGAGGATCTTCCACAGCCGGGACGATCGTGGGAGACGAGACAGAGGCCGAGGCGCTCGGCCGCTGCGGCGTGCGCCCGGTAGATCAACCGCGAGCAGGGGGTGCCCTGATGCAGGAATACAACAGGGCCGTCGGGTGCACCCGCCACTTCGAAGGTAAGTGCTCGGCCGTCCTCGGTCACTGCGGTGTGCGGCATCGATCCGTCCCCTCGCTTGGCACTAGAATGATGTCATTATGACGTCATCTCTGACGTCGGTCAAGAGCCACTCAGGTCCAACGGCAGTGTGCAAGAAACCGAGGCCGCGTGGCGTCCTTTCCGTGAGAACGCACATAGGCAGCGACAGAATGGCTCGTTCAAGCGAGCCGACTGAAGCTCGGGACGGGAGCGCAGCTATGAGCAGGACAGGGCTATGGGTCGGATTCGTGGTGGGTGCACTGACGGTCGGGTTTCTCGGCCTTCAGGCAAGCCCTGCCGCCGCTGCTCGTGGTCAGAGTGGTCAGGTACGGCCGGCGGCAACGGCTCCATGGAGCCCACGTGAGGCGTACCCGGCCTACCTGGTCGAAGTGCTGGGGATCTCGTGCCCGAGAGCGACGACGTGCTGGGTCCTCGGCGAAGCCACCAGCAGCGCCCCGGCTATCGCAGTTACCACCGATGGCGGCAAGATCTGGAAGCCCGAGACGCTCCCGACCGGCATCGTCGGCCTGGATGCCATCTCATGTCCCACAACGAGCGACTGCTGGTTGGTCGGAGGTACGGAGTCCGGCTCGTTCGCCGTTGCTACGACAAACGGCGGAGCAACCTGGAAATCCGAGACGCTCCCGAGCGGACTGTTCGTTCTCTCCGCCGTCTCCTGCCCGACGACGACTGACTGCTGGGCGGTCGGGTCCACTCCTTCCGGCGTCATCGTCATCGCCACGACGAACGGCGGCGGCAGCTGGACCTCGCAGACCTTGCCGAGCGGACTGAACGAGCTCAACGCTGTGGCCTGCGCGACTGCTGCGGACTGTTGGGCGGTTGGCAACACCTACTTGGCGGGCACGGGAGCGATCGTGGCGACCACGAACGGTGGTGCCACCTGGAAATCCGAGAAAGTGCCGGCCGGCGTTGGCATCCTCTTCGCCGTTTCGTGCAAGACGACCACGGACTGCGTTGCCGCCGGAGTCGGCACAACGACAGGTTTGGGCACTGTGCTCCTCACGAGTAACCGTGGGAAGACATGGGCGGCCGAGAGCGTTGCGGGCTCCAGCGGGCTGAGTGCGGTGTCCTGCCCGACAACGTCCCGGTGCACGGTCGCCGGCTCGGCCGAATCGCCGGGGGACGGCGTGGACTCTGAGTCAACCGGGCCGTTCGTGGCATCCAGCATCGACGGCGGACGGGCCTGGAAGCGTGCCACGTTGCCGACCGGTATTGCGGGGCTATCGACGGTGTCCTGTCCGACCCGTACCGAATGCTGGGTCGGCGGCGCGACGGAGACTCAGGCGGCGCTCGTCATCGCCACGAACGACAGCGGACGCGCTTGGGCGTCGCAGACTCTCCCGACCGGTATCGCGTTTCTTCGCGGCGCCTATTGCCCGACGACCACCAACTGTTTCAGCGTAGGTTTCGTGTCGTCAGGTGCGGGCGGCTTGCTTGGCACCAACGATGCCGGTGGCAAATGGAACACGGAGAAGCCGCCGTCACGCGTGCCCGAGCTGTTTCTGTTCAGCGTGACGTGCCGAAGTAGCTCGGATTGCTGGGCCGTAGGCGACACCCCCTCCAACACCGGCATCGTCGTCGCCACGACGGACGCCGGCGCCGTGTGGAAGCTGCAGCGCGTCCCGTCCGGCACGGGGCCGCTGTACAGCGTCTCGTGCGCGACGAGTACCGATTGCTGGGCGGCCGGGGCGACGACATCCGGGGAAGGGGACGTCGTTGCGACGACGAACGGCGGCAGTACATGGGTCTCTGAGGCTCTGGCCCTCCCGAGCCCGCTGAACGACCTCAACGCGTTGTCCTGCCCGAGCACGTCGGAGTGCTGGGCTTCGGGCAACCCTCCTTCCGGTGCCGCCGCCGTCATGCTGAGGACCACCGACGGTGGCAAGAAATGGGCATCCCAAAAGCTGCCGAGCGGCACAGCTGCCGTTGGTGGCATCGCATGCCCTTCTGTTTCCGACTGCTATGCGGTTGGCTACTCGCCATCGAGTGTCGGGCTGGCGGTGAAGACCACCGACGGTGGCGCCAAGTGGGTCTCGGAGAGGTTGCCGAGCGGCATCGGCCCGCTCCTCGGCCTGTCATGTCCTCGGGTCAGCGAGTGCTTCGCGGCGGGTGCAGCTACGTCTGGAGCGGGACGTGTCGTTGCGACCACCAACTCCGGCAGAACGTGGGAGGCCGAGACGCTTCCGGCGCAAACCCGTGTCCTTTACGCGGTGGCGTGCCCGACCGCTCGCGAGTGCTTTGCCTTCGGTCTTTCAAGCACCGGTGGCGCCCTGATCATCTCGACGACGCCGACGACGACTCCCATCCTCACGCGGGCCGACGTGTCCGCCGCGGCCGTCCCGAAGGGGTTCAAGGCGAATTCCATCACCTGGCTATCGGCTGAAAAGGGCTGGATTCTCGGCGCTGCGTCTTGTGGCGCGAAGACGTGCACGTACGTCATCGGCACCTCCAACGGCGGGAAGACCTGGTCGCTCGACGGCAGGGTCGACGCTCCGATCGCGAAGCAGGGGCTGTCGGACCTTCCGGGTATCACCGAGGTCAGTTTCTCTACGCCGAAGGTCGGCTGGGCGTTCGGGCCGTACCTGTACCACACCACTGATCGAGGGGCTTCGTGGGCGTCCGAGAAGATCCCAGGAGCGGGCAAGCAAGTGCTGTCGCTGTCCGGCAACGCGCGTGACACCTTCGCCATCGTCTCGACTTGTGCCTGGATGACCGGAGGGTTTTGTCCTATCAGCCTGTGGAAGATCGGAACGGCGCGTGGGAGCAAGTGGGTCCGGGTTTCGTTGAACCTGCCCACCAACAACGCAGCCGAGGTCTCGGTGTTCGGGAAAACGGTGTACGTCGTCGATTCACTTACCGATCCCCGACCGACGAACTACCTGTACGCGAGCACGAACGGCGGGACCACGTTCTCCTCTCGGCCAGTGCCGTGCAACAAGACGCCGCACATCGCGTTGGAGGGCGTGGCGCCGAGCTCGGCCACCAGTGTCGGGCTCCTCTGCAACGGTGACCAGGGGATGAGCCTCGCCGACAAATACGTGTACGTGTCGGACAACACGGGGCGTACCGATACCTCTGCCGGCCCGTTGGCAAAGCCCGATGAGAACTACGGGATTGAGGCTCAACTGGCGATGTCGCCTTCGGGCAACCTGGCGGTGGCCGCATCGTCTGACGGCTCGTTCATCTACATCAACGACACCCATAAGACGAAGTGGACGATGGTGATCGGCAAGAGCGACGGCGGACTGGGATGGAACGACCTCGTGTACGTGACCGACACTCAGGCCTGGGTCGTTTACGCTCCCGCCGACACGCACGCCGATTTGGGCGACGTCTACGTCACGAACGATGCCGGGCGGCACTGGAGCCAAGTCAGCTTGTGATACGTCCCGGCGGCCACGCGTCGCCGCGACGATGTGGGCCGTCCCGTCGGGTCACGAGAGCCGTGCCGCGAAGGCCGGCGGCGCGGCCCGGCGACGGATCCTGGTACAGCTGGTGCGACCAAGGGGAGAGATCGTGGATTTGTCGTCGCCCTCGGAGTACAAGCGGCGTTGGGATACCGCTGGCTGGTGCGTGATCGAGAACGTCATCCCGCCCGATGTTCTGGACGCTGCGCAGCGAGCGCTTCCGGAGGTGTTTCCCACGGCAGACGAGTTCGCGGACGGGGTTGACCCAGATCGCAACGCGTCCTTTCTGACCGAGTCGGGCGCGCCCCGGCCGCAGTTCCCGTTTGAGCGGGCGGAGTTGAATCGGGTCGCGCTGCACGACGTGATCCTTGATCTCGCCGAGCGGTTGTTGACGGTCGAGGACATGCGCTTGTATCAGGCGGCGGTCACGGCCAAGTATTCGGACGCCGCGCCCGACTACGAGCAACTCCTGCACGTCGACTACGCGAACCATACGCTCGTGGTCCCCCGCACCGACGTGGGCTACCAGCACGTGACGATGTTCGTCTACCTCAGCGACGTGACACCCGAAACCGGCGCGACGCGGGTTGTGTCGCGGGCGCATACCGCCGCTATCCCCGTTGAACGGACCTACCTGCACATCGAGGAGTACGCCCACCTGTATGCGTTGGAGGAGCCCGCTTCCGGGCCAGCAGGCTCGGTGCTCGTGTACCGCCCCGACGTGTTCCACCGCGGCGTGCCCCTCACGACACCTCGAGCGGCGCGGTTCCTCCTTCCGGTCGCGTTCAAACCACCCGCGACCGACTGGATCGGCTTTCACGCCTTCCCGGGCCGCGCCGAAGACCTTGCCTGGCATCGCTTCGTGCGGCACGCCACCGTGCGCCAACTCACCGTTCTCGGTTTCCCGAAACGCGGGGACGCGTACTGGACGACCGAGACACTCGCCGGCGTCGCGGCGCGCTATCCGTCGCTCGACATGAACCCCTGGCGAGACGCCGGCTAGCCCGTCCTATCGCCTCCTAGCGTTCGGAGCGTGCGTCGCCGTTCACACAGAGACTCCGCTCTATCGGGCGGGGCGTGCAAGGAGCTGGCGGATGCTCACCCGTCCACCGGTCTGCAGCACGGCGCGGCGGTAGATGCGGGCAGCGAACATCGCCATGCCGACCGTCGCGGCGATGGAGATCAGCGCCGAGGCTACGAACTCCCACAATGTGACCTGGCTCAGCCCCACGAGAACTGGCATGCAGAACGGGGCAGTCGGGGGTAGATAAGCGAATATCTTGAAAAGGAGGTCCGGGTGACCGTTGCCGATCACGGTGAGCGAGAAGACATAGCCCACCAGGATCGGGACGGTGAGAGGGAGGGCGAGGGTCTGCACCTGGTCCTGACGCTCGGCGGTAGAGCCGGCAGCGGCGTACACCCAGCAATAGAACGCGTAACCCAGAACCAACCAGAGCAACTGACATGCCAGCACCAGCGGTGTTGACCCATGCAGCAAGTCGGAGCCCACTGCTTTCGCAAGGATGAGGGCGAATCCCACGACGAGGGTTGCTTGGCCCAGGGCAACGACTCCGATGCCGAGAACCTTGCCACCGAGCAACTGGATAGGGCGCACCGCCGCAAGCAGAACCTCGACTACCCGGCTGGACTTCTCTTGCATGACTCCAATGAGGATCCAAGTGTTGTACTGCGTGAGCATGAAGAACAACAGCACCAGCCCGATGACCGAAGTGCCCGTCGAGGTGGGCTTCGGGCTCGGTTGGAGAGTGATGACGGGGACGGACTTGGCGTTGTCCACCACGCTCGCCTGCCTCGGGGTGAGGCCGCCCGCCCGATATGCCTTCAGCACACCGAGGTACGCGGCCACGTTCTGAACGAGGGTCGGATCTGCCGGAGAGCTGCTCGCAGTGGCGGGCAGGTCGAGCAATACCTGGTTGCCGCCGATGATGGCGAGATCGATCTTGCCTGAGCGCAGCTCGGTCTTGGCGGTTGCGACGGAGAGCTCCGGCACGATTCTGACGACATCCTGGCTCGCAGTCCCGGCCGAGTGCACTACCTGCTCGACCTGGGACGAGGCACGGCCGACGATCCCGACGGTCTGGGTGGTAGGCCCTCCGCTGCTGCTGTGAAACGTCGGGATGATGATCGCGGCGGCGACGGCGATGAGGAGCACGAGGGTGCCGACCCGAAAGATTCGGCCCCGGATGCGCTCTCTGATCTCGCGCATAGCCACAATCCCGACGTCGCCGAGGGAGTTCTCTATGACGTTCGAGATCCGGCGGTGGTATCCGGTCGGGGCGCGTGCGACCTGACTCCCGACCTCGCCGGCGTTGGCTGAGCCGGGCATCAGATCCTTAGGTGCTTGGCGCCGACGTCGGCTCCTGACGACCCACACGAGCCGGGCGACGATCGCTGCAGCAACGAGAACGGCGTAGACCCACTTCATTTGAACGCCTCGCGGAACACTTCGGAGAGACGGCGACGCTCGAAGGAGAACTGGGTGACCCGGCCTGCCCGCATGGCAGCACGGAGGACGTCGTCGCTGTCGACCGAGCTCTCCAAGGCCAGGCGGACCGCGCCACCGTCGACCTCGGAAACCGTGACGCCGGGCAAGTGGCGCGCCCACTCGCCGGTCCGGTCAGCCTCGATGCGGACCAGCAGGCGGCGGGCTCCACTCGTCGCCAACTCGTCCACCGTGCCCGATACGACCAGGCGGCCGTGGTCGATAATGGTCACCTGCTCACAGAGGTCCTCGACTTGGTCGAGCTGGTGGCTGCTGATGAGCACGCAGCACCCGGATCGGGCCTGATCGACGAGCACTTGGCCGATGGCGTCGATGCCCGTGGGGTCGAGGCCCGACAGCGGTTCGTCCAGCACGAGCAGCTCTGGCTTGTGCACGAGCGCCGCCATGAGCTGCACCCGCTGCTGGTTTCCATGCGACAGAGTCTCGACCTTGGAGTTCCTTCGGTCGCCGATGTCGAGTCGTTCGAGCCAGGTGTCGGTGGCAGTTGCAGCCTCGGTTGCGCTCAGCCCGTGTAGCCGGCCCAAATACTCAACCTGTTGGCCGACGAGCATGCCGGGGTACAAGCCGCG
>Ga0182018_10004534_pt1 | contig 11613 bp, 6 predicted proteins | sample 812P2MmetaG_FD_120490 | JGI IMG/M metagenome (GOLD analysis project Ga0182018, IMG submission 120490) | Permafrost microbial communities from Stordalen Mire, Sweden - 812P2M metaG | ecosystem: Environmental > Terrestrial > Soil > Wetlands > Permafrost | place: Sweden: Stordalen | collected...
ATGGTTGGTGGAACGATCTGCTTAGGACGATCTTCCACCGGTGGGTGATTCAGCGTGAGATTTCCAGAGCCTTGGTCCTCAACCTCTCTGGCAACCCAGGCGGTGCTTCGGCACGGCACAGGATATCTTTGTCCTTGACAGTACCTTCGCTCTCATCGAGGGCACCCGGCCGATGTGAGACGAAGAACCCTCACGCTCCGTCCATTTCCTGTGCGTCGTTCCAGTTAGCGCCAAATGGATTACAAATTCGTACCGACATAAATACCTGTACAAATGTTTCACGTGAAACACTTCTCGCCGGGAGTCCCGATTTGGGAGACCGGCTGAAAAAGTGCCCCTCCCACATCGCGGCTGCGAAATGTCTAAAATTTAGACACTCGCGATAGTCTTCGGTAATCTTCCTGCCGACCGACTCGACGTGTACTCTCGACGACAGTTCCATCTTTATCTAAAGAACGTACTTAAGGGACAACCTGCTCAATGGCTTCGCCCACGAATAGCGCACCCAATGCCGCTCCTCCTGCTCCGCGACCGGCCACTGCCGCTCCAACTGGCGCCCCATCTGCCGTGTCGGCGACTGCCGCGGCTCCTGCGCCTGCCCCTTTTTCTACTCCGGCGCTGCTGGCTGCCATGCTGAAGAGTTCGCCTAAGATCAGCGACCTCTTTTTTACTCCGGGCAAACCACCACTGGTTGAGATTAACGGAAAGCTGACGCCTGCCGGAGCTTCTCGTAACCTGACGACCGATGACACGAAGCGCATCGCGACCGACCTGATTGGCAACAGCCAGCATGCCGCTGACAACTTGAAGGAACGCGGTTCCTGCGATGTTTCCTACAGTCTGCCAGGGGCGAACCGGTTTCGCGTCAATGTCTTTATGCAGCGCGGCACAATTGCGGTGGTGATGCGCGTTATTCCGGGCAAGGTTCCTGACTTTGAAAGCCTCAGCTTGCCGGCCGAATTGAATAAGATTGTGGGGCTGCGCAATGGCATCGTCTTGGTGACGGGGCCGACTGGATCGGGCAAATCCTCGACCCTGGCGGCCATCATCGACAAGATCAATAAAGAGCAGTTTTATCACGTGCTCACGATTGAGGATCCGATCGAGTTTCTCCACCTGCACAAGAACTGCATTGTTCATCAGCGGGAATTGCACAGCGATACTCCCAACTTTGCGCTGGCGTTGCGGGCTGCTTTGCGGCAGGCTCCCAAGGTGATTCTGGTGGGCGAGATGCGGGACAAGGAGACCATAGAAATCGCAATGGAGGCGGCGGAGACTGGGCATCTGGTGCTCTCCACGTTGCATACGATCGATGCTTCGAAGACGGTGGAGCGGATTGTGGGCGCATTCCCCATGGCCGAACAGCACACGCTTCGCAATCGGCTGGCCAAGAGTTTTCGCTACATTATTTCGCAGCGGCTGGTGCCTCGTAAGGATGGGGCGGGACGGGTGGCGGTGATTGAGATCTTGAAGTCCACCTTGCGAACCCGGGAGTACGTCGAGAAAGGCGAGACTGACGGCAAGAGCCTGTTGGACGCGATGCGCGTCGGCGAACAAGAGGGCATGCAGCATTTTGACGGCGATATTGAGAGGCTGATCCGCAATGGCACGCTGGATATGGAGACCGGGCTGGCATATGCCACGAATCCGGGCAATCTGCAGCTGGATATGTCTGATCTGAAGCTGGAGGCGGAGGCTGCCGATCCGTTGCTGGAGACGGATGAGAAGTAAACAGGGCGGGCTGGCGGTTACGAGTCTCGCCCCTGCCTTTTCAACAACTTACATCCATAAAATCCCCCATTTCCCCGCTTAACCCCGATTTTCTTCCCTTCATTGCCTTCTGCGTGCCTAAATCGGGCGCATTCAATAGGATCACGTTGACCCATTCCACGCATCGAACTTCCAGGTTTTTTCGTGGAACGTCCGATTACACAGGCTCCCTTCGGGGACCGCGGGGACAGTTCTAACTCCCACGTGGAGGAAAGCGAGAGCAGAATGCACAAGCCGATTAAGTACGTCGAGAAGGCCGTGACCGTTGCCGCGACTGGGGCATGGGCAGTGTTTGAACGCCTAAATCGCATCGCTCCGAATCAGGCTCCGGTGCCGAAGTGGTCGGATAAGCCGCTGCTCAAGTCGTGGGAAAAGTCGAAGCCGCCGCTGGGCTGGCCGCGGTCGACGGATTCGCTGTGTCCGAAGTGCGTGCCTGAGATACGGCAGCAGATTCTAGACGGGCACCTGCCGGTTGACGTTCTGATGGACGAAAAAGTCGGCGAGATCAAGGCGCAGATCGTGGAGCGCGATGGCAAGATCTGGATGGTAAAGGATTGTGTGAAGCACGGGCACTTCGAAGATCTGATGTCGATCGACCCCGAATTTTCGAAGCACCTCGAAGACGTTTTCCCTGGGCGCGACATCAAGGCACACAATGACGAGAAGTTGCATCATCATGGTTCGTCAACCGTGAAGTACGGGCGCGGCTCGGTGCTGACGGTTGACCTTACCAATCGATGCAACATGATGTGCGACCCCTGCTTCATGGACGCGAATCAGGTGGGATACGTCCACGAACTGACGTGGGAAGAAATCAAGACGGTGCTGGACAACGCGATCACCATCAAGCCGCGCCGGCAGATGTCGGTGCAGTTCTCCGGCGGCGAGCCTACTTTGTCACCGTACTTTCTGGACGCGGTTCGCTATGCGCGCAAAGTGGGCTACAACAGCGTGCAAGCGGCGACGAACGGAATTGAGTTTGCGAAGAGCTTTGAGTTCGCGCAGCAAGCGGTTGAAGCCGGCATGCGTTATGCCTATCTGCAGTTTGACGGAATCGGGAACGCGGCGAACGATCACCGGGCGGTCGGCAATCTGTTCGACGTGAAGTTAAAGGCGATCGACAATCTGCATCGCGCCGGCTGCGAAATCGTGCCGGTTGTTACGATTGTTAACGGTATTAACAACGAACAGGTCGGACGCATCATTCAGTTCGCGTTGGACAATCCGAAGAAGATCGGTTTTTTGAGCTTCCAACCGGTTTCGTTCACCGGCCGAGACGAAGCGATCACCGACGAACGCCGCCAGGCCCAGCGCTATACGCTGGCGCACCTGGCTCACGACGTAAAAAATCAAACCGGGTTCGGAGTCCCAGCGCGCGATTGGTATCCCATCAGCTTCATGAGCACCTTTTCGGACTGGGCCGATGTAATGCACGCCCAGGACAGTAACAACGATTGGGGTCAGCTATCCTGCGGTTGCCATCCTAACTGCGGGACGGGGATGGCTCTGATGATTGATAAGGAGACTAAGGAGGCGGTGCCAGTTACTGCTTTCCTTAAGGGCGATCAGTTGGCTAAGGACATTGCCAAGGTCAACGATGCGGCTCGTTCGAAATTCTGGACTGCGTTTGGGATGGCTCTGTGTTTGATGAAGAACTACGATTCGTTCCAGTCTCCTACTCACTTCAAGTTGATGGATCTGCTTAAGAAGTTTGATAAGAATTTCAATGCTACGGGCAGGAATTATGGCAAAGTTGGTCCGGATCGGACGATTGACGACGTAATGAAGCGGCGACAGGACCGGTGGAATTTCCTGTTCATTGCGGGGATGTGGTTTCAGGATCTGTTCAATTATGACTTCCGGCGGACTGAGCAGTGCATCATTCCTTATGCTACGCAGGAAGGTGAGATCAGCTTCTGCGCTTACAACACGGGCGTCGGCTGGCGCAACATTATTGAGAAGATGCACATGACTTCTACGCTTACAAAGTGGTACGAGGAGCATGGGCGTCATGAGATTTTTGCGGGCGGCAAAAAAGTCAAGATGGAAGACAAGGAGCACGCGCTCTACCTGCGGGAAGAGATCGTTACTCACGAAGTGCAGCACGATCTCGACAAATTGGGAATTGCCAAGACGGCTCGCGAAGAGAAGAAACGCGCGCGCGACAGCAAAGCTGAGACCAACAAGGTCAAGAATGACGCGGCCTATGACGCTCGCATGGCTCAGCTCTATCGGGAAGTTGTGCTGAAGGAGAAGCCGGCTACTTCGAATGAAGGTGGATTCATTCCGCTAGGTGCGATTACTGCGGCCATAGCTCCCGCGAACGGCGCTGGCAAGAAGAGCGAAGAAGTGGGCGAGGCGGTCGCGGGAGACTGAGGACGGTTCTTGGGCTTTTGGCTTTCAGCTTGTAGGTGTTAGCCATGGGTTGCCATTTCACCCGTTTGAAGTGAGTTTGGCGCGGTTCAATTCAGACTTCCCGAGTTCGGGCAACGTGTGTTGACACGGGCGTGCGAATGAAGTTCAATTGACGTTCCTGCTGTAAATCGCAAGAAGAAATCCAGCGAAGGGGATGGAAAGCAGATGACTGGCGGGACGATTGTCGGGGCAATTGTTGCGACTGAGTCGCAACTTGGACGGCCGCAAGCCGGGCGATCAAACGGTGCTGGCAATGCCGCCATAACGCGCCCCTCGCTAATGAAAGAGCTGGCGTCGCGGGGCGTGCGGATCACCGCGCAACGGCGGCTTCTGGTGAGCATCATTCAGGACTCGCCGCGACACCTGGATGCCGCGAAGCTGCTGGAGATTGCGCGGAAACGGGACGCCGAGATCGACCGCGCCACGGTCTATCGAACGCTGGCGTTGCTCAAAGAGCATGGTTTGATCGATGAGCTGGACCTGATGCACATCGAGGGCGAGAAGCATTATTACGAGGCTAAAACGAGCCGCGATCATTGCCACATGGCGTGTTTCCGATGTGGCGCGATCATGGAGTATGTGAGTTCTTCTTTCGAAAAACTGAAGGAAGAGATGGCCGCAGAGAGTGGGTTTCAGATCCGAGTGGTGCGGCTGGAAGTCGGTGGATTTTGCAAGCGGTGTCAAAAAAGCGGGAGCTAGGCTCCGTTTTTTTGGATATTATATGCGACTCAGTCGCAACTAAATAATCTTACAGATCGTCATTCAGTGGGAGGTCGTTGGCTGTGGCAGAACTCATTTCCTGGTTAGAACCGTGTCCTCGACGGCTAAACAGATCGCTCAATACCTCGTGGCGCACGCCGCAGTCGCCCCCAGCGGCTGAAGAGCCGTATTCAGTAGCAATGGAGTCTCCACAGCGCCGAAGCGCTGTGCTGTCCAAAGTCATGTTGAAATGTCTTGTTTTAATTTTTTCTTTTGCTGCGTTCATGCTTTCTGCCATCAGCTTGTGGGCGAACGCGGGGGGAAGCGTTTCCGGAACTGTGAAGGATGGGAGTGGCGCTGTAATTTCCAGTGCCACGGTGGAGGCGACTAATATCGACACTGGCGTCCAGGCGAGGGTGGCGACTAACAGTCGAGGTTTTTATTCCTTTCCCGGGCTGCCCGTGGGGCGTTACAACATCGATGTCAAGAGGACGGGTTTCAAGCCTTATCAGCGAACCGGTGTCACCATCTACACAAATGGAGCATTGACGGTCGACGCGGTGCTCGATGTCGGCCAGACCTTCGATGTGGTCACGGTGATTGACACCGCGGTACATGCGGAAACGTCCGACACGCAGATGGGTGAAGTGATCACCGCCACGAAGATGACCGCTGTGCCCTTGAACAGCCGCAGCTATACAAACCTTCTGGCATTGCAGCCGGGTGTCGCTCCGGCGACTTCACTTACGGCGAACACGCAGCAGGATGTGGGGGTGAGCGCACTTTTACCTTCGGGCAGTCTGAATCCGGGGACGATTTCGATCAATGGACAACGGGAGTTTTCGAATGCATTCACGGTGAATGGAAGCGACGCCGAAGAAGACGTGAACTCTGGAACCGCGATCATTCCGAATCTCGATTCGGTGGCCGAGTTCCGGATACTTACCAGCAACTTCGACGCGGAATTCGGAGGACACAGTGGAGGGCAGATCAACGTCGTTACAAAATCGGGGACGAATGCGTTTCATGGCGACGGGTTCGAGTTCCTGCGTAATACGAGCCTGGATGCGCGTAACTACTTTTCGCCGACGCGCGGAACGTTTGATCAAAACCAGTTTGGTGGAACATTCGGCGGCCCGATTCGAAAGAACAAAACATTTTTCTTTGCCGATTATCAGGGAACCCGATCGACGGAAGGAGTGGACACGGGCGATATCGCCGTGCCAACTGCCGCCGAACGAGCAGGGATTTTTCCGGACGTCGTTATTCCGGAAAGCGTATGGTCGGCCCCCGCCAGGAATCTGCTGAAATATATTCCTCAACCGAATGTGGGCACGAACGAATTCGCGACGTCCGCCTATAACGAGACTCTGCGGGACGATAAGGGAGCTTTTCGACTGGACCACAATAGTCGCTGGGGCGCGCTTTCGACATACTATTTTCTCGACGACTATACGCTGAACAATCCTTATCCGGTAGCGCAGAGCGGGGCGAGCGTGCCGGGCTTCAACGCGCTCTACCTGGGCCGGGCGCAACTGATCAGCATAGGCGATACCAAAACGCTGGCCTCGACGGCGCTCAATGAATTTCACTTCACTTACATGCGCGATCACAGCGATCTTGGGAAGCCGATTGGCGGGCTCGGCGTGAGCCTGGCATCGCAGGGATTTTTGACGGGCGCGGGAACACCGGGCATTGTGCCGCTCAATCCGGCGGGCGAAGGGGTGGAAAACATTGTGTTCAATGCGTTTTCCATCGGGACAAACGCCAACGAATTGAAGCAAGTCAACAATACTTTTCAATGGACGGATAACTTGTCCAAAGTGTGGGGGCGTCACACCATAAAATTCGGGTTGGAATTCCACTACGACCAAATCAATACCAATGCGATCGCGCAATTCAACGGTAACTTCTTATTTACAGGCAGCGAGATGCGATCCGACTTCGAAGACTTCCTGCTGGGGCTGCCGAGCCAATACAACCAGAGCCAGTTACAACCTTTTTACGGACGCAACCGATACTGGGGCCTATATGCGCAGGATAGCTGGCGCGTGCGGTCAAACTTGACGCTGAACTACGGGCTGCGCTGGGATCGCATCGAGCCGTGGTACGAGAAGAATAACGGCATTTCGACGTTTGAACCGGGTAAGCAGTCGGTCGCATTTCCGGGCGCGCCTGAAGGAATTCTTTATCCTACCGATCCGGGTGTGGCTCGAACGCTGGCGCCGGCTGGAAACGGGGACTTCGCTCCGCGCGTCGGCTTAGCGTATTCGCCCGAGGGGGCAGACGGCACGCTTCTCGGCAAGTTTTTGGGCGGACCGGGGAAGACGAGTGTAAGAGCCGGTTTCGGCATGTATTACACAGCGATCGAGGCGTTGACATTAGGGATACTGGCTGGGAACGCGCCCTTTGGAATCACTTACTCGAGCCCGGCGCCGCCGCTGTTTGCTACGCCGTTCATTACCGCCTCCAGCGGACAGAATCAAGGGCAGCCGTTTCCGGTGGCGCTGGTAACACAGGAGGCGTCGCGCAGCCATCCGGACCCGAACGTCGATTGGTCACAATATGAACCGATCAGCGGTATCCCGGGATATGCTGCGACGAACCGCATTCCCTATGTAGAAGAATACAATCTCTCGCTGGAGCGGCAACTCGGAGCTAACACGGTGCTGAGTGTGAGTTATGTAGGTTCGCAGTCGCATCGCCTGCTGGTGATGGAGGAAGCGAATCCTGGCAATCCCGCCCTTTGCCTGAGCCTAAGTCAAACGAGCGATGTAGCGCCGGGTTCGCCCACGTGCGGACCTTTTGGGGAAGGCAATGTGTTCACCGCCGCCTCGAAGCAAGTGATTGACGGAACCCGGGGGCCGCTTGGTCCGAAGTTCGGCAGCGACACCTACCAGACGACCATCGGGAAAGCGAATTACAATGCGCTGCAACTTAGTCTGCGGCATACCAGCGGACGGCTGGAGCTTTCGGCTGGTTACACCTACGGCAAGTCCATGGATGAATCTTCCAATCTCGGGGAAGAGGTTAATCCGGTCAACCCTGCTCTCAGTTATGCGTTGTCTTCATTTGATGTGAAGCATAACTTTGTTGTGAGTTACAGCTACAAGGTTCCGTTCGAAAACCTCCTCCATGTTTCAAACCGCTGGACCGAGGGATGGGAAATCTCCGGGATCACACACTTCAGCGCCGGTCTGCCGGTAACGCTTGTCAACTATGGGGATAATTCTTTGCTGGGGGCCGAACCGAACGGCATCAACAATTATGGTGTCGATGAACCGGACTACTCGGGAGGCGCTCTCGATTTGAATCATAATCCGCGCCACGGGCCTTATTTCAACGCCTCGAAATTCAGCGAGAACGCGTTGGGCACGCCGGGCACGGCCAAGCGGCGCTTTTTCTACGGGCCGGGGTTGGACAACTACGATATAGCCGTGCTCAAGAATGTGCGATTGACGGAATCGAAATCGATACAGTTTCGAGTAGAAGGTTTCAACGTCTTCAATCATGCTCAGTTCTTCGGACCGCAATCGGTTGACGGCAATATCGCCAATCTGGGTACCACCTTCGGCCAGGTTGTTAGTGCCAATCCTCCTCGCCTGATTCAGTTGGGCGCCAAATTCTTTTTCTAGATTCCGGCGTCGCCATTGAAAACGGCTGGGATCTGGACATTTCCTTCCGAGCATTTGTCTCGGATCATCATTCTCCGACCCTTATTCGCTGGCCATGAACGTTAGACAAACTGGCGCGGGGACACTTATCGTCTGACCCGTGGGAGTTAGCCTTCCATTCGTGGGGTCGATGCGAAAGACCACTATATTGTTGGTAGCCTGGTTCGCCACGAAGAGTAACTTGCCAGTGGGATCGATTGCAAAGTTGCGCGGCGTCTTACCATGGCTGGGGAAGTAGTCCACCAGCGTCAGAGTGCCGGTATTGTTGTCGATGGAGAAGACGGCGATGCTATCGTGTCCGCGATTGGAAGCGAATAGAAACTTGCCGTTAGGATGTACCTGAATCTCGGCGGGGTAGTTACCAGCTGTGAAGCCGTTCGGTAGTGTAGATACCGTCGTCAGCTTTTGCAGCGTTCCTCGGCCGGGATTGTAAGTGAATGCAATGATCGTGGAGCGCAATTCATCTACCGCATAGGCGAACCTGCCGTTGGGATGAAAGGCGAGGTGACGCGGTCCGGTTCCTGCGTCAACCTTGGCATCGGGAGGATTATTCGCGGTCAGATAGCCGGTTGTTGCATCGAATCGGTAGACGAGTAACTTGTCCAGGCCGAGATCGACCGCGATTGCAAAGCGGTTATCGGGGGTGGTCTCGATCCAATGGGCGTGCGGACCTTGCTGGCGTTCTTTGTTGGTGCTTGAACCTACGTGCTGAACGAATGCGGAAGCCTCTCCTATGTGGCCGTCGGGCTGAACCGGGAACACGGCCACACTTCCTCCGGTATAGTTCGCCACGAGGGCATATCTCCCGCCCTTGTCGAAGGCGATGTAACACGGGTCGGCGCCGCGCGAGGCAACTTCGTTCAAGAGAGATAACTTGGCGGTGTGGCGGTCGATGGCGAAGGCGCTCACTGCTCCGCTGCTGGCGCTTTTGTAGTTCGGGACTTCATTTACCGCATACAGGAAGCGGTGCGTCGGGTCGATGGCGAGGAACGAGGGATTGATGGTTTCCGCGGCGACTCCCAGCGAAGTTATTTCTGCGGATGCGGCATCGAGGCGGTAGGCGTAGATGCCTTTACTCTCTTTCCTGCTGTAGGTGCCTACGAAAAGAAGATAGGTCTTTGGCGAATTCTGGGCGGCGGTTGCGGTGGACAGCGACAGGAAGAAGAGCCACTGCAGACATCGGCGGCGAGAAATTGTCATTGGCGGGCTCGATACCAGCGGCGCACGGCCACTACCGACCAGATTGCCTCGACCACACCAAACGGCCAGGCGCCTTGCAGAAAACCATAAACCGAGCCCAGCGCGCAAGCAAGGGCGAACGCCAGGATGAACCAAGTGCTGCGGTTCTCCATCGCGTAAGTGATCAACATCGCGGTTACCGCGAACAGTCCGAATAACGTGAGCGTGTTCAACTTTGCGAAATCCTCCGTGGGAAGGCTTCACTTCCACCCGATTGTTACGGACTGCAAAATGTTGTACGGGAAAACATTTTCTGAATAACGTTCACCGATCTTCTTGTCAAGGGATGCGGTATGAGTCTATCGCGGCGGGCGGCCTTCGCGCGATGTTCGGGCAGCTCGCGCTCGACGAAATCGAAAAGTAAAAAAAGCCTCAGCTCGCGGCGCGTGTGGAATCCCACCCCTTGCGATGGAGCCGCAAGGAGTGGGCCACCCCTACTTTGTTTTCTTCCAATATGCATCGATCGTGCTGGCCTTGCCTTGCTTGTCCACTAACTCAATGTGCGAATGGAATTCGTCGTTGGCGGTGCGGGTTAGCGTACTGCGCTTTGGATAGGTACCGTTTGGATTTTCAAAAACGAAAGTTGTAGGGGAACTGCTTGCGAGTTTCATGGTCACGCCGTCGCCTGGGTCGGCCTTCAGATCCGGGGAAAAGAATCGGACTCTTTCTTCAACGCCGGCGGGGGTATCGCGGAAGGTGTATATCTCGAGCATCTGCGTGCCCTTTTCGTCCATGAGCTGAAACATGCAGACCATGACGCTGGGATCGGAAACGGAGCAGGTCTGCTCGATGCGGGCTTGGTCGACGCGGCCTTCCCAATGGCCGCCAAGAAATTGCAGGTCGGCGACTTTGGCGGGACTGGAGACAACGGCTGTGGTTGGCGCATCTTTCGGGGCACCGGCTGCAGCTTGCGCTAGCAGGGCGGCGGATAGTCCTAGACAAAGAAGGCTGATAGAAAGTTTCATGTTTGTTCTCCTGTTTTGGTTGATTTCATTTTCTTGCCAGTGAGCGTTTGCAGGTGATCGAGGTGGTGGCGGAGCTGTTCGACTGAACTATCGTAGGGAACGATGCTGCGGTGGGCGCGGGCTTGCATTACGCCGCCTTCCATGACGGTGAGAACGAATTGAGCGAGCTGATCGAAATCGGTGCCGGCGGGGAAGCGATGCGCGGCATCGTGCAGGCATTGGCGGACGGCGGCGGTCCAGCCATCGAAGTTGGCGGCGATCTTGCTGTGGATTTTTCGGCGCGCCGGGTCGATTTCAAGGGCGAGACGCCCGATGGGGCAGGTGAAGGTGAAATTGGTCATCAGGATTTTTTCGCGGTAGCCGTCGAGCAGCAGGAAGATGCGCTCGATGGGATCCTCACTGGCGGCGTAGACTGGCCGGAGAATAATGGGCTCGAGATTTGCCAGGTACCAGTCGAGAACGGCATCGAGCAGGTGATCTTTACTCTCGAAGAAGAAGTAGAAACTGCCGCTGTTGGCGCGGGATTTCTTGAGGATCTGTGCCATTCCGGTGGCTTCGTATCCCTGGGAGTAGAAGAGTTCGACGGCGGCGAGGATGATGCGGTCGCGGGTGGTGGATGCGGGGCGGGGCATGGCTGGAGAATGATTAAACCACAAGTTACTTGAATGGTCAAGTAAGTGACGGGGAATACATTCCTGGAGGGCGTCGAGTTCGCGGGCGGGGTCGCCCGCGACCACACGGGCTTTCGGTTGTTCTTCTTCCTTTGTGGGGTAGAGGTTAAAATGGTTGATTCTGGGCTGCCGCCTGATGAGACCGTGGGCGGTGCCGGATATCGCATCGTGGGATCCGTG
>Ga0182018_10004535_pt1 | contig 11613 bp, 9 predicted proteins | sample 812P2MmetaG_FD_120490 | JGI IMG/M metagenome (GOLD analysis project Ga0182018, IMG submission 120490) | Permafrost microbial communities from Stordalen Mire, Sweden - 812P2M metaG | ecosystem: Environmental > Terrestrial > Soil > Wetlands > Permafrost | place: Sweden: Stordalen | collected...
CCGCCACGCGCAAAAAGGCCGATACCGAGGGGCCTTTCTCGTTGGGATAAATCCGGGAGAAGGCGATGCGGGAGTGGTCGTCGATGGCCACATGCACATAGTCCCAGCCCACGCCGCGAGTGCGCCGGCTGAGGTCGCCATGAGCGCGCGCCCCAGGCGCGGTGAAGCGGCCCAGCTTCCTGATATCCGGATGGAGCAGATCGGCGGGCGCTTTATGCTCATAGCGCTGAACCGGCGGGCGCGGCTCCGGATCGTGCATGCGGCTGAGCCGGTTCCGGCACAGGATGCGACTGATGGTAGCCCGGCTCAGTCCCACGATCGCAGCAATCCCGGCAGCCGGTCCAGCGCTGAATGCGCAAAAGCAGAACCTTTTCCACGAATGAAAAACACGTCTGGCGCGGCATCCGACCCGGGCGCGAGCTGTGATCCCTGAGACCCGCCGCACCCAGCTCACGATAGCGCCGCACCCATTTGGCGGCCGTCTTCGCGCTCACACCGAAACTGGCCCGGCCAGTTTCAGTGTGCATTTCTCCTCAACAACTTTTCTGGCTAACTGCTCTCGACGACAGATCGTCAGTCGGGCATTCTAGGTGGTAGTCCATTCGGTCCTCTTCTTTGAAACTGCGGTTTCCTCACCATCAGCTTCTCTGATCCCGATCGAATGGACAACCGGTTGCAACTTCACACCTACTCCCTGTCTTTTGGCGCGAAATGGCCGCCGTAACGCCTGTGATTCCTGCCCTGGCTGTCCCGCCCATCCTGCATCGAAGCTCTTTGCGGCTCCGAGCGAGAGCGCTCCGCAATTGTCATGCAAAAGTTAAAGGTTACTCTTCAGCCGGATTGGCTATTGCACAAGTCTCTCAATCGTGCCAGTATTTTCCTCACGAGAGGTACGGCCATGGCGTCCATTCTTGGGCGCGAACGCAGTGCCAACGCATTACCGGGGTCCCCAGCACGCCTTTTCTCAACGTGCCGTATTCCGTCGCTGTCACTCCTGCTCGCTCCCCTTCTCCTCCCCGTTTTCCTGGTTCCGTTTTTGGTCCTGTTGCTTGTTCGTCCGGCCTTGGCCCAGGAAGATCCCCTTGACTCTGTCCACATCAATACTCCGCCCCCCGTCGCCGCGAAAGCCGATCCCTCCATTCCCCTCACCGCCGGCGCCTCCCTGCGCACCGGCATCCAGTTCCGCGTCGATACCAATATCGTCCTCGTCCCCCTAACCGTCACCGATCCCATGGATCGCCTCGTCACCGGCCTCGAAAAGGAGAACTTCATCGTCCTCGAGGACAATCACAATCAGGCCATCCGCACCTTCGCCTGCGACGACGCTCCCGTCTCCATCGGGGTCATCCTCGATCTCAGCGGCAGCATGAGCAACAAAGTCGTTCGCGCCCGCGGCGCCGTCCTTCAGTTCATGAAAACCTCCAACCCTCAGGATGAATTCTTCGTCATCGGCTTCAACGATCGTCCCGAGCTCATCACCGACTACACCTCTTCGCCCGACGACGTCGAGGCTCGCCTCGCCACTATCCAGGCCGGTCACCGCACTGCGCTTCTCGACGCCATTTATTTCGGCCTCGGAAAAATGAAGCAGGCGAAGTACCAGCGCAAGGCCCTCCTCATCGTCTCCGACGGCGGCGACAACAATAGCCGCTATACCGAGAACGAAGTCCGCTCCGCCGTCAAGGAAGCCGACACCCAGGTGTATTCCATCGGCATCTTCGATCCCGAAGCCGCCACCATCGAGGAGCGCAACGGTCCCCTGCTCCTCAACGACATCAGCAACGATACCGGCGGTCGCCTGTTCCGCGTCGACGACCTCTCCGAGATGGGCGACATCGCTACCCGTATTAGCGCCGAGCTGCGCAACGAATACGTCCTCGGCTACAAAACCGACAATTCGAGAATGGACGGCAAATGGCGTAAAGTGAAGGTTAAGTTGCAGCCTCCTCCGGGTTTGCCGCAACTTACTGTGCATGCACGCACCGGATACTATGCGCCTCTGCAGTAACCGCCTCCTCCTCTGCTGCCTTCTCGTTGCCGCCCCCGCCCTGTATCTCCACGCTCAGGTGCCCGCGTCGGCTGCTGCAGCCCAATCCGCCCCAGCCCAGGTTACCCCAGTCTCACCAGACTCCGCCGCGCAGACCGCCCCCCCGCAGGCAGCCGCACCCTCCGTGCCCGCCGTCGTGCCATCCCCGCAGCAGCCCGAAACCCAGCCTTCGCTCGATGTCGACCATGACCCCATCGTCTCTCCTGATGCGGCCGACAACGCCACCGTAAGCCCCTCTCACCCCGTCCCCAACCAGGAAATCAAGCGCGACCACGGCATCTACACCCTTCGTCGCGATGTCGACGAGGTCCTCCTGGCCTGCACCGTTGTCGATCAGGATGGCCACCTGGCCCAGGATCTCCAGCAGAGCGACTTCCACGTCTTCGAAGACAACACGCTCCAGAACATCGTCTCCTTTGCCCACTCCGACGTGCCCGTCTCCCTCGGCATCCTCATCGATAACTCCGGATCCATGCGCGACAAGCGCGCCGCCGTCAACACCGCCGCCCTCGACCTTGTCCGCGCCTCCAACCCTAGCGACGAAGCCTTCATCGTCAACTTCTCCGACGAAGCCTTCCTCGATCAGGACTTCACCTCCGACATCAACAAGCTCCGCGAAGGCCTCGGCCACATCGAGTCCCGCGGCGGCACTGCCCTCTACGACGCCGTCGTCGCTTCCGCCGACCAGCTCTCCCACGGCGCCCGTCAGTCAAAACAGGTCCTCCTCATCATCACCGACGGCGAAGACAACGCCTCCACCCTGAACCTCGAGCAAACCATCCGCCGCGTCCAGGATCTCGGTGGTCCCGTCATCTACTCCATCGGCCTGCTCTTCGGCGACGAGGACAAGGGCCAGGAAGCCCACCGCGCCCGCCGAGCCCTCACTCTGCTCTCCGACGAAACCGGCGGCCTCTCCTTCTTCCCTCACTCCCTCGCCGACGTCGACAACATCGCCGCCGAAGTAGCCCGCGACATTCGCAATCAGTACACCATTGGCTACCACTCCACCAAGCCCGCCGCCCAGGGCGGCTATCGCACCGTTCACGTGGATGCCAAAGCCGCGCGCCACGGAAAGCTCTTCGTGCGCACCCGCACCGGCTACTACCCCACTCCCCAACCCCAGCAAACTCCGCACAAAACCAGCGTCGCCGAATCCGCACCCAACGCTCCGTAATCGCCTTTCGCCAAGAGCCTTTTGCTGGCAGTTCGCTTGTCTTTCGCTTGTCTTTAGCTCGCTTTTTGCTCGCCTCTCGCTGTTACACTAGCTTGTCCTATGCCCCCAACAGGCACGCTCTCCCAACTCCGCACCGCCTCCGACATCACCGCCCTCATTGGCCACACGCCGATCCTCCAACTACGCCGCCTCGTCTCCTCTGACCACGCCGAACTTTACGCCAAACTCGAATTCCTCAACCCCGGCGGCTCCGTCAAAGATCGCGCCGCCCTCGGCATGATCCTCGACGCCGAACGCCGCGGCATCCTCCACAAAAACTCCATCATCACCGAAGCCACAGCCGGCAACACCGGCGTCGGACTCGCCCTCGTCGGCATCAATCGCGGCTACCGCGTCGTCCTCTTCGTCCCCGAGGGCTTCGCCGAAGAAAAATGCATCCTCATGCGTGGCTTCGGCGCGGAAGTCCATCGCACTCCCGAAGCCGAAGGCATGGCAGGAGCCATCCGCCGCGCCCTTGCCCTCGCCAAATCCGATCCCAACGTCTGGGCCGCCCTCCAGTTCGACAATCCCGCCAACCCCCGCTTCCACCACGACACCACCGCCGTCGAACTCTGGGAACAAATGGACGCCCGCATCGACGCCTTCGTTGCAGGCGTCGGCACCGGCGGCACCTTCTCCGGCATCGCCCGCTTTTTGAAGGAACAAGACCCACGCATCCTCACCGTCGCAGTCGAAACCCAGGGCTCCGTCCTCCAGGGAGGCGAACCCGGCCCTCACAAAGTCGAAGGCATCGGCGTTTCCTTCGTCCCCAACACCTTCGACCGCTCCGTTTGCGACGAAATCGTAGCAGTCCCTGATACAGAAGCATTCGCCGCCGTCAAGCGCCTCGCCGCCGAAGAAGGCCTCCTCGCCGGCTCCAGCTCAGGAGCCATGATCCACTGCGCCTGCGAAGTCGCCCGCCGCCTCGGCCCAGGCAAACGAGTTGCCACCCTCATCCCCGACTCCGCGGAACGCTACCTCTCCAAGCGAATCTTCGAGGGTGGAGCATGACTCTGCGGGACATCCTGAAAACGAGCATCGCAACGCTCGGGCTTGACCGGGACTACGTTACAGCGCACAAGCACTCCAGTCGTCATCGCGCTGAGTTGGAGAGCAGCGAACAATGTGGCTGTTTTTACTGCTTTGCGATCTTCCCACCTTCCGAAATCTTCGACTGGATCGATGACGACCGGACTGCGCTTTGCCCGAGGTGTGGAATCGACTCCGTCATAGGAACAGCGTCAGGATTTCCTGTGACCAAAGAATTCTTAGAGCGGATGCACGGCCACTGGTTCTCGACCTCGGCATGAGATCCGCATGAGGCCCGGCCCCTCACCATCAGCCCCCCTGAAGGGCGCCGCTTCATTAGCATGATACAATGTATCTACACAGTGATACGCCGTATCACACAGAAAGGAACCATGCGCGCGCAAATCCAAAAATGGGGCAATAGCCTCGCCGTTCGTATCCCCAAGCCCATCGCCGATGAAGCCAAACTCCGCGCCGGCGATCCCCTCGAGATCGAAGTTGCCCCCGAAGGCGCCGTCCAGCTTCACCGCGTAGGAAAAGTTCCCACACTCGCCGCGCTCGTCGCCCGCATCACGCCGGAAAATCGCTACGAGGAAATCCCCACCGGACCGGCAGTCGGCAAGGAATCCGTCGAATGGTAGCCTCGTACGTTCCCGACACCGGCGACATCGTCTTCCTCGACTTCGATCCGCAGGTCGGCCGCGAACAGGCGAAACGCCGGCCGACGCTGGTCCTTACCGATATCCGCTATAACCGCGCCAGTGGCCTCGCCGTCGTCTGCCCGCTCACGAGCAAGCGCAAGCCGTACCCCTTCGCGCTGCCCGGCACCGTCGACAAAGTCGAAGGTGCCGTTCTCGTCGATCAGCTCAAGAGCCTGGACTGGGCGAGCCGCCACGCCGAATTTCACTCCAAAGCCGCGCCCGCTCTCCTCACGAAAGTCCGCCAATACATCGCCGTCCTGCTCTCCATTCGCGATCCCCGGTGTGCCTGACTGCGCTTTCCGCCCCGCTCCCCCAACTCAGGCCCCCTGTTGCTCTTTCCCCCCGCCATGATGCACAGTGGTTGCCATCAGCCAGGGAGAATCCACATGTGCCATCCCGCCGACCCAGCCCCGCACTCTCATGCTCGCGCCCACAATCACGTCGCCCAGCATTCCCACTCGCGCCGTGATTTCCTCCGCATCATGAGCAGCGCCTTCGCCGGTGCTTCCCTCCTCGAGCTCGCCTATCATCGCGCCGCCTGGGCCCGCGCCGCCGCTCCCGCCTCCGACGACACCCTCTTCACCATCCAGAAAGTCACCGGCGGTATCTACTTCGCGCATGCCCATCCTCAGGCGATGATCAACTGCAACGCCGCTATCTTCGTCCGCTCCAAAGATGTCGTCGTTGTCGACGCCCACTCCAAGCCCTCCGCCGCCGCAGCCCTCATCCAGCAGCTCCAGCGCGAAGTCACCACAAAACCCGTCCGCTACGTCATCAACACCCACTTCCACTGGGACCACACTCAGGGCAACCAAGCCTACCGCGCCATCGGCCATCCCATCGACTTCATCGCCAGCAACACCACCAGGCAGCTCATGACCCAATTTTCCGTCGCACGCCTCAAGGAATCCATCGACGGCGTCCCCGCGCAGGTCGACAAGCTCCGCGACCGCGCCGCCCGTTCCAGCGATCCTGCCGAAAAAGCTTTTTGCGTTGAGCAAATCCGCCAGATGCAGGCCTACGCCGCCGAGCTCCGCGACTTCCGCCTCGAGCTCCCCACCATCACCTTCGACACTTCTTACGTCCTCCCAGACCCCGCTTTCGATCTCCACATCGAATTTCACGGCCACTCCCACACCGCTGGCGACGTCTTCGTCTTCTGTCCCCAGGCCCGCGCCATCGCTACCGGCGACGCCATCCACGGATTCCTCCCCTTTATCGCCGACGCCTACCCGCGCACCTGGCCCTCCACCATCGACTCGGTCGCCCGCGCCGACTTCCATTTCCAGATGGGCGGCCACGGCCCTTATCAAACCGACCGCACTGTCATGACCAGCCAGCGCAACTACATCGAGGAACTCACCAGCCGCGTCGCCGACGCCAAACAATCCGGCCTCTCCCTGGCCGAGATGCAGCAGCACATCACCGTCGCCTCCCTCCGCTCCCTGCAATCCAACGGCTATCAGGATTTCCTTGTCCGCACCCGCGACGAAAGTGAGCCCCACTTCGGCCCCGTCACTCCGCTTCAGGAAGGAGTCAACGCCAATATCCGCGACGTTCTCGCCAACCTGGATCACGTCTAGTTTGCTGTTTCTCAGAGATTGCCATCCCGACCGTGGCGCAAAGCGAAGGGAGGGACCCGCTTCTTCCCGGCTGGAGTGGAGGAAAGATACCCCCAATGGAGATCTCGACCGGCCCGGAAGTCGGCAAAGAGTCAGTGGAATGGTGACATCGCCCAAAAAGCCAGCATCCCCGGCGAGCCAATACTCTCACCGGGGACGCGAAGCTACCTATAAGACTGCCATCATTGCTGCAGCAGCTTCGTCACCATCTGCTGCGTGCTGTTCGCCTGCGCCAGTGCGCTGATTCCGGTTTGCGTCAGGATCTCGTACTTTGACATCTCCGAGGTCGCCGAAGCATAGTCGGTCGCCGAAATGGTGTTCTGTGCCGCAGTGATATTGGTCATCTGAGAGCTGGCGATGTTTGACGCCGCCGTCAGCGTGTTGATGTTCGCCCCCACCTGGCCCCGCTGGAAAGCGACCGCGCTCACCGCGTTGTCGGCCGTCGCCAGCGCTGCTTCCGCTGCCGCCTGCGTGTTCAGATTGGTGCCCGCCAAACTCGTGCCAGCTCCGGCGCCAGCCTGAACGCCCCCGGTGCCAACAATGTTTCCGACCGTTGCGGTGATGCCGACACCCATCACTGAGTCCAATGGCGACGTGCCCACCCCCGCACCGGAAAGAGCGCCCACTGTCACGTTGTAATTCTGGCTGCCGTTGGTGGTGCCGTCTCCCGTGTAGACGTCGATCCCTCCCTCTATCGGTGTCTCCTGCGATGCCGCCTGCGTCGCCGCCTCGGCCACCGTGAACGAAGTGATCCCGGTCGCCGCCCCCACCGATGAGACGTAGATCGACAGGTTGCCCAGGCCCAGGGCTTGCGTCGCGGCCGTCGTGTTGTAGGCGACGGTATAATCCGGCCCCAGGTCTTGCTGTATCGTGCTTTGCATGTTCGCGGTGGTGACGCCCTGCAGGTCGACGTTGACCGCCGATCCGGCGCCCGCCGACGTGGTGGGGGTAACTGTAAAGTTGCCCATCACCGTGTTCGCGAGGTTGATGTTTGTAACCGCCACCCCCGATTCCCCCATTGCAGTCGCTGGGGTGTTGCCGTTTGCAATGGCGACCGAGTCCACGTTGGCCGCGAGGCCCGTTGCGTTGACACCGATGGTCAGCGTGCCGACGCCGCTGCTGACGTTGTAAGCCAAGTTGTAGTCGCTCGCCGAGCCAGGCGAGGCCGCGTTCAGCGCCGCGTTGACCGTGGTGACCAGGTTCGACGTATTGACGCCGTTCAGGTTGACTACGACTGGACTGTTCGAAGCCACTGCGCTGATCGTCGGCGTAATGGTGAACTCCCCGCTCAGCTGTTCACCGTCGGTAAACGCTATACTGGCCGCCGTCGGTGTCTTCTCCGTCGCCGTGCTGGACAGAGTAAGGCTGGCAATGTCGTCCGTGGCTGTGGCATACGGCGTGAGCGCCACCGTCAGAGTGCCGGTGCCGCTGTTGTAGCCGACGGTGTAGTCCGCGTTCGATGCTGTTTTGCCGGCATTCAACACCCCCGCAACCGTGCTCGCCAGGTTCGCTGTGGTCACGTTGGTCAGCGGGATGTTGAACGTGTTACCAGGGGTTGTGCTGGACGGTGTCTGCTTGAATACGGTGGGGCTGCCGCCGATGGTGAGCGCCGTGACGCCCGCCGTGGTGCCGGCTGCCGAGATGCTGAAGGTCAACGCGCCGCTCCCGCTGTTGTAAGTGGCTGCGTAGTCCGTCCCCGCCAAATCGGCGTTCAGCGTGCTCTGCAGGTTCGCAGTCGTCACGTTGTCCAGGTCGATGACTGTGTTCGGACTTGTTGTTCCCCCCGGATTCACAATTGGCGTGGTCTGGGAGCTGCCGTTTTGGGTAACGGTGAACGCGCTCAGCCCGTCCCCAGGTACTCCGTTAATCGTGATGGCCACCTGCCCGGTGCCGGCGTTGTAGGCGACGTTGTAGTCGTTCCCGTCTCCGCCCGCGGCAGTAATGTCGCCCCGGATCGCGGCCTGCATCGCTGCCTGGGTGGAGGCCACGCCGGTCAGAGCAACGTTCAGGCTCGCGCCTCCCGTGCCCCCCGTTTGGCCGAGGGTGATGTTGCCCGAAAGCGTGTTGCCGACCGCAACGTTCGTGGTATAGTCGCTCGCGCCGCCACCCCAGACCAACGGTGTGCTCACGCCACCGGTCTGCGGAATGGTACCGCCGATGGTGATGCTGCCGCCTATGTTGTCCGCGGACGGCAGGTTCGCCGTGATCGTGGCGCCGTTGTTGGTGAAGTTGACAGCGGTCTGCGCTCCGGCTGCAACCGCGGTGTTGGGAATAACGGAGATTGACCCGCCCAGTGCGCCGCCATCCGCCACGGCCAGCGTGAAGCCGGTCTGCGCGGCTGCCGCACCGGAGGTCGTCACGTTCGTGGCCGGGGCAGCGGTGAATCCCGTGATATGGTCGGCAGCGGCGTCGGCGCCGAGGCCGATCTGCAGCTGGTTGTTCCCAACCACCGTCACCGTGTAGTCGCTGTCCCCGTTCCCTGCCTGCGCGTTGATCAGAGTCTGCAGGTTGGCTGCCTGCGCGCTCAGCGAGCTGCCCGTAACATTGGCCAGATCGATGCTGATCGCGGATGCGGTTCCCCCGCTGGTTGTAGGTGAAAAAGTAAGTGTGCCGGAGAGCGCGCCGCCATTCGGGATCACGCTGGAGGTCAGGGTCTCCGTGACCGGTGAACTGCCGGTGATTCCGTTCAGGGTCCAGCTCATAGCCGCCGGCGTGCCGTAGGCGGCGGTCTGCACCGGTGCCGCTGCTGCCGCCGATCCGCCCGCCGTGATCGCCCCGGCAGCTACCGCCGCCGACGATCCCGTGACCGAGGAGGACGTTCCCACCCCGTTCGCGCCCCATTGCAGTGTGCTGAGGGTCTGATCGCTGCTGAAAACCGTGATCCCGTTATATTCTGTCGTGGCGCCGATCGTCCCGATCTGCGTCATGATGTCCTGGTACTCCTGGTTGACAGCGCCCATCTGTGACGAGGACAGTGTGCCCCCACCCGCTTCGGTAGCCAGCGTGATCGCGCTGGTCAGCAGACTCGTCACCTGCGACAACGCCCCATCCGCCACCTGCAGAAACCCCGCTCCCTCGCTCGCGTTGCTCGATGACTGCTCCAGCGCCGCGGCATTCGCCGCCAGCCCGTTTGCAATCGATAGACCCGCCGGATCATCCGCCCCGGAATTGATCCTCGACCCGGAAGACAATTGCGTTAACACATTTTGCAGGCTCGCCTGCGTCTGATCCAGATTGTTTTCCGCGTATACCGCCGAGATATTGTTCAGGACACCTAAAGGCATGACATTGCTCCTCTTTTGAATTAGGTCCCTGAACTTGCCGGTGGCCTTGCCACCTTGGTTCCTGGGATCCTTCCTGCTACACATGTCTCATCGGCGGACACCCTCAAGTTCACCAGTTCCCTGCCGAACCCTGGCACGCTACGTGCGCCCCCTCCCCATCCTCTTCTCCCACCTCACCTTGCCGCTTCCGTCCTCTGTACTCCATACCCATCCGCTGCTGGAACTGGTCTCATAATCCTCATACGATCGAAATGGAGCGTGTGAGTACCCCGCCAATAGGCGTTGCACTATATGTGAGACCAGTTCTATAGTGCCGTTGTCGATGACCGGCGCCAGCCTGCACCCCGCAAACTCTGGCTTTGCCCGATTCGTTGCCGAGGAACCTGCATCCACTTGTACCCGGCTTGTCTAAAATCCAATCACGGGGTCATTCACCCAATGAAACTCAGCAGAAGATTAACCGCCTGCCTCGCGGTACTCTCCATCTCCACCGCTCTCCACGCCAACGCGCAGGCACCCTCAGCCGTCGACAACAATCCCGACCTCATTGAGGCCCGTAGGTACACCCTCACCATGGATAAGATCGAGAAACTCGCCGCCGCCACCGATACCATCAATAAGTTGACGGCTTCCAATCCGGCACTCAAAAGCAAAATGGACGCCGCCTCGACCGGTAACCTGTCCATCGATCAGAGAGCGAAAAACATCGACGCGAATTTCCCCCAGGTCGCCACCCTGATCCACGGCAACGGACTTACCACCCGCGAATACATCGTTGTCATGATTGCCTTCATCAACGACGTCACCTTCGTCGGCATGAAGAAGCAGGGCATCATCAACGACTATCCGCCCAATTCCGTCACCCCCCAGAACGCGGCCTTCGTCGAATCCAACTTCGATAAACTCCAGCAAATCGGGCAGAAACTCTCCCCCGCCCAGAGCTAAGGCCCTGTCTCAACACGCAGCCCCTCACCTATAGCCCGCCGGCCCAAAACGAAAAAGGGGAGCAGCCCAAGCCGCTCCCCACATCGCTTTTCTATTCCCTATTGCGTATTCCCTGCCTTTGAGCTGTTGCCTGTTCCCTGTTCTTAGGCCGCCACAGCCATCGCCCGTATCTCTTCCTTGCGCACTGTGAGCCTCTCGACCAGATCCTCCCGCACTTCGAAGCCGCGCCCTGGCGTATCCGGAACCGCAATCTCGCCCGTCCGCGAAACCTCGACCTCCGGCTCGATAATGTCTTCTTTCCAGTAGCGCTTCGACGCCGAAACATCGCCCGGCAGCGTGAAATTATCGAGCGACGACAGCGCAATATTGTGCGCCCGCCCAATCCCCGTCTCCAGCATCCCACCGCACCACACCGGCACGCCCCGCTCCTGCGCCGCATTGTGAACCGCGATCGCCTCGCTGAAGCCGCCAACCCTCCCGCACTTGATATTGATGATCCGGCACGACTCCATCTCGATCGCCGCCAGCGCATCCCGCCGGTTCCGTATCGATTCGTCCAGACAAATCGGTGTCTCCAGCCGCTTCTGCAGCATCGAGTGAAAATAAAAATCGTCGGCCCACAACGGCTGCTCGATCATCAGCAGGTTGAATTCGTCGAACGTCATAATATGGTCCGTGTCGTTCAGACGGTATGCCGAATTCGCATCGCAGCTCAGCTGAATCTCCGGCCACCGGTTCCGCACCGCCTCAAACACATGCACATCCCAGCCCG
>Ga0182018_10004536_pt1 | contig 11613 bp, 6 predicted proteins | sample 812P2MmetaG_FD_120490 | JGI IMG/M metagenome (GOLD analysis project Ga0182018, IMG submission 120490) | Permafrost microbial communities from Stordalen Mire, Sweden - 812P2M metaG | ecosystem: Environmental > Terrestrial > Soil > Wetlands > Permafrost | place: Sweden: Stordalen | collected...
CGCGAAATCAAAGACCGGGGGGACAATCATGCGGCCCTTTTTCACCCTACTGCCCCTATTCGCTCTGAGTCTCGGCGCCGGACAGGCACAAACTCCCGCCCAACTGGAGTTCTTCGAGAAGAACGCCCGGCCCCTCTTCGCCGAGAAGTGCCAAGGGTGCCACAACGCCAAACTGAAGAGCGGCGGCCTCGACTTCAGTTCCCCCAACGCCATCAAAGAAGCCGCCTCCATGGGGATCTTCGGCAGCCCCGGCGAACCCGAAAAGAGCGTCATCATCCAGGCTCTCGGCTATGAAAGCCGGATCAAGATGCCGCCGCAGGGCAAGCTGCCCGCCGAAACCATCGCCGCCGTCCGCGAATGGGTAGCCGCGGGGGCCCCTACGCCCGCCATCGCTCCATCCGCTGGGGATTCTCTATCGGGAACCGGCGTTCGACCCGTCGCACTGCGCGGAGTCATCACCGACGCCGACAAGAACTTCTGGTCGTTCAAGCCCATCTCGCAGGCCGCGCCGCCCACCCCCAAGCAGCAGGATTGGGCCGTCAACCCCATCGACCGGTTCATTCTCGCCAACCTCGAAAAGAACGGTCTCAAACCCGCCCCGCAAGCCGATAAGACCACCCTGCTTCGCCGCGCCACCTTCGATCTGACCGGGCTTCCCCCCACCGAAAAGGAGCTACAGGATTTCCTCGCCGATAAGTCTCCCCAAGCTTTCGAAAAGGTGGTCGACCGCCTGTTGGCATCGCCCCGTTACGGAGAACGCTGGGGGCGGCACTGGCTCGACGTCATGCGCTATGCCGACTCCACGGGTAGCGACGAAGACCACCGCTACCCGCATGCCTGGCGTTATCGCGATTACGTCGTCGAGGCCTTCAATGACGACATGCCTTACAACCAGTTCGTGCGCGAGCAACTGGCCGGCGACATCCTCGCGGCGGACCCGAACTCCGGCGTGGGCTATCGCGGCATCGTCGCCACCGGTTTCCTGGCGCTTGGTAAGAAGGCCCTCGCTCAAAAGGATCTCCCGCTGAAGCGGTATGACGTAGTCGACGATCAGATCGACGTAACGGCAAAGGCCTTCCTGGGCCTCACGGTCACGTGCGCCCGCTGCCACGATCATAAATTCGATCCCATCGCCACCAAAGACTACTACCAGTTGGCCGCCATCTTCGCCTCCACCCTCAGCTATGCCGGGGGCGCGACGGGCGATCCGATCCAGACGCCGCTGGCGGCGCCCGGCGAGTTCGAAGCCTTCCAGAAGCAGTGGAGCGCCTACAACGCACTCGAGAAGAAGGTGGCAGACATCATCGATTTCGACAAGGATGCCCAGAAGTACCGCGACCTGGGAGAGCAGAAGATCGCGGCCTCCATGCAGGCGGCTTACCGCGTCTACGCCAAAGGCGAAGCCATGGCCATGGTGGCCGCCGACACCAAGCTCGACGAGAAGCAACTCGCCCGCTGGGTCGATTACCTCAAAGACGGCAAGCCTCCGGAACTGGCGCAGTGGCGAGCCGCCACGGACGCGAACCGGAAAGATGTCGCCGCCGAATACCAGGAGGAGTTCCGCCGGAGCGCCTACCAATACGATCAGGATCTAAGCTGGTGGAAGCAGGCGCAGGGCAACTTCCCCAATGCGGGCAAGATTGCCGGACCCCATCCCCGGATGAGCGCGGAGAGAGATCCCTTCTTCGTCGCGGTCTGGCAGGATGGCGGTCCCCTGCATCGCTCCGGAGACGAGCAGATGGCTTCTCTCGCGCCGGAAAAGGCGCACGAAGCCGCGAGCCTGCTGGCACAAGCCGCCGAGATGGAAAAGACCCTCCCCACGCACGAAGTCCCCATGGCGTGCGCCGTCAAAGAGGGCGACACCATGGATCAAAAGATCTTCGTCCGGGGCGACTATCACAACCTGGGCGACCCGGTGGAACATACGGTCCCGGAGATCCTGCGCCTCAGCGCGCCGGCCCCCGAAGTCAAAACAAAAAGCGGCCGGCTGGAACTGGCCGACTGGATTGTCGATCCGCGCAACCCGCTTCCGTCGCGGGTGATGGCCAACCGCATCTGGCAGGGACACTTCGGCGACGGGATCGTGCGCACTCCGGATAATTACGGCCGGCTGGGCGAACGGCCCGGCAATCCGGAACTGCTCGACTACCTGGCGAAGCGCTTCATGGAGAGCGGCTGGTCCATCAAGAAGATGAACCGCATGATCATGCTGTCGAAGACGTACCAGATGAGCGCGGTCTTCGACGAAGCTACGAAGGCGAAGGACCCTGAAAACCGGATGATCTCGCACTTTCCGCGGCAGCGCCTCAGCATCGAGGAAATCCGCGACGCGTATCTCGCCATGGGCGGCGATCTGGATCTCACGATGGGCGGCACGCTCGACCCCGGCGTCGGCACGGACGGCGAAACCAGCACCGGCCGCATCAGCATGAATCCGGAAAAGACCAATCGCCGCAGCATCTACCTGCCGCTGCGGCGCTCCAATCTGCCCACCCTCTACACCCTGTTCGACTTCGGCGACGCCACCTCGCCCGAAGGACATCGCAGCCCCACCTCGGTCGCAACCCAGGCGCTCTTCGTGATGAACAGCCCGCTGGTGATTCGGGAAGCCAAGAACGTGGCGGATACCGTGCTGAAGCAGGAGAAGCAAGATAAGCGCCGGGTGGAAGAAATCTATTTGCGCGTTCTCGACCGGCGTCCCGACGCCAATGAGATCGATCGGGGGTTCACCTACCTGACCAGCTTCCGTCAGAAGTGGAACCAGATCGACGAAGAGCAAGCGTGGACCAGTTTCACTCACACGCTGATGGCTTCCAACGAATTCATTTTCGTCTATTAGGAGGGTCTTCAAAATGGACATCCGTTCGTACCTCACCGGAGCCCCGAAGCACTCGCAGCTTTCGCGCCGCGCCATGCTGCGCGCCGCCGGGTGCGGCTTTGGCTATATGGGACTCCAGTCGCTTCTGGCGGAGGCGGCTCTGGCCGGGCCGGCCGTCGACCCGCTGGCTCCCAAGGCGCCGATGTTCCCGGCCCGCGCCAAGCGCGTGATCTTCCTGTTCATGCACGGCGGGCCGTCGTCGATCGACACCTTCGACCCGAAGCCCTACCTCGATGCGAACGATGGCAAACCCCTGCCCATTAAGCAGCCGCTCACGTTTGCGGCCAAGACCGGCGGCTTGATGAAATCGCCCTGGAAGTTCAAGAACTGCGGGCAGAGCGGCCTGCCCATCAGCGACCTGTTTCCGAACATCCGCGAGTGCGCCGACGACCTCTGCGTAGTGCGCTCCATGGTTGGCGAGGGCGTGGACCACGGCGCAGCGCTCCTGCAGACCTTTACCGGAACCTTCACCTTCACCCGCCCCAGCCTTGGTTCGTGGGTGCTCTACGGACTCGGTTCCCAGGACCGGAACCTGCCCGGCTACATCACCATCAAGCCGGCGCTCGCCCACGGCGGCGCGAAGAACTGGTCCTCCGGCTTCCTGCCGGGCTCGGTGCAGGGCACCGCCATCGGCAACGCGGGCATGCAGGTAAGCGAAATTCAAAAGGAGCCGATCGAATATCTCGTCAACCAGGGGCTCAACCGCGAACAGCAGCGGTATGAACTCGACATGATCCAGGCGATCAACCGCAAACATCAGGAACTGTGGAAACTGGACGACGAACTCGAAACCCGCATCCAGTCTTTCGAGATGGGCTTCCGCATGCAGGCCGAAGCCTCCCGGGTGTTTGACGTCTCGGGCGAATCGGATGCCACCAGGAAGCTCTACGGTCTGGACGAACCGAAGACCGCCGATTTCGGATGGCAGTGTCTGCTGGCGCGCCGCCTGGCCGAGGCGGATGTCCGCTTCATTCAGTGCACCCACAGCTACAAATGGGATCAGCACTCCGACCTCTTCGAGAAGCACAACCAAAATGCGGCCGAGGTTGACAAGCCCATCGCCGGCCTGCTGAAAGACCTCAAGGCCCGAGGCCTCTTGAAGGACACGCTGGTCATCTGGTCCGGCGAGTTCGGGCGCACGCCGGTGTCCGAAAGCGGCAACGGCCGCGACCACAACCCCTACGGCTACTCGCTTTTCATGGCCGGCGGCGGCGTCAAGCCCGGCTTTGCCTACGGCGCGACCGACGAATTCGGCTACCACGCGGCGGAGAACCGAATGCACATCCACGACTTCCACGCCACCGTCCTGGCGCTGCTGGGACTGGATCACCTGAAACTGACCTATCGCTATTCCGGCCGCGATTTCCGCCTCACCGATACCGCCGGCAATGTCCACGATGGGATCTTTGCCTGAAGCTCCGCCTGGTATCGACCGCCCTGGCTGGCTGCGGACTGGTGCTTGCCAACTGGCGGTTGGCTGCCGGTCCCGATGGAACTGGCGGGTCCGCGCGGCCCACGCGCCCGTCGAGTGGAGCGTGTCGCTGAACCACAACATCCTCTGGCGCACGCCGCTGCCCAATGGCGGGCAGAGCAGAATCGCCGTGTGGGGTGACCGCCTCTTTCCGACCACGTTCGACGACTATCGCGTTGGCGATCCGAAGTTCAGCGCATCCATCCAGGGCCACTGCCTGGACGCGCGCACCGGAAAGCTGCTGTCGGCGCGGCATCGATAAGCGCACCCGTAAAACGATGTGGGTGCCCGAAGACGGAACCACCACTTGCACCACGTCCCTGTTCGGGAGACTGGCCAGCGGCGGCAGAAGGCCTGAGTTGGCTACCGGTAATGCGCCATAACGCTCGAAGCCGGCCGGTCGGCGGCAGTGTCAGTAAATAATGGAAAAAGTGTTATCGGGGTGTGCGATGGCGGCGGCAAAGCTCCAGGCCGGGATGCCTGGAAGCTGCTTCTTGACGCCCCTAGCCTGTCCCGCACCGTCGTAAACTTGCCAAGCGAGGGATCCCCCTTTCTGCCAGCCGGTTCCCTCGGTCCACGCCAGCAGCACTTCACCGTTCCCGTTAATGGCGATGCGGGGGTGTTTCCGGCCTCTGCCATCGCCCGGCGCCGAAGCCGGTTTTCCGGCCGCACCACCCTGGGGATCTAACCGCACCCAATACACTTGACCTCCGGTTTCCCAAGCCGCGACGGTCTCTTTCCCGTTTTCGGCGGCATCCATGCTGCTCATCGGGCAGGCATTCACATCCCACTTGTGCAGAAGCTGCCCATCGAACGTCCGGCCGCGGTCGTTTGACCACAGAAGATAGATATCCCGGTGCACCGATTCCGTGGCGGAGCGGTAGAGAGCCGAAATGTGGCCTGTCCGATCCGCAAGAATTTTCATGCCACAGCAGCCGCACACGCCGGTCGCTCGCGACCAGGCTTTCTCTTCAACCGGGAAGGAGCGGCCTCCGTCCTCGGACCTGGCCAGCCAAACCTGGCGGCGCGCTTCACCCTCCTTACCAGTGGCCGCCGCCTCTCCCATTCCGATACCGTGCCATGCAACATCGACATTCCCTGCAAGGTCGGCAGCCACGGAACCTCCGCCATCCAACCCAAATGAGCGATGCATTAGATTACGCTGCGGTTCAAAGTGCGAACCCGTATCGCTCAGACGGGAATACAGCATGGGTGCTCCCGGCTTTCCGGAATCCGGATTCATCGGACCTTTCGGCTCGGCTTGCTCGGAACCGTTCCAAGCGATATGCACGCCGTTGCTCTTTCCGATTGCAAGTTGTGCCCCGCGAATCGTGCCCGCTGCAATTGCACTACCGGGCTGACTATTCACTCGGATCGGAGGCGAGAAGGTCGATCCGCGGTCGCTTGACCGGACGTAGAACAAATCCCCAGCGTGCGCGTCACCGGCGTAGTAAACCACGTGAAGGGTCCCGCGCTCGTCGATTCCGGCCTGTGGCTGCAGGCCACCTCCGGGCACGCGCAAGATGCGTACCGGCTCTTTTCTCTCCGCCTTATTGTCTGCCGCGAAACCGCCGATCGCGGCAGCGCACGCGAGGGATGCCGTCCTTCTGGTCATCATTTTCCGAGTTCCTCACGGCCTTGATTCTACCATTGGCCAAGAACGGCCCGTTGGCCGGGCTTCGAGTGGGGCTCAACGATTTTCGTACCACTTCAGACGGCTGGAATCGATGCAGGCAACATCGGGGCGGCCGTCTCCGTTCAAGTCGGCGACGGCGCAGGCGGCGGCGCCCATGCCGCCATTGTCGAGATTGGAGCGAGTCCAGCGTTTGGCAGCGGCATCGTAGGTGTACAGGTACACGGAGTGGGGCTGGCCGCGGAAGCCGGCGACGATTTCATCGTTGCCATCGTGGTTGAAATCGGCGGTCTGGATGGTGTGGCCGTCAAGCAGGGAATCGTCGATAACCTCTCGTTCCCACTTGGAGTTTTTCTCGGTGTAGACGGCGACCTGGTTGCCGTGCCAGGGTTCGATGGCGGCAAGGAAGCGGGTCTTGCCGAGATGGCCGGCGGCGACGTCGCTCGATCCGGACTTGGGCCACGGCGCGGGATCGCCCTTGGCGATTTCGGTGCGCTGAAAGGCGCCGGCTTTGGTCGCGCAGAACTGATGAATGCCGGTGAAACTGGCGGTCAGGATGCAGTTGGAATCGGTAATGAAGATGCCGTGCACGACGCCGGAGTTTTCGGTGCTGATGACGCGCCGCTTCCATTCGCCGGGGCGGTAATAGACCAGCGGGGTTTGATCGCGGTAGTCGGGAGCGGTGGCGTTTGCGCCGGTGAGCGGGGCGTTTACAACGACGGGGTGGCCATCGCCGAAGAGATCGGCGACACGCAGGCGGTGGCTGGTGGCGAGGCGGTCGATTTCGGTGACGATCCAGGGCTGGAGCGGATCGGGGCCGGCGCGCAGAACGCTGACAAGGCCGATGGAGTTCTTGGCTTCGTTATTGAATTCGCTGGCGAGAACGATTTCGTTGCCGATGACGGCGCAGTTGATCATGCGGGACTGGCCGGTGGCGAGGACGTGGCGCTGCCAACCGGGGTTCTCATACCAGACGAGCTCGCTCATGCCGCTGGCGAGCGCGATGAGGTCGGGCTTGCCATCCTGGTTGAGGTCGGCGACGACCACTTGGTAGCCTCCGCGGAGGCCGGTGGCGATGGTGTGCTCGACGAAGGCGGCAGGCGGCGCTGCGGCGAAGAGCGGAAATGCCAGGAGGACGGACAGGCTACGCACGCTCAACAGTATACTTTCCTTTTCGGCGCCGATCCTAGCTTCGCTCGCATTTACGCGACCGCGTTGCCGAAGATGGTTGGGTAGGTCCTCGAGGCGCCTGCAACCTGTCCCGTCATTCCGTAATATCGGTAGTGACGTATTTGCGGACGAATCGCGATCGGCTACCACGATCCCGCTATGGGTGATATGCTCGTTGAAGTTTCGAGGAATGAGGCTTCTCAAGGACGTGGGCCGCTTTCCGTGATCGTGGTCCGCAAACACGGAGACATGGAACCTGGAAACGGTTTCCACGGCCTTGCGGAGTCGATGGGGCTGAACATATCCGATCGAACCGCCTGTTGTAATGTAGAATCGATGGCGGCCAAGAAGCCAAGAAGGGCAGATCTGTGATCAATCCTCTGGATGAGCTCAAGACAATGAATTTGGAGATTGAGCGGGCAGCCGATCTCGGCGCGCTCAAAACCATCTATTTCCGCCTGAAGGATATTGCACAAAGCAGCCCGGACGATTTCGACGTGCAAATCGCCGTGAGCGAGACCCGGAAACACCTGATGGCGCGTGGCTCGGAGCTTGAGCACCAGCCGGCGGCGCCAATTGCGCCGCCCATGCAGCCTCTCACGCCACCAATTCCGGCCGCCTCTTCCGCGGAAGCCGCGGAAACCGCGGAAACCGCGCCGCGGGAACCGGCAATTCCGCCGCTCATGCCGCCGCTCATGCCGGAGATTGTTCCACCACCCGCGCCATTCGCGTTCATGGATAGCGCGCCGCCCGCGCCGGAGCCGCCCCGCACGCCGGCCCCCGAGCCGCCGCGTCCGGCGGCAAAACCGCCCAAGCCTCCCGTGCGTCCGCCTGCGCCGTCGCGTTCCGCGCTGCCTCGGAACCGCGCGGTAGTGCTTGGATCCATTGGGGGCCTGACCGTCGCCATCGTGCTCCTCGTGTTCTTGGTACATCAAGCGCAAAAGCGTAGCGCGAGCGTCGCCACGAGTGTCCGCGCCGTCCAGGTGGAGGTTGCAACCGTTCCTTCCGGCGCATCGGTGCGGGTCGTTCCGGCCAACGCCGCGCCAGGCGGCAACCACGAAATAACCTGCGCGGCGAATTGCACACTGTCGCTGGCGCCGGGCGACTATCAGGTCACGGCGTCGCTGGAAGGCTTCGAGCCGGCGGCCGGCAGCGTTCACGTTGCGGTCGGCCAACCAGTACAGGTGAGCCTGCCGCTGCAGCCCCAGGCACAGTCGGTTCGCCTTCTCACCGACCTGGATCAAGGTAAGGTCGTTTTGGACAATCAGCCACCGGCCGATCTTCAGGAAGGGCAGTTGGTCCTCGACAAGGTGCCGCCTGGTTCGCACACCCTGAAAATCACCGGCCGGACCGGCGACGTAACGTTCTCCTTTGAACTTGCGGATGCGCGGCTGCCGGCCGTGGTGGGTCCCGTGACCGTGCACAACTTGATTGCAGTGCTGGTGGCGAGCTTCGGCAAGGTGGCGCGCGTGGTAACCAGCACGGGCCCGCTGAAACTCACAGTCAACGGCCAGCCGCAATCCGATGCGGGACCGGCGGGGACGGACGTGTCTAATTTTCAGCCGGGCGTGCAGGAGATCGTACTGGGTGAGGGCCGGGACCAGCGCAACATGAGCGAGACCTTCGGGGCTTCGCCGATGATCACGGCATTCCTGAAATCCGATGTGAATGCCGGCACGCTGATTGTCTCGACGGGCCAGGACGATGTGCGCGTGTTTCTCAACGACAAGGAGTACCGCCGGCGCACGCAGCGCGGGCAGTTGCGTATCCAGACTCTCGGCAAGGTAACGGTACGGGTGGCGAAGGGCGGTTTTCTGGAGGAGCCGCCGCAAACCGCCGAAGTGAAGAAAGGGGAAGAATTACGGCTTCAGTTCGTCCTGAAACCCCAGCCGCGGTTCGGCTCGTTGCAGATCCGCGGGGGTACGCCGGATGCCGAAGTGCTGCTGGATCAGAAGAATATCGGAGCGGTGGGACCCGACGGAACGTTCGATTTCAACATGGTCCAGCCCGGCGAACGCAGCCTCGAGCTGCGGCACGCGCAATACACGCCGAAGAGGCTGCAGCGCGGGTTCCAGGCGGGCCAGGCCGTGGTGCTGACAGGCGCCGATGTGGTGCTGGTCTCCGCCAATGGCACGATCCACCTGACTCGCAACCCGGCCGGGGCAACCGTTACCTACCGGCGCACCGAGGAAACGGAGTCGCATGAAGTCCGCGGAAACCAGATCGAGCTGCCGGCGGGGAGCTACGTGCTGTCGGCTACCGCCGCGGGATTCAGCGAGGCCACGACGCGCGTGCAACTGGCCGGCGGTGAGAGCCGGCCGGTGGAATTCGCGCTTGCTCGCGAGCGCCCGGCCCCCACGCCCGCGCCGGTAGTGGTGACGCACGGGATCGCGGACTTCGAAGATCCGCAGGCGTGGAAGAAGGACGGCGACGTTTGGGTTCACAAAGGCGGCGGTTTCCTCCCTTACAAGCTGCCGGACAACGGCACCTTCACTTTCACCGTGCAACTTCTCAAGGGCGGCAGCATATTCCGGGCGGGCAAGATTCGCTGGTGCGTTCAGTATATCGACTCCAAAAACTACCTGCTCAGCGAAATGGACCAGAAGAATTTTTGGACGGGAGTGATCGAGAAGGGTAACCGGACCGAGCGGAAAAAGACCCCGCATAGTATCGAGAACCCGAAGGCGTTCACCATCCGGATCGAGGTCTCGCCGGAACAATTGGTGCAGACGGTGCAGGCAGGCACCGGATGGATAGTGCTTGATACTTTCACCGAGACGGGCCGCGATTTCACGAAGGGGAAGTTCGGCTTTCTGATTCAGGGGAACGACGAGATCGCCATTTCGGACTTTAAGTTCGTGGCGAAGTAGGGTGTAGCGGAAGGGGGGAGGCACGCTCGATGGCAACCAGGAAGCCAAAACCAAGACCTGTGCCGGTTTCGTGATTCATCCCCGCACGCACATCGGGTTCAAAGCCCGATCCCGAGTGCCGGCGACCGGCTCCGGCGCCAGGCTAGCACCACCGATAGAATGCTCTTCAATTTTGAAAGGAAGTCGTTTGGGATATGGACTATTATGATCGGTTTAGCTTCCAGCAGATGAAATATATCTGGAACTTCTAGGATGAGAACATGAAAAAGTCGGGCGCGAGCCAACGCCAGTCGGCATCGGAGCTCATCTCGAAAAGGATCGCCGAACTCGGGGACTGGCGCGGGGAAACCCTCGGCAGAATGCGCAAGCTCATCAAGGAAGCAGACCCGGACGTCGTCGAGGAGTGGAAGTGGAGGGGCACTCCGGTTTGGTCGCACGACGGCATCGTCTGCACTGGCGAATCCTACAAGAATGTCGTGAAGCTTACCTTCTCCAAGGGCGCGTCTCTGAAGGATCCGGCCCGTCTCTTCAACTCAAGTCTCGACGGAAACGCACGCCGCGCGATCGACATCCACGAAGGAGAAGAAGTTGACGAGTCCGCCTTCAAGGCGCTCGTTCGCCAAGCGGTCGCCCTCAATAGTTCTGGCAAGTCGAAACCTCCGAAGAAAGCGAAGTCCTAAGGGATTCCGCCCCTGAACAGGTCCGGCATCGGGGTGGCGGAGGTGTCGTTCCGCCCGAGCGTACCCAGGTTGAAGATGGCCTTTTCGACAGTTCGCAAGGAGCGAATAGGGGAGAATACTGGACCCAGCGCGTCGCGTCCGCCGCGGAATTTGACGTAATCTGCGTTACCAGGACGTCGAAAGGCCGTTCATCCCAAGAACGGCAGTTGGCCGCCCGTCCTAAATCCAACTTCTTTGTCTGCAAGCGATTGGAAAGAAGTGGGTTCTCACCCGAAGGGTGAAATGCGCAGCAGTTGGAAATCCAACTGAGTCACCCTTCTGGCCGCAAGGAGCCGGTTCAACCGCCGTTTTTGGGTTCATGCGCCTTATCCCCGGTCAGGCGAGATGTATGCGAGGATGAGGTTGGACACGCTGCCGTCGATAAAGGAGGGGCGGCGCTCGACAGGTCGCTAGGCTTCAAGCGCATCGCGCCGTACAACGCGAACACGCTCGTATCGTTACTGTTTTAATTGCTCCTCTTGGCGCGGCGGCAACACTTATCAAAGGAGGTGCGGTGATTGCGTTGAAATTTAATTTAGCTGTCCCATAAAGGGTAGGTTTTGACACGTCGCCCAATCCCGCGCCAATCGTAGGGTTGACGCGTGGCAAATGTATGGGTCAAAAATGGCGACCCACAAGAGCAGCGAGAGTGACGTTGCCAGCGACCAAAACCCAGGCCACTTTTCTCGGCATCGCCCTCTGAAGCACACCCGGTGAAGCGACGGCCCCGCAGGGGCCCTCAAGTTGAGTCATTTACTGGCCAATCTGTGCCTATTTTTCTTCAGCCAGCCCTTGGGAGGATTTTTCAAAGAGGTAACGGATGCGGGTGAGGCGGCGGGATAGCAGAAGGAATTGTTTGTCGGCGCGAGACG
>Ga0182018_10004537_pt1 | contig 11609 bp, 9 predicted proteins | sample 812P2MmetaG_FD_120490 | JGI IMG/M metagenome (GOLD analysis project Ga0182018, IMG submission 120490) | Permafrost microbial communities from Stordalen Mire, Sweden - 812P2M metaG | ecosystem: Environmental > Terrestrial > Soil > Wetlands > Permafrost | place: Sweden: Stordalen | collected...
CGGCGTGCTGAGCCGGTTTAGCCGTTCGAGTCGCGCCAGCCTGGACACCCACGGATCTCACATGGCCTCACTGCGAGCCTCCGCTGGCACGTGCGTATCGCTGGGCAAAGCGACGCGGCAAAGCCTGTTTGAAAATTGCTCGATAGGGAAGCTCTCGACCCATTGGTTCAGTTCTTCTTCAGGTGGTTCGTGCCCGTCGCTGCTCGTGCCAAGCACTACGTTCTCAAACACGGTGCCGTTCGGCCACATCGCCCTTCGGCAGATGGCCTTCACCGTCACCTCGGCTTTGTCGGTCGCGACAAGAATCTTTTCCTCGGCCGGCCTGATTTCGGCTTCCGGCCGTTCCAGCCGCCGCGCGAGGTTCCTACTGGCATAGTTGGGCCGCCTCCGCTTGGGGCCTGCGCTGGCGCCCCGCTCGTATGGCGTCGGCAGGGGACATTCTGGGCCGGAACGCGGGTGCGGGAACGTCTTCCGGCTCGGGCAAGCCAAGCCGTTCTGCGCAGCGACGCCGTATCTTCAAACGGCCTTGTGGAAGCCGAAGCCGGCCGAGGCCCGGGAAACCCACGGCAAAAGATACAGCGCCGTCCTGGAGGCTGACAAAACTGCTCGTGACAAGAATTGATTGCAAGCCAGGCGGCCGGCACGTTACGCGGCGATATCGGTAGCCGCGCTTTGCGTTGGCGTCGGATTCGAGGGCGGCGAGGCGGTCGGCGGCGGCGAGGGCCACGGTCGCCGAGTTACTCCGTTCGTAGCGCGCGGGCGGGATCGGTGGAGGCGGCGCGGCGCGCGGGAATCATGCCGGCGACGCAGGCGGCGGCCGTGAGGCTGAAGATGGCGGTGAGCAGGACGCCGGCGTCGATACCTTTAATTTCGTAAAGCTGGGATTCGACGAAACGGACGGAGAGGAACGCGGCGCCGATACCGATGGCGAGGCCGATGCCGATATGGATCAGGGCTCCGCGCATGACCATGGCGATGACACCAGTACGGTTGGCGCCGAGCGCCATGCGGATGCCGATTTCGCTGGTGCGGCGGGCGACGGCGAAGGCGGTGACGCCGTAGAGTCCGACGACGGCGAGCAGGAGAGCCAGCGCACCAAATAATGCGGTGAGGCGGGCGATCATGCGCTCTTCGGTGAACTGGCCGGCGATCTGTGCATCGAAGGTCTGGAATTTCACGATGGTTAGGTTGAGATTGATTCCTGCGAGAGTGCGCTGTGTGATGGCGGCCATCTGGTTGATGGGCCGTTCGGTGGCGAGGACGATGGCGCCGGCGAACAGGGACTCATCATGCTCGATGGGACCTTTGGCGCTGGCAGGCCGCTGCAGGATGGACAGAAAATACATGCGGTGATTCTTCCAGCGCACGCTGGTGTAGGCGGTATCTTCGACGACGCCAACGATCTGATAGTCGCCGGAGGATGTGTCGCTAGTGCCGAACGAATGACCGATCGGGTTGCGGCCGTTGAACAGCTTCTTGGCGAACTCCTGATTGACGACGGCGACGGCCGGAGCGCCGGGTATGTCCTTTTGGCTAATGCCGCGGCCCGTGACCAGGTGCGTTCCAACGGAATCAAAATATTCGGAGCTGACTTTGACGATGGAGGCGCCGATGTGGGGATCGGGCTCACCCTGTACGCGGATGCCAGTTCCCCAGTTGTTGTCTTCCATGGGGGTATACAGGCTGATGCCGACCTTTCTTACGCCGGGGATGGCGTGGAAGCGATCCTCGATGGTGCGATAGAGCGCCGGCAATTGCGTGGCGGAGTAGCCCGCGGCTTGCGGGTTGATGTGGACGATATAGCGGTTGGTGGTTTCGAGGTGCAGGTCGGTGTGTTGGAGCTTGTAGAGACTTTGCGAGAACAGGCCGGCGCCGACCAGAAGTACGAGCGACATGGCGGCCTGGAGGACGACGAGGCCGCGCTGCAGCAGAGTGGCGCCGGAGCCGGTGGTGCGAGTGCCGCTGCGCAGAGCATCGGCCGGATCGGCTTTGGCGGCGAACCAGGCGGGGGCAAGGCCGGACAGGATGCCAGTGAGCAGCGAGAGTCCCAAGGCGAAGGCCAGCACGGGCACGGAGGGGCTGGCGTGGATGGGGAGATTTTCCGCATCGGAAAATGCGAGGGCGAGAAGCATGCGGGTGCCAGCGTAGGCGACGGCAAGTCCGGCGATGCCGCTCAACACGGCGAGGAGCACGCTTTCGGTGAGGAACTGACGAATGATGTGGCTGCGTTTGGCGCCCAGTGCGGTGCGCAAGCAGATCTCGGAGCGGCGGCCCATTCCGCGGGCCAGTAGCAGATTGGCAATATTGGCGCAGGCGATCAGGAGGACGAGAGCGGAGATGATCATGAGCAGGCGGAGGTTGGAAGAGTAATTTTCCTGCAAGTTTTGGATGCCTCCGCCGCCGGGCGTGAGCACGACGTGGACTTTCGAGAGCAGCGCCTTCCCTTCGCCGGCGGAAAAAGTCCCGGTTTGGGCGAACGAGTTGCGCACCATGGCGCTCAGTTTCTGCTGCAGGGCGGCAAGCGAGACGCCAGGCTTCATGCGGCCGACCATGTACAGCCACTGCATATCGGCATCGTGCACGTAGCCGACATTCGCCAACACGAGCATGGTTTCGATGGGCAGATAGAAATCCGGTGGCGCGCTGGCGAGGCGATCGCCATAGAAGCCTTGGGGAGCGATGCCGACGATGGTGACGGGCTTGGTATTGATCCAGAATGTCCCGCCGATGACGGAAGATTCGCCGGCATAATTGTGCTGCCAGGCGGAGTAGCTGATGACCGCAGTCATGGGGGCGCCCGCGACGTCATCCGGATCGTTAAGCAGGCGGCCCGCCTGGGCTTGAAGACCGAAGGTGCGGAAATAATTGCCGGAGACGAATTCGCCCATGACGGAGCGCGCGCCAGCGGGATCGCCATCGCGGCGCGCGATGATGGGGCGGTAGCCGAAGCCGGCCTGCATGGCCGCGAGCTCTTCGAATTCGGGGACGTTCTTCTTTAGCAGTTGCCAGGTTTCGGTGGGAAACAGGGAGTAGTCGCCATCGCTGTGCGTGCCACTGTTGACGCAGCAATCGTTGTTATCGCCGATGCGCACCAGCGTCTTGGGGTCGGCGACCGGGAGGTTTTTGATAAGGACGGCATTCACCAGGGTAAAGATGGCGGCATTGGCACCGATGCCCAGCGCGAGTGTGAGCATGGCGGTGGCGGTAAAGCCAGGGGTCTTTCGAAGTTGTCTTAGCGCGAAGCGAAGATCCGGTATGAGCGTTGCTTTCACGTTGTTCCCCAATCGTCAGGAGCGAACTTTAATTGGACGCTGGGGAACGGCTTCGGTTAGCGGAAGGTCACGGGGCGCAGGCTGAATGCTGAAGAGTTGACCTAGAGCGGCCTTAACAGGCAATATCGCTAGCTGTTTTCTTGACGATGCGTTTTGATTTTGGGACGTGGCGAACACGTCAGCGACCTGCGCGTTTCCGCTCGTGTGTATTACTTCCGGATGCGCCATCGGCGTGTTGCGGAAGTAGGGGGCACGGGGTCGTGAAAGCTGGTGCATGTTTGTTTTGTACGCTGTTAGTTATTGGTTGGGGGCGCTCCGATCCACCACGGATCGAATCGCTTCGCGCAGTTCCGATTCAGTTTGGACACCTATGAACTGCCGGCGCACCACGCCTTCGCGGTCGATCACAAGTAACACAGGGATCTTATGAATTCCGTAACGGCGGCGTATTTCGCGATTGCTGTCCAGCAGCATGGGCATCTGGTAACGATTTTCCTCGACGAATTTCTTCACCGTGGCAAGCGATTCGTCGGAGACCCCGTAAAAACGGACAACGCTTCCCAACTCCGAGCGGATCTTCTCAATGGCCGGAAGCTCCATGCGGCAAGGTACGCACCACGTCGCCCAGAAATCGAGCGCCACCACGCTTCCGCGAAGGCTTTCGAGCGCCACGGATTCCCCATCCAACGTCCTGACGGTAAAGTTCACGGCCCGGTCGCCGATCCGAATAGGTTCCGCTGGAGGAGGCAGCGTCCCGACCTCACTCCATCCGGGGTCCGGCTCAAAGCGGAACAGAGAGTCGCCGACCTCGTGATTCAACTCCACAAGCTTGATCTTCATTGCGATTGCGGTCTGGGTATCCGGTGGGGCACTTTTCTCCTTATACTCCAATACGACAAATCTTTGCTGGTCGACCGATAGTTCGATGTCAGATCCGCCGGCGTGCGCGCGAATCGTGTAGCAAGGCACCTTCTCGCGGCCCAGCTCGAAATCCTGCCGCTTCACGACCACAGGATGCTGCACGGTTTTGGTCAGCGCCAGGAATCGGTTAAGCATGCTGTTCTCCAGGGAATCGTGCAGGTCTGCGCTGGCAGCCCTGGCGTCGTGCTCTTCGTCGTTGTCGTCGGCCTGCGATGCGGCGGAAACTCTGGACCACTGTTTCCTGGAATTCAGGGCCAGCCAGATCGTGCTGCCGTCGCTGACGGTCAGCATCTCTTGCTGGGGTTGTTTCCAGCGAGCCAAATAGCGGCCGCCAGTTGCGGTGGCCAACTCGTATTCCGAAAACACAGTTTGAGCGCGGCCCGCCGGATACGTGGTTTCCTCCTTTTCCGCAACCACGTGCACGGCTTTCAGGCTGCCGTAAGTCGAAACCACTCTTGCCAGCACTTCCTGCGCCGTGAGGTCCCGCGCACAGGCGGGGAGAGCCAGCATGAATAGACAAATGAAATAGCCCGTCACGCTTGGGGGCCTGTATGATCGCGGAAGCCTGGTAGAGGTGGCCGCGTCCTCCGGCTCATTTGCGGCTCTTCGGGATCGGTATCCAGCGTCAGCCACATGTCCTTAACTAACTTTCATAGGATTTTCGTTTTGCCATCCTGCCACTATCGATTATATGTACAACCGCCTCATTCGGAGCTGTTTGGCTCATCGTGCCCATCCCGAAACGCCTGCGGCAGCCGGGCGGGGCCAACGCCGGCTCTTCCGGGTGCGCGGACACCTGGAAGGGACCCAGGGGCAGGCGACCGCCGCGCAGCGCAGTTGGCGCAGGGCCTCGCGCGGCGTTGCACCCCACTGTTCGGAGACCCGATAGCGTGTTGTACCATAATCAGTGAATGAGGTCTTAACCTATATGGCATTTTGCAGCGTTGCTGCTGTATATGCGGTGTGCTTGAGCGTCTGCGCCCCTTCAGGAAGCCTGCGAATAACGCTATCGGTGCGACCGGACCTAGCCAGTGGGGACGCGCTGCAAGGCGATGGGCCAGGCCTCGAGACCCTGGCGGCAATGCAAGAAGCGGCGACCGAATCGGCAGCTCTTCAGGAGGCGCAACCGACGGCTCCGAAGCCCAAGGATGTTCGTCCGGCACCACCCTCGTCCGAAGAGCAGGTGAACCTGCTGGACGAGGTGCGCGAGTACGCCATCAACTATACGCGCAATCTTCCCGATTTCATCTGCCTGGAGCAAACCCGCCGTTACGTCGACCCTGACGGGAGGGAAGCGTGGCGGCTGGAGGATGTCCTCACGGCGCGGCTGAGTTATTTCGACCAGAAAGAAGATTATAAGCTGGTTTCGCAGAACGGCCGCGCGGCCACAGACGTGTCGTACGCCGCGGTAGGCGGGGCCTTTTCGATGGGCGATTTCGGCACCGATATGCGCTCCATCTTCGATCCTGCCAGCCATGCCACGTTCGCGTGGAAGACATGGGCCACACTGCGCGGCCGGCGGATGCTGGTCTTCTCCTACCGGGTCCCGCTGGAGTTCTCGAAGTATACCCTCGCGTACGAGGGCGAGCGGAAAGGGGATGTGCAGAGAATCAAGGTGGGCTATCGGGGATGGGTCTTCGTGGACCAAGAGCTGAAAAGGGTTATGCGGATCACGCAGGAGCCCCTGAACATTCCGCCCTCGTTTCCCATCGTGCAGGCCGAGGAAACGCTGGACTACGACTTCACTAAGATCGGCGACCGCGAGTTCTTCCTGCCGCTTGAGGCCAGCCTAAAGATGCACAGCCGCGGCGGGGTGTGGACGAAGAATGTGAAGGAATTCCGGCTCTACCGGAAGTTCTCTGCCGACGCGGCCATCAAGTTCGATGGCCAGGAACCGCCGCCGAACGATACGACCAAGGAACAGCCGCCTCAGCAGCAACCGCAGTAAGGCTCCGGCAGAAGGTCACGCGATTCCAATCGGAAAAGACCTCTCCGTGTGACCAGGCGCGCCCAAAGCCAAGAAAGCGGCCAAGGAACCCGCTGCCAAGGTTGCGCGGAAGTCCAAGGAGTCCGGCGAACCGAAAGCCGGGAGCAAGAGCGAAGAAGTCATCGCCATGCTGAAGCGCAAGAACGGCGCGACCATGCCCGAGATCGTGGCGCATACCGGCTGGCAAAAACACACCCCAAACGGCACCGTGTGCGAGAGTGTGGTGTTTAGCACGAGCCGTAGCGGCTGCGATCTAACCGACGACAAATTGGACAGGTGGGTCGCAGGATTTCCCGTGGAGGAAGACGGCTTACGCTGGAGGCATTACCGACACGGTGAATGCGGGGCGGGAGCGCGCCCGAATGCGCGCCATTGTAATTGGCAGCATTCCTGAGGAAACCCTATGAGATCCGTGGCATCGAAACCGGCGCGCCTGGAACGCCTCAGCCGGCTGTGCGATGGCGGGCTTTTTGAATTCCAAACTAAAGGCGCCGTACTGTCCAGCCGATAAACAGATCGAGAGATACTTGTGAACCGTTTCCACGGCGGCCAGTGAAGGACACACTCGATACCTCGGACGTGAGCTTCCCGGCTACCACCCGGTTGCGGTCGAACTGCCGCTTGGCCGCTCGCCTGGCGGAATTGCTGGGCCTGGGGGTGGGCCTCGCAGTGCTGCTGGGCGGTTGGGCATGTGGCATAGCGGGTCGGAAGACGGTCCTACCCGGATTCGCGCCGATGGCGCCGCTCTCTATTCCAATCGTTGCCCTGACCGCGGAAGCCAGTTTGCAGGATGTCGAAAGGAGCGGCAATGCTGGGTGCAATGCACACCTGTCGAAGCCGATCTCGAAGGTTGAAGTCCTCTGCGCGAAGAGAAATTCCGGCGGGCGCGCCCGGCCCGGCGGAGCCGGGAAGAAACAACATGGCGAACGGTGGGAATACTCATACGATGGCAAAGACATGTGATTCCTGCGGTCTTGCGGTGGATAGTCTGAATACGTTGCCGTAGTTGTATCCCCCGCTGCCGCCCGCCGTCCCGTAAAAGTCGCCGTTGGTGTCCTGGACGAGTCGGCCAGAGGGCAGAGCGCCGTCCGTGCAGTTTGGCTGGGAGCAGAAGCTGTAGAGGGTCGTCAGCGTGCCGCTCGGGGTGATTTTGAAGACTGTGCAGTAATTCAAGTTCAAACTAAACGTTGTGCCGTAGAAGTCCCCGTCGGTGGCCTGAACCAGCCCCGCGCCGGCGATTGAGCCGTCCGTGCACCCGCTTTGGGAGCAAAAGCTATATAGCGTCGTCAGCGTGCCACTCGGGGTGATTTTGAAGATCGTTCCACCCGCGCCGTTGGCCCCGTCACCGACCGTTGTGCCGCAGAAGTCCCCGTCGGTGGCCTGAACCAGCCCCGCGGCGGGGCTTGCGCCGTCGGTGCAGTTTGTTTGGGAGCAGAAGCTATACAGCGTCGTCAGCGTGCCAGTGGGCGTGATTTTGAAGACCGTCCCAGTGCCGTTGGCACCGCCGTTCTCTTTGTGACTGCTGTTTTTCTTTGGGGCGCGGCGCACGATACTTCTGTTCCGGATTGGTGGGCGTTCAGCTCGCCGGCTGGGATGCGCGACAATGGACATGTGACGAGGGCCTTTTCAACCAGCTTAACGAGACGCCAGTTCACGACTGCCCTAGCAGCGGCCACGGCTGCCCGAGGCGCGGTGGATGACCAACCCGTCCGGGTGCTCTCCGTCCCGAACAACGGCATCCAGCCACAAGTTGTCGTCCACGAAGACCACGTCCATCTCGCTTACTTCGCAGGCGACGCCGCACATGGCGATATCTTTTACGTGCGGTCAGACGACTTTGGGCGTCGTTTTTCGCCGCCGGTGCGGGTCAACAGTCAATCAGGGAGTGCGATTGCTATCGGCTCGATTCGGGGCGCGCAGATAGCCGTCGGGAAAAACGGCCGCGTGCATGTCGCCTGGAACGGGTCCGGAGTCGCCGAACCGAAGGGACCAATGAATCCCGACTCGCACAGGCCCAGCTTCCCGATGCTGTACGCGCGCCAGAACGAGGCGGGGACCGAATTTGAGGCGCAGCGCAATCTGATGCGTGAGACGTTTGGCTTGGACGGCGGAGGGTCAGTTGCGGCCGATCGCGGCGGCAACGTGTATGTGGCCTGGCACGGGAAAGGGCCTAGTGCGGGCGTGGGAGAGAGCAGCCGGCAGGTATGGATCGCGCGATCTGCCGACGAAGGCCGGGGTTTCAGTGAGGAACGACCGGCGTCGCATGAACCCACCGGCGCATGCGGATGCTGCGGCTTACGTGTCTTCAGCGATTCGCGCGGCGTTGTCTTCGGCCTGTACCGCTCCGCCACGGAGAACGTGCATAGGGACATCTATCTCCTGCGTTCGTCCGATTCCGGAAGGGCCTTCTCTGTCGGGCGCCTTCACCAGTGGGATGTCAACGCCTGCCCCATGAGCAGCATGGCCCTCATTGAAACCCAAGACGAAGTGTTCGGAGCCTGGGAGACGCAAGGCCAAGTATATTTCGCCCCGCTGAGAGCCGGCGTGGATTATGCGAAAACCTCCATACGGACGCCGCCCGGCAATAATCAGCGGCGCAAGTATCCAACGCTCGCCGGTAATCAACGTGGCGAGATTCTGATGACCTGGGTGGAGGGCGCCGGGTGGCAACGCGGCGGTATGCTAGGCTGGCAGATTTTCGACCGTGCCGGGCGGCCCGTTGTTGCCGACAACACGCGTCGGGATGTACCGGTCTGGAGCTTTCCTGCCGCCTTCGCGCGCCCGGACGGAGACTTCACGATTATCGTGTAAATTCTGGTTTTGCCGCCACCGATATGAACTCCTAATGCCGTTGCTGGCCGGACTCTTACGGCAGCACCCGGAAGGGCGCGTTGCTCGAAAGATATTACCCGACATGAGGCCGCGGCGCCGTTTGGCCAGGAGTGCGAGGCCCGTCCAATCCATAAAGATTCACTGGACTTACGACTTTCCAGCGTGGTCTCCATATTCCAGTCATAGGGCACGCCGGTGTCGCCGAGGATGAACCTGACCAGATCGCTGAAACCCGCCTCGGAGCGAACATCATTCGACAGAATCACGACGCAACGCTGGCCGGCCTCGATGCAGATCATGGTGTTGGCGGTCTGGCCGTCGTGGCCGCCTTTATAGAAACCGTGGCCCTGCGGGCCGTCGAAGACGGTGACGCCCAGGCCCGAGTACAAGTCCTTGCGTTGATCGCTGAGCGGCAAGTCGGGGAGGAAGAGGGGGAACAGGTGGGCGGTGGCGATATGAAGGTACGGTCTCGTCATTTCGGCGCGTGAGGCCGCACTTAGGCCGTCGCCGCGTACCAGGGCGGCGGCAAACTTGGAGAGGTCGGAAATCGTGGTATTCATGGAGCCCGCCACGCGCACCTTGCTGCGCTTTTCATGCGCCTGCGGCTGGCCCTGATCGTTCCACCCATTGGCGACATTGGTTTCGAGACCGTCATGCCACACCAGGCTGGTGCGGGTCATCCCCAGCCGGTCGAAGTTGGCCTTGGTCAGATCGCCGACATCGAGCCCTAACCCCTGCGCCTTGCGGCCGTGTTCGATAACGAATTGCAGCAGGATGAAACCTTCGCCCGAATAGCTGAAGCGCGTGCCGGGTGCAAAATGGATGCGCAGCTTCTGGTCGGGTTCGATGAACCAGAAATTGCTGAAGCCGGTGGCGTGCATCAGGCACATACGCGGCGTGATCTTTTCCCAGCGCGGATCGTCAGCCAGATCCTTATATGGCCCGTATTTGTCCGGGAAGATTGGATCGGGGCCGTAACTCGGCAGCGGCTTGTCGAGATCGTCCTTGAGGGGCGTGTCGAGGTTGAGCTTGCCTTGATCGACCAGTTGCATCACTGTGTATGCGAACACCGTCTTGGTAAGCGACGCGCCGTACATGACCGTGTCCGTGGTCAGCGGATCTCCCTTGGCGTCGCGGATGCCGTAGGCGTGGGCATAGCGGACCTTGCCGTGATCGACGACCGCAACGGCCATCCCGTTGGCATGGGTGGCGGTCATGATCTTACTCACTTCGGCGTCGATGGCGGCGCCATTCGGTATCGTTGGTGCGACACCGGCGACGGGAAGGCAGAAGGCAGCGGAAAGCACGGCCAAGAGCGGCAGAACCCTTTTTCTGGTTCTCATGGTGACAGTGCGTTCAGAACCGCTTGCCAATGATCGTTTCACGATGGTAGACCCGTGGGCCTGATTAGAGTTACGCAATCGATACCGGGGAAGTTCCGGCGGCTTCGTAGGTTCGAGGCTGGTGGTGCAGAGGCGGACGGATATTATTCGAAGCGATATCGGCGGGCGACGGCAGGAGTGCCGGCGCGGCACGCTGAGCGCGTGCGCCACGGGTCCGCTACGTGTCTTGGATCGGCTGCAGGCAGCGCTTGCGCACTTTCTCCGCGGTGGCGTTGTCGGGTGCGATCACCAGAATAGTATCGTCTCCTGCGATCGTGCCGACCACCTCGGGCCAGTCCTCGTTGTCGAGAGCTACCGCGACCGAGTTGGCATGTCCGGGCGAAGTCTTCAACACCACCAGATTTTGGGCGATGCGCACGTCGTGCAGGAATTCGGCGGCCAATGTCGCAAAGGAAGGGCCGCCTTCCTCGGTCAGCGACTCGCGATAGCCTTCGCGGGTTTTCACTAGATGCAAATCGCGGATATCGCGCGAAAGAGTCACTTGGGTGGCGGCGATGCCGGCCTGCTGTAACTCGCGCGCCAGCTCATCCTGGGTGCGAATCTTCTTGGCGCGGATAACCTTCAGAATCTGGCCGTGGCGGTAGCTCTTGCTCATAGCGCCATCTGCGGCGTCATCTGTGCGAGGCGGACGCGCGCCTGCTCAAGGGCCTGCGCCACGGCTTGCGGGCCGGTGCCGCCGGGAATCTCACGCGAGCGCAGCCCCTCGCGCGCATCCACCAAGCGCGCCATGTCGGGCGTGAACTCGGGCGCGAAGGCATGCAGTTCCTCGGCGGTCCAATCCGCCGGCTGGCGGCCGGTGCGCACGCTTTCGAGCACCAGCTTGCCCACCAATTGATGCGCCTGATGGAATGGCGTGCCGGCGCGCGCGAGGGCTTCGGCCAAGTCCGTGGCGATCACCCAGCTCTGCTGCACGGCGGCCAGCGGGCGCGCGGGATTCAGGCGCGCCGACTCGATCACCGCGCGCGCCATCTCCAGCGAGCCGGTCACTTGGCTGGCGGCATCGAAGAGCGGCTCCTTGTCTTCCTGCATGTCGCGATTGTAGGTCAGCGGCAGCCCCTTCATAGTGACCATCAGGGAGTGCAGGCAGCCCAGCACGCGGCCGCTCTTGCCGCGGATCAATTCGAGCGAATCCGGGTTCTTTTTCTGGGGCATGAGGCTGGAGCCGCTGGTCACTTCGTCGCCCAGTTCGAGCCA
>Ga0182018_10004538_pt1 | contig 11608 bp, 13 predicted proteins | sample 812P2MmetaG_FD_120490 | JGI IMG/M metagenome (GOLD analysis project Ga0182018, IMG submission 120490) | Permafrost microbial communities from Stordalen Mire, Sweden - 812P2M metaG | ecosystem: Environmental > Terrestrial > Soil > Wetlands > Permafrost | place: Sweden: Stordalen | collected...
ATAAGGTCGCCCTTATGACCGACGATCTGCGCCAGCCCGACGTCGCCGTCCTCGCTTCCCTTGAGGTGGTCGACGAGATCCGCCGCGTGGCCCGCGTATTTATTACGCCGTTTCTCCGGCAGCGAGTCCCAGGCGCGCCGGTCGAATGCAAACATGCGATGGAGTATCCACCAACCTTCGAGCGATTCCGGAACGTTCGGGTCGCGCATGTCCTCTGCCGGTTCGTCCTAGGAGCCTACAGGCTCCTAGCCGCGGGCCAATACTTTCGCGCGCTTCACCTCGGCTTCGACTTCGGCCTCGAGCCGGTCGGGATGCTCGCGGTACTTCGCCCAAAGGGGTGGGGTGTGCGCGATGTCGTTGAGGACCCGCGCATATACGGCATTGACGGGAACCGGCACGCGATGCTCGAGGCCCGCGACCGCGACGGCCCCATTGAGCACGTCCACCTCGGTCTGAGGCTCGGAGCGCCGCAGGTCGATCAACAAAGAGGGCGGCTTGGTTCCGCGCGCGCCCGCAATGCTGTGGGCCAAAAGGGTTCGCGCGACCGGGCTGGGCAAATTCGCTACGCCGAAGAGTGCGCGGACGGGGCAGCGAGGCAAATCGATCGGTTCGATCATCAACGCCTGCATCACGGCGCGGACCTCGCGAATCATTCGGATTTCCAGCGTGAAGATTTTGTCGAAGTGCACGAAACGGTTTGGGAGGACGTTTAGGATTGCGCAGCTGGCATTTGCGACGACGTTGAGCGCCAGCTTGCTCCATTTCAGCGAGCGCCAGTCGTCGACGACCTTGACGACCAACCCGGTACTCGCAAAGGTAGCGGACAGCCAGTTGTACGCATCGGAGCCGATCGGCGCGAGCGCCAACCCTCCATCCTTTGTCGCCCGTGCGTTACCGTCGCGGTCCCGGCCGACCGGCGTCGTCAGCGCGGCTGCCACCACATTGTCGGCGCCGAAGGCCACCGCTAATTTCTCTTCGTTGCCAACGCCGTTCTGCGGCGACACGAAGACGCACTTTTCCGGGTAGGCGATCGCTTTGCGCAGCGTTTCGATTGCGCCGTCCGTATCGTACGCTTTGGTCGCGACGATCGCAACGTCGGCATCGTAGGGCTCGACGTTATCTAAGGTGCGCGGGGCGTAGCAAACATCGACCGAAACGGCGCGCAGCAAGTCTCCGAGATACGTGCCGACCGCGCCTTTGCCGACGATATAGACCTTCACGAAAAGACGCCCGTGGAACCGAAACCTCCCTCACCTCGAACGGTTGGCGGCAGTTCGTCCACAACTTCAAAGGAGGCGCGCGAAACCGGCGCCACAACGATCTGCGCGATGCGGTCGCCGCGATGGATCATCACCGGCACCGTCCCGAGATTCGCTAACACGACGTGGACTTCACCACGATAGTCCGCATCGATCGTGCCCGGTGCGTTGAGACAGGTGACGCCGTCGCGGATCGCCAGGCCGCTACGTGGACGCACTTGCGCCTCGTAGCCGGGCGGAACCGCGATCGAAAAACCGGTTGGAACCAGCGCCCGTGCTCCAGGCAGCAGTGTAAGCTGCTCTCGAATTGCGGCGCACAGATCGGCGCCCGCCGCGTGCTCGCTCATATAGGCCGGCAAGGGCAGTCCCTCGCCTCGCGAAAGACGTTGGACGCAGACGCGCACCCGCTCCATTTAGCGGCCGATAGCCATTAGAGCTGCGCGAGCTCTTCGCGAAAGCTCTCGATATCGCGAAAAGACCGATAGACGCTCGCAAAGCGAATGTACGCGACGGGATCGAGCTTCCTCAACGCTTCCATGAGCCTCTCGCCGACCGTCGCGGCGGGCACCTCGCTTTCGCCGCGCGCAAAAAGCTCGCGTTCGAGATCCGCCGCCACCGACTCCATCTGCCCCTCCGAAATCGGACGCTTCTCGCACGCCTTGCGCAAGCCGGTCAGAATCTTGTCGCGGCTGTACTGTTCCCGCCGGCCATCCTTCTTTACGACGAAAAGCCGCGGGACTTCCATGCGTTCGTACGTCGTAAAGCGATGCTTGCACCGCGGGTCCAAACACTCGCGGCGGCGACGTACGACGGTTTCGTCGTCGCGCGAGTCGACGACGCGCGTCTCACTCTTGCGACAGGTCGGGCAAGTCAGCGGTAAGTCCCCCCCACGGCATATCTTGTGGGCGAACGTATTATACGTCACTAGCGGTGGGTAACGCAAAAAAAGGGCCGCTGCGCAGCGGTCCCTAGTCCGTCCTGCCGCAGAGCCAATTTGGTTTTGGTCTAGACGACGGGCGGCGAGGTGTACCGAGGTACATCGGCCGCCCGGCACCATCGACCGGGCTAAATCAGCCTGCGGAGCCGATTTTGAACATCTTGGTACCGCAGACCGGACACTTGCCTTCGGTCGCGGGTCGCCCGTTTTTCATCGTGATCTGAACCGCGTCTTTGATCTCGCGCTTGGCCTTGCACTTGACGCAATACGCTTCTGCTGCCAACTGAGCTACCTCCGTGGGGCCGCCTATTCCGTTGGGCGCGCCATATTCCCCCTCTTGCACGATCCGCATCCTGGCGTGATGGAGGCCGATATGCAAGAGCCGACCTTCGAAAGCCGCGAACGGATCGAAGCCGCGCGCGCCGGCCGAGCCTTCGAGGCAGCGGCACCCGGGCTCTGGTGCGCCGGCAACTTGGAGGGCTTGCGGCGCCCTTGCGTCGCGATCGTCGGCACCCGAGCGGCAACGCCGTACGGCCGCCGGCTTGCTCACCGCTTTGCCGCCGAGCTGGGCCGATCCGGCTGCTGCATCGTCTCCGGGCTGGCCCTGGGGATCGACGCCGCAGCGCACGAGGGTGCCATGGAGGGCGGCGCGCCGACCGTGGGGATCCTCGGCAGCGGACACCGCTGTTTCTTTCCGCATCGCAATCGCGGGCTGGCCGAGCGTATTCTCGCCGCCGGGGGTGCCGTTCTTTCACCCTATCCGCCCGATCAGAAGGCCTTGCCATGGCAGTTCTTGGAGCGTAACGGCGTGGTAGCGGCCCTCTCGGACGCAGTCCTCGTGGTAGAGGCTCCGGCCCGCAGCGGCGCCCTCAACACGGCAAGCTGGGCCGCCGGGCGCATCCCGGTACTCGCGGTGCCCGGGGACGTCGACCGCAAGCACGTCGCGGGATGCCTCGCGCTGATCCGCGATGGCGCGACGCTCGCCCGTGGCCCGTCGGACGTTCTCGAAGCGCTCGGTCGCCTCAACATCGCGGCTCCGCCGCGACCCGCCTACGTCCCGCGCGATGCGGCGAGCGCGTCGGTACTCCAGGCCCTCGAAAGCGGGCCTCTCGATTTTGATCGAATCGTCGGGGAGAGCGGCATTTCCGCGCCGGCGGCGCTTGCCGCGCTCTCATGGCTCGAACTGGACGGCGCAGTCGAATCGCGGGGCGCCACCGGCTATGCGCGGGTCGGACTTCTACCGGGCGGCGAAGAGCATCCGCGATGAAATTGGACGACGCGCTGCGCGCTTTCGGCGATGCGACGGCCGCCGCCGTGAAGGAGCAGTTCCCAGAGGTCACGCCGCAGGTGGCCTTCGAGGCGCCTCGCCGTCCCGAGTTTGGCGACTTCGCCACCAACGTCGCCTTTTCGCTGGCCAAAGTCGCGCGGCGGCCACCGCACGACGTCGCGAAACTACTCGCCACCGAAGTTCTGCGCAACGCCCCGGAGCTTGCCGAAATCTTCACGGAGATCGTGCCTGTCGCGGGATTCATCAACCTGCGCGTCGCTCCGCAAATCTGGCATGCCGAGCTATCCGGCATTTTGCGCGAGAACGAAAGCTTCGGGAAAGCACCGCCGCACGGCGCACGCGTGTCACTCGAGTTCGGCAGCGCAAATCCAACGGGACCGCTCGTCGTCGTTCAAGGGCGCTCGATGTCGATCGGCGCGACGCTTGCCAACGCAATGCGCTTCTGCGGTTACGAAGTTTTTGTCGAATGGATCATCAACGATGCCGGCGGCCAACTCGACGCGCTGGGGCGTTCGCTCTACGCGCGCTACCGTCAAACGTTCGAAGGGCAGTTTCCCTTGCCCGAGGACGGCTATCCCGGCGAGTATCTGATACCGATTGCTCTGCGTATCCGGCAACGGGACGGCGACCGCTGGATCTCGGCGCCGGAAGCGGATTGGCTTGCGTACTTCTCGACCGCCGGCCGCGACGAGCTCGTCGCAGAGCAACGCCAGACGGCCGCCCGATTCGGCGTGGAGTACGACCGCTGGCAAAGCGAGCGCGAGCTGCACGACTCCGGCCAAGTCTCCGAGGGTGTCGAGCATCTTCGACGGCTCGGTCTGACGTACGAGGCGGACGGCGCGCTCTTCTTTCGCGCAACGCAGTTCGGAGACGATAAGGATCGCGTGCTGCTGCGTGGCGACGGGCGGCCGACATACTTCTGCATGGACGTGGCCTATCATTATCAAAAGCTCAAAGCCAGCGATCGCGTCGTCGACATTCTCGGTCCCGATCACCACGGCTACATCGAACGCATCAAAGGCATATCGTCGGCGCTCGGTTATCCGGGCCGGCTCGACGTGATCATCGCGCAACAGGTGGCGCTCATGCGCGGAAGCGAGCAAATCGCGATGAGCAAACGCGCCGGAGAGATCGTGACGCTCGACGACATAATCGACGAAGTCGGAGTCGACGCCGCCCGCTTTTTCTTCATCATGCTCGCGGTAGAGTCGCCCCTCACGTTCGATTTGGCGCTCGCCGTCGAGAAAGAGAGCGAGAATCCGGTTTACTACGTGCAGTATGGCCACGCACGGATTGCGTCGGTCTTGCGTAACGCGCTGGCCGACGACGTCGCGGCGGCGCGCAGCGCCTCTTTGGAGCCGTTGGTGCATCCCTCAGAGCTCTCGCTGGTGCGCCGCCTGGCCGAGTTTCCGAGCGTCGTGCGAGGCGTCGTCGAGCGTCTGGCGCCTCACCGGTTGGCTCGCTACTCGCGCGACGTCGCCTCGGACTTCCATCAATTTTATACCGAGTGCAAGATACTGACCGACGAACGCGATGTGCGCCTGGCGCGTCTGGCGCTTTGCTTGGCATCGAAGAACGTCCTCGCACGCGCCCTGTCGCTCGCGGGCGTCAGCGCACCGGACTCGATGTAATTCGTGACCGCAGTGCCGGCCGCGATCTGGCTGCTGGGCCTATATGCGGCCGCCCCGGCGCTGCGTACGCGGGCCGACTACGACTTTCCCGATCGCCTGCGCGACACGCTCATCCTGGGAGTCGCCATCCCCTTCGTTCTTGGCTTCGTCCACGCGCTCTATTGGGGCACGTGCTGGGGGGCGCTGCTCCTTTGCATCGCGGTCGCCGTTTGGCGAAGCCTGAACGAAGGGAACCCGAGTAGCGAAAACACGGCGCGCCCCACGCCATACCTGCTGATCGCGGCGCTCCTCCTCGTCGCGTGGCCGCAGCTGACGCGCCCGCTACTCGACGGCGATTCGCTCTCATACCATCTGCCCAATGCCGCCGCGTGGGTTCACGCACATTCGCTGTGGACCGCAACGACGCGCTATTGGTGGTATCCGCCCGCGTCGGAGCTGTTTGCAAGCGCGCTGTACGCCGTCGGCAGCCCGTTTGCGTTGCCATGGTGCGGATTTGGCGCGCTGGCGCTGCTGGGTTTTAGGATCGCCGCGTGGTCGCGCGAAGCGTTGAGCACGTCGCCGCTGTTGGCCGACGCGCTTGCCGCTGCGACGGTCAGCGCGTTTCCACTCGCCATTCAAGGCGGAACGCTGCAGAACGACGTGTGGCTTGCGGCCTTTTGGCTAGAGACGCTGTGGTCGTTGCGCGCGCTGCCGGCAAACCGTTTCTCGCCCAGCGCCGCCGTAACGGCCCTGATCAAACCACAAGGTTGTATATTTGCAGCGATCGCATTGCCGGCATCGCGAGCGCGACCGATCCTGTGGGTCGGAACCTTTTCCGCGCTCGGCCTTTGGGCGATTCACGACGCGGCCCTCTGGAAGAGCGCCGTTGCGCCGCCGGCGGCGAGCATGGTTGGCGGCGGTTTCTACGGATCGACGATCCTCGCGCACGGTGCTGGGGCATTCGCGCTGCTGGCAGCCGTCGCGATTCATCTCTCTCCCTTCGCCCTCATCGCGCTTATTGCGGCCTTACTCGGCCCGTTGATCGCCGCACGAGATCGAGCGCTGGGCTGGGCCGCCTTTGCTGCGGTCCTGCTGTTTTTCGTGTTGCCGTTCGGTTATGAAACCAACGTCGCTCAACTCGCAAACGGTGAGTCGCTGCGCTTCGCCGCACCGGCGATTGCCGCAGGCGTTTTGCTCCTTGCGCCGGTGGCCGGCCGCCTCGCTGCGGTCGCCATTCCATTGCTCTGGATTTCGACGCTCTATGGTTGCTGGCTCGTGCTCGCGCTTTTTTGGAACGACGGCTCGACGCACGTCGCGTTCGCGCTCGCCGCGCTGGGAGTCGCAATCGCGGCGACCGCGAATCTCACGCGGTTGCGCTTCATCACCGCCGTGACGTTCTTGGCCGCCGTCGTGCTTGCGACGCATCTTGCCGCACGACATCCGCTCGATTATTACAACGACTCGCTGAGCGTGGACGGTACGTCGCCAGGCGTCTACCGCTGGATCGAGCGAACGCGACCGGCCGCAATCGGGGGCTTGGGCCTGCGCGCCGGCGTCATCAACGTGCTCTCTCCGCGCACCCAGACGCTCGATCTCGGGGATAACGACGCCTGCGCGCAAGCGCACGCGTACGCGATATTGCTGGTCGCGGTCGCGCAAAACGACCTGTCTTCGGAGACCAACGCAGAAAGACTGCGCACGGCGCGCGCGTGTGGAAGCATTTTGTACGACGACGCGATCGGCGTCGTCACGAGACCATAACTACGGAGTTAGCTTTTTTCTAGCTGGGCAGATATCCAGGGCGCCATAAAGTAGCGCCAGAGTATCTTGATCAGCGCTGCGGCCGGAATCCCGAGAATTAGCCCGGGAACGCCGAAGAGCTCGCCTCCGGCGAAGACGGCGAACATCGCGCCGATCGGTGAGACGCCGACCGATTGGCCCATGATCTTGGGGACGAGCACGTTGTCGCTTATCCGCGCCATGGCGAACATCACGACTTGCACCCAAACGATCATCCAAATCCCCTGCGGCGCGCAGAGCGGAATCGCAATGAGTTGCGCGATCAACATGCCGATGATCGGAACGGCGTAGGCAACGGCCGAGATGATGCCGAGGATCAGCGAAAACTTGAAGCCGATGATGGCAGTTGCAATCGCGATGACGGCGCCGGTAAGGGCGCTCACGATTACCTGCCCGGAGATGTAGCTTCCAAAGAGTTCGGTCACCTCCGCTGCGAGCTTGCGCGCGGTTTGGCGCTTGCGCGGCGGGAACATCGAGGTAAAACCTTCGGCGATCTGCGTGTCGTTGAGCAGAAAGAAAACCGAGAGAATGATCGACGAGAACGCAACGAAGAACGCAGTCGCGGTATTTACTGCGATGGTCCCGAGCGAAGCGACTGCGCCGGTGATAAAGCTTGAGGTCTGCGTCGCGCCGATTCGGCCGGTATTAACGCCGTAGGCGGGCAGCTTCAGCGTCGGAAAATGCTCCTGGAGCGAGCTCTGAGCCTCCGCCAGCCAGCCTTGGGCGGTGCCGGCGTATGCCGGGATATTGGCAGCCAGGAGCTGAGTTTGACTGATCGCCAGCGGCACGACGATCACCAGGAAGATCGCAATGAGCGCGAGCAGCCCGAAAAAGACGATCGCGACGGCCACGGGTTTGGGCATGCGCCGTTCCAAACGGGCGACGATCGGCTGAACGCCGAACGCAATGAAGGCCGCGATGACGAAGATCGAGATCGTCCGCGGAATATGTGCGGCAAGCCAGAGCGCCACGGCGACCAAAACGACGCCGGCGACAATCCAAGCGGCGCGCCGCCAAACTCGGGTCGTCACAGGGGTTTGCACATCAGCCGCCGTTCGGTGCGATAACCCGCGTGCTCGTAAAGGCGGCGTGCAGCCTCGTTCTCTTCTGTGACCATGAGGGCCATGAACGGAAGACCGCGCCGTCTCGCCTCGTCCTCCGCGGCCGTTAAGAGCGCCGCCCCCACCCCGGTTCCTTGCCACTTCGGCTCGACGGCCATGTAGGCGATAAAACCTTGATCGATCAGTGTCACTTCGTCGGGAAGTTCGTCAAGTAGGAGCAGAAAGCCGACGCGCTCGGCTTTTTCATGTGCGATGAACGTGACGTGCGATTGGTCTACGACGATGTCGCAAAGGCGCTCGAAGGCAGCGCGGGCCCCCGGTTCGGTTGGGTGGCGTAGGCTACTGACGCTCGACATCACCGTGCGCCGCCCGAGGGTCTGCACGAAATCACGGTCGGAGGCTGCGTCGGCTCCGCTAGCGGCCCTGCGCCGAACCTGCACGGTCACGCGCGACGCGAGCCCGGATCGGTCACGGTTTCTCCGGCGCGGCACTGCGGACACTCCGCCGCATCGTACGAAATCATCGGTAAGTGCAGCAGCGCGTGCGCGGGCACTCCAAAATCCTGTTGGGCGCGAGCCACGACGATGCCGACGCCGATGACGTGCGCGCGGTGGTGTTGCACGACGCCGATCACTTCGCGAACGGAGAGACCCGTCGTGACGACGTCTTCGACCACAAGCACCCGATCGGCGGCCGAGAGCGCAAACCCCCGGCGTAACACCGGTACGCCGTTATCTTTCTCTACGAAGATCGCTTTGGTTCCAAGTTGCCTGGCAACTTCGTACGCGAGGAGGATGCCGCCAACTGCGGCGCCGACGACGACGGTCGGGTTCGCGTCGCGAAATCGTGCGGCGATCATCTGCGAGACGGGTTCGAGCAGCGCCGGGTCCTCGAGGATGCGGAACTTTTGCACGAAACGATCGCTGTGACGGCCGGAGCTCAAACGGAAGTGCCCCTCGAGAAGCGCTCCGCGCTGCATCAGCGCCGACTGCAGGTCGAGCTGCGACTCGGTCACGCGCGTACGCTCATCTCCTCCAGGATCGCTTTCGCGGCCGCCACGGGATCGGAGGCTTCAACGATCGGCCGTCCGACCACGATGTAATCCGACCCGGCGGCGACTGCTTCGGCGGGAGTGGTGACGCGTTTTTGATCGGCGTGCGCGCTCCCCACCGGTCGAATTCCGGGCGTCAGCGCGAGAAAGTCCTCACCGAAGAAACGCTTGAGATCGCGCACCTCGCGCGCGCTGCAGACGACCCCGGCACAGCCGGCGTCGCGCGCCAAAGCCGCCAAACGAATCGCGTTTTCGCCGGGACCTCCTTGCAGCCCCAGCTCGTTGAGTTCCTCAGGGGCAATACTGGTCAGCAGCGTGACGGCGAAGACGTGGGGCGCGGGAAGGTCGAGTTCCGCCGCCCGCTCGGCGGCTGCGTCGACTGCGGCGCGCATCATCTCCAGGCCGCCGAGGGCGTGCACGTTGAGCATCTGCACCGTCGGGCGCACCAGCGCGGAGACGGCCGCGGCGACGGTTCGCGGGATGTCGTGCAGCTTCGCGTCGACAAACGTTCGCACGTCGCGCGCTTCGCAGTACGAAAAAATGCGCTCCGGATAGCCATAAAGCGCCTCGAGCCCGATTTTTAAGATAACGTCGAGCTCGTAGAGCGCATCCACGAGCCGTTCGGCATCCTCGGCCCTCGGGACGTCGAGGGCAACGATCAGTTGAGTGGCCATTCAGTCAGCCTTCATCTCCTTCGTACTGATGTGCGGTCGCGATTTCCACGTGCGCCCGGCCAACGATTTCTTGAATCGATCCGATGTTGCGTCGCGTAAGGTAGGCTTGCAACTCCGCGACGAGACGCTCGGGAATTCGTGGGTCGGTGAAGTTCGCCGTTCCAATCGAGATTGCCGTCGCTCCGGCCAGGAAAAATTCGAGTGCGTCCGCGAGAGTCTCGATGCCGCCTTGACCGACGATCGGAATGCTCACGGCCTGTGCGATTTCGTAAACGGCGAGTACGGCAATCGGACGAATCGCCGGGCCCGAAAGGCCACCGGTGATGTTACCTAAACGTGGACGCCACGTTTCGACGTCAATCGCCATCCCGCGAACCGTATTGATAACCGCCAGCGCATCTGCTCCGCTGTTCTCCGCTTGACGGGCGATCGCGACGATATCGGTCACGTTTGGGGAGAGCTTGACGATCAGCGTCTTGTTCGTCGTGGCGCGCGCCGCTTCGACGACTCTGGCGGTCAGATCCGGATCGCAGCCGAACGTCTCTCCCTCGCGAGCCACGTTGGGGCACGAGACGTTCAGCTCGATGGCCTCGATCTCGTCCCGCGCCGCCAAACGCTCGCAGACATAGGCATAATCGTCGATCTCGAATCCGGCGACGCTTCCGACGATCTTACACGGCCGGTCGGCATACTTGTGAAGCTCGCGCTCCAGATACCATTCGATGCCTGGATTCTGCAACCCGATCGCGTTGAGCATGCCCGCCGGAGTATGGACGAGCCGCGGCGTCGGATTGCCCAGACGCGGCAATCGCGTGACGCTCTTGAGCACGATCGCGCCGATCTTCGAAAGATCGGCGAACGGCGCGAACTCTTCGCCCGATCCGTAGCATCCGCTACCCATCAAGGTCGGATAGGCCAGCTCGAGTTTTCCGAGCTTGATCGCGAGCGCGGGTTGTGGATTCACCACCGCAGTTCGTGTGCCCAAAAAACCGGACCCTCTTTGCAGACCCGCGCGTACACGACGTCGCTACCGCCGCGCTCGGCCGGAGGAAAGCCGGGTGCTTGCGCGCTAGCATTGGTGAGCGGGACGACGCAGCCCCAACAACCGCCGACACCGCATCCAAAAATCTCTTCTAACGAGAGCTGCGCGCGCACTCCAAAGCCGTTCGCGATTTCCCCAATGCGTCGCAACATCGGCGAAGGACCGCAGGCATAAATAAGGTCGGGTTTGCGCGAGCGCACCAATGCGTCGGTCACAAATCCACGTTCGCCGCGCGTGCCGTCGTCCGTAGCCAGGACCAGCTCGCAACCGGCATCGGCAAATCGTTGGGCGTCGACTAAGAGTTCTGCAGTTCGGGCTCCATAGAAAAGGCGCACGTGGGCGCCTCGACGCAACAGCTCGCGCGCGCACAACCAGACCGACGCAATGCCGACGCCGCCGGCGACGATCGCGACGTCACGCGCGTCGCCGGAACAATCGAAACCGTTGCCGAGCGGCCCGACCACGTCGAGCCGATCCCCGCACGCCAAGGTCGCAAGCTCGCGCGTGCGCTTGCCTGTTACGAAGAAGAGAATGCTCGCGCGCTTGGCTTCCGCTTCGTAGATGGCCAGCGCCGTTGCGGCCGCTTCACCGCTCGGCGGGATCGCCATCAGATATTGGCCCGGTTGCGTTGCATCGGCGAGCTCCGGCGCGTGAAGCGTCAAGAGGACCACTCCATCTGCAAGCTCGCGGCGCTCGAGTATCGTCGTCGCCGCAACGCGCGGGTGCAAGTCAAGCATCGCCATACCAATCATATTTTCTGCTAATTTTCAGAAAATTCTTCGAGAACGGGTGAACGGTCTTGCTACTCTAGCCGTTATACTGTATAGAGAGCGTAAGTAAAAAGAAAGGAGGGGTCCGCAGATGGCAGGTCTTATCGTCTTCAAAT
>Ga0182018_10004540_pt1 | contig 11606 bp, 7 predicted proteins | sample 812P2MmetaG_FD_120490 | JGI IMG/M metagenome (GOLD analysis project Ga0182018, IMG submission 120490) | Permafrost microbial communities from Stordalen Mire, Sweden - 812P2M metaG | ecosystem: Environmental > Terrestrial > Soil > Wetlands > Permafrost | place: Sweden: Stordalen | collected...
GCGTCGCAGCGGGACCTCTATCTCCCGCTTTTGTGCGCTACCTGGCTCCGACCGGTAGATATAGGCCGTGTTACGGCTGAATGAGTCGAGGCCGCCGCTCAGCGCCAGCAGCTTGAGCACGGTCGTGTCCTGCATATCCCGATAGGGAAAGGCTCCTGGGCGCCTCACGTTTCCTACCACAAAGACGTGTTCGCATTCCGGCACGCGTATTTGTGCGCCCGCGGCTACCAGAATGTTGAGCTCCGGGTGAAGCCCGTCGAAGAGCTCGCGAACAGATAACCGCTGCGAACTGCCGCTTGCTTGTTCGACGATAACCTCCGGGCCGGCCTCGGGCAGCAGACCTCCGGCTTGGCTCAGCGCGTCCAATACGCGCAAGTTCCCGAACTCCTGAATGGTGGCGGGTGTCTTGACGGCGCCGGCGATGGTGACGTCGCGACTGCGATATTCGACAACGGAGACGTCAACAATGGGGTTTACCAGCAGGTGTTGCACTTTCAGCGCTACTGCGATTTCATCGCGCAGGGCATCTGGCATCAACCCCTCCGCCGGCAAGGGTTGCCGCAGCAACGGCAGGTTCAGGTTTCCCCGGTTGTCTACCCGGAAAGATTGCGAAAGCTCTGGCGAATCATAGACGATTATGCGCACAAGGTCGGAGGCCCCGATCGGCTGAAAGGGCAGATTGGAGCCTCCAGTTGCGAGGGGTGTAGCTGGGAACGAGGGCACAGGCACGGGGGAGGTTAAACGCTGTGCCGCGGCGGCGAGGGAGATCAGGGGGGGAGCAACCACAAATGTTACCCAAAATCTTCTCATGACGCACGCTCGTTATGCTTCACTCTACGGGGCAGAATTAAACGAGAACTGAGGTAAAGATTAATTATTTCTTAGGCTCTTTGGCGCCTCATCCGCCCCACCGGCGATAGCCAATGACTTTCGGCGGTGGGGCGACGCAGATGGACATGGGCGGCAGATTCGTTGTGACCACCGTTCCTGCCGCCACGACGCGATCCCGATGGTAAAGGCGAACAGGTAGGGCCATCCTCCAATGACCGCGATCGGATCACGACGCCGCGAACATATGGCGTGGCCGTCCGTCGAGGCGGCAGCCGATGCGCGTCTGGAGCGAAAAGACTACGCGACAAGCTCAACGGGTCCGGAGTCAGCATATCCTCCACATAATCCGCCGTTAACAACGAACAGATAGCGGTGCCTCTTATAACCTAATAAGTTGACGAGTCCTAACCTAAGTCGATCCGTCTTAAGTCCCCCCCGGATATCTGTAGCAGACTCCTTCTCCAAATCACCGCCGACCGGCGTCTGCCTTGAGTCAGCCGACATTCAGCACTTAGTCCATCCGCTCAAACTTTCCGTTACATCAGTAATGCACATCTAAGGTAATTGCCGCGACAATCGCCAGATAAGATAGTGGCTCCTAGCGTTGACATAGCAACGCTCATTTAACTCATCACCGGCCAGTCTGCCCCTCGCGGCGACCGCGCCAGAAACGATGTATCCGGATCATGTGAGGTATCTCTGCGCGCGTCCCGGCGAACCTCACCAAGTAAGGCTGCCATCCGTGGCCTGTCCCATTTTGGGACGAATAACGCTCATCGTATCGAAGGTATGAAATGAACAAGTTACTCGCATTTCTTCTGCTGAGTATGGGAGTACCGGCGTTAGCCGCGACCTATACCGTCGCAGCCGGTGCTAGCGCGGCCACCATTCAGGCCACGGTCAACACAGCTGGAGCGGCGTCAGGCAATACAGTTGCGTTCGCGGCTGGCTCCTATAGGCTCTCAGCCACGGTATATCTTCCCTGCGCCAACGGCACGATCTACACCGGGCCGATTGTGGGCATCGTCACCCAGAGCCACCCCGCGACCGCGGTTCTTACCGAAAGTTCAACCACGGCGTATGCCTTGCAAACTAATAGCAACGGCGCCGCCAATACAATCCCGGGTCAGGGCTGCACGATTGAGTATTTGGGGTTTTCCGGCACTCAAGGGGGCATTTATGTAGTCGCTCCATCGTCGGGAATTCTAATTCAGTACAACTATTTCACTCTAAATAATCCTCCCGTTGGTGGCGCACAGTCTCAACAGGCTATTTATCTGGATGGTGACCAAAATGCAGGCCTCGATCCTTCCACCGGCGCATCTTATATATCTATTCTGTGGAATGTTATTTATAACAATTGCACTTTAATCAACGCTGAAGGAGGCGGCAATGGCAACGTCGATTCGGGTGGCTATTGCGACGCGACCCTGGTGAACGCCTACAATAACCACCTGGTGTGGAATAACAACACGGTTAACACGATAGAAGAGGGTCTAAAGTTCGCGGAGCAAAATGGAGGATTACAGCAAACCAGCCTAAACGCCGATGTGGAGAATAACAACCTGCAAGGGAACTCTCGCATCATGATAGAGACGCAACAGGATACAAACGGGGTTGCGACCTATAGTCACAATGCGTTTTACAAGCCAAATAATCCAAATAACTATACGTTTGAATTGTCCATGCCGGAGTATACACCGTCAACATCACCGACCCACACGGCTGACGACAACGTATTCATCGGCAACGTCCCGGTAACCGGGGAAACCGGTAGTGGGGCGCACTACGGCATAGGCCTGGAGCTATGGGGCGCTGGAAGCGTAGTGACCAACAACCTGTTTCAAGGTGGAAACGGGGCGGAATCGTGCGGCGCCGGTTATGGCTGCTCGGGATGGGGAATATCGGTGGGAGAAGCGTTTACCAATGCCACCATTACGAACAACTACTTCTCCGGTACGGACGTGTGGGCGGGGACAGCGAATAAGGTCAACGACGCGATCACTTACGAGGACGGGGGGTCTTCGTCGAACCCGGGAATCACTCTGAGCCCGAACACGGTCGTGCAGACCAGCACTACAATTGCGACTATCGCTCCCACGATCTCAGTAGTTGCCGGTTCGCCTTCGTCCACGGTTAAGCTCGCGGACAGCGATACGGCACATCGACTCTCTATTTTCTACACCACAGATGGCACCACCCCAGCCCCCTTCGTTCCTGACGGTTCGGCGGGGACCACACGCGTTTACTCGGCCCCTTTCACGGTTTCGGCAGGAGCCACGGTGAAAGCCGTGTCTTCATGGGGACAGGGCGCGAACCAGGGGATCACCTTTCCCTCCTTTGGCTACGTTCCCAGTAGTGTTGTGACGGCTACGAATGGGGTCTCGAGCCCTGCCGCCACCGGGAAGACCCTGGTGAGCGCGTATCTGGGCAACCAGCCAGGTGCGAACACCATGGTGACCGGGGGAACGCTGCAGTTCATAGCGTACGGGGTGTACTCAGATGGTTCGGTGAGTGCGCTGCCCGATGCGCTAGGTAACAAGGTGACACTATGGAACACCAGCAACCATAACGTTGCCAAGATGAGCAGTCTCGGCCACGCTACGGCGATGGGCGCAGGAACGGTAAATATAGAGGCCACGATCGGTAGTGTTGCGGCCAATATCTGGACTGTGACGGTGAAGGCGGCTTCCACTCCCGCTGCTGCTACAGCGGCCGCTCCTGCTAACACTACACCGGTCACTCCTGCTGCAGCGGCCGATTCCGCCCCTGCAGCAGAAGCAGCTCTAGTTCCCAATGCAGAGGCCGTTCCTGCTCTGCCTCCCGCAAGCGCTCCCAGTATCCCGATTGCCGGCCCGGCTCCGGCGGCTCCGGGCGCGCCACTTAAAGATAACTACCTTGGGCCCCTGTGGAAATTAGTGACACCGGCGGGAGGATTGGCCTCCATCTCAGATGCACATCTGTTCATTGGCGTTCCCGGCGGCAGCAATCATGATTTATCGGTTCCTTCCAACCAGGCTGTCCGCGTGGTGCAGGCAATCGGTGATGAGAATTTCGACGTCGCCATCAAAATCGATTCCCCAGTCGTGGCGACTGATGCTAATACCAGCCAAGGTCTCATGGTGCTCGCCGACAATGAGGATTTCATCACTTTTGCGCTAACGACCGACGGAACCAATGTCGGCCTCAAAGCTTATACCGTCACCAACGGGGCACCGACCACAGTACTTGACGATGTGAACTTCAGCCAGTATCAGAATCCAATGTACTTGCGGCTTACCCGCACCAGCAGCACGTACATGGCTTATTACTCAGTCGACGGCGCCAATTGGACACTGGCGACCAGCCTCACCAATGCCAAGCCGCCTACCTTGATCGGACCATTCGCCGGCAACTACAACAGCACTCCGGCCAACACGGTTCCCGTAGTCATGTCAGTGAACTGGTTTAACACTCAGTAGTCTCGGCGGGAGAAAGGTCCGCCGCGGCCACATACAGCCATTCTGAGTGGTCGCAATCTCGTTCTGCGGCGAGGTCATCCAGAGCCGGGCGGTAGTGACCGTTCTGTGGGCGGAGCATAGATAGATTCCTTCAGGCTGTTGGTCTTGGTCGCTGACCTTACTAACTTAGACTTCTTCTTGATATTGTCTTCCATCAGGAAACTCCATCTATCTCAAGGCGACTGTGTGCCGCGTATCGCGCTGAGCGGGTGGTGTCCGTTGTGACTCCAAGCGTGGCCGGGAGCTGTAACTTCAGTAATGCACATCAATGGGAATTGATTGGGAAACGACCTAGGGAGATAGTGAGTTCAGATAGCGGCGTGTCGCTCTTACTTATGCCGCCGACTGGGCTTGGTTTTGATCGTGCCCTGGAGGTACTAACTATGTATAGAAATAGGGCACGATATCTCCGCGTCCTGGTTTCCTTAATTGCCATCATTCCGGCCGTGCACTCCACCGATGCAAGCACGCCGGTTGCGGCCGCTCCGGGAGCGCCGCTGACAAGCAGCTTCCCAGGGCCTTTCTGGGATGTGGTGGCGCCACAGGGGGGAACGGCCGCGGTCTCGAATGCACATCTCTTCCTCAATGTCCCTGGCGGCAGTAACCATGACGCGCTGCATCCACCCAATCAAGCCGTCCGAGTAGTACAGCCGATAGGCAATGAGAACTTTGACGTCTCCATCAAGATCGATTCGCCTGCCGTGGCGGCGAAGGCGGATACCAGCCAAGGGCTCATGTTGCTGGCCGACGAAAAGGACTTTATCACCTTTGCGGTGGTGACAGACGGGACCCATGTCAGTCTCAACGCCCACACCGTCACGAATGGGGCGGCGACCACGGTGTTCGACGATGGTGACTTCACGGAATATCAGAACCCGGTGTACTTGCGAATCACCAGAGCCGGCATCACCTACACGGCCTCTTATTCAATAGACGGAGTGATCTGGACACAAGTGCCTAGCTTCACTTACAAAGCGGTACCGACCTCGATCGGGCCATTCGCCGGTAACTACAACCCCATGCCTGCGAAGGCTCTTCCTGTCGTGATGTCAGTCAACTGGTTCAACGTGCAGGAATGAGCGTGCGTATTTGTGCTCTGTCGCGCGCTGGTAGCCTTGGGTGATTTGTGGACTTCCGCGTAATTAGCCGACTCGATCATGGATACGCTTCCGCTGGCCCTATGCGTCCTGCAACGCCCAAGCGGCTTCTGTGGGGCATAGCAGGAGCTGTCGTCTTCCTAACCGTTGCAGCAGAAGGCTGGGGATTCCATCAGGTTCCGCTCCTCGGCCCAACAATACTTTCGGTAAGGCGGGGAGCTTCTCATCGCGAGCCTGCTTGAGCTTACGATCATCCTCCGTTTCGGAATGAATGAGGGCGAAAAGATGACGCGTGATGCTGCGGAGATAGAACGACAAGGCAGCAGCCTGCTGGCCGAGAATGAGCGCCTCGAGAATCTTGTGGCGATGCTCGCCCGCGAGGTCGACGTGCGCAAGGAGGCGGAAGAGCGTCTGACGCAGAGTGAGGAGGGGTTCCGGTTGATGGTGTCGAATGTGAAGGACTACGCGATCCTGATGCTTGACGAAGAGGGCAGAGTCGTCAGCTGGAATGAGGGCGCGGAAAGGATTAAAGGATATCGGGCGGAGGAGATCATCGGCCAACACTTTTCCCGGTTCTATTCTGCTGAGGATATAAGCAATGGAAAGCCTGGCTTGGAACTGGAAGAAGCCAAACGGAATGGGCGTTACGAAGACGAAAGTTGGCGGGTACGCAAGGACGGTTCTCGTTTTCTTGCCAATGTCGTGATTACAGCCTTACGCGGAGAGGCAGGGCAGTTACGGGGCTTTGGGAAAATTACACGCGACATCACCGAACGCAAGAAATACGAAGATGATCTGCTGAAGAAAGTCCGTGAACTGAAGCACTCCAATGATGAACTGCAGCAATTCGCGTATGTCGCATCCCACGATCTTCAAGAGCCGCTGCGCATGGTAGCCAGCTATGCCCAGCTCCTGGCGAAACGGTATCAGGGGCGTCTGGACTCCGATGCCGATGAGTTTATCGCTTATGCGGTCGATGGGTGCAACCGGATGCAGCAGTTGGTCGAAGATCTGTTGGTCTATTCGCGTGCGGGGACTAATGCCGCGGCCGCGCATGAGATTTCCAGTGAAAACGCATTGCGGGAGGCACTTACAAACTTACGAGCAACGATGAGGGAGAGCGGCGCGGTTGTTACCCATGATGCGCTGCCGACCATCACTGCGGATGATACCCGATTGGCCCAGGTATTTCTGAATCTCGTGGGCAACGCAATCAAATATCGGGGTGCTGAAGTTCCTCAAGTCCACGTCTCCGCCACGAAGAATGGCAGCAAGGAATGGATCTTTTCTGTGCGTGACAATGGTCTGGGAATCGAACCCCGGTATTTCGAGAGAATATTCGTTCTTTTCCAGCGGTTGCACGGACGCAATGAATTCAAGGGCACTGGAATCGGATTGGCCATTTGCAAAAAGATTGTGGAACGGGCGGGCGGGAGGATTTGGGTCGAGTCGGAACCTCAAAAGGGATCAACGTTCTATTTCTCCGTGCCGGAAGGCGGTAAAAGCTGATGGAAACGCTTGCCATGGACAGGACAGTGTTCGAAGTTCTTTTGGTGGAAGATAGTCCGGGCGACGTCCGGCTCACGCGGGAAGCGTTCAAAGAAGCCAAGGCGCACATCAACTTGCGTGTCGCGTCGGATGGGACAGAAGCGATGGCCTTTCTCAAGCGGGAGGGAAAGTACGCCAAGGCTCCTCGTCCGGATCTGATCTTGCTAGACCTGAACCTGCCCAAGAAAGACGGGCGGGAGGTTCTGGAGGAGATCAAGCAGAGTCCGGCACTCAAGAGCATTCCAATCGTAATCCTGACGACCTCCAAGTCCGAAGCGGACATCCTGCGGAGTTATTCGTTGCATGCGAACTGCTACATTCCAAAACCTGTGACCCTCGATGGGTTTCTGACTGTGGTGAAGAGCATCGAGGATTTCTGGCTGTCGGTTGTCGAACTGCCGCGAGAGACACTGCGATGAAAAAGAAGCCAGTCCAGGTTCTGCTGGTCGAGGATAACGCGGGGGATGCCCGTTTGCTGCGCGAGATGTTCAGCAAGGAGAGAGCGGATAGTTTCGAATTAACGCACGTCTCGCGTATGCATGACGCCGAGGTTTGTCTTGCGAAAGGTGGAGTGGACGTTGTCCTGTTGGACATGGGACTTCCGGACGGGCATGGTATCGATACCCTGCGGCGGGCGCGCGCGGCGGCCCCCGAGGTGACGATGATTGTGCTGACAGGCCTGGAGGACGAAGTACTGGCCGCCGAAGCCATCAAGGAAGGCGCGCAAGACTATCTGATCAAAGGCCAGATCGAGAATCGCGCGCTTCCCCGAGCCCTTCGCCACGCCATTGAGCGCCACCGCATGCAAGCGGAGACCGATCTCATGCGAACACAGCAGTTGCAACTCAGGGATGAGTTTCTCTCCCATGTGTCGCACGAGCTTCGTTCGCCTCTGACGTCAATCTACTCATTTAGTACGATCATCGCGGACGGGCTGGCGGGAGAGACGACCCCCCAACAGGATGACTACCTGCAAATCATCCTCAGGAATGTCGGCCAACTTAAATCCATGATTGAGGACTTGCTTGAGGTCACGCAGGCGCAGGCGGGTAAACTCAGCGTTGAGTTGGAGCCAGTCTCCATAGATGAAGCCATGGTTGATGCCGTTGATACGCTGCAGGGAGCCGCAGTAGCCAAGGAAATCAGCCTCTCTTTCCATCCTTCCGCGCCTCTGCCTTCGGCTTTTGCGGATCCGACCCGCTTACGGCAGGTGCTGATCATTTTGTTAGATAACGCGGTCAAGTTTACTCCCGTCGGCGGTAGAGTGGATGTCCGCGCCAGGCTGCTCGAGGAAGATGCAGGCTTCTTACGTGTGGAAGTGTCCGATACTGGATGCGGGATCAGCACAGAGGTTAGCGAGCACATCTTTGAGCGCCTCTACCAGGTAACCGATCCCGGCCGAGAGGGGCGCAAGGGCCTAGGCCTCGGCCTGCACATTGCCAAAGAGTTGGTGACACGGCAGGGCGGCAAGTTGTGGGTGAGCAGCGAGGCGAGGAAGGGCAGCCATTTTTTCTTTACCGTGCCCACGTTCTCTTTGGCAGGATTAATCAGCCCGATATTAACGCACGAGAAGAAGCCAGGCGAGTCCATCGCGGTGATTACGGTCGAGATCAATTCCGGGGACGGCTCGCCGGATGTGCCGAAGAAAATATTGGATGTAGCGCGGTCGATTCTGCAACAATGTCTGCGTCCTGACACGGACGTACTACTGCCTAACATCGATCCGGCGAGCGAGCATAAGCTTTTCTTCGTCATGGCCTACACCCAGGCGGCGGGCGCGGAGATCATCGGCAGGCGTATTTTAAGCCAGCTCCGGCGCCACAAAGAGCTTCAGCAGGAAGACCTCACGTTTGCCGTTTCGCACAGCCTTCTGCCCCCGATAGCGAGAGACAGCAACGAATCAATGGAAAGCTTTGTGGAACGGGTGGCTACCGCGATGCGGGATCACATCAACACCGTTTGCCTGCAGGGGGAAATCTAGCCATGAGCCAAAAGAAAATTCTGGTGATCGATGACGATCCTGATGTGCGGTTGGGTCTCCAACTACGCCTCAAAGCAAACCATTACGACGTTGTTTTTGCCGTAGATGGTTTGGCAAGTATCGTGGAAGCGCGGAGACACATGCCGGACTTGATTATCCTGGATCTCGGCCTGCCGGCGGGCGATGGCTTCAGCGTCCTGGAGAGGTTGAAAGCAAACCAGAGTCTTTGCTTAATCCCGGTGATTGTCCTGTCCGGGCGCGATCGCAACGCAAACCGGGAGCGCGCGCTCAACGCAGGTGCGAGGTTTTTTTTGCAAAAGCCGGTGGCGAACGACAGGCTCCTGTCGGTGATTCGATTAGTCCTGGACGGAACCGACTACACCCCGGCGGTGGTGTACGAGCTAACCGGTCCGGGCCCGCCGACCTGATCCAGGCAACGTGCCGGTGGGTGCAATCGCCTCTATCGAACCGGACCAAGATGAACCGCACTACTAGATCTACTCCCAGGGCAGGACGATCAACGTATACTGATCGGCTATGAATCCAGATGCGGTAGATAACGTGGCCGGGCCGGGCGGCGCAGGATGCCCGGCCGCCCGGAGGTTGGTAAAGGTTTGCGGGAGATGGTTCGCGGTTCTTGTCCTGACCATCGCCGCCGGAGCGCGAGGGCAAGAGACGCATGTGGTTCTGGACCGCGGCGGCAGCACCGTCGTTCTCGAGCCTTACGCGCCCAACGTCATCCGCGTCACCCTCAGCCTGCTCAGGCAACCAGCTTTGTCACCGCCCGGCTTTGGTATTACTGCTTCTCCCTCGGCCACCGGCTGGAGCCATCAGGAGACCTCGGAGGGCGATACCTACGCCTCCTCACGCCTCAGCATCACCGTCGCGTCCAACAAGCCAGGCAAGCCCCTTGCCTCTGAACTGGACATCGCAAAGTACTTCAACGGCTCGGCTCCCGGAGCCCACATTACTGTCAGCACAACGGACGGAGCCAAGCTGCTCGATATGGAAGGCTGGTCGATGGCCGTGCCCAACCACAAGGACGGCACAGCCGGCGTTCTGAACGATAAGCGGCCGGGCGATGCAGATTTTTACCAGGTGGGCGCCACCTTTGCCTCGCCCGAGGACGAGCATTACTACGGCCTGGGCCAGAACCAGGAAGGCTTTCTCGATCACCGCGGCCACACCATCGAGTGCTGGAATAACTACCTTGCGACCGGTGGTCCCACGTTCTGCGTGCCCTTTCTAGTGACCAACAAAGGCTATGGCGTGATTTGGGATAATCCTTCGCAGACCACCATCCAGCCGGGCTTCAACGAGCAGACCCGGTGGACTTCAGAGGTAGGCGACCGGGTTTCTTTCTTTGTGGTGGCAGGCATCAATACGGACGAGATTTACTCCGGCTACCGACTGCTTACCGGCACGACGCCGATGCTGCCCAAGTCTGCGTATGGATTTATCCAATGCAAGCAACGCTACACCACGCAGGACGAGGTGCTCGCCGTGGCCAAAGGCTACCGTGAGCGGCACCTGCCTGCCGATGTCATCGTGGTGGACTGGTTCTACTACAGCAAGATGGGACAGATGGATATGGTGCCCGCCAAATGGCCCGATCCGGTGGCCATGAATAAACAGCTGCACGCGATGGGATTTCAAACCATGATCAGCGTATGGCCGCGCTTCGAGCGCGGCTCACGCTACTACGACCTGGTGCTCAAGAACGGTTGGTTTGAGCATCTCGCCGATGGGACCCCGGTCGATGGTCTGCCCTACGATCGCGCGGGCTCCGACATCGACACCACCAACCCCCAGGCCGCTCGCTGGTTTTGGGATGTGATCCGGCAAAACATTATCAGCAAAGGCTTCGATTCTATCTGGGCGGATGAAACCGAACCCGACCTGCCGCCCAACGGTGCGTATCTTTCCATCGGACCAGGCACACGCTATTACGATGTCTATCCGTTGTTTCATACCGCGGCCCTCTATGACGGTTTCCGCCGCGATGTTGCCCATCGTGCGCTCATCCTGTCTCGCGATGCCTATCTCGGCGCGCAGCACAATGGGGCCATCTTCTGGTCTTCGGATATTTTTCCCACCTGGGATACGCTCCGCCGCCAGATTCCCACCGGGCTCGATGTCACGGCTTCCGGCATTGCTTATTGGGGCAATGACATCGGCGGGTGGCAATATCTGCCCGCGGTGCATCATCCCGCTCACCCTCCGCTGCTGGACCCATCGGATGCACGCGATAACGTGGGCGGCTACGATGACTACCCGGAGCTGTACACCCGCTGGTTCGAATATGGAGCCTTCGAGCCTAACTTCCGTACGCATGGCAGCCGTCTCTACAACGAGGTCTGGTCGTATGGGAAGGGGGCTGAGCCGATCCTGGAAAAGTATCTTCGGCTGCGCTATCAGCTTATGCCCTACATTTATTCGCTTGGCTATCGGACAAACCAAACGGGCGCTCCTTATATGCGGGCGCTGTTTATGGATTTTCCCCAGGACGCGAAGGTGCGAGACCTGGGTGATGAATATATGTTCGGGCCCGCATTCCTGGTTGCCCCGATTACGGAACAGGGGGCAACCAGCCGCATGGTGTATCTGCCCGCAGGCACGGATTGGTATAACTACTGGACCAAGGAACGC
>Ga0182018_10004544_pt1 | contig 11599 bp, 11 predicted proteins | sample 812P2MmetaG_FD_120490 | JGI IMG/M metagenome (GOLD analysis project Ga0182018, IMG submission 120490) | Permafrost microbial communities from Stordalen Mire, Sweden - 812P2M metaG | ecosystem: Environmental > Terrestrial > Soil > Wetlands > Permafrost | place: Sweden: Stordalen | collected...
CCGTCGTGCTGCCCCTCCTGGCGCCGGACGCCCCCGTCGTGACCTGGTGGTACGGCGAACCACCGGACGGCATCGCCACCGACGCGCTCGGCGTGCTCGCCGATCGACGCGTCACCGACTGCGCCCTTGCTCCTGACCCGATGGTCGCACTGCAGCAGCGGGCCGAGGACTTCGCGCCAGGAGACACCGATCTCGCCTGGACGCGGGCAACGCCGTGGCGCTCCCTGCTCGCCTCCGCATTCGACGCGTCGGGTGCACAGGCGCGTGCAGCCCGCGTCTCTGCAGAGAAGGGCAACCCGAGTGCAGCGCTGCTCGCCGGCTGGATCTCGCAGCGCCTCAACGTGTCGGCCGAGGTCGTGACGTCCTCGGGGCCAGGGATCACCGAGGTCGAGCTCGACTTGGTGGAGGACTCCGAGGAGGGCGCCCTCAAGATCAATCGCCCTGATGGTCGCCTGGCGACCTTCTCCCGCAGCGGCCAGCCGGACCGGCAGTTGCCGCTCATGCGCCGTGAGCTCGGCGACCTGCTGGCGGAGGAGTTGCGCCGTCTCGAAGTCGACGAGGTGTACGCCGAGGCGCTGGAAACCTCGAGCGGAGTCACCGGTCTGAGCAAGCGATCGCCCCGGCGCACGCACATCTGGCGCGACCCGGCCGCGGCTGCGGCCATGCCGGCCGCAGAGCCCACTCCGGGTTGAGGGCGCCGGCCTACGCCGGTTCGTCGACAACAAGAAGGAGTTTGCGGAGCAACCCGGCGAGTTGCTGCTGCTCGGCCGTGCTGAGCCCCTTCACGAGGCGGCGCTCGGTCGTGGCGTGAAGCGTCATTGCCCGATCTGCGACGGCCCGGCCGGCGCTCGTGAGGACGACGTGCACGCACCTTCGGTCGGCGACACCCGGCCGGCGGGCCACGAGACCTTTGCGTTCGAGCCGGTCGACGAGGTGCGTCACGCCACCCGAAGAGATCAGCAGCTCACGATTGAGAGCCGTCGGCGTGAGCTCGAACGGCTCGCCGACGCGCCGCAGAGCCGTCAGGACGGCAAAACCCCCCTCGTCGATCCCGTCGCCGGCGAAGTCCCTGCCGAACTCGCGCAGGAACAGGCCGTTCAGGCGCACGACTCGGCCCGTTACCTCCTTGCCGGACGCATCGAGATCCGGCCGCTCGGCGCGCCAGCGCTCCAGGATCCGGTCGACGATGTCTCGACTCACGAGCCTCCCCCTTCCCCTCGTACTGCCTTATGTTACGAATCCGTTGCTATACTACCTTCTTACGAAGATACTTACGAATGAGGTGAAACCCATGCTCACTCCTATCCCGAGAGAGCTCGTACGCGAACAAATGAACCGCCGCCTCGCCGAGGCGGACCAGGTCCGAGGCGAGCGAGAGCCACGCTAAAGCTGCATCACCGGTCCCGGACCGGCCCCAGGTCAAGGGGCCGCTCCGGGACCGGTTAGATTTGCGCCCCGGCGAGCGAACCGGAGGCAACGTGCCCGCGACCGTAGTGGTCGGAACCCAGTGGGGCGACGAAGGGAAGGGGAAGCTCACCGACCTGCTCGCCAAGGACATGCGGCTCGTCGTGCGCTACCAAGGTGGCCACAACGCCGGCCACACGATCGTCGTCGACGGCGAGTCGTTCGCCCTGCAGCTCGTCCCGAGCGGAGTCCTCTACTCACACACCGTGCCCGTCATCGGCAACGGCGTCGTCGTCGACCCGGCCGTGCTCCTCGCCGAGTGCGACATGCTGGAGGGCCGGGGCATCGACACGAGTCGCCTCGTCGTGTCCGGCAACGCCCATTTGATCATGCCGTACCACTACGAGCTCGACAGGATGACCGAGCGTTACCTCGGGCACAACAAGCTCGGAACGACCAAGCGCGGCATCGGACCGGCCTACGCCGACAAGGCGACGCGCATCGGGCTCCGCGTGCAAGATCTGCTCGACGCGAAGATCTTCCGGGAAAAGCTCGACGTCGTGCTCCGCGAGAAGAACGCCGTGCTGTCCCGGGTGTACAACCGGCTGCCTCTCGACGCCGACGAGATCGCCGCCAAGTTCCTCGAGGGGATCGCCCCCCGCCTCGGACCGATGATCGGCGACACCGTCGCCCTCATCCACGACGCTCTCGACGCCGGCGAGCAGATCATGTTGGAAGGTGCTCAAGCCACGTTCCTGGATCTCGATCACGGCACGTATCCTTTCGTGACGTCCTCGAACCCGACCGCGGGCGGTGCGTGCGTCGGCAGCGGGATCGGTCCCCGCGACATCAACCGCATCGTCGGCATCGTGAAGGCATATGTCACTCGCGTCGGCTCAGGTCCCTTCCCGACCGAGCTCGAGGGCGAGACCGGCGACGAGCTCGTCGCCCGCGGCCACGAGTACGGCACGAACACCGGGCGCCGGCGACGGCCCGGGTGGCTCGACCTCGTGATGCTCCGCCAGGCCGTACGCCTGAATTCCATCTCTGAGCTGGCCGTCACCAAGCTCGACGTGCTCTCGGCCTTCGACAGCCTGAAGGTGTGCGTCGCCTACGAAGCCGACGGCGTTCAGTACACCCATGTCCCCTACCATCAGTCGGTCCTCCACGCCGCCCGTCCCGTCTACACCGAACTTCCAGGCTGGCGCACCGACCTCGCCGGCGCCACCACCGTCGAAGACCTGCCGGGCAACGCCAGGCGGTACCTCGACCTCATCAGCGAGCAGGCTGGAGTGCCCGTCACCTACGCGGGCGTCGGCCCGGGACGCGAGCAATACGTATCTTTCGCGGCGTAGGGATCCGTCCAGGGACAGCGATCCGTCCAGGGACAGCGATCCGTCCGGGGACACTGGGGCGACGAGTAGCTTGACGGCATGATCCCCCGCTACTCCATGCCGGAGATAGCGGCGTTGTTCAGCGACGAGACCCGGTTCGCTCTCTGGCTCGAAATCGAGCTGCTGGCCGTCGAGGCACGGGCGGACCTCGGCGTGATCCCACGAGCCGACGCCGCCGCCTGCCGGGAGCGAGCGCCCACGACCGACGCGGGTTTCGTGGCACGCGTGCTCGAACGGGAGGCCGTCACCGACCACGACGTCGCCGCCTTCGTGGACGTCGTGCAGGAAGCCATCGGCTCGGACGAAGCGTCCCTCATCCACTACGGGCTGACGTCGTCCGACGTCGTCGACACTGCCCTGTCCGCCACCCTCGTCAAGGCAGCCGATCTCATCTCGGCAGCACTCGACGAGCTCGTGACCGCCTTCAAGCGGCGAGCGATCGAGCATGCGTGCACGCCGACGGTCGGCCGCACGCATGGCATGCACGCCGAGCCGACGACGTTCGGATCCAAGCTGGCGCTCGCCTGCCTGCAGGCTGACCGTGACCGTGAGCGGATGCGCCGGGCTCGAGCAGGAGTCGCCGTCGGCAAGCTTTCCGGCGCTGTCGGCACCTACTCCAACATCGACCCCGCCGTCGAGGCTTACGTCTGCTCGGCCCTCGGGTTGGTAGCCGTACCGGCGACGCAGGTCATCGCTCGGGACCGGCACGCCGAGTACCTCTACGCGTGCGCCGCCATCGGCACGACGATCGAGTCCTTTGCGACCGAGATCCGCCACCTGCAGCGCACGGAGGTCGCCGAGGTGTCAGAGCCGTTCGCCGCCGGTCAGAAGGGCTCGTCGGCGATGCCCCACAAGAGAAACCCCATCACCGCCGAACGCCTCTGCGGCCTCGCCCGCGTGCTGCGCGGCTACGTCGCGGCGGGTCTCGAGGACGTCACCCTCTGGCACGAGCGCGACATCTCCCACAGCTCGGTCGAGCGGATCATCCTGCCCGACGCCAGCTTGGTCACCTACTACGCCGTCAAGCGCATGACCCGCCTCGTCGACGGCCTCGTCGTCCACGCCGACCGCATGGCGGAGAACCTGTTCGACGGCTCCTACGGTCTCGTCTTCTCGCAAAGCGTCCTCCTCGCGCTCGTACGCTCGGGACTGGCGCGTGACACCGCCTACCGAATCGTGCAGCGGGACGCAGGAGTGGCCTTGCACGAGCGGAGGGGCTTCCGTGACGTGCTCGAGAAGGACCCTCAAGTGCAAACCGCTTTCGGGGCTGCCATCGACGAGGTGCTCGGCGAAGCCTTCGATGTCACTCGGGCCTTGGCACATGCCGATCGCGTCATCAGCGCCCTTGACGCAGTGGAGACGATCCCGACGTGAGCCCGCCGCACGTGTACTCGGGCAAGGTGCGCGACGTCTACGACTGTGGTGACGGGCTGTTGCTGATGGTCGCCTCCGACCGGATCTCGGCTTTCGACGTCGTGTTCAAGGAACCGGTTCCCGACAAGGGTCGCGTGTTGACGGCGATGACGGCATTCTGGGCAGAGGAACTGACTGACGTCTCGCCGACGCATCTCGTGGCGACCGACCCGACGTCGTTTCCCGATGGCGCCTTGGAGATTCCCGATGTGGCCGGTCGGGCGATGCTCGTACGCAAGGCGGAGATGCTGCCGATCGAGTGCATCGTTCGGGGGTATCTTGCCGGCTCTGCTTGGAAGGAGTACCGCTCCACGACCACGATGAACGGCATGCAGCTGCCGACCGGGCTTCTCGAGTCGGCCCGGCTGCCGGAGCCCGTCTTCACCCCTTCGACCAAGGCGACCGTCGGCCACGACGAGAACATCACCTTCTCCGACGCAGTGGCCCTCGTCGGCAGGGACGTTGCGGAGCAGGCGAGAGACGTTTGCCTCGCCGCCTACTCTCGAGGTGCGGCTCGGGCGATCGAGCATGGCATCGTTGTCGCCGACACGAAGTTCGAGCTCGGCCTCATCGACGGAGAGCTCGCTATCTGTGACGAGGTGATGACGCCGGACTCGAGCCGTTTCTGGCCGGTGGAAGCTTGGCACCCGGGATCTGCTCCTCCCTCGTTCGACAAGCAGCCCGTTCGCGACTGGGCGGAGTCCACCGGCTGGGACAAGGCCTCCGATCCACCACGCATGCCGTCCGAGGTGATCGCCACGACCCGGGAGCGTTATGTGGCGGCCTACGAGCAGATCACCGGTCGGTCCTTCAGTGACTGGTGGGGAGTATCAACTTGAGATTCACCGCCGTCGTCGAGGTGAGTGCTCTCGAAGGAATCTCTGACCCGGAAGCTGCAACCATCCAACGGGCGCTGCCGTTGCTCGGCTTCGACAATGTGGGTGAGTTGAGCGTAGGGCGGGTCTTTCGTTTCGTGGTTGACGCGGCCGACGAACCGACCGCCCAAACCGCTGCCGCGGAGTTGAGCCGGCGCCTGCTCGCCAATCCGGTCATCCAGAGAGCAGACATATCCGTGACACCACTCGAGACATCTACGTGACACGATCTGCCGCGGCTGACATCTCTGTAGCCGTCGTCGTGTTCCCAGGGTCGAACTGTGAGCATGACGCCGTCCAAGTACTGTCGAGCCTCGGTGTCCGCGCTGAGCTCGTCTGGCATACGGAGCGATCGCTCGAAGGCTTTCAGGCCGTACTCGTGCCGGGAGGCTTCGCCCACGGCGACTATCTCAGGCCTGGAGCAATTGCTCGTTTCTCACCGGTAATGGACGCCGTCTGCGAGGTTGCGGCGCGGGGTGTGCCGGTGCTCGGCATCTGCAACGGCTTCCAAGTGCTCACCGAAGCACACCTCTTGCCGGGAGCGCTCCAACGAAATGCCGGGGGTCGTTTTTTGTGCGACGTCGCCGAGTGCGAGGTCGTTTCCACCTCGTCGATGCTGACCTCCGGGACGGTTACCGGCCAGCGCCTGAGGCTGCCGATCAACCATTTCGAAGGGAACTACACGTGCGGGCGCTCCACGCTGGTAACGCTCGAATCGCGTGGTCAGATACCACTGCGCTACGTCGTCAATCCGAACGGATCGATGGGTTCCGTCGCCGCTGTAGCGAACGCAGCCGGCAACGTCGTGGGCCTCATGCCACACCCGGAGCGGGCGTGCAACATCCTCACCGGATCGCTGGACGGGGAGATACTGCTGAAGTCGTTCCTGCAAGCTGCAGCGAACCGCACCGGATCTCGCGGTACGGTCGCCGCGGCTGCGTTCACGGGTCCTTAAGAGCGACGGCTCCAGTGAATCCCTGCGTTTGCCAATACGTCGGCGGGCACACCGACTTCTCGCCATGTCTTGTACTCGATACCCTTCCGATCTCCGTACTCAGCGGCGACGGCGATGAAAGCAGCCTCGAGGGCCTCGATGTCGACTTCGTCACCCTCGTCCACATTGGCGAGACGACGGTCGAGATCGCGCTTCTGCTGAATCAGATGTGCCTTCTTGAGCGGATCGGCCGATGCGAGCTTGGCGTCGATCTCGTTGCGCCGCTCGACGAGCGACTCGGTGCTTACCTGCCGGCCGCGTCGGGGCCTGTTCTCGTCGAGCGCCACGAGATAGCGGCGCACCGCATTTCCCTGGCGTCGGCCCTCGGCGAGCGCATCCTTGTGCTCGTCGGTGAGAGTCGTCTTGGTCTTGGCCTGTCGTTTACGTGGGGGCATAGGACAAGTTTTGCCGCTATGAAGTCAAAACGCAACCCGATGCGGTTCGAACAACTCATGCACGGCACGATCATCGGTCCTTCGCGCCATGCGGACATGGATCCGGAAGCAGAATGATCTCGGTTCACCGAAGCCTCGGACTCGCCGACGACGAGTACGAGATGATCCTCGACGCTCTCGGAAGAGAGCCATTGCCAGTAGAGCTGGCGATGTATTCGGTGATGTGGAGCGAGCACTGCTCGTACAAGTCCTCCCGGGTTCATCTTCGCCGCCTACCGTCGGCAGGTGAGGCGGTCATCGTCGGGCCGGGCGAGAACGCCGGGGTCGTGAACGTAGGTGACGGCATTGCCATCGCCGTCCGGATCGAGAGCCATAACCATCCATCTGCCATCGAGCCATACCAGGGAGCGGCCACCGGTGTCGGCGGAATCCTGCGGGACGTGTTCACCATGGGGGCGCGACCGATCGCCTTGATGGATCCGCTCTTCTTCGGGCCACTCGAAGACCCCCGGAGTCGCTTCATCTTCGACGGCGTCATACGAGGTATCGCCGGCTATGGCAACTCCGTCGGCGTTCCCACTGTGGGCGGACAGCTCACGTTCGCTCCGTGCTACGGCGGCAATCCTTTGGTCAACGTCTTCTGCCTCGGCGTCCTGCCAATCGATCGACTCGTGCTCGGGCGAGCGACCGGTGTCGGCAATCTCGTCATCCTCTTGGGTTCGCTCACCGGGCGTGACGGAATCGGCGGTGTGAGTGTGCTGGCGTCGGCGGGATTCGCTTCCGGAGAGGCTGCGAAGCGCCCGAGCGTTCAAGTCGGCGACCCCTTCGAGGGCAAACGCCTCATTGAGGCCTCCCTGGATCTGATGAACCAGCGCCTTGTCGTCGGACTTCAGGATCTCGGCGGGGCTGGGCTGGCATGCGCGACCTCGGAGACGGCGGCCCGCGGAGGCGTCGGCATGGAGGTTGACGTCTCGGCCGTGCCGCTGCGCGAGCCGGGCATGACGCCCGTCGAGATCATGACGAGCGAGAGTCAGGAGCGCATGCTCGCCATCGTCGAGCCGTCGGCACTCGAGGCGGTGCTGGCGACATGCGCCCGCCACGAGGTTCGCGCCACCGTGATCGGAGCAGTGACGGCGCCGGACGAAGACGGTGGGGGCCGACTCGTGATCCGGGACGGTCCCCTCGGCGTCGGTCAGGTCGTCGGCGACATGCCGGCGGCGTCGCTGACTGAGGGGGCGCCGCTCTACCACCGGCCTCTCGCCGCTCCCAAAGCTGCTGATACGTCGGCCCCGGCGGGCGCCCCCGCGACACCGCCAGGCGACGGCGCCGCGCGCGAGACGTCGTCTGCCGCGGAGGATTTGCTGGCGCTGCTGCACGACCCCTCGTTCGTGTACCGACAGTACGACCACCAGCTGTTCCTGAACACCGTGCTGGCACCCGGCGCCGGCGACGCCACCGTCCTCAAGCTGGCCGGTCCCGGTGTGGGGTGGACCGGCAAGGGACTCGCCCTCTCGTGCGACGCCAACCCGGCATGGTGCGCCATCTCGCCGCGGGCGGGTACGGAGCTCACCGTCGCCGAAGCGGTCCTGAACGTCGCCTGCGCGGGCGCAACGGCCGTGGCGATCGTGGACTGCCTCAACTTCGGCAACCCTGAGCATCCCGAGGTGATGTGGCAGCTCTCAGAGTCCATCGACGGGATGGCCACAGCGTGCCGCGCCTTCGGCGTGCCCGTCGTCGGCGGCAACGTCTCGCTCTACAACGAGAGCGCGGGTGCCGACATCGACCCGACACCAGTCGTGGGGATCGTCGGCGTGATCGAGCAACTGTCCTCCCGTCCTCCCGGGATCGGCCTCGGCGACGGTGATTCGATCGTGCTCGTGGGCGGCGTTGACGTTGGCCCCGTCCCGGCTGCAGCCTTGTCCCTGGCTGGGTCTCGCTGGGCTCGTGAGCTGCGCGGCGGGCTCAGCGGGACGCTCCCCGAGCTCGATTTCCGCGCCCACGGGGCCTTGTGCGACCTGATCCGGCGAATCATGGCGGCCCATTGCGCCGGGGCGCCGGTAGTGGCGATCTCCGGCGTCCACGACGTGAGCGACGGTGGTCTTGGCGTCTGCCTTGCGGAACTGTGCTGCGCCTCCGGGCTCGGCGCGACGATCGGAGAACCGTGGCGAGCGCCGGAGCTGTTCAGCGAGGCACCGTCGAGGGTGCTCGTGTCCACCAGCGATGCCGGCGGACTGATTGCGGCAGCTCGAGACGCCGGCGTGCCAGCTCGCGTCGTCGGTGCCGTCGGGGGCGACCGCCTCGTCGTGCCGGGGCTGCTTGACATCGGTGTCGTCGAGCTCGCCTCCGCCCGCTCGAACCGCCTTCCGGAAGCCGCCGATCGGGCGACCGCCTGAGGAGTTGTCCGCCCGTACCCCCCGGGCGGCGAGTGTCGCTCTCTTACTGAGCAGACTCCGAGCGGTGAATGAGGAAGGTCCCGGTCGCACGACTCACGAGCTGACCCTGGGCGTTCTCGATGCGAGCCTCCGCGAAAGCGATCTGGCGGGTCTCGCGCACGACGGCTCCTCGGACGGCGAGCACCTCTCCGGACGACGCCGGGCGCATCGTCTCGGTCTTCATCTCGATCGTCGCCTTGGTGCGGTCTCGACCGGACAGCCCGGCGTTGACGGCGAAGTTCATGGCGGCGTCGAGCACGACGGCGTGAACGCCGGCCTGCACGGTGCCGTGCGGGTTGCAGGCAAGCGGCGCCGGCTCCCAGATCGCCGTCGCCCATCCGGCATCGTCGTCGTCCTCGATGCCGTAGTCGTCGAATCGCACCCCAATCGACCCGAGGATCGCCATGCCACCGTCGCCGAGCCAGCGGCGCATGTCCTTTGCCTTTGCCACGTTGGTCACCGTACAGCCCAACCGATGGCGGTCTGACGGAACGCCCCCGGTGGTGTCACGGCGAGGTTCCCGCTACTCTCCTGATTGACACGTCAGTTTGTCCACGAGAGCGACCGCTGCGCCGGCCGCCAGGAGTTTTCAGGAGACACCGATGCCCAACGCTGTCATCGTCGATGCCGTCCGTACGCCCGGAGGCAAACGCAACGGCAAGCTCTCCGGATGGCACCCGGCCGATCTCGCCGCCGAGACGTTGAAGGCGCTGGCGGAGCGCAACGACCTCGATCCCGCCCTCATCGATGACGTCGTCATGGGGTGTGTGATGCAGGTCGGCGACCAGGCGGTCAACGTCGGGCGCAACGCCGTCCTCGCCGCTGGTTGGCCCGAGTCCGTGCCGTCGACGACAGTGGATCGCCAATGCGGCTCTTCCCAGCAGGCGCTCCACTTCGTTGCCCAGGGTGTCATGGCGGGGGCCTACGACATCGCCGTCGCCGCCGGCGTCGAGTGCATGACCCGGGTGCCGATGGGTGCGTCGATCGGGAGCGGCGTGGGGTTTCCGTTCGGGCCGACCGTGCGAAAGCGCTACGAGCCCGCGGGCGGCCTCGTTCCCCAAGGCATCTCTGCGGAGATGATCGCCGACCAGTGGAACCTGAGCCGTGAGGCGCTCGATGCGTTCGGCGCGGGCAGCCAGCAGAGGGCGTTGCGGGCGACAGAGGAGGGGCGTTTCGAGCGTGAGCTGGTCCCGATCGCCGTGTTCGGTGCCGACGGTGCCCCCACGGGGGAGACCCTCTCATCCGACGAAGGAATCCGACCCGGCACGACGGCCGAGACGCTCGCCAACCTGAAGCCCGCCTTCAAGCCGGATGGCAAGGTAACGGCCGGGAACTCGTCCCAGATCAGCGACGGGGCGTCCGCCGTCCTCGTCATGTCAGAAGAACGGGCGGCCGCGCTCGGGCTACGGCCGCGCGCCCGGTTCGTCGGATTCTCCGTCGTGGGCGTAGATCCCGTGACGATGCTCACCGGGCCGATACCCGCCACGACGAAGATCCTCGAGCGCACCAAGCTCTCGATCGACGACATCGACCTCGTCGAGATCAACGAGGCATTCGCGTCGGTCGTGCTCGCCTGGGAGAAGGAGCACCACCCGGACATGGCCAAGGTGAACGTGAACGGTGGCGCCATCGCCCTCGGGCACCCCCTCGGCGCTTCCGGCACGAAGCTGATGGCGACGCTCCTCAACGAGCTCGAGCGCACCGGCGGCCGCTACGGGCTGCAGACGATGTGCGAAGGCGGCGGGCTCGCCAACGCCACGATCATCGAGCGGCTGTAGTCCATCGGGGCGAGGTGCCGAGGCGCCGCGCTAGTGGTAGAAGGTCGCCATGAAGAGGCCGACGACGATGGCGCCGATTCCTCCGATGAGGTACCAGTTGCTCGTGCCGCCCGGCAGGACGTTTACGTAGTTCAGCACGATCAACAACAGCCCCACGATAAGAAACCCAAGCAGCACAAACGGAAACCACTGCGGACTGTGCCGCACCTGGCGCGGGATCGGGGGCGTGTAGCGCCCGGACGCGACCGGCTGCTTGGCGGTGGCGCCACCCTTCGGCGTCACGCGGCCGGAACCAGCGGCCCTGCTCGAGGCGGGAGCCTTCGCCTTGTCAGGTGCAGCTCTGCCAGGCGCGGCTTTGGCGGGTGCGGCGATGCCGGCGGGCTCCGCGGCCGTGATGCTGCTTGCGGTCTCGCCGTCAGTGCCGCTGCCGGGCGGGTCGGCGTCGGCGTCGGTGTCGGTGGGCTCGCTCTCGCTGTCGCTGCCTGTTAGCTCTTCTTCGACGTCGGCGTCGCCGGAGCTCGTATCTGACACGGTTGGTCAGGATAGGGCCTGTACCACAGGGGTCGCGCCGGGGGGCAGGCAGCTGTCGTCGTGCGGAGCCAATTTCGGCGGCGAGCACGACCGCATGTGACAGCTAGCGTTGGTACATGGGCGTGCGTATCGTCGTGATCGACAACTACGACAGCTTTGTCTACAACCTCGTCCAGTACCTGGGTGAGCTGGGCGCGGACCCGGTCGTGGTGAGGAACGACGCCGCCGACCTTGAGGGCCTCAAGGCCCTCGAGCCGTCTGGTCTGGTCGTGTCGCCGGGCCCCGGCAGACCGAGCGGCGCGGGCATCAGCAACGGCGCCATCGGTTTCTTCGGTGAGGCTGGTGTGCCGGTGCTCGGCGTGTGTCTCGGGAACCAATGCATC
>Ga0182018_10004545_pt1 | contig 11595 bp, 8 predicted proteins | sample 812P2MmetaG_FD_120490 | JGI IMG/M metagenome (GOLD analysis project Ga0182018, IMG submission 120490) | Permafrost microbial communities from Stordalen Mire, Sweden - 812P2M metaG | ecosystem: Environmental > Terrestrial > Soil > Wetlands > Permafrost | place: Sweden: Stordalen | collected...
GCAAGTTCCTCGTCGACGCCGTCTCCAGGACTGGTGGCCATCTCGGCTCCAATCTCGGTATCGTCGAACTCACCATCGCCCTCCATCGGGTCTTCGACTCGCCTCGTGATTTTCTCTTCTTCGACACCGGGCACCAGGCCTATGTGCACAAGCTGCTGACGGGACGTCGGGCGGGTTTCGAGCGGCTCAAGCAGGAAGGGGGGCTGTCGGGCTACCCCAATCGCCGCGAGTCCCAACACGACCTCGTCGAGAACTCCCATGCCTCCACCGCCCTGTCCTACGCCTACGGCATGGCATCTGCTCTCCGTATCGACGGCCGCGACGACCCCGAACACGGCGGGCGGCATGTGGTCGCCGTCGTGGGCGACGGAGCCCTCACCGGCGGCCTGGCCTACGAGGCGCTCAACAACCTCGGCCACTCAGCCGCTCGTGTCCTCATCGTGCTCAACGACAACGGCAGGAGCTACGCCCCGACGATCTCGAGGCTTTCCGGCTCCCTCACGCAGTTGCGCCTCGACCCTCGGTACATGCAGCTACGCGAGCGCATCCGCCTCGGGCTACTCGATCTTCCCTCCAGCGTCGGCTCGGTCGCCTACACATCGATCCACGGTCTCAAATCGGCGCTCCGCGAAGTCGTCGAGCCGCACGTCTTCTTCGAGGCCCTCGGCGTCCGCTACACCGGGCCGCTGGACGGTCACGACATCGGAGCCATGGAGCGGGCGCTTCGCCACGCCTCCGCGTGGCAGGGCCCGATCGTGCTCCACGTCCTCACGAAGAAGGGCAAGGGCTACGGTCCCGCCGAGGACGACGAGATCGCCAAGCTGCACGACCTGAAGGTGGCCGCTCCCTCGCCACACGCTGCCATCGCGGGCGCACCGGCGGGTGCCGGCACTGGCGGCTTGAGCGGCGGCGTCGCTCCCATGGCGCTCCCGCGCGTCGGCGCGACGACCGACGACTCCGGAGGGATGCCGGGACCGTCGCTCATCGGCGACAGCTACACCGAAGCGTTCTCCAAGGCCCTCATCGGTGCAGCCGAGATCGACGATCGCCTTGTCGCCATCACCGCAGCGATGCCGGGGCCGACGGGGTTGTTGAGCTTCGAGGACCACTTCCCGGATCGTTTCTTCGACGTCGGCATCGCCGAGCAGCACGCCCTCACGGCCGCCGCCGGCATGGCGATGGCAGGGTTGCACCCGGTCGTGGCCATCTATTCGACGTTTCTCTCCCGGGCGGTCGACCAGTGGAACCTCGACATTGGACTGCACGGGCTTCCCGTCGTCATCGTCGCCGACCGGGCCGGCGTGACCGGTGACGACGGTCCGAGCCACCACGGGCTGTACGACATGGTTCAAGCTCTGCAAGTGCCCGGTTGTGCCGTCTTCGCGCCATCCGAGCCCGCCGAGATCGGCCCGGCCCTGACGTCGGCTCTCGAGACGAACGGACCCGCCCTCGTTCGCTATCCGAAGACGCTCGCCCCCGGCCCTTTGGCGCCGGTCGGGTCCGGGCTCGACGCCCGCCTGCTCAGGGCCGGTGACGGCGCCGTATTGCTCGTCGGTATCGGCAAGCTCGCCAGAGCCTGTGTCCAGGCCGCCGAGATCCTTGCGGCTGAAGGCATCGACGTCACCGTGTACGACCCCCGTGTGATCCGCCCGGCTGACCCGGAGCTCCTCGAGCAGATGGCGTCGGCCCGCCTCGTTGTCACCGCCGAGGACGGCCTCGGCCACGGTGGCGCCGGCAGCTACCTGCTCAGCGAAGTCGAACTGCTCGCAGCTCGGCGGGCCGAGGCGGGGCCCCGCTCGGTCATCCTCGGTGTTCCGACGACCTATCTGGCGCACGCCAAGCCTGATGCCATCCTCTCCAACCTCGGGCTCGACGGCCCCGGCATCGCTGAGTCGGTCAGAGCGGCCGTGCGGCGCTTCTCCATCCTCTCGAACTGAGCTCATCGGGGCGGCACGTGCCTCAGCCCGTGGTTGCGCCAAAGAAACCCGAGAGCCCGCCGGCAACATGAAATCGGACCCGTACATTTTTTCTGGCAAAAAAAATGTACGGACCGAAAATTGAACATGCGGAGGTCTCGCCTCGAAGGTCGCCGTCAACCATTCCGGTGCCGGCGAGGGTTGTAACAGTGATGGCCGACGGCGACAGGGAATCCACGAGCGGCCAAGGACCCGACGATTTCGACGCCTTCTTCCGGAGCGTGTTCCCGCGGGCGGTAGCGGTCGCCGAGCGGGTGACGGGAGAGCGGGCCGCAGCCGAGGACGCCGCCCTGGACGCGCTTGCGAAGGCGCACTTCCGGTGGAACAAGATCGGGGACGAGCCTTGGCGCGAGGCCTGGGTGTTCAAAGTCGCCGTCAACGAGGCCATTCGTCGATTGCCCCGGCCGCTTGCTCTGGAGCGAGCGTCGTACACCAGAGATCCTGCGGACGACGTCGCCCTCCGCCAGACCCTGACCGCTGCACTGCAGCGCCTCCCACGGCGCCAGTGCGAGGTGATCGTGTTGACGTACCTGCTGGGTTTCTCAGAAACCCAAGTCGCCGGTGCTCTCGGCGTCAGCCACGGCACCGTCAAGACCCATCTGCATCGTGGTATGTCCGGCCTACGGGGAACCGTCGGGCAAAACCTGAAGGAGGAGCACCTTGCTCGACTTACCTGAGCTCGACGATGCCCGTCTGGCAGCGATGCTCGACCTGGCAAAAGAACGCAGCAAGGCTCTCGGCCAACGCCGGCGCCTCCGCCGCAGGTTCACGGGCCTGGCGGCACTCGTTCTCGTGATCGGAACGGCGGGAGCCGTCGCCTTCCATCCCCGCAACGGCGCCGGAACCGATCATCAGGCATCGAACAGCGGAAGTCACAGCAGCGTGGCGCGAGCGCCGTCGTGGAAGCTGGTGGGTGACGTCAGCCAGCCCTCCTGGCAGGAGCAGCCTTCCTTGACCGGCCCAGGGCGCGCCTACGGCCTTGTCTGCCCGACGGCGATGGCGTGCTACATGCAGGAGTCGGATCAGCCGGCTTCAGGGCCGGTGCTGACCTCAGTCGAGGTCACGCAGGACGGGGGTTCCACGTGGCAGCAGTCCTTGCTGCCGGCGGGCGACTCGACCTCGACTCGGCTCGCCTGTGTCGACGCGGATACCTGCATGGCCGGCGGATCCGACAGTGCCGGCAACGCCGTCTTCTTGACGACCGACGATGGCGGGCAGAGCTGGACCGTGCTCCCGGGTCCCTCTCAGCTGGCGTCATCGTTCGTCTTCCTCGATGTCTCTTGCACGGGCGGGCAGTCGTGTGTCGCCATAGGCCAGCTGGCGGCTGGCGACAACGGTGCCGAGCAAGGCTACGACGTCCTCCTCACGACCGATGCCGGGCAGACGTGGTCGGCCTCGCCCCTTCCGTCCGATCTCGTGCCCGAACAGGCTCAATGTCTCGGCGGCGCCGACTGCGTCATCACCGGCTGGGACGCGCCGTCCGGCGACGCCGCGCCGTCACAGGGCGCCGCCATCTACAGCACCGACAGTGGCGCTACCTGGGCTGCGGCCACGGTGCCGGATGGTTTCGGACCGGTCACGGCCGTCTCGTGCGCCGATCAGAATGACTGCATCGCCGTGACACCCGAAGCGGCGAGCCCCGGCACGAGCTGGGTCTTCGCCACTACCGACGGTGGCCAGACATGGACGCTGGCAGCGGGAGCCGGCTTGCCGGCGGGTTTCTTGCAGGGCCTCGCGTGCGCTACGAGCTCGCTTTGCTGGGCGGCGGGCATCCAGCTGGCTGCAGACCCCGGCACGGTCGGAACGCCGATCACATTGTCGTCAGTGCAAGGCGTCCTCGCGGTGACGAACGACGGAGGGCAGACCTGGCAGACGGCGCAGCTCCCGGCGGACCTGAGCGACCACAGTGTCGTGACGGCGGTGGCGTGCCCCACGGCGACGACCTGCTTTGCGACGGTCTGGCTGCCGAACGCGTCGCCTCAGGGACAGTACGTCCTTCTCTCATACGACAGCTCGGGAAACTAGCGGTCGGGGTCCGACGACTCGCTCGAACTGGCGAGCAGCTTCAGCCGGGAAGATCGAACAGCGTCGGAGCCGTGGCCTGCGGCGCTGTTTCGTGCCCGAGAGCAAGCGGCTCCACCATCATCGGGTCATCGAGCCGTGAGTTGTTGACATCGGATCCGACTCGGTAGCCGGCGAGATACCCCTCCGGCGGAGGCGAGAGCAGGGCGCCGAGCTCACCCGGGTCAAGGGGCGTGGGTTCGAGCCACGCCTCGTAGTCGGACGGCTGCAGGACGACGGGCATGCGGTCGTGCAGCGTGGCCACGACGTCGTTCGCCGCAGTGGTGATGATCGAGCACGAGAGCAACCAGTCGTCGTGCCAGCCGGCCGACTCGTCGTGGTCACCCTCGACCGGGTCCCGCCGGGCGGCACCTTCGGCGCCGGCGGCGGCGGTGCGGGGGGCACGCCAGGCCTCCCAGAGGCCGGCGAAGGCGAGCAAGCCACCGTCCGCCGGCCGAAAACACCAGGGCAGGCGGGCGACGCCATTGGAGCGCTTCGGCTTTGAGAGCAGACCGCTCGCCGCGGGCACCTTCTCCCACTCGTAGAACGCATCGGCCGGGATGAGGCATCGGCGTTTGGCGAGCGCCGTTCGGAACGCCGGCTTCTCGGCGAGGGTTTCCGCGCGGGCGTTGAACGAGCGGTTGCCGACGGCGGGATCCTTCGCCCAGGAGGGCACGAGGCCCCATTGGTAGACAGTCAGCCGGCGGCGGTAGAGCCGTTCGCCCGCCTGGGCGGCCACGGACGGCTCCTCGTCTTCGGGGCGCTTGACCCGGCGGTTCGCCACCGCCAGCACGCCGGCTTGGGGCGAGATGTTGAAGCGCGGCGGGATCAGCTCCTCGGGCACGTCGATGTCGTCGACGTCCATGAGATCGGCAATGTCCTCGACCGCCCGGCTGGCGACAAAACGTCCACACATCGCCGCCGAACCTATCGGTGCCGGCCAGGCCCGGAACCCCTCACGCCTCGAAGGCTTCCCAGTAGCCGCCAGCCATCATCTCCTCGAGGGTCGTCCGATGGAGGATCAGGTCGTTGGCGTCGGCCGGCATGACGGCCTGCCCGTAAGCAATCTGACGCCGCGCCACCCGGAACATGATGGCGCCGTGCCGGAGAGCGGCGTAGAAGAGGAAGAAGCGCAGGTCCCGAACCGCGACGCCGCTCTCCGCCTCGTAGGTGGCGACGACGTCGGGGACCCGCATGAAGTGCCGCATCGGTTCGACGTCGATCATGGCGGCGATGTCGTCGAACCAACGGTGTAGGTAGATCATCCAAGCGAGGTCGACCTCCCGAGGCGCCAGACCGACCATCTCCCAGTCCAGGAGCGCCACCGGGGTGAAGTCCTGGAAGATCATGTTGCCGATGCGAGCGTCCCCCCAGCTGAGGACCGTGCCGTCGGTGCCGGACGCCGGCCAGTGCTCCTCCAACCAGGAGAACCCGTCCTCGATCACCGACGACCTCGCCCCATCGCCGGCGCACCACTCGTAGTACGCACGCAGCTCGCTCACGTGACGATGAAGCGAAGTGTGGCCGTCCCGGTCGAACTGGAGCCGGGCTGCAAGCTCTGGCGAGAGCTCGACGGAATGGACACCGGCGAGAGCGGTGACGGCGGCGTTCTGCAAACGTCGCTGGTCCGCCCTGTCCGCCTCGGAGAGCCAGGACCCGAACGGGTAGGGGAGGACATCGGGCGGGATGTCGCCGTCGATGCGGTCCATCACGAAGAAGGGCACGCCGAGTGGCCCGGGGTCCAGCTCCAGCCCGCGCACGCGAGGGACGGCCACGTCGGAGTGGTGGGAGAGGTGGTCGAGGACGAGGAATTGTTTCTCGAGGTCGTAGGTCGGGAAGACCGGGACCGAGGAGGCGTCGGGAGCGAGGCGGGCGACGAGGCGCTCTGGTGCCGCCCCGCCCCCTTCTACCTCGAGCATCACCGAGAGGCTCGACATCCCGGTGTGCTCGGGGATCTCGAGCGAGGTGACGCGCGATCCGAGGTCGGTGCCCACCAGCCACGCCTCCATCGAGGCACGCAGCTCCTCCGGGTCGCGGGTCGAGGTGTTCAGTCCGAGGCCCTCGCGGGTGTCGGCGCCGGCAGCGGTCTCGCCGACAGCCCCGGCGGCGGCCTCGCCGGCAGCCGGTACCTCGGCCTCGCCGGCAGCCGGTGCCGGCTCAGCCGGCTCTGTGGGCTGGGTCATGGTGCCACGCTGTCCCAGCCCTCGAAGCCGGACGGCTCGTGGCGCCCGAAGGAGGCGTGCTCGAAGAGACCGAATCCGAGCTCGCCGTCGCAGGTTGCCCGAGCGACGTGGTCGATGACGCCGAATGCGATCTGGCCGGCGAGAGAAGGATCGCTTAAATCGACGTCCACTCGCTCGGCGAAGTTGCGTCCGCGCCATCGGCCGTGAGTCCATCCCGGGTCGCCGTTGTAGCCGGGGCCGGCGTTGAGGAGCACGTGGCCGAGGGTTTCGATCTCGATGACGGTTGGCGCACGCCGCTTTCGGATCGTGATGGTGGCTCCGGTCGGCATGCGCGTGCCTGAGCGGTAGTGAACGTCGATATCGGCCCAGCCGAGCTGCTCCAGGGCCCGGCCTGAGGCGGCCGGCCACACGCGTACGGCGTCGGCGGTCGTTCGGGTGCCGTCCCCGTCCTCCTGGGCGATCACCACGACGGCGAAGTTGTCGAAGCGCAGCGGCACGTACGTCCACCAGAACCCGAAACCGTCCATCGGCTCGTCAGCTCCCCGCCCTGGCGGTTCGCCCTCGCCGATGGGCCGGATCCCCCAGGAGCGATCGCGGGTGCCGGCGGACGATTCGGCGGTCAGCGCGATGTCCTCGCCGTCGAGATGGACCGTACCTTCGCACAGCCCCACCTGCGCGAAGCGGGCGCCTTCGACGATGACCCGGCCGGCTTGGCGGAGGGTGTGGAGCGGTTCGTCGATCGGCGGGAACGAGCCAGTCCACGTGAGATCGAGGCCGATCCGTTCGTCAGTCGGTTCGCAGATCAATCGAAGCTGCCGCAGAGGTTCGACCACTTCGATGCGGTAGGGCCCGACCTTTTGCGACATGCGATCGGAGTCGAGGGCGTCGGAGAGCCGCAGCGTCGACTGGAGTCCGGAGCGCATGATCGTGATGAAGGCGTCCGTGACCCCCAGGTTCGGGTAGACGCCGAGCCCGCTCACCACGAACAGGTCACCGGTTCGGTCGTGGGCGTTGACGTAGCAGCGGTCGTAGGTATTGCGGTCGCTCGATGCCACGTAGGCCATCGACAACGGCACCTGGTGCACCGGATACTCGTCGAGCGGAACCGGCATCTCACCCTCCCTTGAGCCATTGGCATCCTCGCACGCACGCAGCTGCATGTTTGCCGCCAAAACGAGAACATGTTCTACTTATCGCCGGTGGAATTCAACCTGGCCGACCTCTTCGAGCATGCCGCCGACGTGTTCGCCGAGCGCGAGTACCTCGTCGCCAACGGCCAGCGCCGCACCTACGCCGAGATGGACCGCCGGGCGAACCAGCTTGCCCACCACCTCGCCGCCGAGGGAGTCGGGCCGGGCGATCACGTCGGCATCTACGCCTACAACCGGGTCGAGTGGGTCGAGACCCTCTGGGCGGTGTTCAAGCTGCGAGCGGTCTGGATCAACATCAACTACCGCTACGTCACCGAGGAGCTCCGCTACCTGTTCTCGAGCTCGGACGTGGTGGCGATGGTGGTCGATCGGCGTTTCGCCTCCCGGGTGGCTGCATGCCGTGACTCCCTGCCGCAGCTTCGCCATGTGCTTGTCGTCGACGACGGGAGCCGGGAGGAGGAGGCGGTTGGGGAAGAGGCGGGGGGTTTCGGGCAGGTGGATGTCGTCGAATACGAGACGGCACTCGCCACGGGGTCGCCCGATCGGGACTTCGCCGAACGTTCGGCCGACGACCGCTACATCCTGTTCACCGGCGGCACGACCGGCCTCCCGAAGGGCGTGGTGTGGCGGCACGAGGACGTGCTGTTCGCACTCGGCGGCGGCATCGACCCGCTGACGAACACCCGCATCGAGGACCCGCAGGCGCTCGCCCGCAAGGCAGTCGCCGACAACTTCGCGATCACGTTCCTCCCGATCGCCCCGCTCATGCACGGCGCCACCCAGTGGGGCGTGATGGGCCAGAGTTTCAAGGGGAACCGGGTTGTGCTGGTAGATCGTTTCGATCCGGCCGGCATCTGGAGGCTCGTCGGCGACCTCGGCGTCAACCTCGTGATGTTCACCGGAGACGCAATGGCCCGCCCGCTCATCGAGGAGTACGAGGCGAAGGCCCTGGCGGGAGAGCCGTACGACACCTCGTCGTTGATCGGCCTCTCGTCGACTGCTGCCGTGTTCTCTCCGGATGTAAAAGAGGCATTCTTCCGCCACTTCCCGAACCTCGTCATGACCGACGCCATCGGGTCGTCGGAGAGCGGCGCCAACGGCATCGTCGTGCTCAAGGCGGGGCACACGGCCATGCGCGGTGGTCCCACGGTCACGGCCGTGCGCGACTCCGTCGTGCTCGGTGCGGACCTGCGACCGATGGAACCGGGCACGGGCGAGGTCGGCCGCCTCGCCCGCTCGGGCAACATCCCCATCGGCTATCACAAGGACCCGGTGAAGACCGCTGAGGTGTTCATCGAGGTCGGCGGAACGCGGTACGTGATGACAGGCGACCTGGCCTTGCTGGAGGAGGACGGTGCGATCAGCCTGCTCGGGCGGGGATCGGTCTCGATCAACACCGGGGGTGAGAAGGTCTTCCCGGAGGAGGTCGAGGCCGCCGTCAAGTCGCACCCGCACGTCTACGACGCCACGATCGTCGGTGTGCCGGACCCGCGCTGGGGCCAGCGCGTCGCCGCCGTCGTCGCACTTCGTCCAGGGTGTCACACGGACCTCACCTCGATCCAGGATCATTGCCGGACCCGTATCGCCGGCTACAAAGTTCCCCGCGAGCTGCACGTCGTCGACGAATTCGTACGCTCGCCCGCCGGCAAGCCCGACTACCGCTGGGCGCTCGACGTCGCCCTCCGGCTCGACGGCCCTGAGCCGGCGCCTGGGCCGGCGCCTGACCCGAACCCTGAGCCGGCGCCTGGGCCGGCGCCCGACCCGAACCCTGGGCCGGCGCCCGACCCGAACCCTGAGCCGACTCTTGAGGCGCCACGATGAAAACACGCTTGGCCGACGAGTTCGACATCGACTTCCCGATCTTTGCGTTCTCCCACTGCCGCGACGTGGTTGCCGCAGTCACCAACGCCGGCGGGTTGGGTGTGCTGGGCGCACTCGCCTTCACACCTGAGCAGCTTGCCATCGAGCTCGACTGGATCGACGACCACGTCGCCGGCAAGCCGTATGGGGTCGATGTCGTCATGCCGGCGTCCTACGCCGGGGCGGGCGATCTGCCGGCGGACGCCTCGAACGCCCAGATGGCGAACATCCTCGACGATCTGATCCCCGAAGGGCATCGACGGTACGTCGAAGAAGTTCTCGACCGCTATGGCGTGCCACCGCTCACCGCCGAGGACGACGTGCACCGCCTGCTCGGCTGGACGCACGAAGGCGCCCGCCCGCTCGTGGACATCGCCCTCTCGCACCCGATCCGGCTCCTTGCCAACGCCCTCGGCCCGCCACCGCCCGATGTCGTGGAGCTGGCTCATGCCCACGGGGTAAAAGTGGCGGCGCTGGTCGGAACCGTGCCGCAAGCCGAGCGGCAGGTGCAGAACGGCGTCGACATCATCGTCGCCTCCGGCTACGAGGCCGGCGGGCACACGGGCGAGATCACCACGATGGTGCTCGTACCCGACGTCGTTGACGCCGTTGCGCCCGTCCCGGTGCTGGCGGCCGGCGGGATCGGCGACGGGCGCCAGGTGGCGGCCGCGCTGGCGCTCGGCGCAGAAGGCGTGTGGCTCGGTTCGATCTGGCTCACAACGGCGGAGAGCGACATGCCGCCGCACCTTGTTGAAAAGCTGCTGGCTTCCGGATCTCGTGACACGGCGCGGTCACGTGCGCTCACCGGCAAGCCGGCGCGTCAGCTCCGGACCGGCTGGACCGAAGCCTGGGAAGCACCCGAGTCGCCCGGCACGCTGGCGATGCCGTTGCAGTACATGCTCACGGCCGAGGCACAGCGACGGATCGCCCGCTCGGATGTGAAGGAATTGCAAGGGATCCCCGTCGGCCAGATCGTCTCGCGCATGAACCAGGTCAAGCCGGTGCGGCAGGTGATGTTCGAGATGATGGAGGGTTTTGCGGGGTCGGTCGAGCGACTTGGAGGCCTGCTCGAGGAGTGAGGCCGGCGCAAGTGGGCGCCTGCGGCTGCTCAGGCGGGCCGACCGAAGCGCTCTCCGATTGAATGTCGCCCGGAACGTCGAGCCTTTAGTGGTTGTTGCCCCGGGTCCTTCTCGGCTTGCGGGCGTACATGTCGATGTCAGCTCGGGCGGTGATGTCCTCGAGGGTGTCGCTCGCGCCGAGGCTTGCCAGGCCGACGGTGATCGAAGCCGTGGCCGCTGCGTGCTCGACAGCGGCCCGGATCTCCTCGAAGCGGAGTTGGGATACTTCGAGCTCGGTGTTTGTGAGCCCGCAGAGAAACTCGTCACCGCCGACGCGGGCGATCGGGTCCCCGCGGCGCAGCTTCGACTGGAGCACGCTGCCGACGGTCTGCAGCAGGGCGTCGCCAGCGGCGTGACCCTTGCTGTCGTTGAGCTCCTTGAGTCCATCGACGTCAACGAATGCGAGAACAAACGGTTCGGCCGAGCTCCGAGAACGGTCGATTGCCTCCTGAAGGCTCACCCGCCCGAAGTCGCGCATGTAGACGCCCGTCAGGCTGTCGAAGTGTGCGCTCTGGAGATCGTCCTGCGCCTGCCGGCGGTCCGCCGCCGCCTGCCGGCGGTCCGCTGAGGCGCGTTTGCGATCGCTCGCGGCGACTGCCCGGTCGGCTGCGGCGAGCTTGCGAAGGCCTCCGCCGTTTGTCACGAGGGCTCGAATGGCGGGATCGTCGGAGGTTTGGCCGGCCAGCATGACTTCTGCCTGGCGAGTGTCTGCGCGATCCCGTTCATCGGCCGCCGAGTCTCGAGAGCTGGCGGTCAGGTCCGACAATCGGGCTGCCTCATCGCGCCGCACGCCCTGCCGCGTTCGGTCCAGCGCTCGCTCGGCTGCGGTCCCGCCACGGGCGGTCCGAGAGGTAGGGGTGCCTGACGGCAGCGACGATGCGCTCTCCGTGTCGCCTTCAGACGGGTCGGCGGTGGGGGCTTGCTGCTGGCCAGGGGCATCTTGTGCCGGATCGGTGCGCCGTCGACCGAAATACGGCGCGGTCTCGTCGCTATCGGAAGCCGCCGGGTCGGCGCTTGGCTGGCTCGGATCACCATCCGACAGCCGTCGGTCACTTTCGATTACGGTTCCAATCTGCGGCGCGAGCTCACCACTCGATCCGCCGGCGTCACTACCGCCTGACCTGCTCGGGGGACCGCTGGGCGCCAACATCAACCCTCTGGGACGTCTGCAATGACCGCTGATAGGCGGCAGGCATTGCCTCCTGCCATCGCGCTCTCCCATCGAAGGGCGGAACTGAACCCTCAC